>FWWL01010540.1_pt1 | contig 10601 bp, 6 predicted proteins | sample 2228331 | NCBI WGS metagenome assembly FWWL01 (sample SAMEA103939775, study PRJEB20133) | metagenome
ACGAGGAGAGATGTCCTCGTCGCATCGATGAGGAACTGCATAGCATATACCTCCTCAAAGTTTGCGATGCGGACACTACCACCCGCCGAAGGCGCACCATGGCGCGCCGTAGGCGCTCGGCGTGGTCAGTGCCCTATCGCCGTCCGCGCAACCAGCGCGACACACCAAACGGCACAGAGACCACACCGACCACGCCGAGCAGAGCAGCATCGCCAGCAGCACGGGCGAGCCGGCAGCCCTTACCAACCACACCGCGCAGGCCAGAAGCACCAGCCTGCTGAGGCCCGGGTTCGGGCTGCGGTTCGGCCTCAGGCTCAGGCTCAGCTTGGGGCTCGGGTTCGGGTTCAGGCGCAGGCTCACCTCGAGGCTCGGGCTCAGGCTGCGGCTCGAACTGAGGCTCAGGCTCACCTCGAGGCTCGGGCTCAGGCTGCGGCTCAGGCTGCGCCGTGGCATCAACCTCACCACAAACGGTGCCCACATCCTCGACCCAACCGGCACAGGTATCAGAGCCTCCAGACTCCGCTGCAGCAATACGCAACAGCTCCTCCACAGGAAGCTCCTCATACCAGTCCGGAGTGGGGTCGTAGAAGTTGAGCTCCAACCTCGGGCCGCGCTTGCCCTTGGACCCTGAGCCACCCGAACGGCCACCATCCTCACGACCTGCCACGCTCGCAGCGTCACCCTCAGCAGCGCCACTCTCAGCAGCACCGTCACCGCTGGCACCCTCACCACCGCCGGTCAGATCGGACAATGTGAACCCAAAGTCCACATCGACGCCGGCCAGCAGCTCGTCCAGCGACACGCCAGAAGACGGAAGCTCCTCGAACTCGGCAAACGCCGCCTCCGCCTCCCCATCGCTGCCAACAAGGTCAACATACTCCGCCGCATCAGGCCGCTGCGACGCCGACGAGCCAGACACACCGGGCTCGGACACACCGGGCTCGGACACAAGCCGCTGCTCGGCACCATCACCAGACGAGCCACCGCCAGACACCAGGCCGAGCAGCTCGTCCAGCGACACAGACCCAGCAGGCGCCGACTGCTCCACCACCAGCGCCTCCGGCGGCAGCACCTCCAGCTCGGCAGGAGCAGAGCCCGACAGCTCAGCAGCACCAGCAGAGCCCGACAGCTCGGAAGCAGCGGACCCCAACAGCTCCTCAAGCCCGACGGTGTCGGTGGGCACAGCAGCCTCCACAAAACCACCGGAGCCCGCAACATCTGCATCCTCCACCTCGAGCTCGTCAGGCGCCACCTCGTCAGGCGCAGGAGGCAACGGCTCGCCAGCATCGCCGCCCTCGTCGCCAGCGTTGCCACCAGGCAACACCGGAACGACCAGGCCCTCCGCAACCAGAGCCTCCAGCGACGGTGCCTCGTCCAGCCTCAACGCCGATGCGCCGGCGAACACCAGAGCACCGATCTGCTCCAGCTGCGTGACGTCCAGCGTGTTGCCGTAGCGAACGCCTGCAACCCGAGCACAGAAGGCCGTCGTGGCGTTGAGACCCGCATCCACCGGGTCGTCGTCACGCACCGAGGTATCGTCGATGAACACCATCTTGCCGATACCCGCATAAGCGTGACCGACGACCTGACCGGCAGCGTCGTACACGGGCACAGGCTTAATGTCCACCTGCGACCACACGAGCTCCATCGCCTCCGTCTCGCTGCTGCGAGCACGCAACGCCTGGCGATACTGCTCCCAGATGGCCTCTATCTCAGCCTCGCTCTTGCCGGCAGCACGCAGCCATCCGTTAATCAGGATGCCCCACGCCTGCTTCTTCATCAGGCTGAGCTGACTGGCCACCACGTTCACCATCCGCATCTGACCGCCAAGCTCCACGAACAGCGCGCCCTCAACGACACTGGCAAACGATTTAATCATGCCGTCGAGGAACACCACCTTGGCACCAGCAGGACGCTGACGGCTCACGGACCAGAACTGGATGCTCAGGTTCCAGGCCTCCTCATCCACGCCGAAGCCCACCTCGTAGCGACGAGTGTGGTACATCACACCCGCCGAGTCCAGCGCATCCAGCACGGGCACGGACAGGTCGGCCAGCGCCTCCAGCACCCGATCCACAGACACCAGCTGACCCACTCCGCGCACATACTCGAAGCCGTGCGCACGCACCTCCTCCAGCGTGGCCACCAGGTCACCCCGCAGCTCGTCAAACTCGCCGGTCAACGACCCGTCCAGGCTCACCAGCTGAGACCGCTCCTGCTCCACCATATCCACGCCCATCAAATACATGGTCTCGCTGGCACCATCCTGGGCGCGCAGGTAATCGGCATCGCCCACCACAAAGACCACATCCTGAACGATGCCCTCAGCCCGACCGGCCATCCGCGCGGGAACCGCCATCAGGCCAGGAGTCTCACGCACAAACCGATACCACTCCTGACCACCAAAGGCCAGCAGCTCGCGCCAGTGCTCCGCGCTGGTCAAATCCAGCGCGATCACACGGTTCTGACCGCCCTTGCGCGGATACCAGACCGTGTAGCCGTAACGAGCCACCATCCTGCGCACCTCCTCACCAAAGCGGTGGATGGCCAGGTTCGGGTTCACCTGGGCATGGCCGCTGAACACGCAGGCCTCCTCCAGCAGCCTGCCGAACAGGAACAGGTGCTTCAGCGTATCCATACCGTGCACGCTGCGCACCTCGAAGGCGCTGGACTCCAGCCCACGCACCACATCCCGAGCATGAAGCCGCAAACTGTTCATCACGCTCGGAATAGGCAGAACCCTGCTCGAACCAACACCAGCAGACGCGCCAGACGAGGGGGCCAGCGTCGAATCGTCACCGTCAGGACCATCCACGTCCGAACCACCACCATAGGCCCGCTGCCGATAGCCGGCATCCATGTACTGAGCAGCCGCACAAAGCGACGCCAGCAGCTGAGCCTGAGGCGTCAACACCGACACCTCCCAGCCGCTGCCGGTCCATACCACATCCAGCCGCTCCACCAGCACGCGAGCCGCACCGCCAGGCGTATCGTGCAGCGCAAGAACATGCACGTCCGCAGCGGGCTCCTCGGCAAACCACGCGGTGGCCAGCACAGGCACCCGCACCTCAAAGAACTTGTGGAACCTGCTGCCGGTGTACAGGTTCTCACCCTGCACACGACCGTACATGAAGGACAGCAACACGAACCGATACCACATGCGCCCGTCCTTACCACGACGGGTCACCACACCCACGTGGTACATCCTGTCCTGACGGGCCGCCGCAGCATTGCCAGCCTTGCGCGCATCCTCGTCCACCTGCTGCCAGCGCACGCGCACCACACCGCCAGCCCGCTCGAAGAGCGCGCCGTCCAGCACAAACAGCGTGTCCTCCTCCTCAAGCAGCACGGGATTGAACACCGACGCCGACAAAGAGGACATCACATCAGGCACGCCCTCACAACGAGCAAACACCTCGGTGTCCGCGTACCAGGAACCCGAAGAGGACAGATCGGCAACCACAGAGCGGCGCCAGCGCTCAAACACACTGCGACGAGCGCGGAACACCACCCTGCCATCAGCCAAACGCTGCCGCAGCTTCCAAGCATCCTCCTCGTTGCGCATCAAAGGTATCGGAGTGTCAGGAAGAACCAGGCTCAACGCGTGGCGCCAGATCTCCTGAACCGGCGCCGAACCCGCAACCCGCACGCCAGTCAACGCCGCATAGCCAACCGCCGCAAACCGACGGCGATCATCCAGCCACTGCATCGACGACGGCTGACCAGCAGGCTGACCGGCAGACTGACCAGCAAAGCCCGCACGCACGGGCAGCACGTGGCCGACCACCGCCCACTGCTGCATACCCGCCGCCCAGACCAGCTCGTCCTCCACGCTCTTCGGCGGCTCGCAGCCCTGCAGCATCACGCTCAGGTCGCCGGGCAGCTCCTTCAAAATGGACACCGCACGCGCGACCTTCGCGCCTACCTCACGGCTCTCCTCGTCCTCCTCGGCCAGAAGCGCGTTGGCCAGGCTCTCCAGCTGCACACGCACGCCCTCCAGCGTGCTCTCGCCAAGAGCCTGCACGATGTACCTGCTGTACGGCAAGCTGTACACAGGCACAGATACATCACCCACACGCTCCTGGGCACCCTGGCGCAGCCGCTTGCGGGCATCGAAGATGGGCTCCATCACGTTCAGCAACGGCTGACCGACCGACAGCACCTCACGGCGATAGCCGTGCACATACAGCGCGGTCAGCAGCCGGAACACCACCGTGTGGAGCGAACCGACCACACTCGCAGCCAGCACACCCGCCAGCGCAGGCTCGGCCTGCAAACCGCTCATCTTCACAGCAGCAAGCGGCATCAAGCCGATACCCACGCCGTCCAGGCTGGCGTCCAGCACGGGAAGCGACGCAGGAACACGAGACTTCATCCTGCCAGGTACCCTGCTGAAACTGACCACATCGACATAATAGCGGTCACCGTCCTGGTCACCGAACAGCGCCAGGCTCGCATCAGCAGGCATCCAGACCACATCGCCCGTGCCGTGAGCGTTCACCAGGTGCAGCTGCACCACCACGAAGCCCGTGATCGGGTCCGTCAACGGGTTGCGACGCAGCACCAGCAGCACATAACCGCCGGCGACCGCCCGCTGGAACTCGGAGAACTGCATGCCGAGCTCCGAGGCCAGACGCTGCGCCATCGCAAAGGTGATGCCAACCTGGGCCACCAGCGGATACTGACCGGTCAACGCATGAAGCGTGCGGGCAAACCGCCGATGCGCCACACCACAGGCCGGGCTCGCCGCAAACTCCTGCCAGGTCAGCATCCGCAGACCGGGCAACGTGGAACCGGCACCGTACACGCCCGTCACCTCCGTGCTGCGGCGGAGCTTCCTGAACGCATCCACCGCATCGCGAACCGCCGTACGCGCATCACGCCTGCGGTCACGCTCCGACTTGCGCTTGACCGTCGGGTCAAATGCCCGCTCAATCGCGTACCAGAACGACAACAGACCCTGAGCAGGCACCACACGCACCATGTCGCCCACCTGAACGAACCGCACAAGCGACCGCGCAATCGGCAACCAGCCCACATGACCCGCACGGAACTGCACGGGCACCACCACCGCACGACCGCTCCGCTCGCCAGGCACACGACGACGAGGCCGGCGCAACGCCCGCTTCACCACCAGCGCATCGGCGGCGCTCATCTCAATCGAACCGCCGACGAACCGGAAGGCCGAACCGGCCGGAACAACCAGCTTCATGGCAGTAGCCTCCTCCCTGTCACGATCAAACACGACAGGCACGCCTAGAGCCTGAGCAACACGCACAGCCTGCGCCGTGCCCCCCACAGGCTCGTCACCATCCCAGCGCGGCGCCGCATACACGCGCTCGGCACCAGCAACGATGCCGTAGTTGCGCGCGTGCAGCCGAACCACATAATCGCTCAGCGCATCCGCGTTCGGATGCAAACGACGCACGCTGGCAAGCCACTCCGAATGAACGGCAGGGTCGAATACCACAACGGATACCCTGCCAGAATATGCCTCCATAACCTTCTCGACCCAGGCCTGCTGGAACCTACGCTCTGGCAGCACCAGCTTCACACGACCGCCAGCAGCCAGCGCCGCCTCGGCAGCAGCCTGGTCGATACCGGCCGCCGCACCGGTCACCACCACATAACCGGCACGAACGGCCTCCTCCGCACGCCGACGCGCCCACGCCAGCTGCGCAGGCGTCGGGCGCCGCGTGCCAACGATAGCAACAATACTACTCATTGTGTAACCTCCTTGACATACCTTGGTGCCGCAGCAAACGCAATGACACTGCGGCCTTCCGCCGCCGCCTGGGCAATCAGAGCCGCCAGGTCGGCAGCGAACTGCTCGGCGCCAAAGTCCTGAACGTTGGCGCCAAAGACCACAAACGGCACGTCGGCAAAGGCCTTCGCGTGCTTCTCCAGGTCCTTAACGACCTTGCTGCACGCGGCGCCCTCCTCCCACGCGCCGTTCACCAGACGCCGCTTCGCATAAGCGGCGTCTGCCACCATAGCCAGCGCAAACGGCTGCGTGGTGAGCTGAACATGCACCACCACACCGTCCACGCTGGCGACTATATCAACGCCATGCTGACGGTCTAACCGCCGCTCCGCCAGCACGGCGTCAATGCCAAACGAAGACAGCGCGGCGACCATCCGCCGCTCAAAGTCCCGGCCACCGTCGGACATCGCCCCCACCACCTCTTCAAAGACGGGGGCGTCGTCCTCCAGCCGGAACGCGATGCGGTCCACCACCGGCCCTATGCCGCGCTCAGCAATGAACGCAGCAAGGGCCGCCGGCTCGGACGGCACGCTGCCGACAACAGCCAGGGCGTCCTCGCCCTGGCGCACACCCGCGCCCCAGAGCAGGGCGCGGGTGACAGCATACCGGAGCTGGTGCAGCTCATCCTGCACCAGGTCCGGAACCACCGCCCCACGGCGCTGCAGCTGCTGCCGCAGCGCCTTCCTGCGCCGCTGCCGCAGCGCCTTCTGCTCGCCCGCCTTCTTCGCAGCACGAAGCCTGGCGAGCAGCGCGCGCGTCTCCTTGCGCGCACGCTCCGCCACCTCACGCTGCTGGCGGGCGAGCTCCTCCGCCCGACGCTTCGCCCGCTTGCCGGGAGCAGGAGCCGCAACCGGCACCCGCTCGGCGGCGGGCTCCACCGACACCCGCTGCTGCCGCTCCTTCAAGGGTGCAGCAGCAGCTGACGCGGCAGCGGCAGATGGGGCAACAACACTCGAGGAGGGACGCCAGGAACTCAGCCGAGCGCGGTACAACTCAATAAACCGACGCACCGCACGGCGATACGCGTACCGCGCATCGCCGATACGGGCGACGGTATGAGGTACCGCCTCTACAAACGGCGGCGCCTCGTGCTTAACGCTCGACGCGGTGACGTGCAACACGCACGTCACCACGCCGAGCGCCTCCGCGCTCGGCTCGAGGTGCTCGAATGCACACTCGAGCACCTGTTCGGCACCCTGCAGCGCCACGATGCGGCGGTAGCGGCGCTGCAGACGCCGATACTCGCCCAGAAGACCAAGCTGGCCCAAGACCAGCTCGGTCTCCTGGGCCGACAAAACGGGTCGACCCTCCGGAGCCTTCACTCCGGGAAGGTCGACCACAGCGCGCGCATCGCGCGCCCACAGGACGACGGACTCCACGTCCGTCGCCCGGGCGCGCCGCTCAGCAGAGCGGGCGCGCGCCGTATCCAGCGCCCTGCGCACCGCCTCGCGCAGGGCGCTGGAAGAAACAAAAACAGATACCATACGCGACCCTCCTCGTTGTCCCCGCTTGGCCGCCAACCAGACAACGGTCGGCGTTGCCCAGCCTGCACCACGTGGAGGTGGGGGTTGTGCAGGCCACCACCAATCACAACCCCTCCGACCCGCACACCTGCTTTGGCCGAGGTCCCGCCGCGGCAGGTGGCAGACCGGAGGGTCGGGCGCCGGGCCTAGTCGCCCTCATCCTCCCCGGCGGCCCGAGCACCGCCGAGCAGCCGCTCGGCAGCGTCCTCGGCCGTCACGCCGGGGAAGGACGCAAGGCGAGCCTGGAGCTCACGGCGCATCGCGGTCAAGGAGTAGGACCCAGACCGCGCGAAGAAGAACCTCTTCGCGGACGGGGTCCAGGCCTCGACCTGGATGCGCACGTCCAGGCCCGACTCCTCCAGGCGCTTCACCAGCGCCAGGAGCGAGACGGTCTGGCCGTATTCCAGGCTCCAGGTCACGCCCGGCTTACTGGACTGAGCCGGCTGCAGGGTCGCCCAGCCCTTGCCGGGCAGGTTGACCTGCAGCAGGCCGTCCCGCAAGCGGACGTCCAGGTTCATCCTTCTGACCTCCTTTCCGTCTCGCCCTGCCTCTTGCCCACCAGAGCTCAACCGGTACGTCTGCCGGGCGGGTAGAGCAGTCCGTACCATCGCCCTGACAGGCCACAAAGCCGCTGGAGCGCAGACGCGCCGCTAAGCGCAGCGCAGGAGCTTCAACCCAACAGGGGAGCTCAACCACGCTGCACCCAGACGCTGAAGCCTGCGCCCCAGACGGCCGGTAAGGCTGCGGGAACCACGAGTGTAAACCACACCCGCGTTTCCCGCAGCACTATCCCCCCGTATGGAACCCTCCTGTAAGGGCCAGAACGGGGAACAGAAAATCGCGGGAATACGCGTGGGAGAACATGCCAATATGCACAGAGACCAACAGAAGGAGGGGTCTTATGGAAAGCGTTACCAAACTCGGACTGGATGAGCAGACGGTACGAACTCATATTCGCGCGGCACAATATGGCAACGCGCTCATCAGCGACAACTTTGCCGAGCTGCTTGCGGTCATCCGGATGACCGGCGCGAAGACCGTGCTGTGGGTTGGTGGGGATGAGCCCGCGCGGTGCGGCATCCCTTCCTACAACGTCAACTACTGCCTGCTGGAGGCCCTGCCTGTGGGCGGCACCCTCTACTGGACGGGTTCAGACCCGGGCAACTATCGCCGTTACGACGTGGAGTTCCAGCAGGTGCATCTACCGCTGCGCCACAAGGTGGACCTGGTGTGCTACCAGGACGGGGATGACCCAATGTGCCACGCGAAGCTGCACGTCATCCGCACAAGACTCGGCGCGTGGAAGTACACGCAGCGTGAGCCGATTGGTGAGTCTGAGGATTCTGGAACGCTTCAGGAGCAGACGCTGCTGGAAGGCGGCACGGATGGCGGCGCTGAGCAGGAGAGTGATAGCAACAACGCTGCGGGCAGTACAGACATCGGGGCTCAGCTGACGGTGCTATCCACAGGCGAGACCACATCGGAGGAGCAATCGGATGGACAGCAAGGTGGTGGAGAAGATTCTGGAGAGGTACAGTCGACCGGCACCACGTCGAGGCGTACTCGTCGTCGTTGAGGGGCCTGATGGAGTCGGAAAGACGACGGTGGTGCAGCGCCTGCGTTATGCGCTCAGGGAGATGGTCGACGACTATCCGCTTGTCACACGGGAGCCAAGTAACGAGCGGATAAGGGAATGGCTCAAGTCCGAGCAGGACGGGCTGGTGCGGTTACTGTTATACCTGACGGACAGGGCTGACCACACGAGAAGGATCAGGGATGCCCTGCTTGACGGCAAATGGGTGCTATGCGACAGGTTCACGCCGAGCACGATGGTATACAATCCGGTCATTACCGAAGACTGGTTCCCTCGACTGGTGGAGGTAACTGCGCGGGGCATTGTGCCGGACGTTACCATCGTACTGGATGCTGACCCTGAGGTGTTGATCAGGCGGTTACAGGAACGAGGCACCTACGAGCCTATGGCGGACGCTGAAATGCTGAGCATCGCAAGAAGGCGGTACCTGCACCTGGCGCAGCATATGGGCTACCACGTCGTCGACGCTTCGCACGGCATCGATGTGGTGGTGGCGGAGTGCCTGGAGATCATTCGTGCGGCTGCTGAGCGCTGGAAGGAAGGATGACCATGGCCGTTGACCTGCTGGAGTCGGCTATACGCTACATCCGTGCGGGGTGGGCGGTTGTGCCGCTGCACGGCGCATGGAGAGGCGTATGTCGTTGCTACCGTCACGATCGGTGTGCTGAGCCTGGCAGGCACCCTTTTGCCAGGTTAGCCCCACACGGTGCACGCTCCGCCACAACCGACATCCAGCAGGTCGAGCAGTGGGTCAGGAAGTATCCGCAGATCAACCTTGCCGCGGTGGTGCCACAGCACCATGTGGTGCTCAACATTGACGGTGCCGATGCTATCGACAGGCTGGAATCCATCAACCGGCAGTTTGGGCTGAGTATGGAGCCGTCGGTGTTTACTCCGCACGGTATCCACGTGTACCTTCATGGTCACTGGCAGGCGCTGCCGCTTGATGGCATAGACGGCGTGGAGTGGATCCTGCCGGGAAGGTATGTGATTGTGCCTCCGTCGGTTGCCGGTGGTGTCTACGCTTTTGGGCCGGGCTGGGTTCAGTCTCTGAGCCTGCACGTTGCTCATGAACCCGATGGGGCGTGTGATTCGGCAGCCTCTGCAGCGTCCCCACACCAGGATGGGCTCAGACCGGGCGATTGGTTTAACGCCTGCATGACCGATCGTAAGGTGCTGCAGATGCTGATACGGCATGGCTGGTCGGTAGAGGAGGTGCAGGAGGACAGATATCTGTTGAGACGGCCTGGTGGAACGACCGGCAGGGACGCCGTGCTCTACAGGAAAGGTCGGCTGGCGCTTTGCGTCTACAGCTCCGCGTGTGGGCTGGAGCAGCGCGCCTACGACCCGTTCGGCGTCTACACCGCACTGGAGCACGGCGGCAGATTCCAGAGCGCGGCGGTGGCGGTAGCAAAGGAAGGCGTCGATTGGCTGGGGGTGCCCGCGTTTGGCTACACGCCGCGTCGCGAGGCGGCGCGTGGTGACGGCAAACGGAGGGCCTGGTCCTCACGTGGGGCCCGTTCTTCTGGTCCCGGAGATAAGGGGCAGAAACTGATTGGGGGCACCAGAAAGAGCGGGAGCAGCGCTCCAGCTGCTCCCGCCCTCGTGGAAAAAAGATCATAGTCTGATTCCCGGATCAGGGGTTCAGGATCAGTAAATAGTTTATTCAGTAATAGGTTCATTAAGAAAATAGTGAACAGAGTTTATCAGCTGATCCTGA
>FWWL01003632.1_pt1 | contig 10600 bp, 13 predicted proteins | sample 2228331 | NCBI WGS metagenome assembly FWWL01 (sample SAMEA103939775, study PRJEB20133) | metagenome
GGGGTGGCCCTGGGGCGGGGGATGGCCCTGGGCCGCTACTTCCAGAACCGCGTCCTGAGGCTTCTTTGGCCCTACCTCCTTTGGAGCGGGGTGTACCTCCTCTTCCGCTTTCTGGACCACGGGGCCTTCCAGCCGGAACGGATCCCCCACCAGCTCCTCTGGGGCAAGGCCTACTACCACCTCTACTTCCTCCTGGTGGCCCTGGAGCTGGCCCTGGTCCTGCCCCTCCTGGCCCCTTTGGTGCGGCGGAGGCCCCACGGGGCCTGGTTCCTCCTCTTCGGGGTGGGCCTCACCCTGCTGGTCTACTTCGCCAACCGCTACCTGTACCGCCTGCCCTACCCGGCCAGCACCCTCCTTTGGTACGTCCCCGCGGTGGCCTTGGGCTTGTACGTGGCGAGCCGCATAGAGGACCTCCCCCGCCTCCTCCGCTTCTGGCCTATGGCCCTTCTCCTGGCCCTGGTGGGGCTTGGGGGCTATCTCCCCCTGGCCCTGGAGGCCTTCCAGGGGCGCCCGGTGAACACCTTCCACTACCAGGCCTTCCACTGGCTCTACACCACGGCCGTGGCCTTCCTCCTCCTCTTCCTGGCCCACCGCCTGGCCGGAGGGCCCCTCCGGGCCCCCTTGGCCTTCCTGGGCCGGTATTCCCTGCAGATTTACCTTCTCCATCCCATGGTCATCCGCCTATTGGAGCGGGAGCCCACCTTTCCCGAGCCTCTTGGGCTTAAGCCGGCCTTCCTCATCTACCTGGTTCTGGCCCTCTTCCTCCCTCTCCTCCTTGCTCATCTCCTGGTTCGGGCCCGGCTTTCGCCCCTCCTCTTTGGGCGATGAAGGGGGTCCTTGTCGGGGCTTTCCTTTTGGGGGTGCTCCTTTGGGCTCTCCGCCAGGTCCAAGAGGGGGGGTTCCGCCTCGAGGCCGGCGGGGTGGCCTACCTTCGGCAAGGGGTGGGGCTTTTCGCCGAGCTCTGCCGCCCCCGGGGAACCCCTAGGGGGGCCGTCCTGCTGGTGCCTGGGGGGTTCGGCCCCCCCAACCCCACCATGGCCGAGCGCTGCCGGGCCTGGGCCGAGCGGGGCTTCCTGGGGGTGGTCCCCCACCTCCGGGGCCGGGGCGGGAGCGGAGGGCGGATCACGGGTTGTTTGGAGGAAGGGGAGGACCTGGCCCACCTGGCCCGCTTCCTCCCCCGGCTGGGGGTGCGCCGGCACGCCTACCTGGGCTACTCCCTGGGGGCCTGCGTGGCCCTGAAGGCCGCGGCTCTGGAGAGAGGAAGCTCGGGGGTGGTCTTCGCCATCGGGCCGGTGGACTTTGAGGAGCAGGCCCGGATCCTGGAAAGGACCCGGCCCGAGGCCCTCGCCCGTTGGCGGGAGGTCTTTGGGGAGGACCTCGCCCGCCAAAGCCCCCTGCCCCACGCGGCCCGCCTGCGGGCCCCCCTCCTCATTCTCCAGGCGGGGAACGACCCCCTGATCCCCCCCACCCAGGCCTGCCGCCTCAGGGACCTCCGGGAGGCCACGGGGCGGCGCGTCCACCAGGTGGCCCTCACCCGGGAGGGGGCCCCCTGGACCGGCCCCCTCACCAAGGGCCGGGCCTGCCTGAGGCCCACGGGGTTTGGCCCTTTGGGAGAAGACCACCTCATCCTCTTCCCCGACCTGCACCACGCGGTCGTCCCCGCCATGGAGGCCCAGGCGGAGCGGTTCCTCCTCTATTGGCTACGCCCTTGACACCCCGGGGCCCTTTGGGCATAGTGTAGGGTGCGGCCAGTCCTGGAGGGTTGGCCGAGCGGTTGAAGGCGGCGGTCTTGAAAACCGCTGTGGGCCTCGAGCCCACCGGGGGTTCGAATCCCTCACCCTCCGCCAGCGGCTTGGAGAGGTGGCCGAGTGGTCTAAGGCGGCACCCTGCTAAGGTGTTGCACCGGGAAAACCGGTGCCGCGGGTTCGAATCCCGCCCTCTCCGCCAAAGGGGCCCGGTCCTTGGCCGGGCCCTTCCCTATATGCTTCGGCTTCCCCTACCCCCCTTAAGCCCCTGCCGCCTCCTCCGGCGGAGGAACCGCTTCCTGGTGGAGGCGGACGTGGGCCCCTTGCACCTCCCCAACTCCGGGCGGATGGCAGAGCTCCTCCGCCCCGGCGCTCCCTGCCATTACCTCCCCCGGCCTGCCCAAAAGACCCTAGGCCGCCTGGTCCTGGTGGAGGCGGAAGGGGTCCTGGTGGGGGTGGACGCGGCCCTGGCCAACAAGCTCTTGGAGCTCCTTCTGAGGGAGGGGGTCTTCGGTCCCCTGGAGACACTTCGGAAGGAGGTGCCCGTAGGGGGGGAACGGCTGGACTTCCGCGCCCGCATTGGGGGGAAGGAGGTCTTCCTGGAGGCCAAGAACTGCAACCGGGTGGAGGGGGGGCTGGCCCTCTTCCCCGACGCCCCCACCCTCCGGGGGGCCCGGCACCTGCGCCTTCTCGCCGCCTTAGCCCGGGAGGGCCATGGGGCCTTTGCCGTCTGGACCGTCCAGCATCCCTTGGCCCAGGCCTTCGCTCTGGACCCCATGGACCAAGCCCTGGTGGAGGCGGCGGAGGAGGCCCGCCAAAGCGGGGTCAGGCTCCTGGCCTACCGGGTGCGGCCCACCCTAAAGGCCCTGGAGGTGGAAGGGGAACTCCCTTGGGCTACCCTCCGATGAGCACCTGGAAGGCCACCATGAGGGCCACGGAGAGGGTGAGGACCGTGGCCACCCCTTCCGCACGGGCCTCCTTCAGGGCGTCGGGGAGGATCTCGGCCACGGCCATCCAGATCATGGCCCCCGCGGCGAAGCCGAGGCCCACGGGCAGGGCGGGGCGGAAGAGTTCCACAAAGAGGAAGGCGGGAACGGCCATGAGGGGCTGGGGCAGGCTGGAGAAGACGCTCCAAAAGGCGGCCATGAGGACGCTTACCCCCCGGGGCACCAGGACCAGGCTGATGGCCAGGCCCTCGGGGATGTTGTGCACGGCGATGGCCAGGGTGATGAAGACCCCTAAGGCCTCCCCCCCACCGAAGGACACCCCCACCCCCACCCCTTCCGCGAAGGAGTGGAGGGTCATGATGCCCACCACCATGAGGGCCTTGCGGGCATCCAGACCCGAAAGCTCCCCAAAGGACACCTCCCGCCCCTGGAGGTAGCGGTGGGCCAGGAGGATAAAGCCCAAGCCCAGGAGCACCCCCAGGAGGGTGCGGCCCAGGCTGTACCCCACCCCTTCGTAGACCAGGCCGAAGCTGGCGGAAAGCATAAGCCCCGCGGCGGCGGCGTTGGCCAGGCCCAGGTGTTCCTGGGCCACGGCGCGGGTGAAGAGGAAGGGCAGGGCCCCAAGCCCCGTGGCCGCCGCGGTGAGGAGGGCATAGAGGAAGACCGTCCAAGGGGATACGGAAAGGGCGTCCATGGCCTCTATCTTAGTGCAAGTGATTATCACTTGTAAATAACTTTTCCCAGGCTTTCCGTAAAAAGGGCCGGTTCCCAGCCTGGACGCCCGGGGAGGGGTGTGGTAAAAAAGGGGGGAATGCTTGGCGAGCGCGGGGTTCTGGAGGGCAACCTAGCGGAGTTTCCCTTTGCCTCCTTGGTGGGGGCCTTGATGAGCGCGGGGCGTACGGGGCGGCTTCTCCTCCAGGCGCCCTTTTTGGAGGGGGAGGTCTACCTCCAGGGGGGGCAGGTGGTCCACGCCCGGGTGGCCGCCCCGGAGGGGGGGGCCCTCGAGGGGGAGGAGGCCCTGGATCTCCTGGTGGGGCTTAAGCGGGCCCCCTTCCGCTTCCTTCCGGAGGTGGCCTCCCCCCGCACCACCCTGCTCGGGGGGCTGGCCGTGCCCGCCCGGCTGGCGGAGGCGGGGAAGGCCTGGGAGGGGCTTTCCCTTCCTTCGGACTGGAGCTACCGCCTGCGCCTCCCGCAGTCGGGGACGGTGCAGGACCTGCCCGGGGAGGCCCTTAGGGTCCTGGCCCAGGTGGAGGGGAAGCGGGTGGTGGAGGTCCTCCTCCAGCCTGCCCCTTTGCGCCTGGCCCGCATCCTCCACACCCTCCTCCAGATGGGGGCTTTGGAGGCGGTGCCCCAGGTGGACCTGCCCCCGGTGGCCCTCCTGGTCCTCCCCATCTACGGCCCGGGGAGCGGCACGGTCTACGTGGACGAGGCCCTTTACGCGGAGTGGGCCCGGGCCATCCGCCACGGTTTCCGCCTGAGGCTGAAGCCCCCGGACCAGGTCCTGGAGGTGCGCCCTAGGCCCAACATCCCGGGGCGGCTTGGCCTTTTGGAGGAGGACCTTAAGCGCCTGCGCCTCCGCCGGGGGGATAGGGTAGAGGTGGTGCCGGAGGTGTAGCCATGGACATCCTGACCCTGAACGAATACCTGAACCGCATCGTCTACGGCCTCCCCATGAAGCTGGTCTTCCTCCTGGTGGGGGCTTATCTGGTGGTCTTCCGCATCCGCTGGTTCTCCGCCCCCCTTCGGATGATGCGGGTTTCCTTCAGCGAGACCCTGGGGGCCATCCGGGAGCGGACCTACGGCTTCGGCGGCCAGATCACCCCCTTCCAGGCCACCATGGTGGCCCTCTCCGCCACGGTGGGCACGGGCCACCTCCTGGGCATGCTGGCCGCGGTCTTAGTGGGGGGGCCGGGGGCGGTCTTCTGGATGTGGCTGGGCTACTTTTTCGGCACAGGCTCCAAGTTTGCCGAGGCGACCCTGGCCGTGCACTACCGGCGTCGGTACGCCGACGGTTCGGTGGCGGGCGGGCCCATGTACTACCTCTCCCGGGGCCTGCCCCGCTTCCGCTTTCTGGGGGCCCTTTTCGCCCTCTTCGCCGCGGTGGCCGCTTTCGGCATCGGCAACCTGGCCCAGGCGGGGGCCGTGGGGGGGGCCCTGGCCCCTCTGGGCCTTCCCCCGGCCCTGGTGGGGCTGGGCCTGGCCCTTCTGGTGGGGGTGGTCCTGGGTGGGGGCATCGCGCGCGTGGCCCGGTTTGCCCAGGTGGTGGTGCCCTTAAAGCTCCTCTTCTTCCTCGCGGCCTTTTTGCCCCTGCTCGTCCTCTACGCGGGGAGGATCCCTGGGGCCTTGGCCCTGGTCTTCCAGGCGGCCTTCACCCCGGAGGCCGCCTTGGGGGGGGCGGCGGGGTATAGCCTCCTGGCCGCCCTTAACGCCGGGCTTGGCCGGGGGATCTTCGCCAACGAGGCCGGCCTGGGTTCCGCGGCCATCGCCCACGCCCAGGCCCAGGTGGACCACCCCGTGCGCCAGGGGTTCTGGGGGGTGACGGAGATGTTCGTAAGCTTCCTGGTCACCTCCCTCACCGCCCTCACCTTCCTGGCCTCGGGCCTCTGGCAAAGGGGGGGAAGCGCCTCGGAGGCCGCAAGCGCCCTCTTTTCCGCCCACCCCTTGGGAGGGCTCATCCTGGCCCTCACCGTGGCGGTCTTCGCCCTGGGCACCATGGTTTCCTGGGGGTTTTACGGGGAGGAGGCCGCGGCCTACCTCTTCGGGGAGGGGATCCGCTGGCCCTACCGCCTGGCCTTCGCCGTTTTGGCCTTTGTGGGGCCCTTGGGGGGCCTCGAGGCCTTTCTGGCGGTTTCCGACACCCTAAACGGCCTCATGGCCATCCCTAACCTCATCGGCCTGGTCCTCTTGGGCGGGGTGGTGGCCCGGCTGGTCCAGGGCTTCTTCCGGGGCGAGCCCTGGATTCCCCCCAGGGACTAGGCCCAAGCCCCCGGGCGCAGAAAACCCCTGCTGGGGTCCACCCCAACGCTTGGGTGAGGTGGTTAGTGGAATAGCTCCCGCACCATGCGCTCCAGCTCCTCCCCCGCCCTCTTGTCCAGGGTGAGCTTCACGCGCACCGCCACCTTCAGGGCCACCTCCTCCAGGGCCTCGCGGGTTTCGCACCCCTGAAGGCTCTTTAGAAAGGGGGTGGCCCTTTCCCCCAGGCGGGCTTTTAGGAAATCTGAAAGCCTTTGGCAAAGCTCCTTGGGGCTTTCCACGGGCAGGATCAGGCCCTTTTTCAAAAGCCCCGCCAGGAGGCGGTAGGCCTCCTCCCCCAGGCCGCTTTCCCGCACCACCTCCTCCTCCGTGCGGCGCCCGTCGCAGAGGGTGTAGACCCGCCACTCCTCGGGGGTGGGGTGCCAGTCCTGGGGGGGTGGGTTGGGGTTGCGGCGGAAGACCATGGGCTAAAGGGAGGCCACGATGGCGTCCACGAGCCTTAGGACGAGGTAGACGAAGACCGCCCCCAGGAGGAGGATGAGGGAGAGGAGAAGGAGGAGGAGGCTTTGGGGCTCGCCCCAGGTGAGGAGGAGGACGACCAGGTAGGCCAGGGCGAAGAAGAAGATGAGAAAGAGCATCTGCCCGCCCCGTTCCCCCATGACCCCGCCGGGGATGGCCCGCCGGAGCTTCAGGCCATAGAGGACGTTGTAGGCCATGAGGAGAAGGCCTAGGAGGAGGAAGACCTTTTCCATGGCCCCATTATATACGCTCCGGTCCAGAATACCCTTAAGCCCACTCCCGCAAGGGTATAAGCTCCCCGCCCTCCACCTGCTTTCTCACAGGCCGGTAGCGGCGGTCAAACCAGATCTCCAGCACCGCCCGCTCCAGGCTCTTGGGCCCCACCACCACCTTGCGCACGTAGTACCCCCCTTCCGTGGGGGCGATCTCCATGCTTTTGGAAAGCCTGAGCTCCACCACCTCGCCCCCCCTAAGCCGCACCCGCACCCGGAAGGCCAGGGGGCCTTCGGGCTTCAGGTGGGGGTCTTGGCGGAAGGGCCACACCTTAGGCCTCCTTGAGGTCCAGGGGCCTGGCCCCGGTGAGCCGTAGGAGCTCCTCTGGGGTGAGGGCGAAGAGGGCCCTCGGGGTCCCCCCCGCGGCCCAGAGGCGGGGGTAGGCGAGGAGGTCCTCGTCCAAGAAGGCGGGGAGGGGGGCCACGGGGGGCACGCCCCCGATGGCGAAGCCGGTGAGGGCCTTGACCTCCTCGGGGGTGGCCTGCCTCAGGGCTTCTCCCAGGGCCCTTGCCACCTTCTTGGGGTCCAGCCGGTTCTTCCCGCTCACCAGGAAGAGGTAGGCCCCCCGCTCCCCCACGAAGACCAGGCTCTTCACGATCTGCCCCACCTCCGCCCCCACGGCTTCTGCCGCCTCCTGGGCCGTGCGGGTGGAGGCCTCTAGCTCCACCACCTTTAGGTGGGGAAAGCCCCGTTCTTCCAGGATGGCCTGCACCCTCTTGGCGGAAGGGGAGAGGGTCATAGCCTTAGGAGGAGTTCCGCGAGAAGGGCAGCCCGGCGGGGGATCTCCGGCACCACCACGTACTCCGTCCTCTGGTGGGCGTCCCCCCCGAAAAGCCCAAGCCCGTCCAGGGTGGGAACCCCCAGGTGGGCGGTGAAGTTCCCGTCGGACCCGCCCCCCACCCGCCCCGGGCCGAGCCTGAGGCCCAGGGCCTCCCCGATGGCCTTCGCCTTCTCAAAGAGGGCCAGGCTTTCCGGGGTGGGCTCCATGGGGGGGCGGTTGAGGCCCCCGGTGAGCTCCAGCCGGGCCCCGGGGAGGACGGGGGAAAGGGCCTTTAGGCCCCGTTCCACCCGCTCCACCTCCTCCAGGGTCCAGGCCCTGAGGTCTATGTCCACCCAGGCCTCCTCCGCCACCACGTTGGTGGCCGTGCCCCCTCCGATGCGGTTCGGGCCTAAGGTGGTACCCTTTTCCCGGTCCTCCAGGGCCGCCACCTTGGGGATCTGGTGGGCGAGCTCCAGGATGGCGTTCACCCCCTTTTCCGGCTCCACCCCCTGGTGGGCCGCCTTGCCCAGGGCCCTTAGCCGGTAAAGCCCCACCCCTTTCCGGGCCACCTTGAGATCCCCTTCCGCGGTGGGAGGCTCCAGCACCAGGGCGGCCCGGGCCTTTTTGGCCGCGGCCTCGATGAGGGGGCGGCTTTCCCGCGAGCCCGTCTCCTCGTCTGGGGTGAAGAGGACCTCCAGAGGGGGCAGGGGGAGGCCCTTTTCCTCCGCGTAGCGCAGGGCGTAAAGGAGGGCGATAATCCCCCCCTTCATGTCGTAGACCCCGGGGCCGATGGCCTTTTCCCGCTCTATCCGGAAGGGCTCGGGAAAGCTCCCCTTGGGGTGGACGGTGTCGTAGTGGGTGAGGACCAGGACGGGCTTGTCCCCTTCCCCCCGCCGGAGGAGGAGGATGGGCCCCGAGGGGGTGTCCTTGCGGGCGAGGGTGCCCTCCAGGGGACGGAAGGCCTCCTCCAGGAAGCCTGCGGCCCCCTTAAGCCCCTCCAGGTCCCCCGAGGGGGACTCCCGGCGGACGAAGGCCTCGAGGTCCTTGAGGAGTTGGGGAAGCTTTTGTTCCATCCAGGCTAGGCTTTCCATGCCCCTATTACACCACCTTTCCGGGGTTCAAAAGTCCCTCCGGGTCCAGGAGGGCCTTGAGCCTCCGCATCCACTCCAGGGCGGGCCCGTGCTCCTTTCCCAGGTATTTCCGTTTCCTCAGGCCCACCCCGTGCTCCGCGGTGCAGGTGCCCCCCAGGGCCAGGGCCTTTTCCACCAGGTGTTCCGCAAAGGCCTCCGCCCGGGGGTAGTCCTCGGGGAGGACGGGGACGAGGGTGTGGAAGTTCCCGTCCCCCACGTGGCCCAGGATGTTCCCCGTGAGGCCAAGCTCCGAAAGAAGCCTCTGGGCGAAGCGCACCGCCTCGGGCAGTCGGGAGAGGGGCACGGCCACGTCGGTGATCATGAAGCGGTGCCCGGGGAAGAGGTGCACCAGGGCCCAGTAGGCCTGGTGGCGGGCCTCCCACTGGGCCCTCCGCTCCTCCTCCGTCCGGGCTGTTTCCAGGGCGAAGGCCCCGGCCTCCCTTAGGACCTCCTCCGCCAGGGCCCCTTCGGCCTCCAGGGCCTCCCTGGTGGGGCTATGGAACTCCAGGAAAAGGGCGGGCCGCTCGGGGAAGCCCGCCCCCAGGTGGCGGTTCAGGGCCTTCAGGGCGAGCTCGTCCAACAGTTCCAGCCGGGCCACGCCGCCCCCTAGGGCCATGACCCCGAGGCTCGCCCTTACCGCCTCCTCCACCCCAGGGAAGAAGGCCCTAAGGGTGAGGACGTGGGCCGGGAGGGGGTGGAGCTTCAGGGTGAGGCGGGTGATGATCCCCAGGGTGCCTTCCGAGCCGATGAAGAGGTCTTTCAGGTCGTAGCCCGCGCTGGTCTTCCGCACCGGCCGGCCGAGCTCTAAGACCTCCCCGTTCGCCAGGACCACCTGGAGGCCGAGGACGTTTTGCCGCATCCCCCCGTAGCGCACCGTGGTGGTGCCGCTCGCGTTCGTGGCCGCCATGCCCCCAAGGGAGGCGTCCGCCCCCGGGTCCACGGGGAAGAAGAGCCCCGTGCCCTTTAAGGCCTCGTTCAGGCGCTTGCGGGTGAGGCCCGGCTCCACCACGCAGTAGAAGTCCTCCGGGTGGACCTCCAGGATCCGGTCCATGCGGGAGAGGTCCAGGCTGATGGCCTCCCGCACGGGGTAGAGGTGGCCCTCGAGGCTGGTCCCCGCCCCGTAGGGGATGACCGCCACCCCCACCTTTCGCGCCCAGTCCAGGGCCTTTTGGATGTCCTCCACCCCCTCGGGGTAGACCACCGCCAGGACGGGGCGGGCTTCAGGGTAGCCCTCGTCCTTCCCGTGGCGGGCCCGCTCGCTCTCCGAGAGGTCCACCTTGCCGGGGAGAAGCCCTTGGAGTTCCTCCAGACTCATAGGATCTCGGCCAGAAACCCGAGGAGGGCGGTGCGGAAGGCCTTGGGGTTTTCCAGGTTGGAGAGGTGCCCCGCCTCGGGGAGGATGAGGGCCCGGGCCTCGGGGAGGGCTTTGGCCAGGCGCTTGGCCTCCTCCGGGGGGGTGAGGGCGTCCTCCTCCCCCACCAGGACCAAGGCCGGCCGGCCCATCTCGGGGAGGAGGGGGGTGGAGTCGGGGCGCTCCGCCAGGGCCAGGAGGCTTGCCGCCACCGCCTCCGGCCTCGCCTCCAGGATGAGGGCCTTGGCCTTTTCCACCACCCCGGGCTTTTCCCGCAAGGTGGTGGCCCCCAGGTGGGTGGGGAGGAGGGCCTCGGGGAGGAAGCCCACCCCCTCTCTAAGGACCCGCTCCCTTAGGGCGTAGCGGTTTTTCTTCCCCTCCTCCGTGTCCCCTCCTGCGCGGGTGTCCGCGAGGACGAAGCCCAAAAAGCGCTCCCTCGCCCGCCGCCAGAGCTCAAAGATGAGGTAGCCCCCCATGGAAAGCCCCACGAAGACCGCCTCCTCGAGGCCCCCCTCGTCCATCTCCCTTAGGACCTTTTCCGCGGCCTCCCTCAGGGAAAGCCCCAGGTAGTCCGGGGCGAGGACGGGAAGCCGCCCGCGGAAATAGGCCGCCTCCCCCTCCCACATCCGGGGGCCGTAGGGGAAGGCGTGGAGGAATACCAGCCCGCGCATCAGTTCCCCTCCGTGGGTTCGCCCTCCAGCCCCAGGGCCCTAAGCCGGGCGATGAGGGCGGGGTCTTCCACCACCACGTAGTTCCCGCCCCCTCGGCTTTCCGCCCGGAGCCTTCCGGCCTTGGCCGCCTCCTTCCAGGCCTCCATGAGGTCCGGGTGCTTGACCAAAAGCGGGGTCACCTTGTGGGCGGGGTAGCGCCTCACCTTAAGGCCTCCTCCAGGGCGTGCCAGG
>FWWL01010545.1_pt1 | contig 10598 bp, 7 predicted proteins | sample 2228331 | NCBI WGS metagenome assembly FWWL01 (sample SAMEA103939775, study PRJEB20133) | metagenome
AAACGAAAAAAATGAGTCCGGAAACCCTTTCTGTTATTGATCTGCATGTCAGCGTTGAGGGGAAGCCCATCCTGAAAGGGGTCAATTTGACCATTCGGCGTGGTGAGATCCATGCCCTGATGGGGCCGAATGGTTCGGGGAAGACAACGCTCGGTTTGGCCATCATGGGCCACCCGCGGTACGAGATTACGCGGGGACGCATCGAGTTGGATGGTGAGGACGTCACGCACTTGGAGCCGCATGAGCGTGCCCGGCGTGGACTGTTCATGGCGTTTCAGCGTCCGGTGGCCATACCGGGTGTGCGGTTGGCCGATTTCCTCCGGCATGCGGTGTCGAATGTCCGTAATCCGGCTCGCAAGGAAGGTGAAGAGCTCATCCCCATGCGGGAATTCCGCAAGGAATTGAAGGAAAAAATGGACCTGCTGCGGATGGATCCGGAATTTGCCCGCCGCTATGTCAACGACGGGTTTTCCGGCGGTGAGATGAAACGGGCCGAAATCCTGCAAATGGCGATGTTGCGTCCCAAGTTTGCCATCTTGGACGAGACCGACAGTGGCCTCGACGTCGATGCGGTCCGGCTGGCCAGCCAGAGCATTGCCGAGATCGGTGGGCGTCAGATGGGACTCTTGATCATCACCCACCATGAACGTCTATTGGAACACAACCCGCCGGATGTGACGCATGTCCTTTTGGGCGGGCGCATTGTGGAGACGGGCGGCCCTGAGCTGGCGGAGCGACTTCATCGTGAGGGTTACGATCAACTTCGCCAGAAATACCCGGAGGCTGCCGCCGAAGAAGCGGCATTGGCAGGTCAGACAAAACAGTAACTTCCCGTGATGTCGGCAATGGATAAGAATCGTTGCGTGTGATGAACAGTCCGCCGGATGCCAGTGCGACATTGGCGGAGGCCGTTGGTGAGAAGCAGACCGTGAGCGGGGCTCTCGGAGAGAAAACCATGGCTGAAAAAGTCGATGTGATTGGCGAAATCAACAAGTACGACTTTCGGGTCGATGAGCGATATGTCTTCAAGGCTCAAAAGGGCCTCAATCGCGACATCGTGGCCGAAATCTCGGCCATGAAGAACGAACCGCAGTGGATGCGGGATTTCCGCCTGAAGGCCCTCGAAATCTTTGAATCGAAGCCCATGCCCACCTGGGGCGGAAAGATCGACATCGATTTTCAGGACATCTACTACTACATCAAGCCGACGGATCGGCCGGGGCATTCCTGGGAAGAGTTGCCGGAAGAGATCAAAAAAACGTTTGATCGCTTGGGCATTCCGGAGGCCGAAAAGCGCTTTTTGGCGGGGGTCAAGGCCCAGTATGAAAGCGAGGTCGTCTATGGGTCCTTGCGGGAAGACCTGGCCAAGCGGGGTGTGATCTTCGTCGATATGGATACCGCCGTCCGCGAGTACCCGGATTTGGTGCGGGAATACTTTTCGACGGTCATCCCGCCTACGGATAACAAATTTGCGGCCTTGAATTCGGCGGTCTGGTCCGGCGGTTCTTTCATTTATGTCCCGCCGGGGGTGAATGTGGAATTTCCACTTCAGGCCTATTTTCGCATCAATGCCGCGCAGATGGGGCAGTTTGAGCGAACATTGATCATCGTCGATGAAGGGGCCTCTTGCCACTACGTGGAAGGTTGTACGGCCCCGATGTACAGTTCGGAAAGCCTCCACGCCGCGGTGGTGGAGGTGATCGCCAAGCGCGGCGCCCGTGTTCGATACACCACCATCCAGAATTGGGCGAACAATATCTACAATTTGGTTACCAAGCGTGCCGTCGCTTATGCCGATGCCCTGGTGGAATGGGTCGATGGGAACCTGGGCAGCCGGCTGACAATGAAGTATCCGGCGGTCTATATGCTGGAACCTGGCGCAAGGGCAGAGATTCTCTCGGTCGCCTTTGCCTCCAAGGGACAGCATCAAGATGCCGGCGCCAAAGTTATCCACGTGGCCCCCCACACGTCCAGCCGCATTGTGTCGAAATCGATCTCCAAGTCCGGCGGGCGGGCAAGCTATCGTGGTCTGGTCAAGATCGAGCGCGGCGCGAAAAAATCGAAATCGAACGTTGTCTGTGACGCCTTGATCTTGGACCCACAAAGCCGTAGTGATACCTATCCGTATATTGAACTGGAAGAACAAGATGTGATGATTGGGCACGAGGCAAGCGTGTCCAAGATTGGGGAAGAGCAGCTCTTTTACCTATGCAGTCGTGGCCTGACGGAGGCTGAGGCCAGCACGATGATCGTCGCGGGGTTCATCGAGCCATTGGTCAAGGAATTGCCCATGGAGTACGCCGTTGAAATGAACCGACTGATCGCCCTCCAGATGGAAGGGAGTGTGGGCTGATCGCCCTTCGGTGACGATCGAAATAAACCGTCGTGACACGGCGTGTGACTATGCCCCGGCGAAAAGTGCGTGTATCGTTTGTGGAAATAGCGAAGCCAATGATTTTCCAAAAGAAATTGGGTTTTACCCCAGCAGGACCGTTCACTCGAAGCGATGATGACGCCATCTCTCAACCTTGACACCAGTTTCACCGACGAGGGATTTTACAACGTCGCGTTCCATCGACCGCAACCCGATTGGCTGAAGGAGTTTCGGCAGCGGGCTTATCGCATGTTTGAAGACTTGCCAATGCCGAATCGCTCCATGGAGGAATGGCGACGAACGGAGTTGCGGCAGTTTCGCCTGCTTCAATTTCAAGCCTGGTGTCCCCATCCGGAGCAAGTTCCCGAGATTCCTTCCCAGCTTGTCCCGCGACTTGAGGCGGACGGGTCGATCATTACCCTGAATGGGCGAAAGCTCGAAAGTCGGCTTGATCCGGCGATTGAGCAACAAGGTGTAGTGCTAAATTGTCTTGAGGACTCGATTCTGAATGGTTGGGAAGAGCTGATCCAGAAGCACCTCTTCTCCATCCTGGATTGGAAATACGACAAGTTTGCCGCCATGCATGCGGCCTTCTGGACGGGCGGTGTGTTCGTCTATGTGCCCAAGGGTGTGAAGGTAAATCAACCGCTCCTGCATGTCGCGGCCCTCATGCCCGGTCAAGCCGATGTCGGACACACGTTGGTCATCCTGGATGAGGGTGCCGAGGCCACGGTGGTCAGCGAGACGGTCAGTGTCGATCCTTCGGCAAGTAGCCTGTATTGCGGCGGAATCGAGATCATCCTCCGTCCGGGGGCACGGTTACGCTATGTCAATATGCAGAATTGGAATCAGGCGACCTTTCACTTTGCCCATCAAAAAGCCGTGGTGGCGGAGCGAGCCTCGCTGGAATGGACGCTGGGGGCCCTTGGTGGGCGATTGGCCAAGGTCAATCAGCATCTTGTCTTGGATGGCCCGGAAAGTGAGGGAATTGTCAACGGCGTGATGTTTGCGGAGAATCGCCAACACCTCGCCTATCATACGCTGCAACATCACCGGACACCGAAGACCAAGAGTGATCTTCTCTACAAAGGGGCCCTGCAGGATCAATCACATCTGGTGTGGCGGGGGATGATCCGGGTAGAACCGGGGGCTGTTCAGGCGGATGGGTATCAACGGAACGACAATCTGATGCTCAGCCAGACCGCGCGGACCGACTGTATCCCCGGCCTGGAGATTCTTGCTGACGACGTCCGATGCACCCATGGGGCGACGGCCGGCCGGGTCGATGACGAGGAGATTTTCTACTGCCAAACCCGCGGTCTCACCCGACGCGAGGCCACGCGGTTAGTCGTCACCGGCTTCTTCCAGCAGGTCTTAGATCGGATCACCATCGACAGTGTTCGAGAAGCCCTGACGGACATCATCCAGCACCGTGTGCGGGAATACCGCGGGTAGGTCATCGCTTGGGAGGCTGTCGGACGCGGTGAAAGGAAAACGCGATGGGGGAATTAGTTCGTGTCTGTCGTGTTTCGGACTTGCCCGACCCGGGAAAGGCCGTCTTTGACGTAAATGGCCGGATGGTTGCCCTGTTCCATGTTTCGGGGACGTTTTGGGCCCTTGACGACATGTGCACGCACGACGGTGGACCGCTGGCGGAAGGCGAACTTCACGGTTATACGATTGTCTGTCCCCGTCACGGGGCACAGTTTGATATTCGTACCGGCCAGGCCAAGACCATGCCGGCCACCAGGGCAACGACTGCCCACAAGGTTGTCGTCCAAGGTGATGAAGTGTTTGTCGAACTGAACGAGGAGAGTTGAGAGGGTAGGTAGCAAGGGAGATTCGGAGAACTTCCCGTGGCCGTTCGAGAAGAGACAATTTGGGAAGCCCTCAAACAGGTCCGTGATCCGGAAATTGGAATCGACCTCGTAAACCTGGGATTGATCTACGAGGTCTTGATCACCGAGCGCGGGGGCAAGTCGGACATCTATGTCAAGATGACCCTGACCAGTCCGGCGTGTCCCTCCGGTCCGCAGATGGTTCAGCAAGTGAAAGACGTCCTCCGGCAACTGGGAGAGGAAGTTGGCGAAGTCAACGTCGAAGTGGTCCTCTCGCCGCCGTGGACGCCCGACCGCATGTCCGAAGAAGCCCGTGACGAACTGGGCTTCTATTGACAGGCTGTATGATAACAGCGTTGGCCTGCGGCTACGAAATGAATGGCCTGCAAGTGCCCGGCCTATCACACATATTCCCAATCCTTGAGCCACTGATAGTGGTAAGGCAGATTCGCCCAGGCCCGTTCCATCTCATGGTCGAGAAGGGCCTTCTCTTCAAGGTCTAGCTCCCGCCGTTCCTTGACGGCCAAAGCCACGTTATCCACCTGCTCCGGCGTGATCATGCCGGGGATCGGGGCCGTGATGGCCGGATTGCACAGGATATAGCGAATCGCCAGCCGGGCTAGGCGGTCATCCTCCTCGCGGTACGGGCTGTTTGGCGAGCTATCGCCCTTGAAGAGCGAGCCGCTGGCGAACGGCTTGATCCCAAACCACCCAACATCGTGTTTCTGCATGGACGCCCAAAGACCCGTTTCGTCTTGCACAACTTTGGTTCGGGCGGTGTAGGGTGTGCAGATCACTTCGAGTTGCTCGGGATACTTTTCGATCAGCATCTTGATATGGGGCCGATCGTGGGAGGAGATGCCGGTGAAGCGGGCCCGGCCTGTCTTCTTAGCCCAATCCAGGGCGGCAATGGCGGCCTCGATCTCGGCCTCGCTGTGCCGGCTGCTTTGTTCATGGAGGGTGATCCGCCAGAGATCGACGTACTCCAGTCCGGCCTCTTTCAGACCCATATCCAGGCTTTCCTTGAGCTTCTCAAGGCTTCGCCATTCAGGGAATCGCGATTCCCGCTGATACCAAGAGTAGCCGAGGTACATCTTGTCACGACGGCCCTTAAGGGCGCGGGCATAGGCCATCACTTCCTGCCCGGTACAGGCGTCGATGTAATTGATTCCCCGCTCGATGCAACGGGTTACCACGTCATAACGGTTCTTCTGGAAATCCTCTTCGTCGATCTTGGCTCCCAGCCAGTTACCTCCCTGGAATGAGCCGGGGACAACCGTGTTGAGCCGTTTCCAATGCCCGCCCAGGCAGACCGCCGAGATCATCAAATTGGTCTTGCCGCACCGGCGATACTCCATGTCCGGGTTGTAGTTGAGAATCTTGCTTGTGTCGAATTTCTCCGGGTTACCTGCCCTAACGGTGAACGTTGGCTGAAGGCCCAAGGCCGCTCCCGCTGCGGCCGTGATCCCTGTCCGCACAAAATCCCGCCGATTGATCTCTGACATGGCTCTGTCTCCCCTAAAAAAGGATTCCCGCAAGTCCACACTCTGTTAACTAGGTTAATCTCGGCATCGACGCAGCCGCAACCGGTCATCATTATGACATGCCGAGATCAATTTGCCAACAGAACTTGGCCAGAAGATTCCCCAGTTTCTGCAGTTTGGTACGGCCACGACGACACGTGACCCTCCAAACGATCGAATTTATCCACGACCGGTAGGGGCGACCCTTGTGGTCGCAATTGTTTTGTGTGCGCGGTCTTCCATCAACGGTAGGGGGGACCTTCGTGGTCGCTCGATTCTTTGTGCACCGTGTTCCATCAAATCTGGAGGACCATGTGCTGTCGTGGCCGTGTCAAGCCGATCGTCTGCCGATCGTCCTCCCGACAGGATGTCGATGGCAGTTCAAGCATCCTGGGTGGCGGCGGTAATACCACTTTCGGGGACCGCCCGGCGCGATCGTACACAAATCAAGGCCACGAGGAAGCCGAGTGCCAAAAAGGCAATCGCCCAAATGGCCTCGTAGGTCTTGTTCTGGATGGCGTAGGTCACGCTGGCATAGATCATAAAGCAGCACGAACCGCAAAAGGCAATGGGGACCACCGGGAAGAGGATCACGCGATACGGCCGGGGAACGTGGGGTTCACGGGCGCGGAGGACAAAGAGTGATACGCCCACAAGGAAGAAAAACGTCCAGAAGATCGGTGTGGTAAAGTTGAGCAGGTTATTAAAGCCGTCCTGATACCATCCAAAACCCGCGACAAGCCCCATAGTAATGATCCCCTGAACCACCAGCGACCAAATGGGTGTGCTCCGCTGCGGGTCCCAGTTACCGAGAAGACCAAAGACGCTGTGGTCGCGGCCCATGGCGTAATAAACCCGGGCCCCCGTGAAAATCTGTCCATTAATCACACCCAGCGTGGAAATGCAAATGATGACAGCAATCAGTTTCCCGCCCCATTCGCCAAAGGCCAGTCGTAGGAGATCGCTGGCCACGACATTTGACTGTTGAACACCTGCGAAACTCAGTCCCCGTACGAAGGCCAGGGTGACCAGGACATAAATCGCGGTGACGCTGAGCGTTCCCAATACCAGCGCCCGCAAGATATTTCGCGTGGGATTCTTGACCTCAGCGGCCACGTAGGCCATTTCGTTCCACCCGCCGTAGGTGAAAAGCACCAAGATCATCGCCAGATATAGATTGAACGGCGGGGTCTTGTCCGCCGGGGTGTCTGCCGCGGGACTTTCCGCCGGCGAGAGGAGAAACATGCCGACGGCGAAAATGAGGGCTAAGCTGAGGATTTTCAGGGTTGTCAAGAAGTTTTGCGTCCATTTTCCTTGGCGGACCCCTAGGATGTTGATCAGCGTGAGGACGCCGATGGCCCCCAGGGCGTAAGTCAGCAAAGAGAGTTGTTGACTGTTGCCGACGTTAATGGGGACGATTTCCCGAGCATAACGGGCGAAGACAAACGCCATCATGCCGATGGACCCCGGACGAACAATCCACAACTCGCACCAGGCGAATAGGAAGCCCAGGTGCCGCCCATAAGCGCGGGTCAGAAAGACATAGTCCCCTCCCGAATGGGGAAATGCGGTCGCCAACTCCGCGTAACACAAGGCCCCAAGGAATGAGAGGAGGCCGCCGATGATCCACACGGCGAGAAGCCATTCCGTGTTGGGGAGGCAACCCGCGATTTTGGGGGTCGTTTCGTAAATCCCGGCCCCGATGATAATCCCCACGATGATGCAGATCGAATCGAACAAACTCAACTCGCGGCGCGGTTGGACCACCTTCCCGAAATCGGGCGAGCCGTTGGCAACCTGGGGGGACGGGGATTCTTGGCTTGGAGATAACGATTGCGGTGAATGCTGTGGCATCTCGATGGGCGCTCCATTCGGGTCATGGACAACTCAGATGGATTGAATCAAGAACGTGATTGACGCCCATTGTAACCGACATAATGATCACTGCAACTTCTGGAGGATGGGCAATCGAGCTTACAAATCTTCCGGTGTTTTTCGCTTGACTTGCCAGCGCTCTCGCAAGCGAACCGAGTCCACTCCCAATTTCGTCCCACGGGAAGCCAGTGATTGGCCCACGCATTCGAACCGCAGGACATGATCGCCCGGGGAGAGGACCCGTTGGCCCAGGTTCAATTCCCGGATGGTAATTTCCGGGTTATAGAAATCTTCTACGCGGCGGACTTCCTTGCCATCCAAGAGAATGCGGTAAATACCAAAGTCATACGAATAGGTGACGCGCAAGGTCAGTTGTCGCAATTCCTCCTTTTCCACCGGGAAGGTGCACTCAAACCATGCTCCCTTGCCTTTTTCGTTGTCGAAGAACAACTGACCGGAACCGGTCCAGCGATAGCCCGACTGCAAATGTAACGTACCGCCCTCGCTTTTGGCTTTTGAGAGGAGGTCCTTACCTTCGACGATTAGGTCAAGTTCGGGCAGTTTCCGTTCTTTTGCCGGCGGAAGTTTCGTGAACCGCTTTGGCTGCCCTTGCTGATACCAAAACGCCACGGTGGCGAGATCGTCGTTCCGCTCCACAAACCCGCGGTGAGTTCCAGGGGCCAACTCGTCCTCACTGATCCAGCCGGCATTCTCGATAACGAACCGCAGAGACTTCCGGAAACGGATAGGATCAAGGATGTGCCAACGATAGACGGTCGTGCGATAGCCGACCATCCCAAAGTCGCCCTCCAGGATGGTCACGCCAAAATAGGGATAGGTCCCCACGCCCATTCCCCAGGCGTTGAGCACGTAATCTTCAGTTCCGGTGCCCCAGATACTGGGGATCTCCTCACCATCGATGAAAAACTTCTCGTCGCCTTCACCAAACCATTCGGGGCTGCGACTCCGCACGCTGAGGACGGTCCCCACGTACTGGCCCTGGCCTTCGGCATCGAGGATCAGGTAATCGCGCCCAGAAGCCGTGGGGAATTCTTGCCGGTATTGCGCGCAGAAATACATCGTGTCGGGAGGAAGGGTATCCAGTTGGCAGTAATCGATATGGTAGTAAAAGGAGTTCAGCGGCTTTTCACTTTCGTTGAGGATTTCAATGCGGGCAGAACGGAAAAAAGGCATCGGCCACCAGCAGTTGTAGGCGTCCCCGCCTTCGACCATGACGACGGCCGAATTGACCGGGGCACGCTGGCCAAATCCCGCGGCAAAAAAGTCGCCCACGGGACACTCCACGGCGGGCTGCTCCGAACCATCCCAGTACATCCGCAACACCAACTCGCTGTGGTTGGCATTGCCCTCGCGCCCCAGCCAACTGGGTTCGGGGACGGGAAACGTCATCCAAATGTGTTGAATGATCCCCGGTCCGGTGATATCGGCCAAAACGAGCTTTTCCCCCGGCGGAATCCGACGATTATCGAAATTGCTGGAACGCTTGGGCGCCGCGGATGAGACTCGCGCGGACCGTCCCGGCAAGGGCCGCAAGAGATGTCCCAGCGGCGAGCCGAACAACGAGAGGCCCGACGACTCCATAAACGAGGCCAAGCTCAGCTCCGATGACGGAGCCGGATCGCCAGCCGGTGCGTTCGACGGGAAGGAACTGAGATTCTCGCGGTACGCTTGAAGTGCCAAATCGAGTTTCTTAAGCTCGGCCACGACACGGGAACGTCGTGCAAGCTCCGGCTGAACGTGCCAAGCTAAGAGTCCCACCACGACGAGGACAATTACCCCCATCACCCCAAGGGCGAAGACAACGGGGCTCAGTAAACGACCGGAACGATGGACTTGAGACGTGTCATTCACGGTGAAACTCCTTCGCAAAAATGAATCCCGCAACCCTGGCATTGCCAACCATTGTAACCCGCCAAAAAGGGCGATCGAACCGACCATAAGGGGTGGAATCATGCCGGAGAAGATGGGTAACTCAGGTGAGGTAACCGGATTTTCTCGCGCCTGGGCACAAAAAAGGAACTCCCCGCCAAGATTGACCCGGATCGTGCGAATAAAGGGATAGCGAGAGGTAAATGTTGGATCGGTTGGGTTAGTCGATCGTCAGCCTGTGAAACGATGGCCTCAGAATCAGCAAAAGGAGGGTCACGATCATGGTGAAGAAGCTGCTTATTGGTGGTGGTGTTGTGGTTCTTTTGGGGACCGTTTTGCTCGGTCGGGACTTGGTGAGTTACGTTCGTACGTCGGCCAACTACGTCCAGGAGAGTGTTGTCGATGCGGTGCCGATGGAGTTCCAGATCCGTCGTGCCCGCAAAATGCTTGACGACCTTCTGCCCGAGATTCGCAAGAACATGCACGTGATTGCCCGAGAGGAAGTAGAAGTGGAGCGGCTGGAACGGCAAATTGCCCAGGCCCGCGAGCAATTGGAGAAGGAAAAGCAGGTGATCCTGCGAATGAAGGATGATCTTGCCGGTGGAAAGCCTACACTTGTGTATTCCGGACGTGAATACACCGCCCAGCAGGTACGGCTCGATTTGGCGAATCGTTTTGAACGATTCAAAACCAATGAGGCAACCCTGGCCAATTTGGAGCAGATTCGTGCAGCGAGGTTGAAGAGTCTCCAGGCGGCTCGCGATAAAATGGAGGGAATGCTGGCCGCCAAACGACAGCTCGAAGTGGAGGTGGAAAACCTTCAGGCCCGATTGCAGATGGTGCAGGCGGCCCAGACCACGAGCGCATATCAAGTTGATGACAGCGCGCTGGGGCGGGTCAAAGATTTGATCGCCGACCTTAAGGCAAAATTGGATGTCGCGGAGCGGTTGGTCCAGTCACAGGGATTCTACCAAGGAGAGATTCCCGTTGAGGATCCTAACCAAAAAGATATTGTGGACGAAGTGACGCAGTACTTCGAAGCTAGCTCTTTGGACACGGAAGGTAACTCCGAAGATACAGCGGTCACGCAGGTCTATT
>FWWL01010556.1_pt1 | contig 10585 bp, 8 predicted proteins | sample 2228331 | NCBI WGS metagenome assembly FWWL01 (sample SAMEA103939775, study PRJEB20133) | metagenome
CGGACGACCGCGCCGCGGCCGCGGTGCCGAGGCAGCGGGAATAAGGCGCGGGCCGGCACGTCCGTCGCAGTGCGGGGAGGGGTCGCCTCGAGCACCCCGGGTCGTCACGGTCGGGTCCAGGCCGGAGGCGAGCCTCGCATGTTCACCGCCCGACGACTGGCTCCACCGGTGCGACGACCGGTGGAGCCCTTTCTCGGCGAGATCAGCCTCGACCTTCAGGGTTGCGCGCGACGCCGTGCTGTGTTCAACGGGAGGCGGTCGTTCACCATCGACCGCGCGCGACCGGGGAACCCGGGGCGTCGCGGGGGTCGGCGTCGTCGGCGTCGGCCCGTAAGCGAGACCCAACCAAGAAGGAGGCCCAGACTTGCCCTGGGACCCCGAAACCGACGACTTCGATTCCTTGGAGGAGCGATGCGAGTCCGTGCTCGGGCCGCGGCGGCCGGTCGACGACGAGGTGCTGGAGCACGTCTCGGGCCTCCGGCGCTACGCGCTGTTGCTCGTGGGCGACCCGCACGACGCCGACGATCTCGTCCAGGAATGTCTGGTGCGGGTCATCGCCCAGACGCGATCATGGCTGAAAGTCAAAGATTTACGAGCCTATCTTTTCACCACGCTGCACAACGTGTTCATCGACGGCCACCGGCGGCGGCAGGCCCGGCGCAGCGACGTGCCGATCGAGACGGTGATCGCCGATCTGCTGGCGCCGCCGCGTCAGCAGGACTGGGTCGAGCTGCGTGACCTGGTTGCCGCACTCCAACTGTTGCCGAAAGAACAACGTGAGGTGGTCTTGCTCGTGGGCCTCGAGGGAATGAGCTACCTCGAGGCGGCGAATGTGTTAGGAGTGCCCGTGGGAACGGTCATGTCGCGGCTGTCCCGCGGGCGAGAGGCGTTGCGCCGTCTCACCACCCAGGGCAGCAAGGCCAGGTTGCGAGTGGTCAAATGACCCGAGGGACCGCGAAGTTGCGGTCGACAGTGGACGAAGGCGAGCTGCACGCCCTGGTCGACGGTCGGTTGTCGGCCCATCGCCGGGGTGCGGTGCTCGCCCATCTTCTGGTGGACGGCGCCGACCGCGAACGGGTCGAGGCCTATCGCCGCCAGCTCGCCGGTTTGGCCCGCATCCGCGAAGGGCTCGAGGGGTTCGCAGCCGGCTTCGCGCCAGAGCTGCAGCGGGCGCTGGCCGATCGGGTCCTGCGGGCGCGCCGGCAGCGGCTGCTCGCACGGGGGGGCGCCGGGCTGATCGCCGCGAGTTTGCTGCTCGTGGCCGTGCTGGGGCTCGTGGGCCGGTCGGAAGGCGACGGCGAGCGGCTCGCCGCTGCGGTCGTCTACGAGCCGGAATTCGGGGGTCCCGAATTCCCGTTCGGCGGTCGGCTCGACGGGGGAACTACCCGGCCGCAGGGCGATCGCGAGCGCTCGCTCGCCTGGCTCGCCGGTCATCTGCGCCATCAACCCCTCGAGCTGCCGGATCTGCGCGGTCTGGGGCTCGTGCCGGTGGGCGGCGAGGTCCTGGAGAACGGGAGCGCGCCGGCCGTTCGCCTCTCCTGGACCGACACCGGGGGTCGCACGGTCGATCTCTACGTGGGCGTCGTCTCCTCGAACGCCGAGCAGGCCTTCACGATGGTCGGGGAAGGCTTCGTCTCGCTCCAGTGGCGACGCGGTCCGCTGGTCTTCGCTCTCGTGGGCCCGGCCGAGAGCCCGCAGCTCCTGCACGTCGTCCAGGCGGTGATGAACGAACTGGGCGCACCGGCCGAGCCCGTGCCGGCGGGCAAACGGCTCGCCCCCGCTGCCGAACCACGGCCGATCCGGGCCCTGGTGGAACCGGCCGAGACCGCCGCTCCCACGCTCGCGCCGCTTCAAGAGCCACTCACGCCCCCACCCGAAGCCGCTCCGCCGACCAAGCTCACCGGCGAGGGGGCCAAACCGCTCTAGGCCCGCGGTGCCTCAAACGAGGCCGGGGGGCGGCGCAAGCCGGCCAGAAGGCGACGCATCGCGGTTTCGATCAAGGCCACGTCGTAGGCCAGGCAAAGGAAGCGATAGCCGCACTCGATCAGGGCGTTGGCGTGCTCGGCGTCGGGCGCGAGGCCACCCAGGATCAGGCCCGCGGCGCGAATGCCGCGCTCGGCCTCGGCGACCGCGGCGCGAAAATCCGGATGATCGAAGGCACCGGGGATCCCGAGGCTCGTGGACAGGTCGTAAGGGGCGATCATCGCCACGTCGACCCCGGGCACGGCCGCGATCGCGTCGATCGCCCGCACCGCGTCGACGTGCTCGATCAACAGGATGGTGAGCACGGCCCGATCGGCGGCGGCGCTGTACTCGAAGGGTGCCAGCCCCCAGCGCGAGGGCGCGTAAAACGGGCCCCAGCCGCGCTCGCCCCCGGATGCGTAGCGACAGGCGGCGACCGCCCGGCGCGCGTCTTCGGCCGAGCGGATCAGGGGGAAGACGATGCCCAGCGCCCCGGCGTCGAGCAGCGGCTTGGCGAGCCAGGACAGGGTCCAGGCGACGCGGGCCAGTGGCACGCAGGGCGAAACCGCCGTCGCGGTGATCATCGCCTGCGCGGTCTCGGCCGAGATCGGCCCGTGCTCGCAGTCGACGATCAGAAAGTCGAAGCCGCAGGCGGCCAGGATCTGGGCGAAGGGCGGCGAGGGCAGGGAGACGAAGGTCCCGACCACCGGCTCCCCGCGGGCGAGCTTGACGCGCAGCGGGTTGACCAGAGCCGTCACGAACCCTCCCTCGGCCTTCCGCCGCGAGCCTGGCCGATCCGGCGCACGCAGACAAGAGCCGCAGATCGGCCGGCACCGGCCGAAGCCGGACCCGGCGCTCGGGCTCAGCTGGTCTTCTGGGCCGGCTCCAGCAGGTCCTCGCGGGTCCAGGTGAAGCGTTCGGCCGACCAGCGGGAGAGCTTGAAGGCCCAGCCGTCGAGCCGGGCGCCGAGCTGACTGGCCCGCTCGGCCACGGGCGCGGCCCCGTTGCTCGGCTCACCGGGCAGCGCCTCACCGGTGCCGGTCGAAAACCGCACCCAGAAGGTCGCCTCGTCCCCCTCGCCTTCCTTGTGGACGACCGCCTCGATCACGAGCCCGTCGACGGTGGTGAAGCGGCTGCGTGGCGCGTCCTCGGCGAAGGGCAGCGAGGCGGCCGAGCGCACGTCTTGCATCCACAACGAGGCGAGCGAGCCCTGCAGTCGATCGAGCTTGTCCTTGTCGGCGGTGCGGCCCTCCGGCAGGTCGCGCAAGCTGAGCTCGGTCTCCTCGCGGCTGGCGCGGCTCACCACCACCTCATCGGGCGTCCCGGGCCGCAGCACGACGCTCGCCACCGCCTCCTTGGGGATGTCGAGGAACTGCCGATCGAGCCAGTCCAGCGGCTCTTGCGGCACCTCGATCCGGCGATCGGCCAGCCAGGTGCGCGCCTCCTCGGCGCGCCGCACGTAGACCGCACCACGTCCGGGCCCGAAGGCCCCGTAGCGGGTCTTGCCGATCACCAACGAGGCGATGGTCTTGCCTTCGCCGTCCTTCAAGACGACCTGACGGGCTCGACTGCCCTCCTTCTCCGCGTCGAGCTCGAGGCGCGCGTACCGTTCCGGCCGATCGGTCTTGGGCTCCAGGAGCCGAGCCGCCACCAGCCCGCGGGCCAGCGCTTGGACCTTGGCCGGGTCGACCGGGTAGCCGTCGAGCTCGTCGACCACCCAGCCCCGCTCGGTGCGCCGGATCGTCGCCCGCTTCCCTTCGCTCGTGACCTCGATCCGCGCGACCTCGTTCAGCCGCTCGGCGAGCCCGGGCAACAGGGGCTCGTCGACGACCATCGCGGTGATCGGCAGGTCGCGCTGCATGATCGCGTGTGCGGCGAGTGCCACCGCACCCAACGTGACGCTGGCCAAGACCAGAACCGCTCTGGGCGACATGGGTGCCTCCCGCCTCAAGCCGCGGCGAACCGGCGGCGCGTCCGAGCGTGCCGCACGAGTGCCACGACGATGCCGATTGCTGCCACCAGCACCGGCACGGCCACGATGTTCGCGAGCCGCAGCCGGTCGCGCAAGCTCTCGATGTCCCGCCGCAACGCGTATTGGACGTCGCGAAGCTCGCGCCGGGTCTCCAACAGCTCCGCCCGCGCCGCGTCGATTTCCGCCCGCTGCTCGGCCGTGAGCAGCACGCCCTCCTCGCCGCCGCGCTTGACCTCGAGCGAGGCGAGCTTGTCCTGCAGGCTCTTGAGGCGCTCGAGCAGCTCCTGCTCCTTGGCCCGGAAATTGGCTTCGGCCTGCCGGCGGATCTCCTCCACCCGCACGAACGGGCGCAGCGTCACCTCGCGACCGCGCAAACCGCCGAGCACCGAGGCCCCGGCCAGATAGTCGAGCGCGTTGGCGACGAAATGGGCATTGTCGGCGAGCGGAACGGTGACCTGCTGACCGAACAGGTTCTGGGTGGCGAGCCAGGCGCGGTCCTCGAGCAGATCGGTGTCGGCCACGAGGATGATCGAGACCGGCCCCTCCGACTCGGTGCGCCGATCGGTCGGCGCCTCGACGCCCTCGGGCAGCGCCTCGGGCCAGGCCGACTTGACCGGACCCTCGATGCGCGCGGCGATCACCTTGCGCTCGCCGTCCGGCTGGAAGGCACGGATCAGGCCCAGGGGATCGGGGAAGGTCGCGATCTTGTCGACCGGCATCGCCTGGCTGTCGGGGGTCGACACGACGAGCGGGACGAGCTCGGTGGTGGCCCCCTCGCGCCGGCGGATGATTCCCGGCGAGGCGAAGGTCAGCCGGTTGAGCTCGGCCGTGATCACCTCACCCGGTGCCAAGGCCGTGCGGTCGTAAGCGAGCCAGGCGAGGTAATCCACGATCTGCTGGCGGCCACCGGAGGGATATTGGACCTGACGGGCGGCGCGGCGGTCGGCTACGAACTTGCCCTCCTCGAGCTCGACACCCCAAGCGGCGAGGAGGGGCCCGAGCGAGGAGGCCTGGGCACCGGTGGGCGGGACGCGCGAGCGCATGGCCGCCGCTTCCGAATGCGGATCGACGAAGGCCAGCACCTTGCCGCCGCGCAGCACGAATTGGTCGATGGCGAACAGCGTCTTGTCCGACAGCCGGGTGGGGTGGACGAGCAGCAGGATCTTCACCTCGGGATCGAAGCTGCCGATGTCACCCCCCATGTAACGCAGCGAGAAGAACTGGCCGAGCTGCTCGTAGATCTGCCAGGGACGATATTGGGCCAGGGGATCGCCGTTGATCGGCAGTCCGGTGATCACCGCCACCACCGGCTTCTCGGGATGGGCGAGGTTGTAGACCAGGCGGGAGAGATCGTATTCGAGGAAGCGCTCGCGTTCGGGCGAGAGCACCGGGATCACGTCGACATCGTCGGTGCTGTTGGTCCCGGCGATGCCGAAATAGCCGTTGGTCGCGCCGTCGAGCGCGATCGGCTGCAGCCCGAAGCCGACCGCGCGGTCCTCCTCGGGGGAGAACGGCGCCGGGTCGATGATCTCGAGCTCGATGCGGCCGTTGCTCGCCGCCACGTAGGCCTTGAGCAGATCCCGCACGCGATCGGCGTAGGAGGCGAGGAACGGATTGGCCTCGCGCACCCCGCGCGACACGTAGTAGCGCAAGGTGATCGGCTCCTCGATCCGGGCCAGGAGCGCGCGGGTCGGTTCGGAGATCGTGTACTGCCGGTTCTGCGTGAGGTCGAGCTTGTAGGGCCGCAAGGTCAAGGTCGCCCAGGCGGTCGTGGCGACGAGCAGGACCGCGGCGAGCACGAGCCCGACGATCGAGAGCTTCTTGCGGTCAGCCATGCGTGGACGCTCCCTCAGCCGGCCTTCTCGAGATCGACGATCAGTGTGTTGACGAGCAGGCACACCACGACGAGCGTGCCGAGATAGACCGCGGTGGCGGCGTTCACCACCCCGCGCATCAGCTCGTTGAAGTGGGTGAGCAAGCTGAACGAGGCCACGAGATCCACGACGAACGGTGGCGCCCAGCCGCGGAACGCGGCCAGGACCAGATCGAGCCCGCTCATCAGGAAGACGAAGCAGATCGCCGCCCCGAGCACGAAAGCGATCACCTGGTTCTTGGTCAAGGCCGAGGCGCACGAGCCGATCGCGATGAACGCCCCGGCGATCGCCCAGGAGCCGAGATAAGCGGCGAGGATCACACCGTTGTCCGGCTCGCCCAGATAATTCACCGTGATCCACAAGGGGAAGGTGAGGGCGAGCGCGATGCCGGTGAAGATCCAAGCGGCCAGGAACTTGCCCAGGACGATCTGGAAGGTCGAGGCGGGCAGGGTCAACAACAGTTCGATCGTGCCGGTACGCCGCTCCTCGGCCCACAGCCGCATCGCCACCGCCGGGACGAGGAACAGATAGAGCCAGGGGTGGAACACGAAGAAAGGCTCGAGGTCGGCCTGACCGCGCTCGAAGAACGCTCCCACGAAGAAGGTGAAGGCACCGGCCAGGGCCAGGAAGATGACGATGAACACGTAGGCGAGCGGCGTGGTGAAATAGGCCGCCAGCTCGCGCTGCAGGACCACCCGGACGGGATCCACGACCGTGACCTCCTCGATCAGGACGGACTGCCGGCGGTGAGCGCGCGGAACACCTCGTCGAGCCGACCGGGCTCGACCTCGAGATGCTCGACGCGGATGCCGCGACCGTGCAGCAGCTGCGCGACCTTGGGACCGAGGTCGGCGCCGTCGACCGGCAGCACCCGCAAGGTGGCGACACCGTTCACCCGCTCGAGCGTCTCGACCGCGCGCACGGAATTGAGCGCCCGCAAGGCCTCGGCCGCCTCCGCCTCCCGCTCGCGTTCGACGGTGAGCCGCACGGCGTTGTGAGCGGGGTCGCGGCGGCGCAGCTCGTCGGGGCGGGCGTCGGCCACGATCCGGCCGCGGGCGATGATCACCGCTCGATGGCAGACCGCATCGACCTCCTCGAGGATGTGGGTGGAGACGATGATCGCCTTCTGTGCGCTCATCTCGCGGATGAGCTTGCGGACCTCGTGCTTCTGGTTGGGATCGAGGCCGTCGGTCGGCTCGTCGAGGATGAGCACCGGCGGGTCGTGGAGGATCGCCTGGGCCAGCCCGACCCGCCGGCGAAAGCCTTTGGAGAGCGTGTCGATCGGCCGGTGCGCCACCTCCTCGAGGCTGGTGCGGGTGATGGCCTCGGCCACCCGCCGCCGCAGCTCCTGACCGGAGAGCCCCCGCATGCCGCCCACGAAGCGCAGGAAGGCGAGCGGCGTCATGTCGCCGTAGAGCGGCGCCCCCTCGGGCAGGTAGCCGATGCGCCGCTTGGCCTCGAGCGGGGCCTCGACGACGTCGAAACCCGCCACCTGGGCGCGGCCGGCGGTGGGCAGCAAGAAGCCCGTGAGCATGCGCATCGTGGTCGACTTGCCGGCGCCGTTGGGGCCGAGAAAGCCCAGCACCTCGCCCTTGGCGACCGAGAAGCTCACCTCCTCGACGGCGCGGACCGAACCGAACCGTTTGGTCAGCCGGTCGAGCCTGACCATCTCCTGCACGATCGGCATCTCCCCGAACCCGTGGGCGGGTCGTGGTCCGCGGCCGATGCCGGCCGCCGACCCGCGCCCTGCTGTGCGCGCGGCACCGATTTGGGCCTCGACGCGCGGCTTTCAAGCCGAACCGCAGCCCCCGCGCAACCCGTCGCTTGATCCAGATCAAGGCGGCGAGCCCTCGACCGGAGCAGCATTCCAATCGAACGAGGGACGGGCGGGGATGCGCGCCGATCTGGTGAGGCTGTTCGAGGCGGCTCGGGTGCCGCGTTACACGAGCTATCCGACCGCTCCGCACTTCTCGCCGCGGATCGGCCCGGCCGAGCACGCCGCCTGGCTCGCGGCGGTGCCGGCCGATCGGCCGATCTCGCTCTATCTGCACGTGCCCTATTGCCGGCAGCTCTGCTGGTATTGCGGCTGTACCACCGCGATCGCCCCGGATGCCGCGCGGCCGGCCGCGTACGCCGACCGGCTGGCCCACGAGATCGAGCTCGTGGCGGCGCTCTTGCCCGAGCGGATCGCCGTGGGGCACCTGCATTGGGGTGGGGGCACGCCCACGAGCATCGGCCCCACAGCTTTCGGCCGGCTGGTCGAGCGGCTGCACCGGCGGTTCCGGATCGCCGCCGACGCCGAGCACGCCGTCGAGCTCGACCCGCGCTTCCTCGAGCGCGAGATGATCGACGCCCTCGCGGCCTGGGGCGTGAACCGGGCGAGCCTCGGCGTGCAATCCTTCGACCCCGCGGTCCAAGCGGCGATCAACCGGATCCAGAGCGTCGAGCGGACACTTTCGGTGATCGACGCGCTGCGGACCGCGGGCATCGGTCGCATCAACGTCGACCTGCTCTACGGGCTGCCGCGGCAGACGGTGGCGAGCTGTCGGGCGACCGTGGCGGCGCTGTTGCCGGCCGCCCCCGATCGGGTGGCGATCTTCGGCTACGCCCACCTGCCCAGCCTCAAGAAGCACCAGCGGTTGATCGACGAGCGCGAGCTTCCCGATGCAATCGAGCGGGTGGCGCAGTTCGAGGCGATGGCCGAGGCGCTCGAAGCCGCCGGCTACGTGGCGATCGGCCTCGACCATTTCGCCCGGCCCGACGATCCCATGGCCAGAGCCGCGGCCGAGGGCCGGTTGCGGCGCAACTTCCAGGGCTACACGACCGATCGCGCCGATACGCTCGTGGGGCTGGGGGCCTCGGCGATCTCCAGCTTCCACGAGGGCTACGTCCAGAACCTCCACGAGATCCCGGCCTGGCGGAAGGCGGTGAGCGAGGGTCGACTGCCCACCGCTCGGGGCCTCGCCCTCTCGGCCCGCGACCGGCTGGAGCGCGAGGCGATCGAGCGGATCATGTGCGAGGGTGCCGTCGACCTGGCGGTGCTCGCCGCCCGTCACGGAGTCGAGCCGGAGGACTGCGTGGTCGACCGCGAGCGGCTGGCCGAGCTCGTGCGCCTGGGCGTCGTCGTCCGCGACGGCACGATGCTGCGCGTGCCGCGTGCTTATCGGCCGCTTCTGCGGGTGGCGGCCACGATCTTCGATCGCTATCTGGCGGCATCGCCCGCGCGCCACGCCGCGGCTGTTTGAAGCATCCGTTGCCACACCCCGGGGCTCGCCGGCACGGCGCGGTCCGCTCGGGCGGTTGAGCCCGCGCTCCTTCCACCCCTAGATGCGCGCGGTGGAGGGACGCCATGTGCGGTCTGGCCGGCTTCTGGGATCGGCGCGCGGGTGATCCTGCGGCCCTGGCGGCGCTCGCCCGGGCGATGGCGGCGCCGATCGTCCACCGCGGCCCCGACGACGGGGGCGCGTTCGTCGAGGCCGCGACCGGGCTCGCCCTGGGCTTTCGCCGCCTGGCCATCCGCGACCTGTCACCGACCGGCCATCAGCCCATGCTCTCGGCGAGCGGCCGGCACGTGATCGTCTACAACGGCGAGCTCTACGACGCCGAGGAGCTGGCCGCCCGGCTCGCCACGACGGGCTGGCGGCCACGCGGGACCTCCGACACCGAGGTGCTCGTGGAGGCGTGCGAGCGGTTCGGGGTCGAGGCGACCCTCGAGCGAATCGGCGGCATGTTCGCCTTCGCCCTGTTCGATCGGGCCGAACGGGTGCTGTGGCTGGCCCGCGACCGGCTCGGCAAGAAGCCGGTCTATTGGGGCGAGAGCCGCGGCCGGCTACGGTTCGCCTCGCAGCTCAAGTGCCTGCTCGCCGATCCGAGCTTCGAGCCGCGGGTCGATCGCGAGGCGCTGGGCCTCTATCTGCGGCTCGGCTACGTGCCCGGCGCCCGATCGATCCTCGCGGGCGTGCACAAACTCGAGCCCGGCACGCTGCTGCGCTGCGACGCACAGGGCCGGATCACGGTGCGGCGCTGGTGGGATCCGGTGGCGGTGGTCGAAGCGGGGCTCGCTTCGCCCCTCGACGAGCCCGAGCCCGTCCTGCTGGAACGGCTGGAGACGCTCTTGACGGATGCCGTGCGCCGCCGGCTGGTGGCCGACGTGCCGGTCGGCGCGTTCCTGTCGGGTGGGATCGACAGTACCACCGTGGTGGCGCTTGCTCGACGGGTCTCCGGCCGGCCGCTCGCCACCTTCACCATCGGCTCGACCGACCCGGCCTTCGACGAGGCGGCCGAGGCCCGGGCGGTGGCGCACCGTCTCGGTACCGAGCACCACGAGCTCGTGGTCGGCCCGACGCAGGCCCTGGCGGTGGTCCCCGAGCTGCCCGAATGGTTCGACGAGCCCTTCGCCGACGCCTCGGCGATCCCGACCCTGCTCGTGGCGCGCCTGGCACGCCGCCACGTCGTCGTGGCGCTGTCCGGGGACGGCGGCGACGAGCTGTTCGCCGGCTATCGCCGCTACCGCGACAGCGATGTGGCCAAACTCGCCTTCGTCGCGCGCGCGCGTGCGCTCGGCTTCTCGCTGGACGATTGCCGCGCGCTGCTGGCGCTGTGGACCGACCGCGCCCGCACCAGCGCCGAGGTGAAGCGGATCGCGGAAGAGGTGTTCGCCGAGACGGGCGACCACGTCCCCTACTCCGTCGGCACCATGATCGAGCTGCCGCGCGCGGCGCTGACCGCAAACCAGATCGCCGAGAGCGCGGATTTCTTCAGCTTCGGCACCAATGAC
>FWWL01010557.1_pt1 | contig 10585 bp, 8 predicted proteins | sample 2228331 | NCBI WGS metagenome assembly FWWL01 (sample SAMEA103939775, study PRJEB20133) | metagenome
CATCCAAGACGGTCGGGTGGCCTCTGCCCACAAATTCGGCGATTTTCGGGGCAGTCCAGCCCTGGGCAGTCTCTGATTTCGAGGGCTCGGAGCCGGACCTTGGGGTGGACCAGGGGGCAGTCTGGTAGCCTCTTCAGGGGGTCAGTCGGATAAATATCGGCGCACTCATATTGAGATTATAACGCACGTGGACTTAAGGTCCCAAGAATCAGCCAGCGCTGAGCCTCCGAAAGGTCGGGCCGCAGAAAGTCTGAGTCGCCGAAGGCGACTGCCCCACAATTTGCTTGGTCGGAAGGTGCAAAATCCAGGGCTCCTCAGGCCCGGCCTCAATCACCACCCGGAGGGCTGACAAAACGTGCGGCTTCTCATAGTTGACCCGACATCAGCCGGGAGGCGGCCAGGACCGGCCAGCTTGGCCGGTGTGCGGACATCGGATTTGTCAGGCCGGCCCGCTCGATGCGATTTTGGCTGCTGCCCCGGGCAGAGCCCGGTCGATGGTTACCCCGATAACCGCCTGGCAGGAAGAGACCGGGGTGCGCTTGTGCGGCGGCAGGCGTGCGCCGTAGCCCCGGCTGCTGCACGGCTCCCCGGGCCTCCTAAATGGGCCCGGGGAGTCCTTTCGATTCCCCCCAGCCTGAAAACTGTCCCCAACCAGTACCGCCCGGCCCGGGGCCAACCCGGGGACCGGGGCCGCCCGTTCCCGGCCGGTCAGCGGCTGCCCACCTGCCCAAGGCCGTGGGTAGTCAGCCACCCAATCCCGGCGTAGAAGCCCAACTCCGCCAAGTAAGTCGCCAAAAGTTTTGTGGTAGGCTGAGGGTGCGGCCGCTCACTGCCTTCGGCGACCCGCCTGGCCTGGCCAAAGGCCGCGGCTGCCCGGGGCTACCCGGTCAACCGACCGTCCGCCGCTGGCTCGAAAGATTCAACGCCGACGGAATTGATGGGCTGCGGGAGTGCCAGGCGGACGCGGCCGTTTGTTCCAATGTTGAGGCCGGTCCGGAAACCGGGGTTGGGATGTGGGTGCGGCGTGTTCCAACCCTGGGACCCGTCTCTGACGGGCTGGATATCCGGACTGGGGCCTGCCGAGGTGGGCTTTCTTGACCAGCTGTCGTCCGCTCTGCCGGGACCCACTCGGCGCTTGCGGTGCGCTTCAGCGCACGGCGACAGGCCGCCGCCCCCATCGGTCTGGTGGCAGCTTAAGCGGCCGACCTGGCCGGGGTCATCCACCGGTTCTTCGGCGAACTTAGCCCTTAGGCCGCCCTGCGCCTGGCCGCATGAGGCACAAAACTTTTGACCGGTTACTTAGGAATCCCCAGGAGGAAAAGCCATGGCTGAGACTTTTGAGCACAACGGTAGGCGGATAACCATAATTGACCTCTCCCAAACCCTGTCCAATGAGACGGCAAGCTTTGAGCCCCTTCCCCGCCGGATTGAATACAGCGACCATATCCAGTCGGGGAAGGTCGCCGAGCGGCTCTTCGGCCTGGGAACCGAGTACTGGCCGGACGGCCTGGCCTGGGCGGCCGAAATCGTGACGCTTTCGACCCACTCAGGGACCCACGTGGACGCCCCTGATCATTACGGGCCCCTTTCGGGAGGTCGTCCCGCTCGCACCATCGACCAGGTCCCCCTCCGGTGGTGCTTTGGGGATGGGGTTGTGCTCAATATGACCCACAAAAAACGCGGCGAGGGGATAACGGCCGAAGATGTCGAGGCCGAGCTACATAGGATCGGCTACGCCATTAAGCCCGTTGACATCGTTCTGGCTCGAGCCGATACCTGGAAACACTTTGGGAAGCCCGGTTGTGACCTGATGCACCCGGGGCTGCGCCGGTCGGCCGTTGAATGGCTGGCCGCCCGGGGGTAAAGGTCATTGGTATCGACGCCTGGGGGCTTGACCGCCCGTTCGACGTGATGGCCGAAGAGGCCCGGCGTGGCGACAAGTCGGTCGTCTGGGAAGCCCACATCTTTGGCCGTCAGCAGGAATACCTGCAAATTGAAAAGCTCTGCCGCCTTGACGAGATCCCGGTGCCGTTTGGGTTCAAGGTCTTCGCCTTCCCGGTCAAGCTCCATCGGGCGAGCGCCGGTTGGGCCCGGGTAGTGGCTGTTCTGGAAGAAGACTTAAAGCCGTAAACCGCTCTAAACATTGTGCCGGCCGGCACAATGTTGACATGTCCGGTGCCGGCGCGCCATAATCGGCCAGACTTACCCGATGGGAGGGCCAGATGAAACCGGCGCCCTTCACCTACTTTGCCCCGACTAACCTCGATGAGGCTGTGTCCCTGCTTGGGCAGTATGGTGCCGACGCGAAGCCCCTAGCCGGTGGCCAGAGTCTGGTGCCCCTGATGAACTTTCGCCTGGCCAAACCCCGCTATCTGATCGACCTGAACCGGATTCCAGAGCTGGCTTACATCCGCCGGGCCGATGGAGTTGTCGCGGTGGGTGCGATGACCCGTCAGTTCGAGGCCGAGCGGTCGGATGTTGTGGGGCAGTTGACCCCACTGCTTACCGAAGCGTTAAAGTTTGTTGGGCACCCGACGATCCGTCATCGGGGAACGGTCGGCGGCTCCCTTGCCCATGCCGACCCGGCCGCCGAGCTTCCGGCCGCGGCGGTCGCCCTCGGGGCTGAGCTGGTTATTCGGGGCCCCGGGGGAACGCGGACGGTGCCGGCCGAGGACTTCTTTATCGGCCCGTTCACCACTGCCCTCGGCCCCGACGAGCTGTTGACTGAGGTCCGGTTCCCGGTCCAGCCGCCGGGAACCGGCTACGCCTTCCTTGAACTTTCCCGCCGGCACGGGGACTTTGCCATCGTCGGGGTGGCGGCTCTGGTCGGCCTGGGTTCAGACGGCAGTATTGAGCGGACCTTGCTGGTGCTGTGTGGCGCAGGTCCAACCCCAATGCGGGCCCGCCAGGCCGAGGCCGCCCTCCGGGGGGCTCCCCCGACCGAAGACCGATTCCGGGAGGCGGGGGAGCTGGCCGCCCGGGAGGCCCAGCCAACGTCGGATATTCACGCTTCGGCCGACTACCGCCGACGGGTGGCGGCGGTGCTGGTCCGGCGGGCCCTGGTAGCGGCCACCGAACGGGCCAAGGAAAGGAGGTAAGTGTCCGATGGCAGATTTTCACCGCATCAGGGTTACGGTAAATGGAATCTCCTATGAGGCCATGGTTGAATCCCGCAGGCTCCTTGCAGATTTTCTCAGACACGACCTCGGCCTGGTGGGCACCCACTTGGGCTGTGAGCATGGAGTGTGCGGTGCCTGTACCGTTATTATGAACGGCCGAACGGTTCGGTCATGTCTGCTCTTTGCCGTCCAGGCCGACGGCGCCGAAATCATGACCGTGGAGGGCCTTGCCCGCGACTCGCAACTCCACCCCTTACAGGAGGCGTTCTGGGAGAAGCAGGGGCTTCAGTGTGGCTTCTGCACGCCCGGAATGCTGATGCGGGCGTACGAGCTCCTTCAAGAGAATCCGAATCCGACCGAGGACGAGATCCGGGAGGCCATCTCCGGGAACCTATGCCGGTGCACCGGTTATCAGTTCATTATTGAGGCCATCCGAGAGGCTGCCGCCCGAATGGCCGGTTCGGTCGAAGTACGTTAAGGAGGTGTGCAAGTGGCTGCGCAGGCACCTGTCCGTAAGTGGGTTGGGAAGAGCATTCGCCGGGTCGAAGACCCCCGGTTCCTTCTGGGCCGGGGCGGGTACGTGGACGATATCGTCCTGCCCGGGATGGTTCACGCGGCCGTCCTTCGCAGTCCGCTGCCTCATGCCCGGATCAAATCCATCGATGTAAGCAAAGCCCGGAGCCTGCCCGGCGTGCTCGCCGTCGTCACCGGCCAAGAGGTCAGGGAACTTACCAATCCGATGCCGGACTTCGGGCCGGACCCATCAAAGCACACCTGGTGGCTCTTGGCCGTGGATAAGGTCCGCTACGTGGGCGAGCCGGTCGCGGCGGTAGTGGCCACCGACCGGTATATCGCCGAGGACGCCTGCGAACTTATCGAGGTGGAGTACGAGCCCCTACCGGCGGTCGTGGACCCCGAAGAGGCGATGAAGCCGGGGGCCCCCCTGGTGCACGAGGCCCTTGGCTCAAACGTCGCCTACAGTCGGACCTTCGTGTTCGGGGATGTTGAGCGTGACTTTGCCGAGGCCGAGGTGGTGGTCAGGGACCGGCTCCGCTGGCACCGGTCCGGTGCCCAGCCGCTGGAGACGGTGGGAGCAGTCGCCCAGTACAACCCGGTCACCGGGATGATGACCATCTACTGCAACTCGGTCACCTTTACCTACTTCCTGTTCCTGGTGGCTAATACTTTAAAAATTCCGTCCAACAAGCTGGACATGATCCCCTGCCCGGCAGGCGGCAGCTTTGGGTCGAAGTTCTGGGCGGTTCGGGTGCCAATCCTGGCGGGGATGCTGGCAAAGCTGGTGGGCCGCCCGGTCAAGTACATCGAGGACCGGCTCGATAACATTTCGACCAGCGACCACCACGGGTCGGACCGCATCTACGAGGTCGAGCTGGCGGCGATGCGGGACGGCACGATGCGGAGCCTGCGGCTCAAGGTCATCGACGACTACGGGGCATACATCCAGCTTGGGGTCGGAACCCACGGCAACTCCCTGGCCCAGGTCGTCGGGCCGTATAAGATTAAGAGTGTTCAGTACGAGCTTTACGCCGTCCTGACCAACAAGTGCCAGCAGGGGGCCTACCGGGGATTCGGCTCGGAGGTCACCAACTGGATGGTGGAGCGGATGGCGGACCTGCTGGCCCGGGAGCTTAAAATGGACCCGGCCGAAATCCGGCGCAAGAACTTCATCCAGCCCAACGAATTTCCGTACTTTATCCCGACCGGTAACATGTATGATAGCGGCAACTACCCCGGGGTCCTGCAGAAGGCGCTGGAGCTGGCCGACTATAACGGCCTGCGGGAGATGCAGCGAAAGGCCCGGGAGGAGGGCCGCTACGTGGGCATCGGCCTGGTCACCTGCCAGGAGCGCAGCGTTTTCAGCGCGACCGAGTTCTGGTTCTGGTTCGACCAGCCAACCGGCCCAACATCCACCCCGGAAAGTGTGACCTTAAGCGTCGACCCGATGGGCAATTTCACGGCCACCCTCTATTCGCAGGCCTTCTGGGGTAACAGCCCGGAGACGATGGTGGCGCAGCTGGTGGCCGAGGAGTTCGACATCGACCCCTCCCAGGTCACGGTGGTCTACTCTGGGACGGCCCGGGCCCTGCCGGCGACCGGGCCGGGCGGAAGCCGGTTCACGGTGATGGTGGCCGGGGCGGTTCAGGGCGCCGCCCGGCGGATTAAGGAAAAAATGCTTAAAATCGCCAGCCACAAGCTTGAGATCGCCCCCGAAGACCTGGAGTTCGCCGAAGGCAAGATCCGGGCCCGGGGTGCCCCGGAGAAGTTCATGACCCTCCAGGAAGTCGCAACCCTGGCATATCTTTACAAGCTTGACCTGCCTCCCGATATTGAGAGCGGTCTCGAAGCCGATTACGTCTTTGACCACCCGTATACAACGATGCCGTCTCCTGACCGAAAAAACCTCGGGGTCTTTTACCCGTTTGTCGGCCACGCCTGCCACATCGCCGCCGTCGAGGTCGACATCGAAACCGGTCAGCACAAGTTTTTAAAGTACGTCGCCGTCCACGACGCCGGGACCGTTGTTAATCCGAGGTCCCTGGATGGCCAGATTATCGGCGGAATCGCCCAGGGGATCGGCACGGCCCTTTACGAGCAGTACGTTTACGGCCCCGACGGCCAGCTTCTCACCGGAAGCTACATGGATTATTTGATCCCGACCTCAATGGAAGTCCCGAAAGTCGAAATAGGTCACCAGGAGACGCCGTCGCCGTTTACTCCCCACGGGATAAAGGGGGCCGGGGAGGGTGGCCGGATGATGACCCCGGGGGTGGTCGCCTCAGCCATCGAGGATGCCCTTTCACCCTTGGGCGTCCGGGTAAATGAGATCCCCATAACCCCGGAGAAGATCCTCCGCTGGGTTGATGAGGCCCGGGCGCGGCAGCAGAAAATGTAAGGAGGTCCCAGGTGAAATTCGGTATCATCCTGCCGATCTGGCGGCTGAGTGTTCGGGATGCCGAGATGCTTACCTGCCGGGCCGAGGAGCTGGGCTTCGACGGCGTCTTTATACCGGACCACGTGGTGGCCATGCCGGCCACCGTCGAGCATTACGGTCCGTCCTGGCCGGACCCGCTGGCCCTCCTGACATACCTGGCGGGTAAGACTACGAATATCCGCCTCGGAACCAGCGTAATCGTTTTACCTTACCGGAACCCGCTGGCGGTGGCGAAAGCGGCGGCGACGGTGGACCAGGTGTCTGGGGGCAGGTTCATCTTCGGCGTCGGAGTCGGCTGGGACGAGGTGGAGTTCAAGGTTCTGAATATCCCGTTCCGGGAACGGGGACGCATTGCCGACGAATACCTGGCTATCATCAAGACCGTCTGGACCTCGGAAACGGCCGATTTCCACGGTAGATATTTTTCGTTTGAGAAAGTTGGGTTCGCCCCAAGGCCGGTCCAGCAGCCCCATCCGCCCGTGTGGGTGGCCTGCTCACCGTTTAATGTTACGAGGGCTTCGGTCCGGCGGGTTGTGACCGCCGGGGATGCCTGGCACCCGCTGGGGTTGAATCGGGAACAGATGAAGTTCGGCGTTGAGCTGATGCGGACCGAAGCTGAACGGCTAGGTCGGACCCCGCCGGCATTCCGGCCCCGGAACCTGCTTAACCTGTCCGACGGCGCGGCCGGGGCGGACCGGGCCCTTTTCGAGGGTTCTCCCGACCAGGTTGCGGCCGACGTCGATTTTGTTCGGGGGCTCGGGGCCGATTATATAACCTTTGACCTTTACGCCTGCGCCGATGCGGACCACATGGCACGCATGCTCCACAATTTTGCCCGGAACGTGATGCCTGTGCTAGCCTGAATGGAGGGGCACACCATGGTTCCGTTCGATATTGAAAAGCTCCGCCGCCTGATGGCTGAGGCTGGTCTGGACCTTATCCTGGCCACGAGCCGCCATAACGTCCGGTACCTGACCGGCGGCTATTATCTGCCAACGTTCAAGCGGCTGGAGCCGATCGGCCTTTCGCAGTATATGCCGGTGGTGGGGATACCCCGCAACGGTCCCGGCCAGGCCTTCTACGTTGGGGTTTCGGTGCCGGATGTGGACGAGGTCCAGGCCCTGGAAGTCTTCGGACCAATGTGGATTGAGGACCGGCACTGGGTCCACGAGCTGCGGGGGCGGGTGGCCGGTCTCGTTGCCGAGGCCGCCGCCAAGGTCATTCGGAAGCTCGGCCTGGCCGGGGCAAGGGTTGGCATCGAGCGGCCGTTTATGCCGGTGGAGGCGTTCGACGTGTTTCGCCGGGAGCTGCCCGAGGCCACCTTTGCCGAGGCGACCGACGTCCTGGCCCGGCTCCGGGCCGTAAAGGCCCCGCGGGAGGTTGAGCTGCTTAGACAGGTCCACGAGCGGGCGGCCGAGGCCATCCACGCGACCCTGAAGGTCGGCCGGCCCGGGGAGACCTCCCGCCAGGTAGAGGCCCGGCTGGAGCTGGAGATGGCCAGGCGGGGCCTGCACCGGATTTTCACTTTTGCCGGGATCGGTCCCAGTTTCAACCGGTTCCCATCCGACCGCACCTGGGACCCGGGGCGGATCATTAACGTGGATACGGTTGCCGAGCTGGATGGGTACCTTTCGGACCTTTCCCGGATGGCCTCAATGGGGGAGGCACCCGCTTTGGCCCTGGACCTTTTCGATGCCTGCCTTGAGGTTCAGCGGCGGGTCAGGGCTGCCATCGGGCCGGGTGTCCCCTGCCGGGAGATTCACCGGCTCGGGTGGGAGTCGATTCTGGGCAACCGCTGGGGCGAGTTGGGCAACTTCATCGCCCATGGCCTCGGCCTGGTGAGCAACGAGTTGCCGGTTTTCAACGCCGAAACGGATATGGTTCTCGAGCCGGGTATGGTGGTCTCCATCGAGGCCGAGTATCGCCATCCCGAAGTGGGCCACGTCAAGCTCGAAGACACGGTGGTGGTGACCGCCGGCGGCTGCGAGGGTCTGGGCGACTTTGGCCGGGAATGGTGCACGGTGGGCGTCTGACGTGGGCCCTTTGAGAAGCCCCCTCCGGGCAATCATTGTCGGCGGTTCGTTGGGGGGCCTCAGCGCCGCCGTCTGGCTCCGGGAAGTCGGGTGTGACGTTGACGTCTTCGAGCGCTCCCCGGCCCACCTGGAGGACCGGGGGGCCGGCATTATGCTAAACCCGGCGACGGTTCGGTATTTCCTGGTTAAGAAAGTCGTGGATATACGACAAGTAAGCGCCCCGATTCGTCGCTTTCAGTATCTGGACCGGGCGGGCCGGGTCCTCTCGTCCGCACCCGCATTCTGGTGGTCCTCGGCCTATAACGTGCTTTACCGGGGCCTGCTGGGCTGCTTCGACCGAACCCGTTACCACCTGGGCGAGGAGTGCATCGGCTTCGACCAGGATGAGACGGGGGTCACGGTCCGCTTTGCCACCGGTCGGGTCGAGCGGGGCGACCTGGCGGTCTTTGCCGACGGCATCAATTCGGTCGGCCGCCGCCTGCTTTTGCCTGATTGCCGGCCCCAGTACGCCGGCTATGTCGCCTGGCGGGGAACCGTCAGCGAAGAGCACCTTAAACCCGAGACTTTTAGCCTCTTCCACGAGGCGATTACGTATTATGTGCTGACCGAGGGCCATACCCTGGCTTATCCGATTCCAAATAAGGAGGGGGCGGTTGAACCGGGCCGCCGTCTCACCAACTGGCTCTGGTATCGGAATGTGACTGAGGCCGAACTGGCCGACCTGCTTGTGGGTCGGGGTGGCCAGCGGTTCAGCACCTCAGTCCCGGCCGGCTTTGTCGCCGAACGGCACATCGAGCGGCTCCACGCCGATGCCGCCGCGGAACTTCCGCCCCCGTTCGCCGAGATCATTAACCTCACTCAGGAACCGTTCATCGAGGTGATCTTCGACGTGGAAGTGTCCCGGATGGCCTTCGGCCGGGTCTGCTTGCTGGGTGACGCCGCCTTCCGGGCCCGGCCGCATGCGGCGGCAGGGACGGCCAAGGCTGCCGAAGATGCCTACCGGCTGGCCATGGCCCTCAAAGCCTGCGGTTATGACGTTACAAAAGCCCTGGAGGAGTGGGAATCGACCCAGCTCCCCCTCGGGCGGGCGGTGGTCGAGCGAGCCCGGCAGGCCGGGGAACGGCTCCAGCACGGCCGGTGGCGGGTGGGGGAGCCACTCCCCTTCGGGCTTCATAAAGTCAGCGATAGCGCCATGCCCGAGGAGACCCTGGCGGCCGCGAAGATAATCTAATCTGTCCGCTCCCGGAGCACCCGGCGCAGGAATTTTCCCGTGGGTGTCTTGGGCACTTCGTCAACGATTTCGATAATCCTGGGGTACTTATAAGCCGCCAGGTGGGCCCGACAAAACTCGATGAGGTCCTCCGGTCGGACTTTCCCCTCGTAGCCAGGCTTGAGGGAGACAAATGCCTTTACGGTCTCGCCCCGGTACGGGTCGGGCACCCCGACCACGGCAGCCTCCCGGACGGCCTCGTGCCGGTAGAGCACATCTTCAACCTCCCGGGGCCAAACCTTGTAACCGGAAGCGATGATCATATCCTTTACCCGGTCGATGATATAGAACCAGCCCGCCTCATCCATCAAGCCGACGTCCCCGGTGAAGAGCCAGCCGTCCCGGATTGCCCGGACCGTTTCTTCCGACTTCTGCCAGTATCCTGGCACCACCATGGGGCCTTTAATAGCTACCTCCCCAAGCTCACCGGGGGGAACATCCCCTTCAGCGTCGAGGCTAACGACCCGGGCCACCGTGTTGGGCACCGGCAGGCCAACCGAAAGGGCGCCATACTCGGCCAGAACAGGCGCCTCAACCCCAAGGGGGACGGCGTGGGACGGGGATGTCGTCTCGGTCAGGCCGTAAATGTGGTGGATGTAAATGCCTGTAAGGCGGCGGAACCGGTCGACCACCGCCGGCGGGACCGGGGCGCCCCCACTGTAGGCCTTAGTTAGAGACGAGAGGTTGCGCCGGCCGATGTCCGGGTGGTTCATCAGGGCGATATAGGCGGTGACCGCCGCCACCAGAAATGTTCCCCGCCACTTCTCGATGAGCCGGAGGGTTTCGCCGGCATCGAACCGGTAGGCCAGAATGACCGGCATTCCCGCCAGGGCCGCCACCGCCAAGTGGCCGACCATCCCGGTAATATGAAAGACCGGGGCGGCCCCGACCACCACGTCCTCGGGCCCAAGGTGCATCCAGACCCGGTAAACCTCGGCATTAAAAGCCACATTCAGGTGGGTATTCATCGCCCCCTTAGGCACCCCGGTTGTCCCCGAAGTGTAGGTCAGGTAAGCGATTTCCTCGGGCCGACCCGGGACGGCCGGGTCGGGGGCCCCGGAGTGCCGCTCGCACAGGTCCAGCAGGTCGCTAGTCTCCCGGGGCCTGAGCCTGACCGACCCGGCCAGCACCGGCGGTCTCGGGCCGGCGCCCAGAAAATCGAGTTCGGACGTCGTGACCACGGCCTTAAGCCCAAGTTCCCGGACCACCG
>FWWL01010558.1_pt1 | contig 10585 bp, 9 predicted proteins | sample 2228331 | NCBI WGS metagenome assembly FWWL01 (sample SAMEA103939775, study PRJEB20133) | metagenome
GATGTAGAACCAAGCCATCTTCAAGGATATTCTTCGATTGCTGAACGTCGTGAATCTGAGTTACGTTGTGCGGCAAATATTCTGGGATTGAAAGGGGTTACCTTTTTGGGGTATCGCGACTCGGGGATGCCGGGTTCGGTGGACAATTCTCACCCTCAGGCACTATGCGCTCAACCGGTAGAGGAAGTTGCCGGTAAACTCGTCTATTTGATCCTCCAAATCAAACCCCAAGTGGTGATCACATTCGATCCGATTGGAGGTTACCGGCACCCTGATCATATTGCGATCCATCGGGCTACGGTAAAAGCGTTTGACCATCTTCGTGAACTCGAACAAGAAGGAAAAGCGGAAAACCCCGTGAAAAAGTTATATTTTCACACGATTCCCAGAACACTGTTACGTTTGATGGTGTTTACCCTGAAACTGATTGGCAAGAATCCTCGAAGGTTTGGAAAGAATGGTGATATTGACCTGGAATCCATTGCCGCTGAACAGTTTCCTGTCCATGCGGTGGTGAATTATCGGTCGGTGGCTCAAGTTCGGGAGCGTGCCGTGGTATGTCATGCCAGTCAGGGTGGATCTTCTTTGACCGGTGTAGGAATTTTTGGCGAAATTCGTCGCTGGCTTTTTTCGAAGGATTTGTTTATGCGGGCTTACCCGCCAATAGAGAAAGGCGCACCCCGAGAAAAAGATCTTTTTGAGGGACTCTGAAAATAAACCCGCCGCACAATATTCACTGTGCGGCGGGAGATCATTTTTTCAGGCTTATACGGTCTCTGCGGAAACTACCGGCACAAAGGCTAGCCCATCTGGGACTCGTTCTACTCGAATGGTATCGCCTGGCTTAAATTCACCACTGAGCAGATGGATTGCTAACGGATCCTGAAGTTCTCGTTGGATAGCCCGTTTCAGCGGGCGTGCTCCAAAGTCAGGGTCATATCCCACTTCGGCAAGGTAGGCTTTGGCTTCTGGTGTGACTTCCAGATGGTAGCCACGTTCTTCCATGAGGCTGTGCAAGCGTCGTAGTTGAATCTCGACGATTTGTTTCAGGTGCTCAGATCCTAACGGATGGAATACAACCACTTCATCAATACGGTTCAGGAATTCGGGACGGAAGTGGGCTTGTAGCACCCGATTAATCTGCTCCCGGGTAACTTGCATGGCGCTGTTCAGCCATAATTCCGATCCCAGGTTGCTGGTCATGATGACGACGACATTGCGGAAATCTACCGTTCGCCCCTGTCCATCGGTCAAACGCCCATCGTCCAGTAATTGGAGCAGGACGTTGAAAACTTCAGGATGGGCTTTCTCGATCTCGTCAAACAACACCACGCTGTACGGACGTCGTCTCACTGCTTCGGTTAATTGTCCGCCTTCTTCATAACCCACATAACCCGGTGGCGCACCGATGAGACGGGAAACGGTATGTTTCTCCTGATATTCGCTCATATCGATGCGAATCATGGCACGTTCGTCATCAAAGAGAAATTCTGCCAGAGCCCGCGCCAGTTCTGTTTTCCCAACTCCAGTCGGACCAAGGAAGATGAATGAACCGATAGGACGGTTGGGATCTTGTAAGCCAGCCCGCGCTCTGCGGATTGCATTGGATACAGCCCGTACCGCTTCATCCTGACCAACCACCCGTTGGTGGAGACGGTCTTCCATCTCCAGTAATTTCTTCATCTCGCCTTCCAGCAACCGCGAGACTGGAATTCCCGTCCACCGCGACACAATTTCGGCAATTTCTTCCGCATCCACCTCTTCTTTCAACAGCGCGCCTTCCTGTTGGATCTGGGCTAACCGTTGTTCGGCTTCTTTCACCTTATTCTGTAATTCGTGCAATACCCCATATCGCAGGCGGGCGGCTTCTTCCAGATTGTTTTCTCGTTCTGCCCGTTCAATATCGCGGTAAGTCTGGTCTATTTGCTCTTTCACCTGTCTCAGATTAGCGATGGCTTCTTTTTCCAGTTTCCAGCGGGCGTGTAAACTCGCGGATTTTTCCTTGAGATTGGCAAGTTCTTGCTCCAGTTTGCTCAGACGCTCCTGCGAAGCCTTATCTCGTTCTTTTTGCAAGGCTTGCCGTTCGATCTCCAGTTGGAGAATCTGGCGATCAACCTCGTCGATGGCTTGAGGCTTGGAGTCAATTTCGGTTCGTAACCGAGCCGCCGCCTCATCGATCAAATCAATTGCCTTATCTGGTAAGTGGCGGTCGGGTATGTACCGATGCGAGAGGGTCGCAGCAGTAATCACAGCGGCATCAGTAATCCGTACACCGTGATGCACTTCATAACGGGATTTTAACCCGCGTAAAATGCTGATGGTATCCTCTACAGACGGCTCTTCCACAAGTATGGGTTGAAAGCGGCGTTCCAGGGCAGGATCTTTTTCAATGTGTTTACGGTATTCATCCAGTGTCGTGGCTCCAATCATGTGGAGTTCACCACGAGCCAGCATCGGTTTGAGCATGTTCCCTGCATCCATTGCCCCTTCCGCGGCGCCTGCACCCACTACGGTGTGCATTTCGTCAATAAAGAGGATGATTTCTCCAGAAGCATCGGTAACTTCTTTCAATACCGCTTTCAGACGCTCCTCAAACTCACCGCGATATTTGGCGCCAGCAACCAGCGCACCCATATCCAGCTGGATGATGCGCTTCCGTTTCAATCCCTCTGGAACATCGCCGTTGACGATCCGTTGTGCCAACCCTTCCACAATCGCGGTTTTCCCAACACCGGGTTCGCCAATGAGAGCAGGGTTGTTTTTCGTTCGGCGGGAGAGGATTTGAATGGTTCTGCGAATCTCCTCATCCCGTCCAATCACCGGATCGAGTTTTCCCTGTCTTGCCATGGCGGTTAAGTCTCTCCCATATTTTTCCAAAGCCTGATAGGTATCCTCAGGCGTTGGAGAGGTGACGCGTTGTGTTCCGCGAATAGAGGCTAATGCCTTCAAAATGGCATCTTTGGTCAAGCCGTATTGGGAGAGACGCTTTCCCTCCGTTGAATCCGTTAATGCCAGCAAGACATGCTCGGTAGAAATGTACTCATCCTGCATTCCCCTGGCGTACTGCTCTGCACGGTTGAGCACCTCAACTGTTGGCTGGGCAAGTCCAATGGAAGTATTAGCTCCGTAAACTTTAGGGTGTTTGGCTAATTCCTGGGAAAGTTCTTCCCTTAACGCCACGGTTGAACCGGCTACACGGGTTACAATTGCGGGCACCACGCCTTCGGTTTGTTGGATTAAAGCCAGCAGTAAATGCACAGGCTCAATGGCTTGGTGATTGTAATCCTGTGCCAGTTGTTGACTCTTCAGGATTGCTTCTTGTGCTTTTTGGGTGAATTTTTCGAGGTTCATGTTCCCCTCCCTTTCTTAAAAACATTCATACCAGTAATCTCAGTTCAGATTAAAGGCGAAATATCAAAAAATGGTAGGAAATTTATAAACAAATGATTAAAATTCGAGTGTGGCACTGATGTTGCAAAGATGGCTTTGACTTCATTTGACAATGCCTGTTTAACCCATTACACTATGAAAAGAAATTGCTCAAGGAGGTTTCAATGCCGGCTGGTTATCAATTGATCATGCGGAGTGGACCTCAGACGGGGGGAGTCTTTCCACTACATAAAACAGAAGTCAGTCTTGGACGGGATTTGACCAATGATCTGGTGGTCAGTGACCCGGAAGTTTCCCGACATCATGCCCGGCTTTATTTCCAGGGAAACACTTACGTTCTTGAAGATCTGGGTTCAACCAATGGCACATTTGTTAATGGTATCCGCCTGACGGGTCCTTATCCCCTGCGATCTGGAGAGACCATCTCACTGGGCGAGCGCGTGGTTTTCCTTTACGAAGCCGTGGATGAAGATGCTACTGTGGTTTCGCCTTCATCGAGAGTCCCGGCGGGTGGTGAACAATATACCCCGACAAATGTTTTCCCTTCTGCGATTCCATCCGCAAAGCCACAGCCCTCTGTTCCCTCAAAACCTCGATACACTGCCCCTTTGGGAAGCACACCCGTAATGCCTGTGGAATATCCGGTTGACTCATCAGGAGGGGAAGAGGTAAGAGAGCAGAAAAAAAGCCAAACAACTCGCGTCTTGATCATCACTCTGGGCGTGATTTTTGTACTTGCATGTCTATGCATAGGGGTTCTTTTATGGAACGCCCCCAAGGAGTTCTGGTGTCTCTTCCCTGTTTGGCCCGCAGGGGCGTGTCCATGACAGGGACTTTCTCTGCCGGGTAATTTACCAATGAGACGCACATCTTTACCCAGTCCAAGATTGAGAAAAAAGAACAGGCGTATTCGTTCCTACTATAACAGAACCGCTGTCAATCGCTGGGGTAGTACGACCAAACTGGTAGTGAGTCTGGCATTATTTTCGGCTGTTGCCTGGCTTCTGGTGCGCTTTCGAAATATTGTCGGTCCGCTTCTTTTAGCGGTATTACTGGCTTATCTGCTTTATCCTGTGGTTTCTCGACTTCAACGAGTAACCAGAGTGTCCTGGCGTCTGGCAGTTGGAATTGTGTATATTTTCCTTTTATTGCTGGTTTTGGGGGGAACAACACTCAGCGGTTTGGCTGTAGTAGAACAATCTCAGAGTTTAATTCGATTCCTCCAGCAAACGCTAAAGGATTTGCCTTCATTGTTAGTTACCTGGAGTGAAATGCCCATTCAGGTAGGACCTTTTCAATTTGTCCTACCGAATTTCATGGATGTAAATACCCTGACGCAATCCTTATTGGGTATTGTTCAACCGTTGCTTAGCCGTGCGGGAACTCTGGTAGGTTCTATAGCCAGTGGAGCCTTTAATTTTCTGGGATGGGTGTTTTTCATCTTGTTAATCTCTTATTTCATCCTTGCCGAAAGTGGAGGCGCTTCTCCGGAAATTATCCGGGTAAATTTACCTGGCTACAATGAAGACCTGAGGAAGTTTGGGGCGTACTTCAGCGGCATCTGGAATGCCTTTCTCCGAGGTCAAATTACCATTATATTAATCACGGTATTCGTATATACAGCGCTGCTGGGAATTTTGGGATTGCGCTTCTTTATTGGATTGGCTTTACTGGCGGGGTTGGCAAGATTCGTCCCCTATGTTGGACCTGCAGTAGCCTGGACCAGTTATGGATTGGTTGCTTTGTTCCAGGGTTCCAATTATTTTGGATTACCTCCCTGGGGATATGTGATTCTGGTAGTTGGCGCTGCCTGGCTTACCGATATTGTTTTGGATAATCTGGTAGCAACACGCCTGATGGGAACCGCCTTAAAGATTCACCCCGCGGCAGTCATGGTTTCGGCGTTGATTGGGGCGAATCTCTTTGGAATCATCGGCGTGGTTTTGGCTGCTCCTGTAGTGGCTACGCTGAAGTTGCTGACCAGTTATATCATTTATCGACTTTCTGATCAGGAGCCGTGGGAAAACCTTCAGGTAGCAGCCCCAGTTGTATCTCGACCGATTTTTTCGAGAATCAGAAGTATAATGTACCGTACTTTTCAATTGATGAGGAAAGGAATAAGGAAATATGGCAAACCAATTGGAACCTAAAACCGAGACTATTGCCGAAACCGAAAATTATATTGCCTGGAAGGCAGATGAACCCGATGGGGAAACCACCTATCATATTGAACTGAATAATGTCACTGTCCATTTCTTTGAGGAAGAATGGGAAGAATTCCTGCAACTGGCTAAGTTGTTGGTTAAAAAATAGGGAATCCTATATTTTATCCCCACCGCAAAATGGCTATTCCAGCCAGAAAGCGAACAATCACAGAGAGGATCATACTTCCAAACAAACCAAAGTTGGAAGTGATCAGTGGGGCAACCAGTCCACAAATTAATACCGCAAAATTCACCGCCAGGTTAAACCAGGCAAGATACGATGGGCGATCATCGGCAGGGACTTTTGTCAGAAGATAATTGACCAATCCACCTCCGTTGATTGCCCATCCGATTCCACTCACAATTTGAGTGATCACATAAATCCAAACCTCATAACTGTATGTGAAGAGCAGGGTTGCCAGGCTGGCGATTACTGTCCCAGCGCCTGTCATGGTTTTAAATCCAAATTTTCGGGATAAAGATCCTACCTGGGTGGAAGTGAGAAAATAAACGATCCAGAACAGGCTGGTTCCGAATCCAATGGTTTCGTCTGTCAGTTTTAATTCATTTACCTGATACAAAGGGAAAATAGGGTTGGGTAAGAATACCGCCACATGAAAGAAAAACATGATCCATAACACACTGCGGAAAGGTCCTGAAAAAACGTCTGGACGAACGATTTCCTTGAAAGTTGGCTTTGCCAGTTGCGTTGGGGGTATATTTATTGAAGGAGTTACGGCTTTAATTTGATAGAGATGATACGCACTGAGCATGGATCCCAGCCATCCCAGTGCAAAGACAATCATGTACCCAATTTCAAAAGGAAATGCCTTAAGAATTTGCCCAACCAGAAAAGAAGTGGTCATGGAAGTGAGGGCTAATAAGGCATTGCGGATTCCAATCACCTGACCACGCCATTCTTCAGGAATGGCTTCCGCAAGAAACGCGTTTCCCATCACAGCAGCGACGGTTCCTGGAATGTTCATCAATAGGGTGATGATGATAATGGTCCAGATTTGCGTTTGAGCGGGTAGGAGTAACGGCAAAGGGATGAATAACGCGTAAAAAAGTCGTGTGAATAATGCTGCTTTCCGTAAAACTTTAAAAGTGGATTTTCCTCGAACGAGGATATTCGTCGGGAAGGTCATTAAGATGTTGATTAAAGCCGGGCTTGCAGTCAGAATCCCGATTTGGAAGGAGGATGCTCCTAGACGAGAAGCATATACTGCCAGAAAGACAATGACACTTCCATTCAATAACCCCCACCAGGCAACATCCCAAAAGAGGTGAACAAAATTTTTCCGGTGTTCAGCAGGGAATGGTTCGTTTAATCCAAGCATTTGCTTCCATGAAGGTGGCATGGAGTCAATTATAAAAGAAAGTGTCAGCGAACAGGCAGAATTCTGCTTTAAACCGGGAATTTTGGTAGAATGTCAGTGAGGTGAGGGTTACAATCTGCGGGTCTTATTCTGGTAACCCTCTGGTTGGCGGGGTTTTCTTTGCCAGTTTCAGTCTGCAACATTTGAGGTTTGGGAGTAACTCAATCGAAAGTGCTATGGGTATTCTTTATCTGGTTGCAACGCCGATCGGTAATCTCGAAGATATCACTCTTCGTGCCTTAAGGATTCTTCGAGAAGTTTCACTCATTGCGGCAGAGGATACCCGGCAAACCAGGAAACTTCTAAATCATTATGGGATTGAAAAACCGCTTGTAAGTTATTACGAACACAACAAATTGACCCGACTTCATACCATATTATCTCACCTTGAAGGGGGTGACGTTGCTCTGGTCTCAGATGCCGGCACTCCTGGATTGAATGATCCGGGATATGAATTGGTTAAGGCTGCAATTGACCAGGGGTTTCGAGTTTGTCCAGTTCCGGGTCCTGCTTCGCCAATCGCGGCGTTAGTGGGATCTGGATTACCAACAGATGCTTTTCTATATCTCGGGTATCTTCCTCGGAAACCCAGAGAACGACAGGAGAAGATCGCGGGCATTCGCGATGAACCCTATACCTTGCTTTTTCTTGAAACTCCACACCGCTTACGCGATGCTTTGAAAGATCTCTATGATATTCTTGGAGACAGACAGGCGGTTGTTGCCAGAGAATTAACCAAGATACACGAAGAATTCCTTCGCGGGACTTTGGAAGAACTTCTTCAACATTTCCAGCAAGTGGAACCTTTAGGAGAATTTGTTATCCTGGTTTCAGGAGCCGCTCGAAAGGCACAGGTATGGGGTAAAGTTCAAGTCATTGAGGCTTTTGAACAGGAATCGGGAGAAGACGTTCCAATAGGGGATCTGGCTGAGCGCCTGGCGCAGGTTTCGGGCTGGAAGAAAAACGAGTTATATCGGTTATTCCTCGAACGTAAAAAGAATCAAGGTAAAATCAGATAATCCAAAAATCCCAGGAGATTTCTATGAATCTGGATGATGTGGCTGGTTTTCGAAAACTCGATTCACAAAACATGATCGCACAAATCAATGGGCTTCCAGACCAGTTGAGTTTTGCTTATTCGTTAGGGAAGACCCTACCTCTTCCTGAGAAAAAAGATTTTCGTCATATTCTGATTTCAGGGATGGGTGGATCAGCAATCGGAGCAGATTTGGTTGCTGCCTACGTGCAGGATAAAATTTCTCTACCCGTAGTTGTTCATCGAGATTATGAGTTGCCGCTTTGGGTCGATGAACATACTCTCGTGATCGCTTCCAGCCATTCTGGAAATACGGAGGAAACTCTTTGGGCATTTGAACAGGCACGCCAACGCGGATGCTCAATCGTCTCTATTTGCACCGGCGGAAAACTCGCCACATTAGCCAGAGAATATGGCTTGCCACTCTGGCAGTTCGAGCATTTCCATGCTCCTCGAAGCGCTGTGGGGTTCTCCTTTGGGCTGATTTTAGCGCTGTTTGAACAACTGGGCTTCATTCCCTCTGTACAACAGGAAATTGAAGAGGCTGTTCATGCCATGCGCAACGTTCAGACCAGTTTGGGGGTAGATGTGCCTGTCACGCACAACCCTGCCAAGCGGATGGCGGGACAACTGTTTGGACGCTGGGTGGTAGTGCTGGCTGCGGACTACCTGGCGCCTGTTGCAAGGCGTTGGAAGGGACAAATAAATGAACTGGCAAAGGCTTGGGGACAGTTTGAATTTTTACCGGAAGCCGACCATAATACGCTGGCAGGATTGGAAAATCCTTCCTCGATGCTTATGAATATGATGGCATTGTTCATTCAATCGCCTGGTATGAATGCCCGGAACCAGAAACGAATTGAATTGACCCGTGAAATGTTTATGACACAAGGTATCAACACCGATATGATTATGGCTCGTGGGGAAGGCAAACTGTCTCACATCTGGACATCAATTTTGTTTGGGGATTACATGGCGTATTTTCTGGCGATGGCATACGGCATGGATCCAACACCTATTCCGATCCTGGACGCGTTCAAAATGGAAATGGCTTCTGCTTAAGGGGAGGGACACTTGAAACACACGACAGGTTCAATTGAAGTCATTACCGGCTCCATGTTCAGCGGGAAAACCGATGAATTGATTCGCCGGTTACGGCGTGCGCGCATTGCGCGGCAAAAAGTACAGGTCTTCAAACCGGTGATTGATGACCGCTACAGTGTCGAAAAAGTAACTTCTCATGCAGGTAATGAGTTTGAAGCATTTCCCATTTCGCATTCAGAAGAAATTTGGGAAAAACTGGATCCTGAGACTTCAGTAGTTGCAATCGATGAAGCCCAGTTTTTCGATGAAGGAATTGTGAATATCGTACAGATGTTAGCCTCAAAGGGCATTCGCGTGATTGTTGCAGGTCTTGACATGGATTTTCGTGGCGAACCTTTTGGGGTGATGCCGGTTATGATGGCTATTGCCGAGCGGGTGGATAAACTTCAGGCAATTTGTATGGTATGCGGGGAGCCAGCCAGTCGCACACAACGTCTGGTCAATGGAAAGCCTGCAAAATACTCAGATCCGGTCGTGATTGTTGGAGCATCTGAGTTATATGAGGCGCGTTGCAGACAGCATCATGAAGTGCCCAGAGAGTGAGGTGAGGCATGTGGGATTACCGTGAGTTTCTTGGGGAAGTTTTAATTGATTCGGAGACTTTGCAAAAGCGTATTCTGGAGTTAGGAGAACAAATCAGCAAAGACTACGAAGGAAAAAAACTGTTGCTGGTTTGTATACTTCGCGGAGGGGTCATGTTCCTGACCGACCTGATGCGCGCAATCCGGATTCCCCATGCCATAGAGTTCATGGCAGTTTCCTCATATGGTATTGGAGGGCGTCATTCTTCAGGACAGGTTCGGATTACCTTTGACCTGAACACCGATATTTCCGAGTGGGATGTCATTCTGGTTGAAGATATCATTGACAGTGGACACACCCTTCACTCTGTGTTGGACCTGTTATCTGTCCGACAACCTAAAAGTCTGAGCGTTTGTGCCTTACTGGATAAATCGGAGAGACGGGAAGTAGAAATCCCGTTGAAGTATGTGGGTTTTGAAATTCCCAATAAGTTCGTCTTTGGCTACGGATTGGATATTGACGATTACTATCGCAATCTTCCTTTTATTGGCGTGGTTAATTTGGAAAAGTACAATTCAATGATCAGCCAACAGGAGAAAGGGTGAGCCAACCTTTTGATCAGGAATTGAGTTATATCCTGCAAACGATCCTTAGTGAAACCAGGGGAGTACCCGTTTATCTGGTTGGGGGGGCAGTTCGGGATCGGTTGTTGGGGGTTCCGTCTCATGATTTGGATTTTTGCTTGGGGGATTCTCCTGTACCATTAGCGTATCGTGTAGCCAATGCATTGCATGCAGGCGTGTTTGTGCTGGATGAAGAGCGGGAGACGATCCGCGTTGTCATTTCTCCCGAAAATGCTCCGATGACGTTTCTGGATTTTGCCCGATTCCGGGAAGCGGATTTGGAAACAGATTTACGCAAACGAGATTTCACGATCAATGCAATGGCTA
>FWWL01010284.1_pt1 | contig 10584 bp, 9 predicted proteins | sample 2228331 | NCBI WGS metagenome assembly FWWL01 (sample SAMEA103939775, study PRJEB20133) | metagenome
TCTTGATGCATGGAGAAAGGGAGATGTATCTAAGTCGGAAGAGATCGTGTTCAGACCTTTAAGGGAAATAGAGGGGATAGTACCCATATATGAAAAACTATTTCTCAAAAGGAATATAAAGATGGCATCAAGGCTCGAGGAATTTTTAAGGACAGGAAAGACATACTTTGTGGTGGTGGGCGCGGGACATCTTATGGGTAATGAAGGAATCATCTCGATATTAAAGAGAAAAAATTACAGTGTCAGACAGTTGTAGTATTATCTCAGTCCTAACTTCTTAAGTAAAATTCCAAGATATTTATTTAAAAAATTCTCTCTTTTCAAAAATGGAATTGGAGGTCTTTTTCTGATTCCGAGTTTTTCGAGTTCCATTATTATCTCAGGTTCTCTACCATACTCGAGTCCTTTCCTGAATGATTTTATTGCCTCGGGTTTATTTCCCTGAAGAAGATATATCCTGCCAAGATTCAGATAATGAACAGGATTATGAGGTTCTTCTCTTATAGCCTCCTCACAGAGGATCATAGCCCTGTTAAATTGTCCTCTTTCTCTCGAAATGCAGTAGGCGAGATAAGACTTGTAGATTGGCACTTTTTTAATTTCGAGTGCCCTTTCAAAATTCACAAGGCCGGAAAGGATATCTTTGTTCTTTATGGATTCCAGTCCCTTTTTAAAATACCTTTCTGCCTCGTCTGTTATAGATTCATGATCCTTCTTCATGTGTATATTTTATTTAAAAAATCGATTCTTTGCAAATAAAATTGGTAGAATAACTGATGAAGGTTAACAGGAGACTCGGTGTCCATACATCTATTGCAGGAGGTATTACCCTCTCTATTGAAAGGGCTGTTGAACTTGACTGTAATACCATGCAGATATTTTCCCATAATCCAAGGACATGGAAAATGGTCGATATCGATGACGAATCAATAGAGAGATTTAAGAGACTGAGGGTTCAATATGGTATATCTCCTGTTTTTATCCACTCCTCATATCTCATAAATATCGCCTCAGGGAACAAACCTCTTGTTAAAAAATCAAGAGATCTGCTTATCTATGAACTTAATATGGCGGAAAGGCTCGGTATTGAATATGTGATTCTGCATCCTGGTAGTACAAGAGAGGATAACAGGGTTGGTCTCAAGACAGTTATTAATATTTTAAGGGATATATCCCGGATAAAAAAATGGGCTACCGGGTTATTGATAGAGAATACTGCAGGAGAAAAGGGCGAGATAGGTTCAACCATCGAAGAGATAGGAGAGATTATGTCATGCACTGGCGGTGACCTGATTAAAGGGATATGCCTTGATTCGTGTCATGCCTTTCAGGCAGGTTATGATATAAGAAGAGAAAAGGGGATTGAAAGGCTCTTTGATGATATTGAAAAAATTACAGGAAGGAATATGATCAAACTTATTCATCTTAATGATTCAAGGAGAGAATGCAACTTACATGTCGACAGGCATGAACATATAGGTCGGGGGTACATAGGGAGTTCGGGACTTAAGAATTTAATAAATCATTCTGCTGTGAAGGATGTACCGATAATACTTGAGACACCAAAGAAGAGTGAATATGATGATGAAAGGAATCTCATGGCTGTGAGGAGATTACTTTTAGATTAATTTATTCCGCTCTCCACAGATATCCTTTTATTACCCTTCAGATTTTCTATGAAATCAGGTGGATAGCCTTTTTCCTCAAGATAATGCATCTCGATGTTTTCGAGGTGGAATCTATCGAATCCGCTGTTCACGATAAAATCCTCTCTCAATGAGAGGTCACCTGTCTTTAATATCTCTGGAAAGATGTGATTGAGATAGAAGGATTCTTTTTTGAGATCAAGTAGAACCTTATCGAAGAGTCTTTCAGGAATATTTCTCACAATTCCTTTTTTTCTCAATTCTTTATTGATGCCTTCAAGTATCTCCTTTCTACCTTCCCTGTGTTCAAGGAGCGGGTATATTGCTCTCAGATTTTCCTGAAGAGATGAATATACATGTTTGTATAACCTGGATTCATCTGACACCATTCTCAGTTCTGCAACCGCATCTTTGACGGTGGCATCACCATTAAGAATTCTTTCTATACTCTGATGGATTATGTTGATCTTTCTTTTCCCGTACTGTGTCACATAATCATTTTTTAGAAATTCATCGATAAAGAGTCTTTTAAAAAGACCTGGCTCAAGTTTCTCGAAAGCCTCTCTATTACCCATGAGACTCCTTATGGTCTCTTCATTGATCTCCATATCCTCTGTAAAGGCTATTCTGCTCAAGAGGCTGTAGGTGTTGTCATATCTATCAAAGTAGGTGATGATTGAACCAAGGGTTTCCATTACTGAAAGGTCTCCTGTCTCTTTGCAGATCTCATCACATCTTCTTACAGCATCAAGAAGTATATTTTCGAATCTCATATCATTCAGCTGGTGTGATCTGTGTTTTGCATTGAGCAGTTTTATTATATCTTCATTTATGATATGGTGCTTGAGTGATGGGTCTTTGAAGAAGAGATTCTCTATGATCATCCTTGTATCCCTGATATATTCTGGCTCTTCATACTCATGTCCGGTCCTGTCAATCTTTATCATCTCATCGAGGATATCAAAGAGTATTCTTGGTATATTATTCCTTATGGCGAGTGTTCTCAGCCTCTTCAGTCTGGCTGTATCTTCCTTTGAAAATCCTCCCTTTGTATGGGCATCTATGAGTATATCCCTGTATTCATCCACTATCTTTCTGTTTTCAGGATGGGTATACATCACATGTATCTTCATTCTTTCGACCTGATAACTGTTTAGTTGATTCTTTGATATAATCTCTGAGAGAGCCATCTCGCCATATTCATCTATGAGTTTGTTATTTGAGTAAAGTTCTCTGAATTTTTCATAGAATTCGAGATTTTTCCTGTTTAACAGTTTGAATATAAAGACCGTGCTTCGTGGTTCGTTCAGATTCTTTATAAATTCATGGAGAAGTTTTTCATCCCTGTCAAGAGAGATATCCTCTGTCTTTTTCAGGAATTTTCCCAGAGCCTTCAAAATCTTTGCCTGCCTGTCCTTTATCTCTCCCTTAAAGTCAGATGAGACAATAAAGAAATAGTTTTTGATTGCATGACCTGTGAAAAAGAGTTTTTCGAATGTCTCACTTCCACTTACATTATTCGTGAATATAATATTGTCATTTTCATCCACATATGCACCGAACATGACGAGTCTGTTCAGGACATCTTTTTTCAGAGTGTCCTTCAGCGGTTTTTCGACCCCGAACATGTATTCACAGAAACTTCCGCCAGTTCCTGTGTATGAGATGCCATCCCGTGTAATCCTGAACTCATTTCCCCTTGAGAAGAATCTTATTCCTGAAGGATCTTCCTCAAAGAAGTATGCACTGAATATGTCCACACCGCTCACATATACTGTGTAGTCGATTTCACCAATATCGCCATGAATCACAAAATCCTTGAACATCTTTATCAGGTTCCGGCCTTTTTATCTATGAGTTTTATTAACTCCTCGGCAGTTCTGTATCCACTTATGAGTCTTCCATCTGGAAGGATTATTGCAGGTGTTCCACTTATTCCGAGACTGTTTGCCAGAGATATGTTTTTATCTATGATGTCAGTATTGCATTCCCTGCCATTTATCTCTTTACCTTCCATGGCATCATCGAGAAGTTTTAATGACCTCTCACATATTATGATCCTGGATTTCCTGTAAGCGTCCTTATGGATACTCAATGGAAATAGTTTTATATAAAATACTATATCGTTTCTCTTTTTTATAATCGTCTTCATCTCCTGATGAAGTCTCCTGCAGTAGGGTCAATCAGGATCATGAAATATGATCACCTTATTCTTTGCTCCCTTATTTCCCATAATCAGGGCGTCTTTCAGGTCAATCTTTGATATGTCGATCCTGTTTATCTCTGTGAACCTCTCCTGGGTGAGGTTTATCTTTTTTGCAACATCAAAAATATTTCCTGCAAATACGAATCTCTTTGTATAGTCTATATAGACAATACCTTTTCTTCCCTGTGCCTCGAATACCACCTCCCATATCCCTCTAACTGGTGATGGTGAGATGTTTATTATTCTTGGGTCAGGGATGCCATCCTTCAGGATATCCCTTGCTTCATTATGAGTGAGTTTGTGGCATTTCATACAATCACCCTTTTCTGAAAAGGCTGAGAGATCATTATTGAGTGTGATGATGAACACTGTGATCAATACCACACTCAGGTATCTTACCGGTATCATCTTTCCTCCCTTCCTGACATATTTTTAAGATGTTCTTTGAGAAGTTTGATTGCCATCATTCTGTGACTCAATCTATCCTTCTCCTCTGGTTCCATCTCAGCAAATGTCCTGGTCATACCCTGAGGTATGAAGACAGGATCATATCCGAAACCCTTATCTCCTTTTGGTTCATGGGTTATTATACCATTAACCCTTCCCTCAAATGTTCTGATATCTCCATCGGGTTCTGCAAGTGCTATGACACATATAAAATATGCACTTCTCTCAGTTAGATCCTTCATCCTTTCAAGGAGCTTCTCTATGTTTTTTTTATCATCTCGTGGTTCTCCTGCATACCTTGCTGAATATATTCCAGGTTCTCCATGAAGCGCTGGTACAACAAGCCCTGAATCATCTGCTATGGCTGTAATACCTGTCTTCAACATAATCTCCTTTGCCTTTTTAACAGCATTCTCTTCAAAGGTCTTTCCATCTTCTTTTATCTCTTCTATATAAGGAAAGTCATTGAGGGAGAGGAATTCATTACCTGTATCTTCAAGGAGTCTCTTCAGTTCTTCAAATTTCTTTTCATTCCTTGTGGCGATTATTATCTTTTTCATATCCTCTTCATCCTTTCCCTGTAATAACCATGCATGATATACTCTCTCAGAACCCTGCCTGTATGTGATTCCCTGACATCCATTATGCCCTTTAAAGGTCCCTGGTATATGAGATGACCTCCATTATCACCACCTTCAGGTCCAAGATCTATGATCCAGTCTGCCTCAAGTATGAGGTCGAGATTGTGTTCTATTATGATGACTGTATTCCCGTGCTCGATGAGTCTTCTTATAACTTTTAAGAGTTTCTTTACATCGAGGCTGTGAAGACCAACAGTGGGCTCATCGAGGATATAGAGGATATTATTGGTCATTCTGAGGAATGACCTCTGATTGTCTGGTATATCCATTCCGAGACCAAATGTAGATGATTTTATCTCTGAACATATCTTGAGTCTCTGTGCCTCCCCACCTGACAGTGTTGTGAGTGGCTGTCCCAGTCTCAGATAGCCGAGACCTATCTCTCTTAAAATATGGAGGGTACTGAGTATCTTCATCCTTTCATTATATTCACTATAATCATCAGTGGGATAACTGAAGAATGTGAATGCCTCATCTACGGTCATCTCCATTACTTCCGCTATATTTTTCCCTCTGTACTTTATACTCAGGACTTCCTCTTTATATCTTTTACCTTTGCAATCAGGGCAGCGGACATATACATCTTCAAAGAAGTAGAGTTCGAGTCTCTCGAATCCTTCACCTCTGCACCTTTCACATCTTCCACCAGGCACATTGAAGGAAAAAAATCCAGGACCATAGTTATGCCTTACTGCCTCTGTCTGGATGCTGTAAATCTTTCTCAAAGGTTCGAATATCCTTAGGTATGTGAGTATATTTGCCCTCGGGGTTCTGCCAAGGGCACTCTGGTCAAGGAGCCTCGCTTCCTTTATCATGTGGATGCCATCTATATTTCTGTATGGAAGGGGTTTTTCTATTCCACGGTGTGTGTGTTCCATGATAATCCTGTAGAGGGTATCCACAATGAGTGTGCTCTTTCCTGAGCCCGATACACCTGTCACTACTGTTAGTTTATTTATGGGTATCTTTACATCTATATTCTTGAGATTATTTCCTGATGCACCTTTGAGGAAGAGCCATTTTTTGAATCTTTCAGGTATGAAAGGAGGAGGATTGAATACAACCTTTTCCCTCAATGCCCTTGATGTTGGTGTATCTGCTTTAAGGAAATCTTTTTTCGGTCCATTAAATACCACATCTCCACCAAGGTATCCTCCACCTGGGCCGAGTTCCACAATCCAGTCTGCAGAGTTTATCACATGTTTGTCATGCTCCACAACTATAACAGTATTTCCGAGGTCTGCAAGTTCCCTGATTATATCCGTGATCTTCTCTGTGTCTACTGGATGGAGCCCCACTGTGGGCTCATCGAGGACATATATGGTGCCTGTCAGCTGTGAACCGAGCTGATTTGAGAGGTTTGCCCTCTGGTACTCTCCACCAGAGAGGGTCTTTGCCTGTCTTGATAATGTGAGATAACCGAGTCCCACACGCTCGAGGAAATTTAACTTCATAATTATCTGTTTCATCAATTCATCTGTGGTCTTTTTTTCTTCGGGTGAGAGTTTCAGGTTTTCCATGAATTCTTTAAGCTTTGTTATGGAAAGGGATGAGATCTCTCCAATGTCCATTCCATTGAGTCTGTAAGATAGAGCCTCTTTCTTCAATCTCTTTCCATTACATGAAGGACACTCCTTTGCCTGTCTGTATCTTGAGAGGAAAACCCTTACATGGATCTTGTATCTCTTATACTCCATCTCCTCGAAAAAGTCCTTTATGCCGTAAAACCCTTCTCCCTCGAAAAGCATCCTTTTATGTTCCTCAGATAGTCTTCTGTATGGGATGTTTACAGGAATGCCTTTTTTCTTTGCTCCCTTTATCAACTGTTCTTTCCACCATGAATGGGATGGTTTCTCAAATGGTTCGATCGCACCATCTTCAAGGGAGAGTTCTTTATCAGGGATTATGAGATCCTCATCGAACTCAAGTATGTTTCCGAAACCCCTGCACTGAGGACATGCTCCCAGGGGATGGTTAAATGAGAACAGAAGGGGCGAAGGTTCTGGTGCCTTAAAACCACAGATGTCGCATATTATGCCCTTTCTGAAGATAATCTCCTCTCCATCAACAATCCTTATAGATATCGCATTGTTTCCAGAGAATCTCCATGCGCCCTCTATTGAATCACTGAGTCTCTCATTATCCTCTATGATAATCCTGTCGAAGATTATTCTGTAATCATCTGGAAGTATATTAATATCATCTATCTCAAAGACTCCTTCATCAGTCATTATCCTCTGGAAACCCTCTCTTTTTATCCTCTCGATATTCCATCCCTCTCCGCCAAACATTATAAATGCCCTTTCACCATTATATTTGTTTATAATCTCCTTCTTTATGGATGATGGATTCCAGTCTATTATCTCTCTGTTACATACAGGGCAGAATGGTCTCGCTATCTTTGAGTACAGCACTCTCAGAAGGTCATATAACTCAGTCAGCGTGCCGACTGTTGAGCGGGACCCTTTTACAGGATTTTTCTGCTCGAGTGCTATCGCAGGCCTTATATTATATATACCATCTACATCGGGTCTGTCGAGTTTTTCTATAAATATCCTTGCATATGTGGAGAGGGATTCGATGAATCTCCACTGACCCTCTGCAAATATGGTGTCGAATGCAAGGGATGATTTCCCCGAACCCGATACGCCTGTAACTACCACGAATTTGTCATGTGGGATCCTGAGAGTTATATTCTTAAGATTGTTCTGCCTCGCTCCTTCAATTATGAGTTCATCCCATGGCATTGAGCATCTCCTCAAGTGTGATGGCGACACCCCTTCCAAGGGCATCGAGGTCATAACCACCCTCAAGTGCAAATATTGCCGGGATGCCATTTCTGAGTATGCTTTTAACTATCGCCCTTATCCCTTCGTCAGTCACATTGATTGATGAGAGAGGGTCATCCATATGTATATCATAGCCTGCTGATACGAGTATAATCTCAGGCCTGAAATTATCTACAATCTCGGGCAGGATTGAGTTATATACATCGATATATTCCCTGTCTCCAGCACCGCTTCTCATCGGGATATTTCTGGTGAAACCCTTTCCTTTTCCACTGCCTGTCTCTTCTGTACTTCCTGTTCCAGGATAATGGGGATACTCATGGGTGCTGAAATAAAAGACCTGAGGGTCTTCATAGAATATATCCTGTGTTCCATTACCGTGATGAACATCAAAGTCCACTATGAGTATCTTTCTTATACCCTTCTTCAGTGCATACCTTGCACCAGCTGCTATATTATTGAAGAGACAGAATCCCATCGCCCTGTTCCGGGTAGCGTGATGTCCTGGTGGTCTCACGCATGCAAAGATATATTTAAGTTTTCCTGAGATTATTTCATCTATACCTTTTATAACAGCACCTCCTGCATAAAGGGCGGTCTCTGGAGAGTTTTTTGAGATATATGTATCAGGGTCGATATAGGTCTCATTGTTTTGTAATATTCTTTTTATATGTTCTTCTGTGTGAACCTCCTTTAAATCCTCTATACTCGCTTTTTCAGGCTTTAACCATACAAGTCTCTCTTTCAGACCTCTCTTTTCGATAGCATTTAATATCGCCTTCAATCTCTCAGGCCTTTCAGGATGCCACTCTGGCGGAGTATGCTTTAAAAATATATCATCGTAGATGAAACCTGTCATTCCATATTTTATAATTTTTGATAGGGTTTTTATCTACCTGCTTACTCCATTATCTTTCATTTTCATTAGTTTCTGTTTACGGTGGTTAATGATTGTTTATAATAAATATATGACAGAAGATTTCGATATTATAGTTATTGGTGCAGGTCATGCGGGATGTGAGGCTGCCCTTGCATCTGCAAGGATGGGTATGAGAACAGGTCTTTTCACAATGAACCTTGATACCATTGCCCAGATGTCCTGTAACCCTGCCATAGGTGGACTCGCAAAAGGTCACCTCGTCAGAGAGATAGATGCCCTTGGTGGTGAGATGGCAAAGGTTACTGACAGGTCTGGTATTCAGTTCAGGATGCTTAATAAATCAAAAGGACCTGCTGTGTGGTCGTTGAGGGCACAGTGCGACAGGCTCCTTTACAGATTGAATATGAGAAAGATCCTGGAGTCCGAGAAAAATATAGTAATAAAACAGTCGATTGTTGAAAGACTCATCGTTGAAGATAATGTCGTAAAGGGTATAGTCGCTTTTCCTGGTATTAAATACTATGCAAGGGCTGTGATAATAGCAACAGGTACATTCCTTAATGGTCTCATACATATAGGTCTCGAGACGATGCCTGCTGGAAGGGCAGGTGAGTTCCCCTCTACAGGGCTCTCAGAATCATTAAAAGAGATCGGTTTCAGGATGGGAAGGTTGAAGACAGGAACTCCTCCGAGATTAGATTCAAGGACAATAGACTTCAGTAAACTCGAACCCCAGTACGGAGATGATCCGCCTGTACCTTTTTCTTATTCGACTGAAAAGATAACGAATCCACAACTTCCTTGTTTTATAACTTACACAAATAAATATACCCATGAGATAATCCTCAAAAATCTCGACAGGTCCCCCCTTTACAGTGGAAGGATAAAGGGTGTGGGTCCAAGGTACTGCCCCTCCATAGAAGATAAGGTGGTGAAATTTTCTGATAAGGAGAGGCATCAGGTCTTTCTTGAGCCAGAGGGACTGGAGACAAAGGAGTATTATGCAAATGGTATATCTACAAGCCTTCCTTATGATGTGCAATTGAAGATGGTCCGTTCTATAAAGGGCCTTGAAGAGGCAGAGATAATGAGGCCTGGTTATGCGATTGAGTACGATTTTGTATATCCTATTCAGATAAAACATACCCTCGAGACAAAACTCGTTGAGAACCTCTATCTTGCAGGTCAGATAAATGGCACATCAGGATATGAGGAGGCAGGGGCACAGGGGATCATTGCAGGTATAAATGCAGCCTTAAAGCTTCAGGGAAAGGAGCCTTTAATCCTTGGAAGGGATGAGGCATACATCGGTGTCCTCATAGATGACCTCGTAACAAAGAATACATATGAGCCTTACAGGATGTTTACATCGAGGGCAGAGTATAGACTTCTCCTCAGGCATGATAATGCGGATGTGAGATTAATGGAGAAGGGCTATAGAATCGGTCTTGTCAGTGAGGATGTGTATAAGAGATTTCTCAAAAAGATGGAATTAATAGAATATGAGATCGAAAGGCTCAGAAAGACTCGAGTGAGGCCGGAGATGGTTAATCCTTATTTGGAGGAGTTAGGTGCTTCACCTGTTTCGCAGGATGTGACACTCGAACAACTTCTTAAGAGACCTGAGATAGATTATGACTTCATCAGAAAGATCTCTCCAGATGGATTACCACAGGATATAGGTGAATCAGTCGAGATAGAGGTAAAGTATAGAGGATACATAGCAAAACAGATTGAACTCGTTGAGAGGATGAAGAGGCTCGAAGATATGAAGATACCTGAGGATTTTGATTATTCATCTTTGAGTCTATCAAAAGAGGTGCTTTCTAAGTTGCTCGAGGTGAGGCCTGAAAATCTCGGACAGGCATCGAGGATCCCAGGAGTGACACCTTCTGCTGTATCACTGATAATGATTGCGCTTATAAGAGACAGAAGAAAAAGAGAGAATCCAGAGGAGTAATAATTATATATCAGA
>FWWL01010327.1_pt1 | contig 10584 bp, 9 predicted proteins | sample 2228331 | NCBI WGS metagenome assembly FWWL01 (sample SAMEA103939775, study PRJEB20133) | metagenome
GCCGAGAGGGAACCGAGCAGTACCAGCGTATCTTCAACCCGCAGCAAAAAATCATCAATGGTACGCACCGCATTCTGCGCCGCTTCGCGTTGACGTCCCGCCCATCCCTCTTGTTCAATCGACTCGATAAACAGAAAGACACCGTAAGCGGCGATCAGGAGAATTGCCGTTAGCATGAGGCTCGTAAAGAGCACCAGTTTGGCTTGCAAGCTGGTGTTAAAGTGAGTAAACAAGTGATGTAGGCGACGACGCAGGGAGTGCACAGATCACCTCGTAGTGATACTCTCTAATTCTTGCCAGAGTTGATGGCGATAAGAGAGGATGTCCGGTGGTAGTTCTTCCAGATATTCGGCGTTCATCAGATCGGTTCCACTGGGAAAGACCCAGGGATGATCACGCAATGCTGGATCGATGAATTGCGACGCAAATTCATTCGCAGTAGCAACAAAGATCTCGTTGGTAATCAGGGCACTCATTTCTGGACGCAAGACAAAATCGATAAACTGCCACGCCAGTGACTTGCGAGTGCTACTGGCCGGTACAACAAATGTATCGATCCAGAGTATGGCCCCTTCTTCCGGCAATACAAACTCAACCGCCGGATTGAGCGACTGTGCTTCCAGTGCATCAAACGCCCAGCCATACACAATCGGATAGGTGCCGTCAGCCAACAATGTTGCGGCATTAGGCATCGTGGGATCGAGGGCAACAATCCGAGGGAGTAGTTCACGAATGCGTTCGGCAGCCTGGTCTAGTACTGCCGGATCGGTCGTACCCAGGGGTTGGCCGATTGATTTGAGGGCAATGGCAAACAAGTCATCTTCTGTCACCCACATGGCAATCTTACCGTCCAAAGACGGATCCCACAGATCGGCCCAGCGCGTCACCGGTCGCTCAAGTAAATCAGGCCGTACCACCAATCCTCCAACCCCCCACTGATAGACAATTGAATGTTTCCCGCCGGGGTCGTAACTCAGATCGCGAAAATTCGCACTGACATAGCGGAATTTGGGAATCTGACGATAATCAATCGGTGCAAGCAGACCATCCTTGATCAGTTGCGGTACAAAAAAACTCCCCATGACCACCAGGTCGTAATCGGCGCCGGCCCGCATTTGCTCGATAGCAGCGGGCTGTTCTTCATAGATACGGTACTCAACCGTAACCCCAGTCTCAGCCTGGAAGGCATCCAGAATCGCCTGCGGCATATAGCCGGCCCAACCCGTAATGACCAATCTGTCTGCTACAGGCGCAGGTGCTGATGTGCTACAGGCAACCAACGTGAGTAACAACAAACATAGTGTTAGTGGTCGTATCATACATTTACGGTTTTGCTGATATGAAGGCTGCGTATATTTCATTATGTATTGCTTGTGTTGTCGGGTCAAGTGACAATTCTATTTCAGCGTTCTGTAAGACATCACCGGATGGAAAAATAGCCGGGTTGTTACGGAGAGCAGGATCAATCAGTGGATAGGCTACTTCGTTACCGGTTGCTACCGCCAGTTCGTTCGTTACAAGTGCACTCATCTCGGGTCGTAACACAAAATCGATAAAGCGTTCGGCCAATGCCCTGTTTGAGCTGGTGGTCGGAATGACAAAGTTGTCAAACCAGAGAATGGTACCCTCAGCAGGTATGATGTATGCGATATTCTCGTTCTGCGCCTGAGCATCAAATGCGTCATACGTCCAACCGAGCGCAACCACGTGCTCGTCAGACAGGAGATAGGGCGTCACAACCTCATCACCTTCCTGGGTCAGGGTTACCCAGTGAGCCAGTTCGGCAGCCCGTTCACGAGCTACAGCAAGTTGGCCGGGATCAGTAGTGTTGATCGAATAGCCAAGCGACTTTAATAACACATTGATGGTATCGCGGGGAATTGGCCAGAGCACGATCTTCCCTGCGAGGTCTGGTTTCCACAGATCGGCCCAGCGTGTGATTGGTTGTTCAACCAGATCGGTACGTACCAGTAAGCCAGTTGTGCCCCACTGATAGACGATTGAATGGCGTCCCCCAGGATCAAAGATCAGATCGCGAAAGCTAGGGCTGATATTGCGGGCATTGGGAATGTTCGCGTAGTTTAAGGGGGCAAGTTTACCGGCAGCAATCAGATCGGGTACTAAGGAATTGACCATGATCATCAAATCGTAGTTAGCACCCTGTTCCAGGGCGATCAATGCCTCTTCGGGTGTGTCGTATCCAATATATTCGACGCTCACTCCAGTCTCAGCACTGAATGCATCAATGATGGCTTGAGGCATATACCCAACCCAACCGGTCACCGTCAGTTTGGGAGGAGTTGAGACCGGGTTGATGATTGCCCCAGGCGAGCACGCCGCGAGCAACAGGCTCGCCATGATAAACAGTATTCGCATAGCGGTATGAACTTTCCCCACGTGACGACTGCATATACATTCGATATATACCGTCCTGGCATTACCACAATGTTACCAGCAACAGATGTTGCTGTAAAAATTATTTTTGCAAAAAATTATTCATCTCCAGTACACAGCTACTATGTAGCGACCCTATCTGTCACTAACTTCATTATATTCGTCGCGAAAAATTGTTAAAAATCTACATACGAATCCGCACGCTTAAAACATATACCAGGTTTCGCTCACAGTAGAACCTATCTCAAAAGTATCTCATTCAGTCCTGTCCGACTCTATGAGCGCAACGAGTACATCCAGTATCCTCGTGAGCAGTATGGTCAACAGCATGCCACGCGCCGGATCGTGCGCACGGCTGGTGCGGCAGCATGGCTGCCGCACTCCAAACGCTGCGACAAGCTTATAACAAATGGGTAAGGCAACCAATCCAATGAGTGATGGCACTGGAGATGGTCGTCAGCCCTTCTCGCTGACATACCGGCAGCCTGGGAGCAGGATAGACTATCGTTGGTGATTAACAAACATTCATACGCCTGTGCGATGGCCAGGTAGCGACAGTACCGCTTTTATGGCATAAGTTCTAACAAAAATAGCGGCGACGCATGCGTCGCCGCGGAAATGTTTCCGTATACGTAGTATTATCTTTGATAGTTTGTGTAAACCTGTCGTTCAGGCGCCGCAATGACTGTTAATCGGCATTGTCAATCTGCGCCCGTTGCAGTGCACCGCTGTAATCGATGTATACACTCTTCCACTCAGAGAAGACATCGAGCATAGTCGGGCCGGCTTCGCGGTGTCCATTGCCGGTGGCCTTCACCCCACCAAAAGGCAGATGGATCTCGGCGCCAATCGTTGGTGCGTTAATGTAGACAATTCCGGCCTGCAACGCCTGCATTGCCCGGAAAGCCGCATTGATGTCGCGGGTGTAGATCGCCGAACTGAGGCCATAGGCGACATCGTTGGCAATCGCAACGGCTTCATCGAGACTATCAACTTCGATCACACTCAGTACCGGCCCGAAGATCTCTTCACGGGCAATTCGCATCTGAGGCGTGACGTTGGTAAATACGGTTGGCGCGATGAAGTAGCCATAATCGTAGTCACCACCCGTCAGGCGATAGCCGCCGCACAACAGCGTAGCCCCCTCTTGCTTGCCGATTTCAATGTAGTTCAGCACACGCTGCAACTGCTTCTCGTTGACCAGCGGACCCATTTCGGTTGCCGGATCAAGTCCGTTACCTACCCGCAAGGATTGCGCGCGGGCTACGATCCGTTCAACCAATTCTTTAGCCACGGCACGATGGACGATCAGTCGGCTGGTTGCCGTACAACGCTGGCCGGTCGTACCAAAGGCGGCCCACAGGACGCCATCGAGGGCCAGATCGAGATCGGCATCGGGCATCACGATCAACGGATTCTTCCCACCCATCTCCAGGCTTACCCGCTTGATCCGCCGTGCACCTAATTCGTATACCAACCGCCCGGTCTCGGTACTGCCGGTAAACGAGATCACCGGCACATCGGGATGTTCAACCAACGGTTGCCCGGCTCGTGGCCCGTATCCGGTGACGATATTGACCACACCAGGGGGCAGGCCGGCTTCCATCAGACATTGCACCAGATTGTAGGTGCTCACCGAGGCATCCTCACCTGGTTTGATGACCACCGTGTTGCCACAGACAATCGCCGGCAGCATCTTCCAGGATGCAATTGCCATCGGGAAGTTCCACGGTGTGATCAGGCCGACTACCCCAATCGGTTGCCGGATGCTCATCTGAAACTTGTTGGGTAGTTCGGAAGGGGTCGTCACACCGTGCATCCGACGTCCTTCACTACCGGCGTATTGAGCCATCCCAATGGCTTCAACAATATCGCCGCCAGCTTCAAACAGCGGTTTCCCCATTTCGCGTGTCAGGTCGCGACTGTACTGCTCTTTGCGCGCCTGTAAGAGTTCGGCTGCCCGCAGCAGAATCTCGCCGCGCTTAGGCGCCGGTACCTTGCTCCATTGAGGAAATGCTGCCTTTGCTGCTTCAACAGCAGCATGCACATCACGCTCATCGCTGTCGGCGAAGATGCCCACCACATCGCGGGTATCCGCCGGATTACGACGTTCAAAGGTCTTGCCGCTCTGGGCAGGCACAAATTCGCCGCCAATCAAATTGTGAAATACACGTGGTGTGGACACCCTTGTCCTCCTTCGACCATACAACAAACACCTGAATACCAGTGAGAGCCTGTCCAACAATGGATAGGTGCAGCCACTACCTTCGTCTACCAGTACCGTTATCAGATAGGCTCTCAGGGTGATTATAGCATGAGGCAAATTATGGTATGCTGTTACGGATAAGGTGCAAGCTGAAGGGGATGAGCGTGATGGCCGATCTGGAAATGCGTGTCGCAGTTGCCAAAGTTCCCCGCTATGGTGATCGGGAGAGTGGTGATACGCTCGAGACGATTGAACGTCCGGGTGGTGGTTTCTCGTTTGTACTGGTTGATGGGCAGGGGAATGGCCGAAGTGCCAAGACGTTATCGCATCTGGTTGCAACGCGGGCAATTACCCTCTTGAAAGATGGCGCCCGTGATGGTGCAGTAGCGCGGGCCGTCCACGATTATCTCTATACCTATCGGATGGGACAGGCATCAGCAACGCTAAATATCCTTTCGGTTGATTTCGCCAGCTACAAGATTCTGGTGACGCGCAATAATCCAGCTCCATTCTTTGTCATTACGCCACAAGAGTTGCGCAGTTTCAATACGCCGTCAACCCCGATAGGCTTACATCCACTGATACGACCGCAGATCAGCGAGATACCAATTGCCGCCTATACCTATGTTGTTCTGTTTACCGACGGCTTACTACGTGCAGGTGAACGACGCGGCGAAGACCTCGGTCTCCCAAACTATCTGGCAGCATGGCCGGCGCACGAAGGGCGTGATCCGCAAACGCTGGTTGATAGTATTATGAATCAGGCGCTTGAGTTGGACGACGGTCAGCCGGTTGATGATATGAGCATTGTGGTGCTTGGCATTCTGCCGGTCAACGGTGTTCCAGGTTTACGGCGAATGACGGTCAGTGCACCGATTATTGCGACCGGTCAATACGAACCTCCCGATGAACCGGAGATGGTTGATGAGTAGGTACAGGTTAGATGGGGATGGAGCGACCACGGCGCACTGAACAAAAACAGCGACGTGCATTGCCCCAGGGCAGCGCACGCGAGCGGGTTGCCTTGCTGCGTGCTCAACGCCGACGACGGTGGCGCTGGTTGTTGGTAACAGGTGGTATCGTGCTGTTGCTCTTGCCGGCGCTGGCCGGTGCCGGCTGGCTATGGCAAACCGTTGCCGGGATGCGGCAACCCGATCTACGACCTGCTGGAACAGCGGTGCCGACGAACGCCGTGTTTCGTCAGCCTTTTACTGTATTATTGCTGGGAGTTGATCTTCGCCCTGATGGCAGCGAAGGAGTTCGCAGCGATACCCTGATCCTGGCTTACGTGCATCCGACAGAGCGTTGGGCCAGTTTGCTCTCGATCCCACGCGATACGGTTGCCACAATTCCCGGCCTGGGTGAGCAGAAGATCAACGTCGCGTATAGTTATGGTTATCAGCACGCGACCGATCTTTACGGCGCAGGTACTGATCCGGCAGCCGCCGGTGCGGCGTTGGCCGCTGAAACGGTGGCTCAGTTCCTGAACATCCCGGTTGATTATGTCGCTCAGATTGATTTTGCCGGTTTCGAGCGCTTCATCGATAAACTCGGTGGGGTAGTGATTGATGTTCCGTATCCGGTGCTCGATAGTAGTTTTCCGACCGCAGATTATGGCTACGAACGGATCTTCATTCCTGCCGGCTTACAGGTGATCAATGGCGAGACAGCGCTGAAGTATGCACGGTCACGCCACGGATCGAGCGACTTCGAGCGCGCCCGGCGCCAGCAGATGCTGTTGCGCGCTGTGCTGGAAACTGTCCGTGCGCGTGGGGTGTTTGAACAGGCCAGTGTGTTAACAGCGTTGATAGACGAGGCCCGGCGTAGTATCAAGACGACTCTGCCTATCGATGATCCAGCAGCCCTGCGCGAACTGATGACGCTGGCCCAAACGATTGATGGTCAGCGTATCGCTACCTTCAGTATTAACCCGCGCGAAGTGGCGATTGTCGCTGAAATTGGTTCAGACATCTACTGGAACCGCCGGGATGTAGCAGCGATGGTCGAACGATTACGGGCCGGGCCACAGATCGATGCTGAACAGGCGCGGATACAGGTGTTGAATGGCACGCCGGTGAATGGATTGGCAGCCCGGATTAGTCGGGCACTTGCTAATGCCAATTTTCAGACCCTTCCGGCGGGGAACACGGATCGGCGGGAAACAACCATTCTGATCGACTATACCGGTAAACCGGCGACACTGGCCCGTCTTGCCGGGCATCTTGGGTTACCGGCCAGCCAGGTCTTTGCCTCACCACCAGAAGATGCTCCCCCGCAACCATTGGGAGCGGATATTGTGTTGTTGATCGGACAGGATTACGATCCGGCCTGGGCAATGGCACCATAAGTTGTTGTCGAGCAATGACCTGGGATTGAGCATTTACTATTATATGCTGACTGAAACGACACTCTGGCTTTTACTGCTCTTCGTCTTGCTGGCACCACCGGTCGGTGCCCTCGTGTTGCGCATGGTGCAGCACCTGATTGGTAGTATCGGCATCGCCGCCGGGATGACGACCATCCTTGTGATGGCAGCCGTAGCCCTGTTGACTATCGCCCGCAACCCGTTACCGCCACTCCGGATCGGCGATCTAACGATCCTCCCGGCGTGGGTACCGCCGGTCGTTGATACAATGAGTGAAGAACCATTACCGGTAATGCCAACAAGTGAAGAACCATTACCGGTAATGCCAACATTGCCGGTGTTACCAACCCTGACACCACGGCCAACGGTCACGATAACGGCAACCGCAACACCACAACCATCACCAACGTCTGAACCAACCCCAACCGTTGAACCAACACCAGAACCGACACCTACCCTCACCCCAACGGCAAGTGGCCCACGACGGTACACGGTGCAGGCTGGTGATACATTGCGAACGATTGCTGAGCAATTTGGCGTTACAATTGAGGCACTTTTGCAGGCCAACAATCTCACTCCAGCCCAAGGGGATAACCTGCAAGTTGGACAGGAACTGGTGATTCCATGACAACAATTCGTACTATTGAACGCAGGCCAATTATCGAGAGTGGACCGGCACCGTTGTTAGTGATGTTGCACGGTTTCGGGAGTCACGAACGCGATCTCTTTGAGCTTGCCGATCTGATTGACGACCGGATGCATATCGTGAGTGCCCGGGCACCGATTGCGTTGCCGTGGGGAGGCTTTGCCTGGTATGAGCTAAGCGGTACACCCGGTCGGCTCGTTCCCGATCCGGTGGGTCGAGCCCAGGCTATCGAGTTGCTGATCAAGTTCGTCAGTGAATTACCTGGACGGATCGGAACTGATCCGCGTCGAACCTACCTGTTCGGCTTTAGCCAGGGGGCGATTCTCAGTATGGCGCTGGCCTGGCGTATTCCCGAACATCTGGCCGGCGTGATTGCAGCGAACGGCTACCTTGATCCGGCCCTGACCACACAACCACCCGCTGCCGGCATTGCCCGCCTGCCGATCTTGCAATTACACGGCACCTACGATGAAGTCATTCCGGTTGAACAGGCACGAGCGACCCGTGATGTGCTGGCACAGTACGCACCACGCCACCGCTATCACGAAGACCCGGTAGGACATAGTCTGCATCCGAACGGCTTGAGCCTGATGCAGCACTGGTTGGCCGAACAGCTCGATGCCCCACCACCGCACGATCTCGCGTAGGCAGGTAGGCTATGGCCGCTGATCATTTGCACTGTGCCAGTTGTGGACAGTCGCTTACTGGCAGTTATTACGTCTTGATCAACCGGCCAGAGCGATTTTGCCCTCAATGTATTGCGACGCGGCCACGATGCAGCACTTGTGGCGCACCGCTGGGGAACCACTTCTGGAAACTGCACGATGGCCGCCAGCAATGCGATGCCTGCCACGCGGTCGCCATTTACGATCCGGTACAGGCTCAACACTTGTTTCAACAAACTGCGGGCATGCTGGCTGAAGGCATGGGTTTACGGCTTCATGTGGGGGTAGCTTTCCGGCTGGTTGATGCACCAACAATGGCCCGTTTGCGCGGTCCAACTCCACCTGGACAGGATACGCTCGGCTTATACCGACGCCAGAATCATGTGCGAGTGATTTATCTGCTGTATGGCCTGCCGACACTCATCTTCCGCATCACAGCAGCTCATGAATATGCCCATGCCTGGCAAGCCGAGCATTGCCCCCTGCTGCGCAACGAGTTCTTGCGGGAAGGGCATGCCGAATGGGTGGCCTATCAGCACCTCTTGCAGCTTGGCAGCCACAAAGCGGCAGCACGGATGCTCGATGAAAATCACCCGTATCACGAACCGCTGCGCTATCTCCTTCAGCTTGAGGCTCAATTAGGTATCGAAGGCGTGAATCGCTATATGATGCGGGTGGATATTGAGTGACAACCTTCGCCAGGACTCACTGAGATACCGGGACATGTTGATCTGGTGGCTTGATCCATTTCATGGTGGGTCACACGCAGCAGTAGCAAGCGGCTATGCTGCCCATAGCACCCACCGCGTCAGACTCATCACCCTCAGTCAGGCCGGCGGATGGCGCTGGCGAATGCGCGGCGGGGCAGTGACCCTGGCTCGCCTGGTAGCCGATTTGTCTGAATGGCCTGATGTCATCGTTGCCACTGATATGCTCGATCTGGCGACCTTTCGGGCGTTGACCTATCGCCAATTGGGGCACATTCCGGTAGCACTCTATTTTCACGAAAACCAGCTTACGTATCCCATCCCGCCAGAGCGCAAGCGCGACTACACATTTGCCTGGATCAATTTCACCAGTGCTCTGGTAGCCGATACCGTGTTGTTCAATTCCGCTTTTCATCGGCGAGACTGGCTGGCGGCGCTGCCGGGCATGCTCCGCCGCTATCACGATTACCACGAACTACAGACCGTCGAGCAGATTGCGGCAAAAGCGCAGGTGTTACCACCCGGTCTTGATCTGCCACCGCTACCGCCACGGCAACCGCGTGACCCAACCGCACCACCGGTTATCCTTTGGAATGCCCGTTGGGAGTATGATAAACAGCCGCACGTTGTAATGGCTGCTCTGGAATATCTGGCAGAGCGTGGGGTACGATTTCGCCTGATTGTGACCGGTGAGCATATTGATCCAACTGCCCCTGATCTGATAGCTGCCCGCCGGCGCTGGGCAGATCACACCATTCACTGGGGCTATGCCGGAGATCGCCAGACATACCTCGCATTATTACGTCAGGCCGATATTGTTGTGTCGGCAGCGATTCAGGAATATTTTGGGATTGCGATCCTTGAAGCAATCGCCTGTGGTTGTGTGCCACTTTTGCCGGCACGGCTCAACTACCCTGATCTGATTCCGCCGGAATGGCACGCCGACTGTCTTTACGCAGACGATGCCGATTTGCCGAACGCACTTGCGCGATTGATCGGCGACCTGCCACGGCTGACGCGCTACGATTGGTCGGCAGTGGCCCGCCCTTACCGCTGGGAAAGCCTGGTTGCGCAGTATGATGCAACACTGGCGGCACTGGTGCGGTGAGGTGTAGAGGTTCAGGCTGGCTCTGTCAGCAGATGTATTCTGTCACAGATGGCGTCATGATACACTGTTCAGATGGCAAGCGTGATCTTGCATCTTGCTGCCGGTGTGCTGTGCTAACGCCGCACTACCGACGTTGCGGCAGGTGTTATACACGATATGGTAGGCCATCAGCATTCCCCGGCAGTGCATGCTATGCATTACCTAAGTGTCATGCTGCTTTATGCCGGGCTGCAAGCGCTTCCCGTGGCGTAGGCTTCCAGCCCATGTGCAGGCATCATCTCCACCACCAGCAGGGGCTAGCTATGGCCTTTGGTGGACAGGCACGAACATATTGCAACAACACGTCTACGCGCAGGTATCGCACGCATGCCTGACCGCCTCAATGATCGGCACGATCCCATCCAGCACCCCCGTGACCAGGATGGGTAACGATGTACCACGCGCCGGATCGTGAGCACGGCTGGCGCGGCAGCATGGCTGCCGCACTCCAAAC
>FWWL01010560.1_pt1 | contig 10584 bp, 11 predicted proteins | sample 2228331 | NCBI WGS metagenome assembly FWWL01 (sample SAMEA103939775, study PRJEB20133) | metagenome
TGAAAATGGATTTAATTGATAAGATAAAATCAAAGAAAGCAAAAGTAGGAATTATAGGGCTCGGTTATGTTGGTTTGCCGTTGGTGATTGAGTTTTGTAGAAGTGGATTTGAAGTGTTTGGATTTGATATCAAAATAGGAAATAATAAATTAAAGGAGACTTTATATGTTAGATGGTAAAACAATACTTGTAACAGGGGGAACAGGTTCTTTTGGAAGGAAATTTACAGAAATTGTGCTTAGAGAGTATAACCCTAAAGCTATTCGTATCTTCTCAAGAGGGGAATTTCTACAAATACAAATGCAGCGGCAATTTAACAATGATCCGAGATTGAGGTTCTTTATTGGGGATGTTCGCGATAGAAATAGGTTATATCGTGCTATGAATGGAGTTGATATTGTTGTACATGCTGCAGCGCTGAAGCAAATCCCGACTTGTGAATATAATCCCATTGAAGCTGTTAGAACAAACATTGAGGGAGCAATAAATGTGATTGATGCTGCGATTGATAACGGTGTTGAGAAAGTAATAGCTATCAGCACCGACAAAGCTGTCCACCCTGTTAATCTATATGGCGCTACGAAGTTAGTGGCTGAGAAGCTCTTTGTTCAAGCAAACGCCTATACAGGGGGACGAAAGACAAAATTTAGTTGTGCACGCTACGGCAATGTTGTTGGAAGCCGTGGAAGCGTAATTCCGCTCTTTCTTGAGCAACGTCGTAACGGCAAAGTTACGGTTACTGATCCACGGATGACACGTTTTTGGATTACCCTGGAACAAGGTGTGCGATTTGTAATCCAATGTATTGAAAAAATGCACGGTGGAGAAGTGTTCGTTCCTAAGATCCCTAGTATGAATATCATGGATCTAGTTAAGGCTGTTGCTCCTGATTGTGAAGTGGAATATATCGGTATAAGACCTGGCGAGAAATTACATGAGGTACTTATCTCGCAAGATGAGTCTCGGCATACATTGGAGTTAGAGGATATGTATATTATTCAGCCTGCATTTCCTTGGTGGCAAGTTGAGAATTGGAAAAATGCAAAGCCTGTGTCTGAGGGATTCACTTACGCTAGCAATACGAATCCTCATTGGCTTTCAATAGAAGAGTTAAAAAAGTTAATTAATGAATTTGAATTAATCAAAGATTAATATAATGTCAGGTAAAGTTAATCCACCTTTTTATAATATGAAACCTTCTCATTGGAAATTGATACCTTATGGTAAGCAATGGATCGACGATGATGATGTTGTCTCTGTTGTTGAGGTATTGCGTTCTGATTGGTTAACCACTGGGCCAAAAGTAGCTGAATTTGAGCGAACATTTAGTAATCTTGTTGGTACAAAAGAAGCAGTAGCTGTAAGTAGTGGTACAGCAGCGCTACATGCTGCGATGTATGCAATAGATATTGGTCCAGGCGATGAGGTAATTGTACCTTCTATGACTTTTGCAGCAACTGCTAACTGTGTGGTCTTTCAAGGGGGAACACCTGTATTTGCTGATGTTAAGGAAGATACTCTCCTTATTGACCCTGAAGATGTGAAGCGAAAAATTACTTTTAGGACAAAAGCGATTATTGCTGTAGACTATACAGGACAGCCTTGTGATTATGATAAATTAATATCAATTTCTAAAGCTCATCATATTCCACTTGTAGCAGATGCTTGCCATGCTCTTGGTGCTTATTACAAAGGTAAACCTGTGGGTTCGGTGGCTGACCTCACTGTTTTCAGTTTTCATCCTGTCAAGCATATCACTACTGGGGAAGGCGGAATGATTACCACGGACAATGAAGAATACGCACGTCGTATGAGAATTTTCAGAAATCATGGTATAACTACAGACCATCGCCAACGCGAACAGATGGGTTCTTGGTTTTATGAAATGGTAGATTTAGGTTATAATTATAGAATCACAGATTTTCAATGTGCTCTTGGTATAAGTCAGTTAAAAAAACTCGCGAAATGGATAAAGAGACGTCAAGAGATCGCTGCTTTATATGATGAAGCTTTTAAAGATTTTCCAGGCATAAAACCTCTTGGTTTACGCGATGATGTCTTACCACCAAAAGAATACATAAGTTTATCTGGTGATCCTGTAACGCATATAATAAATTTTATGTATAGTCTTCATGCCTATCACCTTTATGTTGTAAGAGTCGACGAAAAGGTAATTGGAAGGACTAGGGATGAAGTATTTAAAGAGTTGAGAAGTAGAGGTATTGGGGTAAATGTTCATTATATACCTGTTCATTTACATCCCTTCTATAGAAAAAAGTTCGGTACAGATGTAGGTTTATGCCCCATTGCTGAGAAGGCGTATAGACAGATTATCAGTTTACCAATATTCCCAGCTTTACAGGATGAAGAAGTCGAGTATATAATAAAGACAATCATAGAGGTTCTAAAATGAAACAAAAAGATATATTTCTTAAATTTGAAGGCGACAAATGGCTCCAAAGAAATCGAAAAACCATTGAGGCGAGGAAGCTTCCAGATGATGACCCTGTGCTCATGGAAATACTATATTTAAAGAGATTTGCTAATATCCAGTGGGGTACATTATCCTTGCTGGAAATTGGATGTAGCTATGGATATAGATTAAAATGGATACAAGAAAATCTTGGTTGGGTTTGTAAAGGTATTGAGCCTTCAAAAGAGGCGGTGCTTATGGCTAACAATATGGGATTGGATGTAATTCAAGGTACAGCGGACCGGCTTCCTTATCCTGACTTCACTTTTGATATTTTAATTTTTGGTTTTTGTTTGTATCTCTGTGATAGAGAAGATTTATTTCGGATAGCCTATGAAGGCTGATCGAGTTTTGAAAAATCCGGGATGGCTTATTATTAATGATTTCTATAGCCCATGCTATACAAAAAATCCCTATCATCATGTTGATGGGCTTTATACTCATAAAATGGACTACAAAGAAATGTTTACATGGCATCCTGCATACACTGTATTTAAACATGTGATTTATCACCATGAAAATCATAACTATACCGATGAACAGAATCAATGGGTAGCAGTTACAGTATTGAGAAAATACCTTCGATGATACATAATTTACAAAGACTTGCGATTGGGTCAGCACAGTTTGGTATGGACTACGGTATATTTAATAAAAGTGGTATTACACCTGAACAAGAGGTAGCCCATATACTTGAGCTTGCATTTAAAAATGGTATTCATATGATTGATACTGCAACTTCGTATGGTGTAAGTGAGGAAGTTATAGGTCGCAATATTAAAGATTTGCAATTTAAAATTGTCACAAAAACACCTGTATTTAAAAAGGATAGAATTGAAAAAACCGATGCAAATTATTTGATTGAGTCATTTCATCAGTCACTTAGAAAATTGAAACAAGATACTTTATATGGACTGCTCATTCACTATGTAAATGATCTTCTTGTCCCTGGTGGCGAACTTCTTTGGCGAGCAATGGAGTCTTTAAAACTTTCAGGTCTTGTGAAAAAAATAGGTGTTTCCGTTTATTCATCTAAAGAGATTGAAAAAATCTTAGAAAAATATCAGCCGAACCTGATTCAGCTTCCAATAAATGTGCTTGATCAACAGATGTTAAAAGACTCGTATCTTACACATATAAAAAGAAAAGGTATTGAGATACATGCCAGGTCTGTTTTTCTTCAAGGACTTTTATTGATGTCTCCCGACGAAATTCCTGAATACTTCAAAAAGATAAAGCCGCTCTTAGTAAAATATCATGAAGATATAAAGCTACATAACATGAATCCAATATCTTCTGCTATCGGTTTTGTTTTGAAACAGCTGGAAATAGATTATTTGATAGTAGGGATAAACAACGCTAATCAACTTAAAGAGATAATAGAAGCTGTTAAGAATATCTCACCTCTTGATTTAGATAAATTTGATTATTCAAAATATGCTATAAATGATGAATCAATAATAAAACCAATTTTATGGAGGTTGTAATGGTGGAAATCCTTGCGATACTTCAGGCACGTATGTCTTCTACAAGACTCCCTGGAAAGGTGCTAAAGCCAATACTTGGTCGCCCTATGCTTGCTCTCCAGATAGAAAGAGTTCTTCAATCAAAGAAGATTGATAAACTTGTTGTAGCTACTAGTGTAGATCCTACTGATGATAGTATTGAAGCCTTATGTAGAGAACTTAGTATACCTTGTTTTCGTGGAAGCCTTGACGATGTGCTCGACAGGTTTTATAAGGCTGCACTAAATTTCCAACCTAAACATATCGTAAGGCTTACAGGTGATTGCCCTCTTATAGACCCTGATATTCTGGATGAATTGATAACTTTTTATTTAAAAGGTAATTATGATTACGCCTCAAATTCACGAGAACCCACTTTCCCAGATGGTCTTGACGCGGAAATCTTCAAATTCGATGTATTGGAAAAGGCGTGGAAAGAAGCAAAGTTACCTTCGCAGCGTGAGCATGTGACATCTTTTATTTATCAGCATCCAGAGCGTTTTTCTTTAGGTATTTATAAAAATGCGGTGGATCTTTCATTCCATCGGTGGACTGTGGATTATGAAGAGGATTTTGAATTTGTCAGCAAAATTTTTGAAGAACTGTATCCTAAAAATCCAAGATTCCGAATGGCTGATATTTTAAAATTTTTGGAACTTCATCCAGAATTGGTGGAAATAAATAAAAAATTTAAAAGGAATGAAGGGTTTGAAAGATCCTTGCAATTGGACAAGATATATATGTCAGCAGAAAAGTTCAACCTTCATAAGTCGCTGTCTTTACAGGAACGCGCAAAAAAAAGGATACCAGGGATGTCCCAGTTGCTTTCTAAAAGTCCTTATATGTTTAGCTACGGTGTCTGGCCAGGTTATTTTAGTAAGGCTAAAGGATGTGAAGTTTGGGACTTGGATGGAAACCGTTATATTGATATGAGTATCAGTGGTATAGGCGCGAATATCCTTGGTTATGCAGACCCTGATGTAGATGAAGCAGTAAAAAAAGCTATAGATAGAGGTATTTCATCATCTCTTAACTGTCCTGAAGAGGTCGAGCTTGCAGACCTTCTTTGTGAAATTCATCCATGGGCTGAAATGGTAAGGTTTGCACGAACTGGAGGTGAAGCTATGACAGTTGCAATACGAATCGCAAGGGCTTATACTGGAAGAGAAAAAGTCGCATTCTGCGGATATCATGGATGGCACGACTGGTATCTCTCGGCAAATATTGGAACTGAAGATGCTTTAGGGGAACATCTTTTACCAGGTCTTAACCCGATAGGTGTCCCTAAAGCGCTTAAAGGCACCGCTTTCCCTTTTAGGTATAACAGGCTTGACGAACTTCAAAAAATATTGGAAAATAATAAAAATGAAATTGCTGCTATTATTATGGAACCCATAAGAAATATGGAACCTGAGCCTGGTTTTTTAGAAGGGGTGAGGAAACTAGCAGATGAAGCAGGTGCTGTACTTATTATTGATGAGATATCTTCTGGTTTTCGGATGAATACAGGTGGGGCTCATTTAATTCTTGGTATAGAACCTGACATAGCAGTTTTTTCTAAGGCATTGGGGAATGGCTATGCTATATCAGCCATTATTGGAAAATCAGATATTATGAAGGCTTGTGTTAAGACCTTTATTAGCAGTACAAACTGGACAGAAAGAATAGGCTTCGTGGCAGCTATTGCTACAATAGAGAAGCATAGGAAATACGATGTGGGAAGATATCTTATAAAAATTGGTGAAATGATCCAGAAAGGTTGGAAAGATTTATCTGAAAAACATCAAGTACCTATAGATATTTCTGGGATTCCACCATTAAGTCATTTTACATTCAAGCATGAAAAGCATCTCGTTCTTAAAGCTCTTTTCATCCAACATATGTTGGAAAGAGGATTCTTAGCGTCAAATATTTTTTACTCTATGTTTGCTCACAAAGAAGAGCATGTCATTCAGTATCTAAAAGCAGCTGATGAAGTTTTTAAACTACTTAAAGAAGCAATAGATAGTGATAATCCCGAAAAATATTTACTTGGGGAACCATCATCAGCTGGGTTCGGGAGGTTGAATTGATGAAAATGCTTATTCGTTCTGACTCAACTAAGCGGATGGGCACAGGTCACATTATGCGATGTATTGCGCTTGCCCAGGCTTGGCAAGACTTGGGTGGAAGTGTTACTTTTGTTAGTTATTGTGAAAGTGAATCTCTTCGCAAGCGCATAATAGAAGAAGGTTTTGACTTTGTTCCCCTTGAGAATCCTTATCCGAACCAAAAAGATTTAGATTATACTAGAAATATTCTTGCGGAACATCCGGAGGCTTGGGTAGTTCTTGATGGTTATCATTTTGATGAAAAGTATCAACAATTAATTAAGGATGCCGGGTATAGGTTACTTGTAATAGATGATATAGCTCATCTTTCCCACTACTATGCGGATATTGTTTTAAATCAAAATCTTCATGCAGGGAGTCTTAAATATTCATGCGAAGGTTATACAAAGTTATTGCTGGGCACAAAGTATGTATTGCTTCGCCGGGAGTTCTGGAAATGGCGAGAATGGAAGCGAGAAATACCGGATGTGGCTCGGAAAATATTGGTTACAATGGGTGGAAGCGACCCAGATAATGTAACTCTTAAAGTAATTCAAGCGCTAAAGCAAGTGAAAATTGAAGGCTTAGAAGCAGTTGTAGTGGTTGGAGGAAGTAATTCTCATTATGAAGAACTTAAGTTTGCTGTTCAAGACTCACCATTTCCTATTCATTTGAAGAAGAATGTAAATAATATTGCTGAGTTGATGGCATGGTCTGATGTGGCTATTTCATCAGGTGGGACTGTTATATGGGAATTAGTTTTTATGGGACTACCTATTATAGGACTAAGCCGAGCTCAACAAGAAAAAATCCTTTTGCAGGAAACCACCAAAAGGGGCGTTTCAATAAACTTAGATGATTATAATTACATCACTAACGAAGAGATTTGTGAAGCGGTAAATAAGGTAGCTTATAACAAAGCCCAGCGTTTGATAATGAGCCAAATAGGGCGCTCTATAGTTGATGGATATGGTTCTATGCGAGTAATTAATATCATATTAAATAAAAGAGGAACAGACTATGAATTGGGAAGGTAAGAGAGTTCTTGTAACTGGTAGTGCAGGGGTAATAGGAAGAGCGGTTGTTAAAACCTTAGTATCTAAGGGGGCAAAAGTATTGTCTGTTGATATAGCTTCAGGTAACATATTTAACTCTATCCCTGTTAAGCATATTCAAGCCGACCTTGCTAAGGGAGTTCCACCACAGGTTTGTGCCTTTGATCCAGAGGTTGTTTTTCACCTAGCGGCAACTTTTGAGCGCACTGAGGAGCCCCCCGGCTACTGGAAGACGAGTTTTGAGAATAATGTCCTCTTATCTCACCTGCTGTTGAAGGCGTTGGTACAGGTCCCGTCACTCAAGGTTTTTGTTTTTGCCTCTAGTTATCTGGTGTACGACCCGAGACTATATCTTGATGTCCCTGAGCTTTGCCGTCTCAAGGAGAGCCATCCCATTGCACCACGAAATTTGGTAGGTTTAGCTAAATACTTTACGGAAAAAGAAATAGACTTCATACAAAAGACAGAAGGTAATTTTAGGGCGGTCTCAGCAAGAATTTTTCGGGTGTATGGTCTTGGTTCTCGAGATGTAATATCTCGATGGATTCGAGCTTGCTTACAGAATGAACCAATTGAGGTATATGGGTGGAAAAATCATTTTGATTACATCTTTGCGGACGATGTGGCTGAGGGGCTTATTAGGCTAGCAGAATCCGAAGATGCTAGAGGAGTTATTAACCTTGGTTCAGGTGTGGCTCATAGCATAGATGATGTAGTGGACATCCTGCGAGCTGAGCTGCCGAATTTGAAAGTCCAAGACCGCCAATCTGATGATCCGGTAGAGATGAGTTGTGCCGACATGTCACTATTTCATCAAATAACAGGGTGGTTGCCTAATACTTCCTTAGAGCAAGGGATCAAGCAGATTATCACTTATGAGAGGGAGGCAATAAAGCGATGAAGAAACAATATCAGATAGTGATAGACCTGCAATATGGTTATCGCCGTTTGGAGCCATTGCCTATGGCTGAGGAACTGGAGCATTTCTATCGAGAACAGTACTACGATCTGGTAGCAACCGGAGGTCGTGCGCCTGATTTGCATCGATTGATGCAGAGTGGTGAAGAGGCCCAGTCGGAACTTGAGTGGCTATTCCAGACCCTGTGGAGGGATGTGCAGGACATCTTAACTCATCACGTGGGCAATAAGAGTGCCCGCTGGCTCCTTGATGTGGGGTGTGGTACTGGCCACTTTGCGCAGTACATGCAGCAGTTTGGCTGGCAGGTGGTGGGCGTTGAACCATCCAGGGACGCTGCTGAGGTCGCTAAGTCTTTCGGCATCGTTGTGTTCAATTTTGTGGAGGAGTGCTCCAGACAAATCAACCGGCGTTTTGATGCCGTCACGCTCTTGAATGTGTTAGAGCATGTGCCAGATCCCACTAGCCTGCTGCAAAACATTCGTCCCCTCTTAGACAAAGAGGGCATTTTGGTTATTCAGGTCCCTAACGATTTCTCCGCTCTTCAAGAGTGTGCCTATCACAAACTGCAAACTGAGCCATGGTGGATTGCTATTCCAGATCATATCAACTACTTCAATTTCGAATCGCTAGTGTGGTTTCTGGAGCAGCTCAACTTCCGGGTGGTGGATATGCTCGGCGATTTTCCTATGGAGATATTCCTCCTCTTTGGTGAAGTTTACATCGGCAATCCGGAGGTTGGCCACCAATGTCACAAAAAGCGTGTGTCCTTTGAGTTGTCTTTGCCCGTAGAACTGCGCCGAAATCTCTACAGGGCTTTGCCAGGAATGGCCTGGGTCAACATTGCTTAATCTTTTCGCAGCCTGAACTATCTGCGGAGGAAGGAACACTATGAACATATTGATTACTAGTGCTTCACGTAAGGTGAGCCTGGTAAAGGCTTTCCAGCGAGCTTTGGCAGAAGAAGGTGGAGGCTGGGTGATCGCCGCGGATGCAAGCCCTCATTCTGCTGCCTTATATTTTGCAGATAAAGGTTATGTTATTCCTTCCGGTTTAGGGCAAGACTTCTTGACAGTGGTTCTTAGCATTTGTCGAAAACATAATGTTAAACTTCTGATTCCAACCCGAGACGAGGAACTAATTTTCTTTGCAGAGCATCGCGAATTATTCAAAAATATAGGTACAATCGTTATGGTACCTGAACCCCATGTAGTAAAGACTTGCCAGGACAAGCGTGAGTTTATCACTTTTTGTCTTCAGCATGGGTTTAGTGTTCCTAAAACATATGAAAAGGCGCAAGATATAGAGAGGTTCCCAGTTTTTATTAAAGAAAGGTGGGGTAAAGGAAGCAAATGGGCTTTTCGAGTAGATAACGAAACGGAATTAAATTACCTTTTACAACGCCTAAAAGAGCCAATAATTCAGGAATACATAGATGCCACTGAATATACAGTAGACCTTTTTGCGGACTTTTCTGGTAATGTGTTATCAGTTGTACCAAGGGAACGTCTTTATATTTTCGGTGGAGAATCATTTATAAGTAGAACATGTAAAAATTGGTGTATAATCAATGAAGCAAAACGCCTAGCTCAGTCTTTAGGACTTGTTGGACATAATACAATCCAATGTTTCTGGCATCAAGAACAGGTTAAGTTCATAGAAGTAAACCCCAGGTATGGAGGGGCAGCTAACCTTAGCTTTGCTGCTGGAGCATTCACACCTCGTATGCTCATACACTTGATTTTGGGGAAAGAGGTCAAGCCAATCATTGGAGAATTCAGGGATAATTATTATATGTTTCGCTATACAGAGGATATTTTTCTCACTGAACAGGAGTTAAGCCAAGTTGAGCGGTTTCTTTAAAGCCGTTATATTTGACTTAGATGATACGCTTTACGACGAATCTACATTTGTCGCAAGTGGATTTTGGACTGTGGCTATTTACCTTGAAGATAGATTTGGAGTTAACAAACAAAAAGCATTCTTAGATATGATGGCTGTTCTTAAATCAGAAGGGCGAGGAAAAGTATTTGATAAAGTTCTTGAAAAGTATGGTTTGTATAATCCTAATCTCGTTACCGATTTAGTGAATATATATAGGTCTCATTCCCCTAAAATCTCTCTTTTTCCTGATGTCCTACCGACATTTAAAACCTTAAAGGAGCACGGAGTTAAACTCGGCATTATCACTGATGGTTTGCATGCTGTCCAAATGCGGAAGATTTCTGCTTTAGGTATAGCAGAGTTAGTAGATATTATTATTTATACAGATCTACTTGGTCAAGAGTATTGTAAGCCAAACCCTTTTCCTTTTAAGCAAGCAATATCTATGCTTGATATTAAACCTGAGAGCATAATATATGTGGGAAATGACCCAATTAAAGACATTGCTGGAGCAAATTCTGTTGGTATGTTCACAATACATATTTGCAGAAGTGGAATAGCTGAGGAATGTAACTGTGGGGCAAATATACATATTAGTAATCTCACCCAAATTACGCAAATTATTTAAAATTTATATAGGTAATAGCAATGAACACTTATA
>FWWL01010562.1_pt1 | contig 10583 bp, 5 predicted proteins | sample 2228331 | NCBI WGS metagenome assembly FWWL01 (sample SAMEA103939775, study PRJEB20133) | metagenome
CGTTCTTCTGGCACTGGCCGTGCCGGGCGATGCCTCGACCCGGCAGGGCTTCGAACGGATGGCCGCCTGGCACCATACCATCGTGGCCACCGACACCGTCGTGCCGGTCTCCGGCGTCACCACCTACGTGCTGGACCGCTTCTCCTATATGGACACCTACGGGCTGTCGCGCCTGGCGGTGACCGTGGAGACCGCAGGGGGCCCGGTCTCATGCTCGAGCGCGGACAGCGTGGAGGTCGAGGACTTTCCCGGCGGCGTGCGGGCCCGGTTCCGGCTCGGCGACGTGGAGGTCTCCACCGAACTGATGCCCATGCTGGAGGGCAGGGACACACCGGGGCAGGACGGGGCCGCCCTCTTCTGCATCCGCACCCGCCCGGCCGTCCCGGTGGAGGTGGAGTGCGGCGGAGGCGCGCTCCTGAGCGGGCTCACGGGGCGCGTCGAGTGGCTCAGAAGCCCGGGGCCCGCGGAGGGCGACCGCGCCTCTATGCGCGAGGACATCGGGGTGCTGACGAGCCCCCGCCACCCGCTAACGGCCGCCATCCGCGCCGCCGGAGGCAGTCTGGACGTGGAGGGCGAGGAGCCTTCGCATCTCCGGGCCCGGTTCGCGTCGGGGGGCGGGTGTCTCATCGTCGCATACGGCCCGTCGGCGGAGAGGGCGGTGGAGCTCGCGAGCATCTCCCCGGAGCAGGGGCGCGACGAGGTCGAAAGATACTACGCCCGCCTGCTTCAGTGCCGCATCCGGACGCCGGAGCCCGTCCTGGACCAGGCGTTCCGCTCGGCGCTCTACAACCTGGAGTACAACTGGCTGGAGCCGTACGGATGGAACGAATGCATCCATCACTGGCTGGCTTTGTGGCATATGCAGCACACGGCGGCGGCCGAGTGGATCGGCCAGGCCGACCGCTCCCGCATCTGCAACCTGACGACGGCGCGAAACCTGCTGCCGGACGGCTCCGTCCCCCAGTTCAACACCAACGGAAGCACCCGCAAGGACTTCGGCGGCTCCAACCAGTTCTTCGCCTGGCAGGTCCGGCACTACTGGAAGCACACCGCGGACACTGAGACCATCCGGGAGATACTGCCCCGGCTGGAGGAGGTGATACGCCAGACCTGGGAGCAGTACGACCCCGACGGCGACGGGCTGCTGGCGTGGGGACAGCAGATCGGCAACCAGGAGGATTACATCTCCACCCCCTACAACGGTGCCACCCCCACGATGGAAGGCATCAATATGCTGCGCACCGCCGCGGAGCTGGCCCGGGGGCTGGGAGACCGGGAGCGCGCTGAGGCATACGCCCGGCGGGCCGATGCGCTGGCGGCCCGGCTCCGGGAGCAGCTCTGGCAGCCGGACATCGGACGCTACGCCTTCTTCCGCGACCCGCTGGGCGAGGTGCGGCCGGACGGGCAGTATCACACCGCGGCCTATCCGGCGATCTGGGGACTGGCCGACGGGCCGGACGCATACACCTCGGTGCGGCATCTGAAAGAGAGGCTGAGCGGGGGGCAGGGGGAGGTCTACTGCTCCAACAATTTCCCGAACCACGTGCCCGCCACCTGCGGGATGCAGGCGGGCGCGGCCCAGCAGCCGTGGGCGGCGTGGGCGTTTGCCGCTGCCGGGATGCCGGAGGATACGGTGCGGCCCCTCCAGGCGGCCGCCCGGTGGGCGATGAGCGAAGACCATCGTGGAGCGTGGCCCGAGGTCTCCGTGGAGCCCATCCCGGCGTACTTCTCTCCTCCGGCGGGGCTCTTCATCCAGGCGGTGGTGGAAGCTCTCTTCGGACTGGGCCTGGACCGTCCCGAAGGGCTCCTGACCGTGTCCCCGTCTTTCCCGGAGGGTTGGACGGAGGCGGAGCTGACGCTGCCGGAGTTCTCGGCATCCTACCGCCGCAGTGGAGACAGGCTGAGCTACACCGTCCGAAGCGTTCAGCCGCTGCGCCGTTCGCTTGCCTGGAAGCTCCCGCCCTGCCGCGTGCTGCGGGCCACGGTGGACGGGCGGGAGGCTCCATTCCATCTGGAGCCGGGAGTGGGATATGTGACCGTGCGCATCGAGACGGGCGCCGCCCGCGCCACGCATTTCGAGATCCGGACCCTCCCCCTGTCCGTCCGGCTGGAACCGCTGCCGCCCACCGCGGAAGGGGACGAGGTGCTCATCCGCTCGTCGGGATGCCGGATCACCGGCGTGGACGACCGCTGCGGGGCGCTCTCGTCGTGGAGGGTGGAAGGAGAGCGCGCGGTCAGGGGACGCATCCGCGAGGGGCTCCTCGCTCCGTGGCTGCGGTTCGGCCCCCCGGGACAGATGACGTTCTCGCGCCGGACGGTGTTCGTGGACGTCGAGGCCGACGGGGTCCGCCTCACGCTCCCGGCCGACGTGACCGTCCTGCCGCCCTTCGAGGCGGCTCCCGCCGGAGACGTCTCCGCGGACGGGCGGCTCCGCCTTCTGGTGCGCAACAACACCCGGAGCCGGCTTGCCGGCCCCGGAAGGCTGACCATCGGGCAGATGGAGTATGACCTGCGCCTGGACCTCCCCGCGCGGTCGCAGAAAGAGGTGGCGATTCGCATTCCCCCGGAGGAGCTTGCCCTGCTGACTCCGGGGGACAACTCGGCAAGCCTGCTGCTCCCCGGAGGACGGCGGCTCGAGATGCGCATCCCGGCAGGCAGGCCGTTCCGGGACATTCCCGAGCTCGCCGGACACATCGCCGCGCGCACGGCCGCCCTGCCCCTCCCGGAGGAAGAGCTGATGGCGGACGCGCAGTGGAGGGAGCTGCGTCCGTTCCACGCGTACGGTCACGGGCCCTGGGCGTGGTCCAGGCCGCCGCTGGAAGCGGCGCCGCCCGTGGTGACCCTGCCGGAGATGCCCGGGGTCGAGTTTCACCTCCGGGAGCGCAGGTTCGTCCCCGTGTCGCGGCGGATGGGACGACCCGTGTTCCGGCTGGGGACGGGCGGACGGCTCCTGCGAAAGGTGTACATCCTGCTCATCCCCTTCCTGGACAACCACGACACGTTCGCGCGGGTGGCCCGCGTGACCGTGGGCAACGCTGAAACGGCCATCTCCCGCGAACTGTACTCGCCGGGCGACCTGGACTGGTGGTGCCCGCGGGACGTCGTGGGCGAGCACTCCACCCTGCGCGGCGCCCGCCGGGACCGGCACGGCCTGCTGCCGATGCTCCCGGCACACGCCCCGGACTGGCCCGGAGCGCGGCCGCCGGCGTTTCCGCAGTGGCAGTCCTGGGCCCGCTCGCCCGCCGTGAGCTTCCCGTCCACGGTGATGAACGTCGTGGAGGTGGACCCGGGACGCCCGATGCGGGTGGACTATATCGAGGTGGAGGCCATCGGCGCGGACCCCGCGTTCGGGGTGGCGGCCGTGTCGGTCGAGACGGCGTCCGGCCACGCCGCGCTGGAAGGGACCCCCTTCCTGCCCCGGCCGGAGATGTGGGAGCCGCGGCCCCTGTTCGCCCTGTCGGACGAAGCGGACCTGCGGGACTGGCAGCTGGAGGGCGACGCCTTTTCGGTGGCGAGCGTGCCCGCGCTGTTTTCTGAGCGGACGCTGAACTCGCTGGCCCGGGCGGGGGAGAGCGCGACGGGAACCGCGCTGTCCCCGGTGTTCGATATTCGCGAGGGCGAGCGGCGGCTGAGGTTCGGGTTTCAGGGGGGCATCTCGATGGCCGCGAGCGGACCGGGAAGCCTGCGGCTGGAGCTGCTGGACGCGGATTCCGGCGAGGTGCTCCGGAGCATCCAGGCGCCCGGCCACCACGCGCTGCGCCCCGCGTATCTGGACGTGACGGGGCTGGAGGGCCGTCGCGTGCGGCTGCGGCTGGTGGATGAACACGAGGGGACGGCGTACGCCTGGATAGGCCTGACGGAGGTGGAGGCGCTGAGCCGCTGAGCGCGGTGCGGGGACGGCATCAAGACACACGGAGGAACGAGTTGGCAGTCAGGTGCGGCATCGACAACCTTCTGGACGACAGCGCGGCTCTGGGCGAGCTGCGGGGCAGGCGGCTGGCGCTGCTGGGACATCCGGCATCGCTGACGCGCGACGGGACGCATTCGCTGGATGCGCTGGCGGCCGCCGACGGGTTGAAGCTCTCCGCCGCGTTCGGCCCCCAGCACGGGATGCGCGGGGACAAGCAGGACAACATGATCGAGTCCCCCGACTACGTGGACCCTCGTCTGGGCATCCCCGTGTTCAGCCTGTACGGCGAGCACAGGAGGCCGACGCCGGAGATGATGGACTCCTTCGACGTCCTGCTGGTGGACCTTCAGGACATCGGCACCCGCATCTACACCTACGTCACCACCACGTGCTACATGCTGGAGGCGTGCGCGGAGGCGGGAAAGCCCGTCTGGCTTCTGGACCGCCCGAACCCCGCCGGGCGCCCGGCTGAGGGCAGCATCCTGGAGCCCGGCTGGGAGAGCATGGTGGGCGCCGGACCGCTTCTGATGCGCCACGGGCTGACGCTCGGCGAACTGGCGAGGTGGTATGTCCGGAAGAAGGGGCTGGACGTGGAGCTCCGGGTCGTCCCCCTGACCGGCTACGACCCCGGTCAGGGGCCGGGCTTCGGGTGGCCCCTCGGCGAACTGCCCTGGGTGAACCCCAGCCCCAACGCATCCAGCCTGAACATGGCGCGCTGCTTCCCCGGGATGGTGCTCTTCGAGGGGACCAACCTTTCAGAGGGGCGCGGAACTACGACGTCGCTGGAGGTGGTGGGGGCGCCGGACGTGGATATGCACCGCACGCTGGCGTTGATGCGGGAGATGCAGCCGGAGTGGCTCGACGGATGCCTCATCCGCCCCTGCCACTTCGAGCCCACCTTCCACAAGCACGCGGGACGGCTCTGCTCGGGGCTGCAGCTGCACACCGACTGCCACCTCTACCGCCACGAACGGTTCCGGCCGTACCGCATCGCGGCGCTCATCCTGAAGGCCATCCGCGCTCAGCACCCGGACTACGAGATATGGCGGGTGTTCCCGTACGAGTACGAGACGGAGCGGCTGGCGATCGACCTGCTCACCGGCGGCACGTTCCTGCGCGAGTGGGTGGACGATCCCTCGTCCACGCCGGCGGAGCTGGACGCACGGCTGAAGCCGGACGAGGAGCGCTGGCTGGAGGAGCGCAGGCCCTTCCTGCTCTACTGAGGCGCCCGGGCTAGGCGGTGAGCGCCCGGATGATGACCACGGCGGCGGACACGGCAGAGAAGGTCAGCACGGCCGGGCGGAGGGTCTTACCGTCCACCCACGACCTGAGCCGTCCCGATGCCATGAACCCCAGCAGCGCCGCCGGGCTCAGCAGCAGGCCCGCCTTCAGCTCCTCCGGTCCGAACCTGCCCGCCGCCCGGAGCATGGCCAGCGAGATGATGGTGCCGGTGAGGAAGAACGCCGAAAGCATGCCGCGCAGCTGCGGTCCGCTGGCGCGCTGGTAGAGCAGCGCCATAGGCGGGCCGCCGGCGGCGGTGATGGTGCCCATCAGCCCGGACAGCACGCTTGCGGCGAGCAGGCTCCGGTTCGTGGGCGTCACGCTCAGGCCGAGGCCGCTCAGCGCCACGCCCAGCAGCACCAGCACCCCGAAGAGCAGGGCAAGCTGGTCCGCCGGGAGCCTCGCCACCAGCAGCGCCGCGGCAGCCGAGCCGAAGATGCGGCCCGCCACCGCCCAACTCAGAGCGGAGAGCACCACCTCCCGGCGCTCCCTCAGGCTCATCATCAGCGTGAGCACGAATGCGGCGAGCAGGAGCGGGGCGGGGACGAAGAGGGGGTCTATCAGCATGAGCACCGGCGCCGCCACCAGAGCCAGCCCGAACCCGATGCAGCCCTGCACCAGGGAGCCGACGAACACCACCGCCAGCGCGAGCAGGAGCCCGGCGGTCACGGAGAGCCCGGTGCGGCGCGGCCCGCCCGGCCGCGCCCGATGTCAGCGACTGTGCAGTGGTGGGCGGTCCTCCCCACTCAGGCTCCGGCCGGGGGCGCGCCGCCGCCAGGCGCCGGCTCGGACGGGCCGCCGAAGGACTGCAGCGCGAGGTAGTTCGGGCCGAAGCGCTTGATGTTGTCGAGCTGCTTGTCGTAGTTGTCGTAGTGCAGCTCCTCGTCCGCCACCAGCGTCTCGAAAAGCTGTTTGGAGACCGAGTCGGCGTTCGCGGCGCACTCGGCGGCGGAGCGGTTGTAGTCGGCCGCGCTCTCCTCCTCCATCCGCCGGGCCTTGACCAGCATCTGCTCGGCATCCTGGATGGGCTCCACCGCGGCGGACGGGACCATCTCCACGTCCCCCTTCAGGAAGAGGATGCGCTCCGCCAGCATCTCGATGTGGACCATCTCACGGATGGCGGTCTGCTTGAAGAGCGCCGCCAGCGGACCGAACCCCTGATCGTCCAGGTGGAAGTGAAAGTACATATACTGATGGACCGCCGTCAGCTCGTCCGCCACCGCCCTGTTCAGAAGCCTGATGCTGTTCTCTCTGTTCATCTTTCAGTCCCTTCCCGCCGGCAGGAGCCTTTCCCGACCCCGAAGCCGCCGTTCCTGCCACCGCCCGGCGGCCCCGCTCCGGGAGTTCGCCGGCGCGGGCCGGAAGTCCTTCCGGGAACGCTCCGCCGCCCGCAGGCGTTCGCACAGACGGAGGTCCTGAATGCGCTGGATGCTTCTGATGATGGCTATCGCGGCAAACGCTTTCGCGGCCGGTCCCGCCGACGGGACGGACTCCCTCCTTCTGGACGACTTCAGCCGGACGGACGGGGTCTCGCGGCTGGGGACGAGGTGGCAGTTCTTCACCGACGGCGTGATGGGAGGCCGCTCCACGGGCTCCGCGAACATCGCGCAGTGGCAGGGGCGCCGGTGCCTCCGCCTGACCGGCAACGTCTCTCTGGAGAACAACGGCGGGTTCATCCAGGCCCGGCTTCCCGTGGCCGGACGCTGGAGTTCGCTGGACGCCAGCCCGTTCACCGGGGTGCGCCTGCTGGTCCGGGGCAACGGCGAGCGGTATGCCGTCCATCTCCGGACCTCGCAGACCGTGCTGCCGTGGCAGTATTATCAGGCGGAGTTCACCGCCACCCCGGAGTGGACGGAGGTGCGTCTCCCCTTCACGGACTTCAAGCCGGGCGGCCTGCGCGCCGGACTGGATGCTTCAAGACTGAAGAGCGTGGCGCTCGTCGCCATCAAGCGGGAGATGAAGGCGGATGTCGCCCTCGCCCGCATAGACCTCTACTGATAGCCCCCTCCGGGACCTGGCGCTGCCTGACCGCTCAAGGCGACTGCAGCAGCCAGTAGCCTTCCGCGCGCTCCTGCTTCAGGTCCTCGAACGACGCCCAGCGGGCGTTTCCGGCCAGGTACACGAGCGTCGTGCCGTCGTAGTGGACTTTGCTGGGCGTGTTGCCGTCAGGCACGAAGATGCCGTCGTTGATGAACTCCCGCTCCTCGTGGATGAGCAGCATGAACTTCGCCGGATTCCTGATGCTGAGCGCATCGGGCTTGGCGTAGTCCAGAAGCGCGTTCATGGAGTAGGACAGCCCCCAGTCCTTCCGCGTCTTGCCGGGAGGCGGATTGATGACGGCGTGGCGCGCTTCCTTCTTCTTGTCCACGGGGCAGACGTAGATCTCCGCCGACTTCGTGTACTGCCAGAGCGAGCCGCGCTCCGGGTAAATCCACCGGTCGATCTCCCCGCACCAGTTCGGGATATCGGCCCTGTGCTCCCACCCGACGGCGGGCATCCTGCCGTTGTAGTCCTGGGTGTACTGCTGGAACGCCAGCGCCAGCTGCTTGAGGTTGTTGATGCACCTCATGGTGTTCGCCCGGGCCCTGGCCTGTGAGAAGACCGGGAAGAGGATCGCCGCCAGAATGGCGATGATGGCGATCACCACCAGCAGTTCGATGAGGGTGAAACCGTTGCGCCGCACGTTGAACCTCCTCTGCGCCACCGGCGCCGGCCCCTCGCGTCCGGCCCGTGGCCTCTCCATTATACTACCAGTCTACGGTCTTCCTGAGAACATGCCCTCCCTGCATTATCGCAGACCGGAAATGGCACGTTTCCGCAGGAGCATCCAATCTGGTATGATGGATAATGGGGGATTCGGAGGACTTCTGGAGAGCCTGCCTCCCGGAGTCACGCGTCCGGACCCGCTCCCGGCATTTTCGGGCGCGGCCGCCAGGAGCCGCCCCCGACCCTGCGGCGCCGCTCCCGTTGGCAGTCGATGGCGCCGCCTGACGGAAAAGGAGAACACACATTGCCGACTTTGCCTACGGCACGGCTGCTGAAACGCGCTCTGGGCGCCGCAGCGGCACTCATCCTTCTCTGCATCCCCGCGACCGCACAGAGTCTGCGGGGCTTCCTGTACGACCCGTTCGGCGCGCCGTGGGGCGACAACGCCGTCGGCGTCCAGCGTCACGGAGCGCCCGGCTCGGGCACGATGGGCGGTGGCACCACCTTCGGGACCGAGCCCATCGGTTGGTTCGGGTTCAACGTGAGCTCGGGCGTCTATTCGATGATGTTCGCCGCCCGCGACCAGTATCCCCGGCTGTACGTGCCGGCAGTGGCGTCCGGCGGAGCGGACCTGCTCTTCGGACGCGACCCGGACTACGTGACCGGCGCGCGGGACTACTTCCGGAACTGGGAGACATCGTTCGCCCAGTCCTTCCAGGCGATGGGCGAGTGCATCACCCAGGTGTCCGTGCGGTTTCCCGCCGGCCTGTCTGCGCTTGCGTCCATCCACGAAGGCAGCGACCCGGACGGTCCGCAGATCGGTCCGGCCCGCTGGCTGGACGGAGGCTACGCGAACGACGCCCACGCCATGTGGAGCGCGGGCGAGGTGCCGGTGGTCCCCGGGCGGTTCTACACCGTGAAGCTTCGACGCCCGGACAACAGCGCGCTGAGCGTCTGCTTCGCGGCGGGACGGAACATGAACGGGCATGACTTCCCCGGCGGCCGCACCTGGGCGGGCGGACGGCCCGCCCGCGACCCGCTCCGCATCGTGGTGGGGTTCGACAATGACGGCGTCTCCACCACCCTCAATACGACCACCATCACGAAGGATTTCGCGTCCGTTGCGCTGGCCGTGCCGGCCAACGGCGTGGTGGGCCAGACCTTCGTGGCCACTGGGACCAGCGTGGTGGGGGCCAGCGGCCACTTCGGGGTGAGCGCTCCGTTCGAGGTGTCCGTATTCGAGGAGCCGGGCCCGAACGGGATGGGAGTCAACCAGATCGGCCCGTCTAAGTGGATGGTGACCGTGGCGTGGAACGCGCGGTCCGTGGTGAGCTGGGCGCCCGGCGAGGTCCCCACGGTGCCGGGCCGCAGCTACTACCTCCGCATCCGCCACCTGACCAACGCCTCGTTCACCATCTACCGGACCGTGGTGGACGAATACGCGAACGGCCAGCTTTACGTGAACGGGACGCCGTTCTACGGCTCGGACCTGGCCGGGATGATCGCCTCCGAGCAGTCTCCCGGGAGCGCGTCCGTGCCGAGGCTCGCCTTCCTCGACTGGAAGGTGGTCTCCACCACGTCGCGCACCGCCACACTCTACTGGAAGACCGTGACGCCGGACCCGTCGATGGCCGCCCTCCTTCCGCCCGAGCCCGCGTCCGCCACGGCCCGCATCGAATACGGCATCGGGACTCCATACACCGCCTCGGTGGACGTCCTGACGCCGGCGGCCGAGCACACGGTCACTCTGACGGGCCTCGAGCCCGGCCGGGAATATCACGTCCGCATCACGGCCAGCGCCCCGGGCAGGCGAAGCGCCCGGACGAAGGACTTCTGCTTCGTGACGGAGCCGGAGCGCCCGAACCTGCTGGCCAACCCGGGATTCGAGTCGGGAACGCTCGCCCCGTGGACCAAATGGGGCTCCATGGCCCTCCGCAACTACCCGGCAGACGGCTCCGGATGGCTCGGCGGGGTCAAGGCCCGCACCGGGAACTACTACGCGGGAGGCGAGTCCAACTACGGTCAGGTGAAAGGCGGGCTGTATCAGCGCATCAACGTGGACCCGGGCCGCCCGCTGAACGTGCGGGCCTGCCTGTGGACCTATCAGATGATCGACGATTTCGGAACGTTCGACGGGACCATCGACTACACGGTGCTGGGCCGCATCGGCATCGACCCGGACGGCGGGACCGACAGGAACTCGCCGAACGTGGTGTGGTCGGCCTGGTCGTCCGGCCAGCAGTGGTTCGACGTGGTGCCCGCCTACAGCGCCGAGCACCCGTCCCGCTACACGGACCTGATGCTGACCGTGCAGCCACGCTCCTCGCAGGCCACCGTGTTCCTCGAGGCGGGATGCAACACCGGCATCAAGTGGACCATCTACGCCTGGGACGACGTGCAAGCCTGGCAGGAGCAGCCGGCGATGGAGGTCGGCTCCGTCGGCGCGCTGCGGGAGATGGCTGACGGGACCGCGGTGCGGCTGGCCGGAGTGGTGGTGACCGCCGACGCGGCTTCCGCGGGCGCCGTCTACGTCCAGCAGCCGGACCGGAGCGCCGGCATCCGCGTGGAGACCCAGAGCCCGGCGGTGGAAGGCTCCCTTGCAGTGGTGGAAGGGACGCTGGCGACGAAGCCGAGCGGGGAGCGCTTCCTGCAGAATGCGGTGATCCTCTCGTCCAGTCCCGGCCCG
>FWWL01010563.1_pt1 | contig 10582 bp, 7 predicted proteins | sample 2228331 | NCBI WGS metagenome assembly FWWL01 (sample SAMEA103939775, study PRJEB20133) | metagenome
TACACAATCAAATATAACAATTTACCAGTAAAATGCTTTGGCGTTTTATTCAAAATAATGCGAAAAAAAATGAAGCAGAAGAAACTGTGATAAAATTAATTGGCCTTTCAAAGAAGGATATCAGGCTTCTTGCGGATATACGTTTATTATTATCTAAAGATATAAAGCATTTAATAGAAAATATTGCACCCAAAATTATAAATAGATTGTCTAAAGATTAAATTAATATTACTGTACGTGATAGAAATCAGGTTAAAGGTAAAATTGACTGGCAGAAAACAATCAGCGTAAGAGCAGTTGCTGGGAATGATATTAGTCTGTTTGTGTATACAAAGATGTCACAAATATATGACCTTCCTGAAAATAGACTTTTTTTATTTTTAATAAAACAAGTTTTTGATAAAGCACGTCTATTTGCAGGGGATCTATTATCAAACTTAACATGGTATGCTGAAGAGGGGACTGACGACAGATGGATTAAGAAAGTAGCTATTATTGCGTCACAAACTTCAAGAATTCTTAGAAATCCATTTGTCTCAAAAATTGGGATTATGTATGAGATTAATGATAGAATAATTGAAGCAACAAAGTATTCTCGGCAGAGCCATTATAGAGAGCTTGCAGAAATAGCTGAAAGATTCATCTTTTCTCAGAAAAAACCTATTGAATTTCTTAAGAAAGAATTGGACGGAAATATACTTGAACCATTGAACAAGGATACTTTATACGAAATTGCAGTACTATTTAAAACAATATTGGCATCAATTGAATTGGGATGGACTGAAAAATCAGTTGGTCTTATAGGCGGAAGCAATCCAACTGCAAGTATCCTTACTAATGGAGATATTGAGTTAAGGATTTTTTTCGAAAATTACCTCGTGCTATGTCTGAAAACAGTCAATATGGCAAACTTATGTTGGAATACGGACTCAGTGAAAAACTTCGAAGACCAGATATAATACTAGAATTAACTCGTGGACTTGAGAAGAAATTCATAATAATTGAAGTTAAGCGCTCTCAAAGAAGAAGTTATTTGGTGGATGGTACATACAAATTGCTGGGATATTTAAAAGACTTTTCCGGAGTAATTAAAGAACATACTTCAATTTCCGGCGTTCTTGTAGGCTGGGATGGTATTTTGCACCATACATATAAGGATAATGAGGAGGTTTATTTGTTTAACTGGCACAACTATGAAGAAGGGATAAAGCAAGTATTAGCTGGTATTATGCAACAGTTTGAAGTTAAACAAGAAAATTAGGTATTTAGTATTATAAAAATGTTTACACAGAACAGCCAGTGTTACAAATATGATGAAATATCTCAGCAGTACGTGAATTGTTGCTTGATTTAGTCGTTGTTTTGGAGATACGGTATGGCAAGTGTCAGCTCGTTCAGAGATGTTATTGCAAACATGTATTATAATGACCTCTTTGACGAATTGTCCGAATATATAGAGGATAACCCGGATAAGCCGGAATCCAACTCATACCGTGTGCAATCACCGAACGAAGCCGCATTATCCGATTTTGACATCATAATGATAGACATAACCGACTCGCCAGGTAACAGTATTTTATTTGATGTAATTGTTTCCGCTGAAGTTGAAATAGCAGAAACAGTGCGAAGGAATTGCGAGATTGGCGGTATAGAACAATGGTTCCGTATCTCCTGTAAAGCTGACCTTGATGACGGAATTCAGAATTTTCAAATCAAGTCTGTTTCAATATACAACAAGTACAGAGGGAGCAAATTAGGCCGACTTTCTGAGTATTTAGTCCCAATTATAGAAAAGGAACAGTTTGATGATGTAGCAACTGAATTTCTAAGGGAATTTTATCCGGAGGCATTAAGTACTCCTATGCCTATCCCCGTTGATGAAGTAGTGAAAAGAATGGGGCTTAAGGAAGTCCAGCTGACAAGGCATTTCACCTTATTTGGCCAAATAACTTTTGGTAACTGCACAATAGAGAATTACGACAGAAATGAAAGAGCATATAAGCCTTTGGAGGTTTCAAGAGGAATAATCCTCGTGGATCCCAATGTATATTTCGTGCGAAACGTAGGATGTATGAACAATACCATTATTCATGAGTGCGTACACTGGTATAAGCACAGAAAATACCATGAATTGGTTAAGACATATAACAGTGATACTTTGCTCATAAGCTGCAGGGTAAACGAAACAACCAAATACAAACTGCTAGCCTGCATATTAGGAAATTCTACACCATTGAGGTATGAGAGCATGGAATATATTACTGCAAGAGAAGCTACCCAAAAATGGAATATCACTGTCCGCAGTGTACAGGTTCTATGTTCACAGGGGAGGATCCTAGGAGAAACTCGTCTTGGAAATATGTGGGTAATTCCTAAAAGTTCTCCAAAACCAAAAGATATAAAAATATAAGAAAGAAAAAAATAATTTAACAAAGGGTGAGAAAAATGGCTAAACTTACGTTGTCACAGCTTGAAAATCATTTACTTAAAGCGGCTGATATTCTCCGAGGCAAAATGGATGCCTCCGAGTTTAAGGAATACATATTCGGTATGCTTTTTTTAAAGCGTCTTTCTGACCAGTTTGAGGTGGAGCAGCAAAAAGTAAGGGAGAAATGGGAAAAGGAAGGTTTTTCAAAGGAAGAAATTGAGGAACTTGTTGAAGATCCTGGTCAATATGGCGGCAGTTTTTTTGTGCCCAAAGAAGCTCGCTGGAGATTGAAGGATGACCCGAACGGTGGGATTCTGAATTTGAAAGAAGATGTAGGTAATAAGCTGAACATAGCCATGAGTAAGCTGGAAGAGTACAATTCCGAACTTGGTGGTGTACTCAAGGATATTGATTTCAATGCCAAAAAGGGTAATTCGCGTAAAACCCCGGATAACAAGCTGATTGACCTGATAGCCCATTTCAACAAATACAGGCTGACAAATGATGATTTTGAATTTCCTGATTTGTTGGGTGCTGCCTATGAATACATGATTAAGGATTTTGCAGACAGCGCCGGCAAAAAGGGCGGCGAATTCTACACGCCTTCGCAGGTTGTCCGTTTACTTGTAAATATTATCAGACCTCAAGAGGGGAATACGGTCTACGACCCGACTTGCGGGAGCGGCGGCATGCTTATCCAGTCGAAACAGTATGTTGCGGAGCAGGGACAGGACGACTCAAACCTGGCCCTTTACGGCCAGGAAAACAATGGCACTGTGTGGTCGATATGCAAAATGAACATGATTTTGCATAATATTCCTGATGCCCACATTGAAAATGGCGATACGCTGGAAAATCCCGTTTTCAGAAAAGACGGGTTTATAATGCAATTCGACCGGGTTATTGCCAATCCGCCTTTCTCCCAAAACTACAGCCGTAAGAAAATGGAGTTTCCCAACCGTTTTAAATATGGTTTCTGTCCGGAAACAGGCAAAAAGGCGGATTTGATGTTTGTGCAGCACATGATAGCCAGCCTGAAAAAAGATGGGATGATGGCGACGATCATGCCCCATGGCGTGCTCTTTAGGGGCGGACAGGAGAAAGAAATACGCAAGGGTATAGTTGAAGACGATATTATTGAAGCAATCATTGGCTTACCGCCGAATCTTTTCTACGGTACAGGAATACCTGCCTGTGTGCTGGTAGTGAATAAAAACAAGCCGGAATTCATGAAGGAAAGGATTCTCTTTATTAACGCCGATGCGGAATACGGTGAAGGCCGTAATCAGAATTACCTAAGGCCGGAGGATATCGAGAAGATAACTTACGTTTTCCACAATAAGATCGAACAGCCCAAGTATTCGCGTATCGTAACCTTGGATGAAATCCGGAAGGAAGACTATAACCTTAACATCAGGCGTTATGTTGACAATACTCCTGAACCGGAAATTGAAGATGTCAGGGCGCATTTGATTGGTGGTATACCTAAAAGGGAAGTAGCCCTTTATAAACCGTTGCTTGAAAAATATTCGATTCAGGAATCGGATGTTTTCTGTGACAGAGACTCTGATTACTATGATTTCAGGCCGGAATTAAGCACAAAGGAAAAGATAAAAGAGGCTGTCAACAACCATCAGGGGGTGAAAGAAGCCCGCCAGCTTATCCAAATGGAACTTGAGGAGTTTTGGAGAGCGGCTTCTGCAAAAATCAGTGAACTTAATTCTGAAAAAGGCATTGCCGAATTCAGAAGGAGTTATATTGACATCTTGAGGGAAAAGCTTTCTTCTCTCGGGATTCTGGATAATTTTCAAAGCGCCGGAGTATTTGTGAATTGGTGGGAACACAGCTACCTGATCCGTGAATATAAAAATTACGACGAGGCCAACGATAAAACCATTACGGTGCGGGAGACGATTCAGACCAAAAATGCCTTGAAAACGATTGTTGCCCAGGGGTGGACTTCTTCGCTGATCCCTGACGAATATATAAAGAATAAATATTTCTCAGCCGAGGTTGAGGAATTGGAAAAATTAGAAGAATGCCTAACTGAACTTGAAAATGAACTTGCAGAATATATTGACGGTATTGAGTTAGAGATTGAGGATGAGGAAGGCGAAGAACAGGAGAAAACAGCCAAGACTGTAAAAGCTGCTTTAAAACAATTAATAAAAGACCTGAAGGATACAGGTACCGAAAGTGCCCTTACACAGGCAGCTGGGTGGGATAAGATATTGAAAGAAATTACTGACAGGGAAAAGAAAATTAAAGATGCAAAAAAGAATTACAAATCAAAAGAAAATGAACTGGCGGAAAAAATAGAGCAGAAGCGCGGAGAATTCACGGAAGAGGAAGCAAAACCGTTGATTTTAGAAAAACTCTATGATGTGCTGGTTGAGGAGTTAGAAAAGTACTGGAAGGCTGAATTGAACAAGCTTATCGGCATCCTTGAAAAGCTGTGGGACAAGTATGTCGTGTCTGCGAGAGAACTCTTAGCCGAATGGGAAAGAACAGTCGAAGTGTTGAATGACTTCTTAAGGAAGCTGGGGTATGTGTAATGGGTGAATGGATTGAAGTAAAATTTGGCGATTTTGCTAAAGGTGTTCGAGGAGTTTCATATAAACAAAGTGATTTAATTGATATATATAACTATAACGATGAGACATTTATTCTTTTAAGGGCAAACAACATTCAGAACAATTCAATAGTATTTGATGACATTCAGATTGTTCCTGGCAGTATTGTTAACAAAAAACAAAAAGCTGTTGTAGGTGATATTGCTGTATGTATGTCAAACGGGAGCAAAAGACTTGTAGGTAAAACTGCTTCGATACCTGAATGCTCGGAAAATCTTACTGTGGGGGCATTTTGTGCTTTATTTAAACCAAATGATTCTTTTGACAAAGGATTTGTTAAATACCAATTTCAAAGTCAAAATTATCAAAGGAGGATTGATATTGCTTTATCAGGAAGCACAATAAATAATTTAAGAATTAATCAAATTGAATCATTTAAGGCATATATACCCAAAGAAAAACTTGAACAATCTAAAATAGCCGAAATCCTTACAACCATTGACGATGCAATAGAAAAAACAGAGAAAATTATTGCAAAATACAGGCGCATAAAACAAGGTTTAATGCATGACCTGCTTACTGGTAAAGTCAGGGTTACGCATCTGTTAGATAAAGGGGGCGAATCGGGTGAGTGTCATCCTTAACGAAAAGGAATATGTGGAAGAGCCTTTACTGCGCCAGCTTGAAGCATTGGGCTGGAAGGTTATTCGTGCCGGGGAAGCCGGCAAATACGACCCGAAAGTAACGCTAAGGGAATCCTTTAGCGATGTCGTATTGGTGGAAGAAGAATTAAAGCCTGCTCTGCTTTCCATAAACCCCTGGCTTGAGGAAGACCAATTGCCCGATCTGGTGAGGGAAATTACGACACCATCTGCCAATTCCTTGCTGGAAGCGAATCAGGAGATACTAAGACGGTTGTTGGAAAACAGCTCTGCTGACAATAGGAAAACGGGGCAAAAAAGCGATACTGTCCGCTTTATTGATTTCTCCGACATAAAAGAAGGAGATAAATCAAGGCGCAAAAACCGGTATCTTGCTATCTCGCAGTTCAAGGTTAAAGTTCCCGGCACCGAAAAGCATATTATTCCGGACATTGTGCTTTTTATCAATGGCATTCCAGTGGTTGTTATCGAGTGTAAATCTCCATCAGTTGCCGATTCTATGGGAGAGGCTGTAAATCAACTTTTAAGGTATCAAAACAGAAGAGGAGAAACAGCGGAAGGAAACCCCAAGCTTTTTTATTATAACCAGTTCATGGTTGCAACCAACAGACAGACTGCTACATACTCAACCATTACCGGCGAGTTTGAACATTTTATCGAATGGAAAGATCCTTATCCCTTTGCCCTCTCTGAGATTGAAACCGCAGGGGAGGCAGTGACCAGCCAGCATGTCTTGGTCCAGGGGATGCTGCAGCCGCAAAACCTCCTGGATATTATCCAATCCTTTACGGTTTTCCGTGAAGACGATAAAGGCAAACTCATCAAGGTAGTTCCGAGATATCAGCAATTCAGGGCGGTAAGGAAAATTATCGAGGGTTTAAAAACAGGAGAAACATCATTCCTTAAAGGCGGTACCGTCTGGCACACCCAGGGCAGCGGGAAATCCCTGACGATGATGTTTGTTGTTCGTAAAATGTACCGGGATCCGGAGCTTGCCAGCTACAAGGTTGTATTTATAACAGACCGGAAAGATCTGGAAAAGCAGCTTTCGGAGACTGCCAGAAGTTTAGGATATACCTTCAAAATTGCCCGGAAAATTGAGACGTTAAAATCGCTACTGCGGACTGACACACCCGAGCTTGTTATGGCTATGATTCATAAATTTCAGGACAGAGAATTTGCCCACGAGTTCCCACTATTGAACGAATCCCCTAAAATACTGGTGATGATAGACGAAGCCCACCGGACACAATATAAACTACTCGGCGCCAATCTTGCCAAGGCCTTGCCCAATGCGGTTAAAATAGCCTTTACCGGTACACCCATCGACAAGACGGAAACAACCTTCGGCAGATACATAGATGTTTACTCTATCAAACAAGCAGTTCTGGACGGAGTAACAGTAGAAATTGTTTATGAGGGCAGGACCCATGAAAGCGCTATTGCTGATGCCGAAGGAATGAATCAGAAATTTGAAGATGCCTTTGCCTGTGCTGATGAAGAGCAGCGCAGGATGATTCTTGGAAAATATACATGGAAGGGATACCTGGAAGCGGAAGAAACCATTCGGGACAAAGCAAAGGATATGCTGGAGCACTATATAAAACATATATTCCCCAATGGATTCAAAGCTCAGGTAGTAGCCGTATCCAGAGAAGCAGCCCACCGCTACAAGGTTGCTTTTGACAAGCTGCTACATGAAAAGATCGCTGAATTGAAGCTAAAAAACAGTAAGGAAGTAGATGTTGCAACTCTTGAGAGGATGAGGGTTGAGGCGATTATGTCAGGCAGTGAAAATGACCCTCCTTATCTGAAACAGTATACTGATGAAACCGAGCACGAAAAAATTATTAAAAGTTTCAAATTGCCCTTTGATGCTGTAGATGAAACCGGGATAACCGGAGATGTTGGTATTATCGTTGTTCAGAGCATGCTTTTGACCGGCTTTGATGCCCCCATCGAGCAGGTTATATATCTTGATAACGTTATAAAAGACCACAATCTCCTTCAGGCCATTGCCCGTGTTAACCGTGTGGCTAAAAACAAAAACTGCGGCTTTGTGGTCGACTATGTCGGAGTTGCCAAACATCTCAGAGAGGCTTTAGCTGTCTATGAGAATAAGGATATTGCTGAAATTCTCGAAGTTGTGAAAGATGACGGAAAGGATATCGATGAATTAAAATACACCCTGGATGAAATCAGAAAATTTTTAAAAAAGTTTGAAATTGAAAGTCTTGACTGTATTGATGAAATTGTTGACGAGCTGGCGGATGAAGAAACCCGCAACGATTTTATAGCCCTTTTTAGAAAGCTGACAAAAGTGATCGACAGGGTACTGCCGAAAACAGAGGCCCTTAAGTATCTGAAAGATCTGAAGACAATGAGTTTTATCAGCCAGACAGCCGCCAACCGCTACCGCGATTCCAAGCTCAGCTTGAAAGATGTCAGCAAGAAAGTGCGCACAATCATTGAAGAGCATCTCATTTCTAACGGTGTTGACCCCAAAATTCCACCTTTGCCGATTTTATCAGAAGAATTTAAGGAGCAGATTAATTGCAAGAAATCTCCTAGAGCAAAAGCAGAAGAATTGACTCATGGTATTAGAGAGTACATCAATAACCATGCGGAGGAAGACCCGGAACTATATGAGAGACTGGCCGAAAAGCTGCAGAAACTGCTGGATGAATATAAAAACAACTGGGATGCACTTGCTTCAGAGTTAGAAAAGTTGCTTGAAGAAATACGCAAAGGCCGTTCAGGAGAAGAAACCTTTGGCTTTGATTCAAAAACCGAATTTCCCTTTATGGCGTTATTGAAAAAAGAAATCTTTGGTGTTAATGATATTTCCGAAATTGACAATGAAGATATCGAAAATCTAATAAACGTAACCAGAGATATAATTGAAAGGATAAAAACAGACACAAAGATTGTCGATTTTTGGAATAACGATACCAAGCAGAAGCAACTTAGAACATTTATTGCATCCCATTTGCTCACTGTTTTTAAAGAAAGGGCAATGCCGAAAAGAAAAGAGCTTTCCCAAAAACTCTTAGAACTCTCTTATCATATTTACGGGAGGGCGAAGATATGAGCATTGAAATTGATGAAATTATCCGTTCCAAAAGAAAAACCATTACACTTGTAGTAACTGCTGATGCTAAGCTGGTCGTCAGGGCTCCTCTTAATACGCCAACCGATTATATTAAAAGCTTGGTAGAGAAAAGGAAAAAATGGGTTTCAGAAAAAAAGCAGGCAATTGCTCGCCGCAATGAAGTCCATAAAGAAAAGCAGTTTATAAACGGCGAGGGCTTTATGTACCTTGGCGACAGTTATAAATTGGAGATCGCCAAAGATGAACAGCAAGTTATCTTAAAGAATGGCAGATTAATATTGCCTGAGACAGAATTGAGCACAGCCGAAAAAAAAATCATGCAGTGGTACAAAAATGAAGCCAAAAGAGTTATTCAGGAGCGGGTTGAATACTATTCTCAGTTGACAGGGATAAAATACAAGTCAGTAAAAATTACAGATGCGAAAAGACGGTGGGGCTCATGTGGTCCCAAAGGTTCATTAAATTTTACCTGGAGACTGGTCATGGCTCCTTTACGTGTGATTGATTATGTTGTGGTGCATGAGCTGGCACATATAGAATTTGCTGATCATTCTAAAGAGTATTGGGTAAGAGTACGGACTATTATGCCAGACTTTGAAAAGCAGCGTAAATGGCTGGAAGAAAACCAGAAGCTGCTGGATGTAATGTAAATAACAAACCTTAAAAATAATGTTTACCACAGAACGTATATTCGATATAATGGGGTGTAGGAGAATGGAAGAGTATAAATTTAGAGATCCGGTACATGGATTTATTAATGTAAGAGCACATGAAAAGAAAATAATTGATTCAAAATCGTTTCAGCGTTTGCGAGGAATCAAACAACTAGCTTTAACCTATTTAGTTTATCATGGTGCAGAACATACAAGGTTTGGACATTCAATCGGCGTAATGCATTTAGTGACAAAAGCATTTAAATCAGCTATATCAAAAAATAAGCAAATTCTTACGAAAGAACAAATCGAATGGTATGAACAAATTTTAAGATTGATTGCTCTAACACATGATTTAGGGCATGCTCCGTTTTCCCACGGATCAGAGTCTGTTTTCCCTGATGGATTAGAACATGAAGATTTTACAGATAAAATAGTTATGGAGACAGAAATTGCTGATTATATCAGAGAGATTGGTGTTGAGTTTGTAAATAAATATGGCAAGGAATTTGATATTACTCCAGAACTTATATGCTCAATTTATCGTGGTAAAAACATTAGCAATCCAGATTTTATATTTTTAAAGAAGTTTATGGACAGTGAGTTGGACTGTGACAAAATGGATTATTTGTTAAGACACTCGCTGTACTTTGGAACAATACTTAAGCCATATAAACAATAATCAATTCCAAAAAGAAATCCGCTGTATAGAACAAAACCCTTTGTATTCACAGGACATACCCCAAAACATCCAGAGCTACCTGCCCAAAGAACGCATAAATACGGCCCAGACGCCATGATTCTTTTAGAACAAAAACTGGACTTCAGCCCCTGAGTGCCAGATAAAAGGGAAAGGAGAATTCCAGGCAGGAGTGCACTGCCGATTCTGCCGGGCGAGATTCACCTGCCGGGCAAGGGCGGAAGAAAACTTAAAACTTGCCCGGTTCGACTTTAAGGAACCGGAGATTTTAACTGATGCGGAAATCCCGGGGATACTCCAAAAAGCCGAGCAATTAAAAACTTGGGTATCCGATATCTATGACTACGTCTTAAGCCAATTAGTAAACGAAGGCAAGAAGTGAACAGATTTCAAAATCCGCTTGATTTCCTGTGTTTTCCATGGCTTAATCTCACCTGACAAGAAACAAAGGAGG
>FWWL01010564.1_pt1 | contig 10582 bp, 9 predicted proteins | sample 2228331 | NCBI WGS metagenome assembly FWWL01 (sample SAMEA103939775, study PRJEB20133) | metagenome
CCCGGGCTTCCTGACGACCGGTACCAACTGCCGGCTTGCCACCACGCCTCCTCCATATACTACCCTTACCCTGGATACCATGTCTGTGCCTGAAAGAATATTTTTCTTGACAGGGAATTTACCTTGAATTCATAATAGCAAACCTGACAACATTTCTCCTGGCACAGGTTCGAGTTGTTGTCGAGCTTTTTGCCTCCCCGCTCCGGCTTTCGCCTTTCCAGGCGTGTCTGGCCACAATGTTGTTAAAAGAGATGGGGGAAAGGTGGCAAGGAAATGCTGGTTGCGTGTTATGAGCAGCCGATGCGGAACCGGATTTAATCCGGAAAAGAATTTGACGAACGCAGGTCCGGTATCGGTATATGCTCGCTTGTGAAAAGTAAGCTTGATCCTTGAGAAAAAGGAGAGTTTCAATGAAAGCGGTCATTCTCGCGGCGGGAAAAGGAACCAGACTGGGACTGGACCTGCCCAAGGCCATGGTTCGGGTTGACAGTCATCGGACAATAATCGACTTTCAGGTTGAAAATCTCAAGGTTTTTTTTCCTCAGGAAGACATTCTGGTGGTGGTGGGTTTCAAAAAAGAATTGATCATGGCCAGTCATCCCCGGCTGAATTATGTTTTTAATGAAAGGTATGCCGTCACCAACACCGGCAAAAGTCTTCTTGCCGGCCTGCGCCAGGTGGATGAAGACGTCCTCTGGCTGAACGGAGACGTGATCTTTGACCTGGCGCTTATTCCGAAATTGCTCTCCGCCGGTTGCTCCTGTGTCCTGGTTGACGACAAGAGATGCGGTCCGGAAGAAGTAAAGTACAGAACTGATGAAGCGGGCTTTATAACCGAAATCTCCAAGCAGGTGGAGGCGGCTGAGGGTGAAGCCCTGGGCTTGTACCTGGTGACCCGGGATGACCTGAATTCTCTGCGCAGGCACCTGGAGCTGGTAGGAGATAACGACTATTTTGAAAAGGCCATCGAAAATTACATCATCCAGGAGAAAGGGCGTTTCTTAGCAGTCCCCGCGGGCGGCCTCTTCTGCCACGAAATTGACTTTCCTGAAGACCTGGAGCTGGTCAGAGCTCATCTGGCGGACGGTAGATGGACAAAATTGCCCCCGCGTTAAAAGTCTCTCATCAAATTAAGTGTAAACCTTAAAAAGTTAGGGGCGGCCATCAGGAATATTTAGAATCACGAAAGCATGGAAGCAGGCCGCTTTCCGATTAACGCGCACATACTAAAAATTGTCCGGCGCGAGAAGAGTGCAGACGACCGAACATATTAGGTAGCAGAGTCATTTTTTTAATCTATAAATTAAACCTGAATCCTTAAATCTTTTTATGCGATTTGTGGAGAGAGCAAAACGGGGAGATGCGCCGCGGCCGGGCCCTCCCTCTAAAGGCGGCGCCTGCGACAGGACCATGAAGTATTACGAATACGGAAAGATCTCCGGCGGTTGAATTATGGAGCCGGTTGTGATAAAAAAACAAGCTTATTTTAACCAGGAAGGAATTAAAAAAGGAATATTGATGGATGAAGCAATAATCATTCTCAGCCGGGAAGGTCAGACCAGAATACTGGGCTTGAGCCTGCGGGAAAGACTGATTCTCTATGGTTTGAATTCAGGCCTTAAAAAATTCTGGTTATATTCAAAAGAGGAAGGACTGGCCCGACAGACAATGGAAGAACTGCGGTCAGACCGGAGATTCAGTCAGGAAAAGCTGGAGCTTGAAGTTTTCGTGCCGGAGAGGGGGCAGCAGTTGCTAGCCGGAAGAAATGGCAATTCTCACCTCCTGGTTATGGAGGATAATCTGGCTATCCACCCCGACTTTTTCAGGTCGCTTCTGGCCAGAAGATACGAGCTTGAGGCCGACCTCTTCCTGTTGAACCGTAACGACGTTTCTTCCTCCGATGGCCCATCCTGCACGGGTGTTTTTTTAATTAGACGGGAAAGAATTGCTGACCTTCTCCCGATTCTGACCGAATCGAGTGGCCAGAACCCCGATTGCGCAGGCATGCAGGAAGGTTTATTTTCTACAGGCCGGCTGACGGTCGATTATCCCTTTTGTATCAGGGTGGATAGCGTTGAAGATGCCCGTCAGGCCGAAAAACTTCTTCTGGAGACAGGTCGCAAACCAATTGACAGCTATATTACCAGGGTTTTTTTCCGGCCGATCTCGCTGAGGTTGACCAGACATCTCATCAATCTCGGCCTGACTCCAAATCAGGTCAGTCTGAGTGTCCTGGCTATGGAACTGGTTAGCGTTTACCTGATTCTTCAGGGAACCTACTTCAAAATGTTTCTGGGTGGTCTTCTTTTTCAACTTTCTTCTATCGTCGACTGCTGTGACGGTGAGAATGCCAGGCTTACCTGCCGCGTATCGCGTTTAGGCACAATTTTTGATGTCTCAGCTGACGCCTTTATATTCATCACCTTTTTTACCGCTCTGCCGCTGGGGTTGTACCGCCAGTATGGCGATCCTTTGTGGTTGTTTACTGGAGCGTTTGGTTTGCTGTCAATGATTGCTTTCTACCTTGAGATCATTTATTATGCCAGAAGAGCGGGTATCGGATTTCATATCCATCCGATTGCTCTGGAAATCCAGGCCAGCATTCTGGACCCTGACTTCCAGAACCGGGCTGACCGGATAGCCTCAAAAATTGCTTTCATTTATCGCCGGGATTTCTTTACCACCTTAGCCTTTGTTCTGATTGCCCTGGGAGTAGCTGAAGCGCTGGCGGTCATGGTTTCCGTTTTTGCCTTTCTGGAGGCTGTCTATTTCGGCAGCTGGTCGCGACGGCAGCTTAAAAAGAAAATCTCATCCCGTTTTCAGGTGGCCTGAAGAGAGAAGAATTTCGGCCAGGCGCCAGTCAAATTCGCCGGTTATCTTAAAATTCTGTTCGCTGCCCTCGACCCAGCCGCAGCGAAGACCCGCAGCCAGCGCCAGCGACAGGTCGTCGGTGAAACACCGGTCCTGCATTTCTTCGTAAGCCCGCCTTATTTCCTTAAAACGAAACAGCTGGGGCGTTTGCATCCGGAAAATCCGGCGGCGGTCGGGGAAACTGACCACCTGCTGACCCTCAACTTCAGCTAAGGTGTCAGTCGAAGGGATGGCCAGCGCCAGTCCGTCAAACTCTTTTTCGGATAGTTTTTCCAGAGCCTCAGCCACTTTTTCGACCGGGAAAAACGGCCGGGCAGCGTCGTGGATTAAAACGAGCCCGGTGTCCTCCGGGCAGGCGCGAAGTCCGTTGAGCACAGATTGCTGCCGGGTGGCGCCGCCGGGCACAACGGTGGTAATCGCCGGGTGGGGCTGATAGAAAGCAGCATAATCTTCAACCAGAACGGCCACGATAACTTCTGTTTTGAGCAGAAGAAACTTTTCGACCGAGTAATCAAAAAGAGGCTTTCCGCCCAGCCGGGCAAACTGTTTCGGAACAGCCTGGCCGAGCCTGGTGCCGCGCCCCCCACCCAGAATGATGGCTGCTTTTTTCATCTTCTTTTTTCTCTCGCTCCGGGTTTAATTTTTAATCCTTTCTTTCCAGACAGCATTTACGGCAATGAACTATCGTTCCAGAAGAATCCTTTTTATTAACATGGTGGCAAAAGCCCCGCGGGGCAGACTGAAAGACAGCACCAGAGCTTTTTTGCCCGGATAGAGTTCATCCTCCCTGGTTTCCAGGATCTCCAGGTTTTCCGGAAACAGCAGCACCTTGCGCTGAAAAGACCTGAAGAACACGCGGCTGAGCGCTCTGGTGCGGAAGGAAGAGAACTGCAGGTTGTTTTCTTCAAGCACCTGAAGGTAAAGACGGCGGCTGAGGTCGTCAGGAAAGTTCATCCTGGCTGCCGGCGTCGGCAGTTTCAATTCTTTAAGATAGTTGAAGGTTTCAGGGTCCAGTTTTTTCCAGAAATAGAACACGCCGGACTCCGCCTGATATTCTCTGAGGTCGGGGATTAACTCTTTCAGCAGTCGCCGGAGGAGTTCGTTCCACAGATGAGAGCTGAAGGCGGCATAGGCCATGGCGATCTCTTCCCGGGGAATTTTTTCCAGGGCGGCCAGAAAATCGTCAGGCCTGAGGAGAAGGGTGCGGAAAATTCTTTTTTCCGTAAGACCCCTGGCCAGTTCGAGACATTTTTCCCAGTCGCGCCAGAGTTCGATGATTTTTGCCACCCGTTCTCGTTCGGAAGCGCTGGCCGAGAGCACCTGCGATTTCAGGAACACCTGCAGCGCTCCGTTGTAATGGCCGCGGATAACCCGGTCGGCAAAAAAGCCTATCTCCGGACTCCAGCCCCGGAAGCGCTGGTCGTCGAAAAAGTTGGGGAAACCGTGTTCTTTTACCTCCTCAAGGTTGAGAAGCACCGGCTCGACCTCTTTGAGCTTGCGGATGGTGATTTTGAATCGATTGCCCTGGATCAGGGCCGGGCTCATCGGTTTTCTCATAAAACCGACCGCTTCCAGCGAGAAATTTTTCTCCTGGAGGCTGAAGTCGCGCTGGTGGCGTATGGTTATGTACTGGGTGGTCACACCATGCTTGTCCTTCTTTCCTCCGTAGGCCAGAGCCTTAGGGGAAATCGATAAAGTTCTGGCTAAAAAACGCATCAGGTCGGGAGTGGTCCAGTTTTTCTTCGTCAGGCGGTAAACGCGGTATTCCCCGCTATCCACCAGCGGCAGGCTGGCCATCTCTTCGACGATGAAATCTTCGGGTATAGTTTTAATCATCGGGCCGCGGCAATCTTATTAATTTTAAATTAAATGGAAAGGAAAATCTAACGGTTTACTCTGTTTGGAAATTGGGGTAGAATGAAAAGCTGAAGAAAGGAGGCTAATATGAAAGGAGATCCCAGACTTATCGAAACTTTGAATTCTCTTCTGGCTGATGAACTTACGGCCATCAACCAATACATGGTTCATTCGGAGATGTGCGCCAGCTGGGGCTATGAGAAGCTGCACAAGAAGATCGAGAAGAGAGCGATTCAGGAAATGAAGCACGCGGAAAGTTTGATCGGACGAATCCTGTTTCTTGAGGGAGTCCCCATCGTCTCCGAACTTAAAAAGATTTATATCGGAAGCGAAGTCCCGAAAATGCTGGAGTTTGACCGGCAGGCGGAATTTGAAGCCATAAAAGCCTATAACGAGGCGATCAAGCTGGCCGGTGAGGTCGGAGATTTCGCCACCAGGGAACTGCTGGAAAAAATTCTTCAGGACGAAGATCAGCACATTGACGAAATCGAAGAACTCATCGACCAGGTCCAGCAGATGACTCTGCCGATCTTTTTGACCACCCAGATAAAAGAGTAAAAATAAAATCTATTCCCCGCGTTGGGGCTGGAATTAAAACTTGAGGGGTTTGCTCTGGTTTTTTCAAAAATACCTCTCTGATTTTTAGAGGCTGAGGTGAGCCACTATTTCAAGATGTGGCGTATGCGGGAAAAAGTCCACCGGCGTCAGTGAGTTGATCTTATAGCCGCTCCGGACGAGTTCTCTGAGATCCCGGGCCAGAGTCACCGGATTGCAGGAGACGTAAAGAAGTTCGGGGATTTTCAGACCGATAACCCTTTTTAAGCCGCGCGGGCTCAACCCGGCCCTCGGGGGGTCAAGCACCAGAAGGTCGAAGCTGCCGCGGCTGATCGCCGGCAGGGCCGCTTCCACTGAACTTTCCACAAACCGCACATTTTTAATTCCGTTTATCGCCAGGTTCTCGGTGGCCGTCTTTATGTTGTCCGCTTCCCAGTCGATGCCGACAACTTCATAGGCGGCCCGGGAAAGGCAGATTTCTATCGCTCCAGAACCGCAGTAAAGACCGAGCGCTGATTGCGTGCGGAGCTCACGGGCTTTTCCCTGAAGCCTGGAGTAAACGAGCTCTGCCGCCAGCGGGTTTGTCTGGAAGAAAGAGGAAGGATAAATCTTAAAACGGAGTCCGAGGAGCTCTTCTTCGATGGCTTCCTGGCCGTGAAGGAGATGCATCTTCTCGTAGGCCACCACGTCGGCAATCCGGTCGTTCTCCACCCACCACAGGCTGGTAAGTTCGGGAACGGCTTCGAGAAGACCGGCGCGGAATTCTTCCGACGGAAGCTTCGCCTGGCTGGTGGTTACGATGATGAGCATCAGCTGGCCGGTCTTTTTGCCCTCCCTGATCACCAGATGGCGGAAAAAGCCCTTTTTGCTCACCAGGTCAAACACCGGCAGTCCCGATTGACCGACCAGCCGGCAGACCGCGGCAAAAATGCGGGCGGTGAGAGGTGTGCAGAGATGGCAGATTTCCAGAGGCACCACCCGGTTCGGTCGGCGATGATGATGCGGCCGGGTTTTTTCCCTGAGCCCGAGAAGAATTTTCCCGTCCGATTGACCGAAGGAGAATTCCATTTTATTGCGGTAGAAAAACCGGGCGGGCGATGGCAGAATCTTCTCTATTTCCAGGTAGCGGCCGCAGTCAGGAAAGTACTGGCAGAAAATTTCTGTCAGGTATTTTTGCTTCTGGCGCAGTTGCTCCTCATAGTTCAGGTCCTGAAAGGCGCAGCCTCCGCAGAGGCCGGCATGGGGGCAGGGGGGCTTTTCTCGGAAAGTTCCAGGTTTGATCAGGGAAATAAGTTTTCCTTTAACCTGATGGCTGCCTGATGGAAGGTAGGAAATTTCCACCACGTCGCCTGGATACGCGCCGGGGACTTCGATAAGCCTGTTTCCCTTACGGGCCAGACCGACTGCTTCCGGAAGTTTGAAGTCGGTTATTTCGACCACAACCTTCTCTTCGCGAAAATTGTTCAGCAGCCGGCGCAGAAGACGGAGCGGAAGTCCGACCACGTTGTGGTAATCGCCTTCGAGTTTTTCCACAAATTGCCTTTTTATCTCCTGAATTGCGTATGCACCGGCTTTATCCTGGTAAGTGTTCCGGTCAAGGTAGGTTTCAATTTCGTCCTGAGTTAAATTCTTGAAGGTCACCCGGCTGAGTTCATAACCTGTGAGGAGCCGGTCTTTTTCCTGGTGATACAGGGCGATCGCCGTGACCACTTCGTGCGTCCTGCCTGAAAGCTCCGTGAGCATTTCGCGGGCCTGTGTCCGGTCAGCTGGCTTCCCGAATATTTTTCCGTCAAGCGTGACCACGGTATCGGCGGCGATTACCAGATCCTCCGGGTGGTTTTTAGCCACTTCCTTCGCTTTGGCTTCGGCTGCTTTGAGAGCGAAGGAGATCGGGTCTTCGGCCTGGATCTGACTTTCATCGAAACGGCTGGGAATGACAGAAAAAGAGCCGACCGCTTTTTTCAGCAATTTGATTCTTCTGGGCGATTCAGAGGCTAAGATAATTTTCATTTTTTGTCAGAAGCACCGGGTTTTACCAGCGGCAGTCCCTGACGGCAGAGAGGGCAGTCTTCCGGCTCGTAGGCTGAAACTTTAAGAGCCAGGAGACTCCGGACCGGGCGTCCTTCGATTAAAACCTGACCGCCGCTGCGGTCGACCAGGCAGTAAATTCCGGTGACCGTAACCCCTAAGGTTTTCAGGCATTCAAGAACTTCCTGGACCGAACCTCCGGTGGTCAGGATGTCCTCTACGATTATTGCCTTTGAGCCGGCCAGACCGGAGAAGCCTGAACGAACGGTCATTTTTTCCTCAACCCGCTGGGAGAAGGCGAAGAGTTTATTCAGCTTCAGAGCGGTGAGAAAACCGATGGCGATCCCGCCGTAAGCAGGTGAGACCACGTATTCAAAATCGGGCCGGTCGTTTTTGATTTCTTCCACCAGCAGGTCGATGATTTTCTCCAGGACTGCTGGCCTTTCGATCAGCTTGATTTTTTCAAAATAGACGTCCGAATGTTTTCCCGAGGTGAGCTTGAAATGGCCCTGAAGAAGAGCGTTGCTTTCCTGGAAGAGCCTGAGAATCAACTCTGACCTGGTTTCCGGCATTAAAACCTCCCTCTGAAAGCGTTAAATCTTGAAGTTAAAGTATAGCCGATACCGGGCTGTTAGAAAAGTGGCTGTTTCAGTTCGCCTGAAGTTTCAGCCGGAGAACGGTTTCGGATCACGCGGAAAAATGTCCGGCTGTGGTCCGGAGTTTCTCCTGATTTTTACCTGACGATTCTGTAAAGCATACCTGCTCCCTTTTGCGGACGGCTTTTTAGAAGAGATAAATACGCGCCGGGCTCATTCGGCTAGCCATCGGTGATAAAGCTTTAACCAAAATTTTAACTGAGTTATAATGCCGCTAAAAGCGGGAGGTCCAGCATGATCAGGTTGATGGCCATAACCAGCGACCATACTTTCCTTCAGAAACTCGGTCAGGTTCTTGGCGCCGGCGATTATGAATTGTCGACAGCCGGTCCGGATGATGATTTCCTCCTGAAGATTCAGGAATTCAAGCCGCGGGTGATTGTTCTGAAAAGGGAAGTTAACCTGGCTGAAACTCTTCGTCGTTTGAAAAAGATCAAAGAATTTGACCCGCTGCTGGAAGTTATAGTGGCCGGACAGCCGGAAAGCGAGCAGCGGGTGGCGGAAATCATCAGGGCCGGTGCACTCGACTACCTCAGCCTACCTCTCAGGACAGAGGCCCTGGAAGAAAGCCTGCGCAAGCTGCAGGAAAAGATTTCGGTCAGGCGGGAAACTTATGAGCTCGAAAAGGAACTGGCGAAAAAGTACGTTTTCCAGGGGATGGTCAGCCGCAACCCGGTCATGCTGGAAATATTTTCTTTGATAGAACGCCTGGCCAAACATCAGATTACCGTTTTGATTACCGGCGAGACGGGCACCGGAAAAGAGCTGGCGGCCAGAGCCATTCATCGGTTGAGTCCGAGGAGCAACCAGCCGCTGGTGGTGGTCGACTGCACCACCCTTCCTGAATCGCTTTTTGAATCCGAAGTGTTCGGTTATGAAAAGGGCGCTTTTACCGGCGCTGACAGGGCAAAGAGCGGACTTCTTAAAGAAGCTGACGGCGGGACCATATTTTTCGATGAAATAAGTGAAATGCCTTTAAGCACTCAGGCGAAGCTTCTCCGGTTCCTTTCAGAACGCACATTCAGGCCGCTCGGCAGCAACCGGGCGGTGAAAGTTGACGTCAGGGTGATCTGCGCCACCAACAGAGACCTGAGGAAAGAAGTGGAGAGAGGACGGTTCAGAGAAGACCTTTTCCACCGGATCAACGTGGCTGAGATAAACCTACCTCCACTGAGGAAAAGGAAGGAAGACATCCCGCTTCTCTGTCTTCATTTTATAGAAATTTACAACTGGCGATTTGGCAAGGAGGTAAGGGGAGTTTCCAACCGGGTGAAAAAAATATTCGCCGAGTACGACTGGCCGGGCAACGTCCGCGAGCTGGAAAAGGTGGTCGAGCGCGGGGTTTCGCTCACCGGGGAGAATTTTATTGATATCCAGCATCTTCCCGATTATCTTCTGAAGATGGTGGAGGAAGGGATGGTGGATGAGAAGCCCTATCCCTACGTCCATCTGACGCTCTCTCAGATAGAAAAGAAACACCTGCTGGAAGTTCTCCGGGACTGCGGTTTTAACAAGCAGAAGGCGGCCAGCCGGCTGGGGATCACCAGACCCGCTCTGTACCGGAAGCTGAAAAAATACAACATCCAGATTTAATCTGGAAACCTTAAGCAGACAGGAAAAAAACTCTGCGTTGCCGGTGAGAAAGAGACTTTTCTTCTTATTTTTTAAGCTATTTTCCCAAGATCTTCCTGCCTTTCCGGAGCCACCCGGTCGGGCGAATGGCAGAAGCGAGCACATTTTGCTTGATCAGAGCTTGCATGGCTGAATCCTGATCTTAAATCTATTCTGCGCGCTTATTCTTTTCAGGCAATTGAAAACTCTCCGGCAGGTTTTATCTCAAAGTGTAAAAAAAGCGGACAAAAGAATTAAAGCCTAAATATTATATTATCAATCTGTTATAAATATACCCCTGCATTGTGTAACATATGCGAACACTCAAACCGATCTCTGCTGAATGCTATTTTCTTTATTATCAATAATTTAAGCCTGAACATACTGGCATGATCTTTGCTTTTCTTATAGCTATGAAGAAGCCAGAAAAGTGGAGAAACGATGTTTACATTAATTAAGTCGCTGATAAACAAGAAAGTTGGAAAAAATATTTTTCCTGCTGTCTTAATTTTTATAATCCTGGCGGGGGGTGTTTTTGCCGACACTTCGGTCAGCGGCACTTTTTCTGTTGAACTCAGAGAGTGGCTGGTGCTCGAAATTAATACGGGTATCCAGACCGGCGCTGATCGCGGGTCCGGTTCAGTTTCCGTGGTGGCCGAGATAAAAAAGGGACAGCCGGTGATTATCAGGGCGCTTCTTTCGGCCGGCCGCAGCCGAACGGTAATTCTGAAAGGGAAAATTCAGAAAGTTCAGCAGGATGTAAATAATCAATCGCAGGGATTGTTCTGGTCGGGAGAAGGAGACCTTTCTGGAAAGGGTGTCGTGCACTTCAACCAGGAAACAACCTTCGCTGTCTGGATAGGTCAGGGGTATAAAGCCGGCAGCTTGAATTTTTACAGTTCCGGGGAGGGGAATGAAGAAAACTATATAGCCGTATTTTATCTGAGCGCGATTTAAAAAATAAAAGGAAAAAGACAAAAATTGCTTCTGATGACAAAAAAATG
>FWWL01010566.1_pt1 | contig 10582 bp, 6 predicted proteins | sample 2228331 | NCBI WGS metagenome assembly FWWL01 (sample SAMEA103939775, study PRJEB20133) | metagenome
TCGACGGCGACAATCGGTGCGATCACCCAGGGACCGTTTCTGCGCATCGGCGGGCTGGCGGGGTATGGGTTCTTCAACGGCGACCTCGACGATGTGCGCATCTCGAACATCGTGCGCTACACCGGAACGTTTACGCCGCCATCAGCCGCACACCCGGCGGACGCGAACACACGCGCGCTCTATCGTTTCGATGAGGGCGTCGGGCAGACAACCGCCGATGCTTCGGGTAACGGCTACACCCTGACGCTCGGCGCAACCGGCGGCGCCGACAGCGCCGACCCGCTGTGGGTGGCATCGACTGCGCCCATCGCGCCGCCGTCGCCAACAGCGACACCGACGCCAGTGCCGCCAACCAATACGCCGACCGCCACGCCGGTTCCGCCAACCAGCACCCCCACCGGCACGGCAGGTCCAGGTCCGACGCCAGTGCCGCCAACCAATACGCCGACCGCCACCCCCATTCCGCCAACTGCGACCGCCACGCCGGTTCCACCATCGAACAGTGCGCTGCGCTTCGACGGTGTGAATGACGAGGTGCGTGGCGGGCAGATCGCCGGGCTTAGCGGCGCGCAGACCATCGAACTCTGGGTGCGACCGGCCACCGGCGGGCAGAACAGCGTCATCATCGCGCATGGCGACGACAGTGCGGGCTGGTCGCTGGAACTGAACGGCGGACGGGCGACCTGGTGGGTGGCGTCAACGGCGGGCTGGCGCGCGGCGCAACATCCGACGGCGCTGAACGCCAACACCTGGTATCACGTCGCGGTGACGTACAACGGCTCGACGGCGCAGGTGTTCGTCAACGGCGCTCCTGGTTCGACGGCGACGATTGGCGCGATCACCCAGGGACCGTTCCTGCGCATCGGCGGGCTGGCGGGGTATGGGTTCTTCAACGGTGACCTCGACGATGTGCGCATCTCGAACGTCGTGCGCTACACCGGAACGTTTGCGCCACCGTCCTCCAGCAGCCTGGCGGCTGATGCAAATACGCGCGCACTCTATCGTTTCGATGAGGGCGCCGGGCAGACCACCGCCGATGCTTCGGGTAACGGCTACACCCTGACGCTCGGCGCAACCGGCGGCGCCGACAGCGCCGACCCGCTGTGGGTGGCATCGACCGCGCCGTAGAGGAGATACCAGTTCTCGTTGAACCGATCGCATTCCGTCCGCATCAGCAACGCTCCTTCGCTATGAAGAGCAGAGGCGCAGCACTGCTGCGCCTCTCTCTGATCTGTAAGGGCAGTACAGAGAACTGATATGACAGGGACGCTTATTTCATTCCTGTAATCTCATCGATGACACGCTCGACATCGAGCGCGGGTCCTGGCCCGCCAAGCCATGCCAGGAACTCGACGTTGCCGGCCGGTCCGGTGATCGGCGAGCGGGTGAGGCCGTGGAGCGGAAGTCCGATACTGGCGGAGAATGTCAGCACGTCGCGCACCACAGCCGCGTGAACCGCCGGATCGCGCACCACGCCGCCTTTCTTCACCTGCGCCGGTCCCGCTTCGAACTGTGGCTTGATCAGGGCGACAATCCAGGCATCTGGTCGTATCAGGCGCTGTACAGCCGGCAGAACCAGTTTCAGCGAGATGAAGGACACGTCGATCACAGCGCAGTCGGCGAGGAGTGGAGCGGTGGATGACTCGAACCCCTCCGGCAGAGGTAACGCTTCCAGATAGCGGATATTGGTGCGCTCGATGACGACCACTCGCGGGTCCTGGCGCAATCGCCAGTCGAGCAAACCATACCCGACATCAATGGCATAAACGCGGGCAGCGCCGCGTTGCAGCAGCACATCGGTGAAGCCGCCGGTTGACGCGCCAATATCGAGCGCCACCAGGTTTGCGGGGGAAAGCGCGAATGTGTCGAGTGCGTGCGCCAGTTTGTAGCCGCCGCGACTGACATACGGCAGTTCACCGATCAGTTCGATGTCGGCATCGTCGGGCACGAGTTCGCCTGCTTTGTGCCGAACAGCGCCGTTGACTCGCACTTCGCCAGCCAGGATCAGCGCCTGCGCGCGAGCGCGCGTCTCCGCCAGACCACGCTGCACCAGCAGCTGGTCGAGCCGTACCTTCTTTGCCACTATCCTTCGCGCTCCAGACGACGCAGCTCGACTTCCATCTGTGCAATGTAGGCGTGCAGCCAGGCGGGAGCATCCTTGCCCGCCTCGTCGCGGCGCGCTTTCAGGCGGGCGAGATCAGCGCGTCGCTTCGCCAGATCGGCTTTGGGACGGGGTGGAGGCGGCGCCGGCGGGGGCAACGGAAGCGTTGCCAGATGATCAGCAACGATACGCGAGACCAGTGCCGCCAGCGTTGTCTGGTGTTCGTCGAGATGCGCCTCGAACGCAGCACGCTGCGCGGGTGTCAGATAGATGCGTATGTGGATTGGCTCACCATCGACCCCATCGGTATCGACAGGCAGCCGGGTAAGCGGATAGTCAGCGAGGATGTGAGAAACGACATCCGGCGGATTGCTGTGGCGCTCACGCACCAGATGTTCGAGGCGCACCCGGTTTTCGGGCGAAAGGTACAGACTGGTCTGTACGGTGAACAATCCCTGTCGCTCGGTCATACACTTCCCCCTTTCCTGACGGGTTATGCGACAATGCCAGCAGACCGGAGCGTCCCGATCTCGTCCGATTCGTAGCCGATTTCCGCCAGGATTTCGTCGGTATGCTGCCCCAGCAGCGGCGGCGGACGACGGATGGCTGGCGGCGTGGCAGAGAAATGGTACGGCGGCGCCACGACACGAATGTTGCCTGCCGTTGGGTGCTCAATGGTCACGACGCTTCCGAGCGCCTGCACCTGTGGATCGGTGAAGACCTGCGCCAGATCACGCACGGCGCCGCACGGGACGCCCGCCGCATTCAACGTGCGCTCGATGTCGGCAACGCGCATGGACGCCAGCATCGGTTCGAGGAGCGCGTTCAGTTCGGCGCGGTGAGCCAGACGCGACACATTCGTGCGAAAGCGTGAATCGTCGCGGAACGCTGTTAACTCGAGCGCATTGCAGAAACGCACCCACAGATCGTCCGTGCCGACACCCAGCGTCACATAGCCATCGGCAGCGCGATAGACGCCATACGGCACAATCGAGGGATGCTGATTGCCCGGACGTTCCGGCGCGCGACCGGTAGCGAAATAGTTGCCGGCCTGATAGGTCATCATCGCCAGTTGCCCCTCCAGCAGTGACGTATCGACCCGCTGCCCCTCACCCGTGCGCGCGCGATGGTAGAGCGCCGCCAGAATGGCGTATGCCGCAAACATGCCCGCCATAATGTCGGTTATTGCAATACCGACGCGCATCGGCGGTCCGCCGGGTTCACCGATCAGGCTCATCAATCCGCCTAAACCCTGAGTGATCTGATCGTAGGCTGCACGCTCGCGGTCTGGTCCGGTCTGACCAAACCCGGAGATCGAGCAGTACACCAGATCGGGACGAATGGCGCGGCACGCTTCGTACCCGAACCCGCGCCGTTCCAGCGTGCCTGGGACGAAGTTCTCCAGCAGCACATCACTGCGGGCGATCAGACGACGCAACACAGCAGCGCCGCGTTTGTCGCGAAAGTCGAGCGCCAGGCTGCGCTTGTTCCGGTTGACACTGAGAAAGTATGAACTCTCGCCGCCTTCGAATGGCGGTCCCCACACGCGGGTATGGTCGCCGATGCCCGGTTGCTCGATCTTGATAATGTCAGCGCCAAGATCGCCGAGCATCATTGAACAGAAGGGACCTGCAAGCGCGCGGCTGAGATCAAGGACGCGCACTCCTTCGAGCGGCAGGGTCATACGATTAACCGAACACGTATGCGCTATTCTGGACGTGCACATTGTTACAGGATATTATACCATGCAGAGAAGATGCAGCACGACTGTCGCGTGAGTACACCATGATGAACATGCCCTTGACGACCATCGATGCCCTGCGACGTGCAGCGGCGCATGCGCCGAAACGCACATTCCTGCTGTTCGACGGACAATCATTCTCATATGAGGATGCCGCTACACTGGCTGCTCGTTGGGCGTCGCGGTTGCGTGCGGCAGGAGTCGAACGCGGTGATCGCGTGGCGCTGTTTCTGGAGAACAGCCCGGCGTTCGTGACGGCATATCTTGGCGCCCACCTGATCGGCGCGATTGTCGTGCTTGTCAATACCCTGTACCGCCAGACCGAACTGCGCCACATCCTGAGCGACTCAGAAGCAAAGGTTGTGATCGCTGGCGATCAGGCGCACGCCGACCTGGTTTATCAGGCGGACGCGCCCGGCGCCGTCATCTTCGCTTCCGAAGTGGTGCTGGAAGGCGCAGGGGATATGCCAGACTGGACGCACGCGCCGGCGCCGACTGATCTGGCGCTGATCGGGTATACCTCGGGCACCACCGGACGTTCCAAGGGTGCGATGCTTACCCACGCCAATCTTATGGCGAACAGCGCTGCCGTGACCCGTGCCTGGCGCTGGACAGCGCGCGACCGTCTGTTGTTGACGCTGCCGTTGTTCCACATTCATGGGCTTGGGGTTGGGCTGAACGGGACGCTCTTTGCAGCAGGCGCGGTCGATCTGCGGCGTGGCTTCGATGCCACGGATGTGCTCGATACACTTGAGCGCGGTGAGACGACGATGTTTTTTGGGGTGCCGACGATGTACACCCGCCTGGTCGCCGAAGCGCGCCGACGCCGGTCGGAGGGGAAGTCGGTGCGCGTCGATGGGATGCGCCTGTTCGTCTCTGGCTCTGCGCCGCTCAGCCCGCAGACCTTCGCCGAATTCGAGGAACTGTTCGGACATCGCATCCTGGAACGCTATGGGATGACCGAAACGATCATGAACCTGACCAACCCCTGTGATGGCGAGCGCCGTCCTGGTACGGTCGGCATGCCATTCCCCGGTCAGGAAGCGCGCGTCGTTGATGTGCGCACCCGTCAGCCGCTTCCCGACGGTGAGATTGGCGAAATTCAGGTGCGCGGTCCAAACGTGTTCGCCGGATACTGGCGCAACCCGCAGGCGACTGCCGAGGCGTTCGATGCCGATGGCTGGTTCAACACCGGCGACCTGGGCTGGCGCAGCGCCGATGGGTATTTCACAATCACCGGTCGCGCCCGTGAACTGATCATTAGCGGCGGGTACAACATTTACCCGCGCGAGGTCGAGGAAGTGTTGCTGGATCACCCGGCCGTCGCTGAAGTTGCTGTGGTCGGTTTGCCCGACGCAGAGTTTGGCGAGCAGGTCGTTGCAGTGGTTGTTCCGGCAATGCAGACGACCGATGGATTGGAACAGGAATTGATCGACTGGTGCCGCGCGCGCCTGGCGAGTTACAAAAAACCCCGGCGCGTCGTTTTTGCCGCATCATTGCCGCGCAATGCTCTCGGCAAGGTGCAAAAGCATGTGGTGCAGCAGCAACTTCAACAGGCGCAACCTGAAAGGACGCCGCAATGAACTATGATGATCTTGCCGCCGAACTGCGCGAATGCGTCAAAGGCGATGTACAGACCGATGCAATCTCACGCGCCCTCTACGCGACAGACGCGAGTATCTATCAGATCGAGCCGCTGGGTGTAGTGTTGCCAAAAGATGAAGCCGACGTTGCAGCAGTGGTGCGTCTGGCGCGCCTGCGGCGACTGCCGATCGTGGCGCGCGGCGGCGGCACCAGCCTGGCGGGGCAGGCGGTAGGGCGCGCCATCCACTTCGATTTCACCAGGTATATGAACCGCCTGCTGGAGGTGAACGTCGCAGAGCAGTGGGCATGGGTCGAACCAGGCATCATCCTCGATCAGTTGAATGCTGACCTGGCGCCGCACAATCTGAAGTTTGCGCCGGATGTTTCCCCGTCGAACCGCGCGACAATCGGCGGCATGATCGCAAACAATTCGTCTGGCATGTACTCGCTGGTGTATGGCAAAACCATCGATCACGTGTTGGAACTCAAAGTTGTTCTCGCCGATGGCAGCATCACGACTTTTCGCCCGCTCGATGAGGCTGAACTGCACGCCAGGATGGCGAATACCGAACTCGAAGGGCGCGTCTACCGCACAGTGGCGCGCCTGGCGCGTGAACATGCCGACGAGATTGCGCAGCGCTACCCCAGGGTGCTGCGGCGGGTCGGCGGATACAATCTCGACGCATTTGTGCCGGTTGTTGAGCATGGAGAGACCCGCTACGGCATCATGTTCGGCGCCCGATCTGCCGACCGGCGTTTCAACATGGCACACATGATCGCTGGCTCGGAAGGCACACTGGCGCTGGTGTTGGCGGCGCGCATTCGGCTCGTGCCACGCCCAAAGCACACGGCGCTCGCGATTCTGGAGTTCGATACGCTCGATGCCGCGCTTGATGCGGTTGTGCCCTGTCTGGAATGCCAGCCGGCTGCCGTCGAGTTGATGGATGACATACTGCTCGATCTGACGCGCAAATCGCGTGAATATGCGCAGTATCTGGCAATGTTCGTGCAGGGAGCGCCAGGTGCACTGTTGCAGGTCGAGTTCTTCGGCGATTCGCAGGAGGAGGTGCAGGACCGGCTGGTGCATCTGGAACGGCATCTGCGCAATCAGCATCACATCGACTGCACCGTGACGCCGGTGATCGATGCCCGCCAGAAGAGCGCCGTGCTCGCCGTGCGCAAGGCGGGTCTTCCGTTGCTCCAGTCCCTCTCGCCCGACCTGAAGCCGGAGACGTTTGTCGAGGACTCTGCCGTTCCTCCCGAGAAACTCAACACCTATCTGCGCCGCTTCCGCGACATCTGCCACGCACACGGCGTGCGAGTCGCTTTTTATGGGCATGCCAGCGTTGGCGTCATTCATGCCCGTCCGCTGCTCAACCTGAAGAATGCTGATGATGTGCGCACCATGCGCGCGATTGCGGAACAGATCAAAGACCTGGTGCTCGAATTCGGCGGTGCGCTCTCCGGTGAACATGGCGACGGCATGCTGCGCGCTGAGTTCAACCGCGAGTTGTTCGGCGAAACGCTGTACGAAGCATTTCGGGAGATCAAACACACCTTCGACCCCTACGACATCTTCAACCCGGGCAAGATCGTCGATGCGCCGCCAATGGATCAACATCTGCGCTATGGAGCGCACTACCATCCAGTTCGGTTGCATACCCACTTCCGGTTCAGTGATACCGGCGGCATTGTTGGCGCAGTCGAGTTGTGCAACGGGAACGGATTGTGTCGCAAACTCTCCGGTGGCACCATGTGCCCGAGTTACATGGTGACGCGCGATGAGGAACATTCGACCCGTGGTCGCGCGAATGCGCTGCGCATGGTTTTTTCCGGCGCGCTGCCGCTCGATGCGCTCACCAGCACACGCATGAAAGAGGTAATGGACCTCTGCCTGGAATGCAAGGGGTGCACCGGCGAGTGCCCGTCGCGGGTCAATATGACGCGCCTCAAATCGGAATGGCTGTCGCTCTACTACGAGCAGCATGGCATCCCGCTTCGGTCACGTCTGTTCGGCAGCATTCGGGCGATCAACGAAACCGGCAGTCGTCTTGCGCCGCTGGTGAACCGCGTGCTGGCGTTGCCCTTCCTTCCCGTGCTTCAGGAACGTCTGATCGGCGTCAGTCGTCACCGCAGCCTGCCGCCATTCGCGTCGCAGCCATTTCATCGCTGGTTTGCCAGCCGCCAGGCGCCGGTCGATGCCGACCGTCCTTCAGTGGTTCTCTTCCCCGACACATTTGCCGACTACAACGATCCACACATTGCCAGGGCCGCCGTGCGCGTGCTGGAATCTGCCGGATACCGGGTACTCCTGCCGACGCGCCGCGTCTGCTGCGGGCGCCCCCAGATCTCGAAGGGGTTCTTGAAAGAAGTCAAAGCGCTCGCACAGCGCCAGCTCGACGCGCTGGGACCGTATGCGGCGGCGGGCATCCCGATCATCGGTCTTGAGCCGAGTTGCATCCTGACCTTCCGCGACGAGTATCCTGACCTGCTCGATGACCCGCGCACCGCAACACTGGCGCAGATGTCGTTCCTGTTCGACGAGTTTCTGGCGTGCGAGGTGCGCGCCGGTCGCGTTACACTGCGTTTTCGCGATCAGGCGCCGCGCAGGTATCTGTTCCACGGTCACTGCCACCAGAAGGCGCTGATCGGCAGCACCCACGCACTGACGCTGCTCCGGATGATCCCCGCCGCCGACGTGCGCGAAGTCGATAGCGGATGTTGCGGCATGGCGGGTTCCTTCGGATATGAAGCGGAACACTATGCCATTTCATACAAGATCGGCGACCGGGCGCTCTTTCCGGCGGTGCGCGCACTGCCGGCCGACGCCGAGATCGTGGCGATGGGAACCAGTTGCCGCCAGCAGATTGCCGACGGCACAGGACGGCGCGCCCGCCATCTTGCCGAAGCGCTGGCGGACGCGCTCGAAGAGTAGCGATACCATTACTCCGCGCAACGCATTCTTCCCTTGCGGCTCGTTGAACCGCGTGATATGATGGCGAACACGAGGGGAAACGAGCCCCGGAATACTGTTCAGGCGTCTTCTGTCAACGCATGCGCCTGGCAACACTCACACACCTGAGCAGACGCCAGAAAGTCAACAGCGCGGTCGGCGCGTGGTGATCAGCGACGATGATCCCCGCAGCGCGGACCGTTTTTTTATGCAACGACCATCGTTCCGCAGAACGCGGCAACCGATACGCACATAAGAGAACGTATTATGATCGCCGAACTCAAACGCCTGGTCGTTGGCCGACCACTCGCCAACGACCAGTTAGTCCACGAACGATTGCCCAAGCGCTTGGCGCTGGCCGTCTTTTCTTCCGACGCGCTCTCATCGACGGCATACGCCACCGAAGCGATCCTGATCGTGCTTTCCGTAGCCGGCGCGGCAGCGCTCTGGCTTGCCACCCCGCTGGCGCTCGGCATCGCCGTTTTATTGATAACCGTGGCCTTTTCCTACAGCCAGACAATCAAAGCCTACCCGCAGGGTGGCGGCACCTATATCGTTGCGCGCGAAAACCTGGGAACAGTTCCATCACTGACAGCAGCATCAGCATTGTTGATCGACTACATCCTGACCGTTGCAGTCAGTATGTCTGCTGGCGTGGCAGCCATCACCTCCGCCTGGCCCGTACTGGAACCGTACCGTGTCGAACTGGCGGTCGGGCTGATCGGTCTGGTCAGTCTGGCGAACCTGCGCGGGATCAAGGAGTCGGGGGCAATGTTCGCCATTCCGACCTACGCCTTTGTCGCCAGTATGTTTCTCCTGATCGGAACCGGACTGCTCAACATTATCACGGGCAATGTGACGCCTGCGCCACCGCCGCACAGTTCTCATCTACCTGCCGAAACGGGTGCACTCTCACTGTTCCTTATTCTGCGCGCATTTGCAGCAGGATGTACGGCGCTAACCGGTATCGAAGCCATTGCCGACGGCGTGCCCGCCTTCAAGAAGCCGGAAGCGCGCAATGCAGCGCTGACGCTGGCAATCATGGCTGCGCTGCTCGTCACTCTGTTCCTTGGCATCACCATACTGGCGAATGCCTATCATATTATTCCCGACGGCAGCAGCGAGCCGGAAACGGCGAATTCGCAACTTGCACGCGCGATCTTCGGCGCAGGATCGCCGTTCTACTTTTTGCTGCAAATTGCGACGATGGCAATCCTGGTGCTGGCGTCGAACACCGCATTCGCCGACTTCCCACGACTGGCGTACTTCATTGCCCGTGATCGCTACTTTCCACGCCAGTTCACTCAGCGCGGCGACCGGCTGGTGTTCTCGAACGGCATCATCGTTCTGGGAGTGATTGCATCGTTGCTGGTCATTGCATTCAATGCGCGCGAACAGGCGTTGTTGCCGCTCTATGCCGTGGGGGTTTTCATATCGTTTACCATTTCACAGACCGGTATGGTGCGGCACTGGCAACGCACAAAGACGCCAGGCTGGCGGCGCAGCGCCATGATCAATGGTTTCGGCGCACTGATGACCGGCGTCGTGATGCTGGTGCTGGCAATCACGAAGTTCCGCGAAGGCGCGTGGGCAGTGCTGCTGCTCATTCCAATAATGGTTGTCGTGCTGCTGACGATCCACAAGCACTATGAAGCTGTCGCCGAGCAGTTGTCGCTGGAAGGCGCACCACGCCCTTCGCCGGTGCGGCGTCACACGGCGCTGGTGCTGGTCAGCGGCGTTCACCGCGGCGTGATCCCTGCCCTGCAATATGCGCTGTCGATCGCGCCGGACAATGTGACGGCGGTGTACGTCGATCTTGATGCGGAGAATACGGAAAAGATCAGGCGCAAATGGAACGAATGGGGGTGTGGTGTACCGCTGGTTATTTTGCCTTCGCCGTATCGCTCACTGATGCAGCCGTTGCTCGCGTACATCGACGAAGTCGAAGCGCAGTACGACGATGATGTACTGACGATCATTCTGCCGGAGTTCGTGCCATCGAAATGGTGGCAGCATATGCTCCACAACCAGACCGGGCTGCAACTCAAGACAGCGCTCTTCTTCAGCCGCGGCAAGGTCGTCACCAGTGTTCCCTACCATCTGGATCACTGAGACCATTTTAGATTGTAGATTTTGGATTGGAGATTGCTGCGATAGCGTTGTGATGCGCTCTGATGAGCGTGCGCATGCGGCTTGTTCAATT
>FWWL01010567.1_pt1 | contig 10579 bp, 8 predicted proteins | sample 2228331 | NCBI WGS metagenome assembly FWWL01 (sample SAMEA103939775, study PRJEB20133) | metagenome
CCATCTGCTGATAGTGCCAATCGTGTTCTGCTTCCTGCTCCCAATATGCGAGAAGATGGGTCATCTCTTTGTCTGCTTGCGAATATTGCCCGATAAGGATCAAGGAGTAAGCCACTGCCTCTACCACATATGGGTCAGCCGGGTTAGGGTGCACCTCCTTAGCCTTCCATGCCACGTCGGAGGGCGTTTGGATCTGTTGCAGATACGGAATGCCTTCCTGCTGGATGCAGGTCAGCAGGTCGGTCATGCTTTCTTGCCGTTTTTCTTCTTCGAACCGCAAGCCAAGCCCTGATCCCAGTCGCTTCCCGAAGAGGTAATACACATGGTCTGATGGCACATACAGAGGCTGAATAAACGCCCATAGATAGAAACTCGACCGATCCCACGCTGATGGCTCAAACGAAAATCCGCGCAGTAACCACTCGACAGGTTCGGCATACAGTAGAGACCCCTTGAAAGTAAAATCGGGCAAATGTGGCAGCAGATAGTTGTTAACCAACGATTTCCATTGTGACACCTTCATCGCCTTTGCTCCCCTAGAGCCTGATTTCGTAGACCTCGGGGTCACAACCCTTTGGCAAGTGCTTGCGGATCTCTAGTATCCTCCTAATGGTCAACTTAGCACTGCCAGTCTTCAAATCGTAAATAGCTTGGGACTTACGCAGTTGAGTTCAGCACGTAAACAGGATGAGCCAGATACTGACGAACTGCCTCCCGAATAATCCGTAACTTCGCCTCATACCAACTCATCCCCGTCTGTAAACGCCAAGCCTCCAAGCGCAGAAACGCTCGCAAACTCAACGGCAAATGACCGCGCACCGCACGTGCATCCCGAGCCTGGCAACGCTCCACCCCACAGCAGTGCTTCAATCCACGATGATACCCCTCTATCGCCCAGCAAAGCGACCCATACCTGTTAAACTGCCCAACGTCCATCCCCAAGTCGTTCGTGCACCAATCCTGCGCGTCCCCGTCTGTGCAGACTGTCCGAAATACCTTCACCATCCCAAAACCACGAAGGTGCACCACACCACCCTCCGACGGTATCTCCACCTCCCCCACCGGCACATTCCCCTTACCGTCCGGATTGACCATACGATTGCTCTTCAGCCGCGTCAAAAAACGCCACCCCAGCCGATGAACCATCTTCAGGTTCTCCACCGAAGCATACCGACTGTCAAACAACATCATCGCCGGCGCAAAACCCCGCTCCACCGCCTCAGACACCATCGCCCGAAAGTGCGCATTCTTGCTCTGCTTACCGTCATACACCCGAAAATCACACGGGATATACGCCTCCCCGTCCGTCCACAGCAAGGTGATGAGATGGATGCCCTTCACCACCCGATGGTGCTTGCCACTCCAGTGATATGTGACCAACTCCATCTTCGTGGCATAGGGTTTGTCCAGCGTGGTATCATCTACGATTAACACCCCCTCGCGCGGTCGCACCAGCAGTTGCGCCTCTTGCCACAACGCCTCCGTGTCGGGAGGCTGTCTTGAGAGCAAACGGGTGAAAGCATCGTGAGCGGGAGCATGGGGACGCCGGGGCTGGCATCGTTGTGCCTCAGTGCAGGTGAAGACCCGTTGGGCGGCACTGAGGAAATGGATGGTGTCCATATCGTCGCATTTGGGCGGGTTCATAGGTAGCGCACCCCTTTGACAGCAGGTTGTGAGCGGTCGTATTCTATCATCGTAGGATGCACGCAGTCAACTGCGTAAGTCCTATGTCAATTTTCACCTCCTTGCGTGAGTTCGTATATCCTCCATGAGTAATACGAAGCAAGAATCCAGTGGAAAACGCTTGGGTAGTAGGTGGGTTCGCCCAATGTCCACCACACTTGACATATCCCTTGCTGACGGGGTCTAACCACTATCTCTGCGAATGCATCCGTAGCCGGGAACACATGCCCTATCTTTAACGCTCCTTCGGACAACTCTGAAGGTGCAATCTGGTCATAGCGTAGCCCGTCGGAGCCGTAGTCTTCAGACTCTGTCCCCACCAACTCAATGCGCTCATACTGCCTGGCCAATTCAGCCACATCTTCAGGCAACTGCCTCAAAACGTCTTCAGCCAGTGGTTTCGTTCGTGGCACTAGGCGAAACACACTCCTGTCCTGCAGGACTTGGTATGCCTCGTCACGCGCTTGTGTCAGGGTAAGATGAGCGATGCGCGCTTCTTGCTCTCTCCATCGTCTATCACGCTCCTGCTCAGCACGGATGTATGCGCGGTAATCTCTCCACCACTTGGACAGACGGCGGTAAAGGGCACCAGCGATTATGACCACGCCTATCAGGAGAACCCACCAGAACGCGCTCACCGGACTGCCTCTCCTACGGACACTCTTTGCTGTTCTCCAGGTCGCGATGCAGGTTGTTCAGAGCTCGTGCTGTAATAGTATACCGATTCGTGTTCAGTCGCAGCAGATTCTCCAACCGCCTCATCCGACGATGGAGCGCTTTATGGGTAGCGGGATCAACCAGCCTCAGGTTCCAGCGCCCAGAATGGATTTTTTCGCTCAGCCCCCCAAGCGGGAACACAGCTGGCTTACCCCCAGGATGCCCACGTAACGGATTGACGTGATGCAGGTGCATGCCTCGTGGACGATTGATGTGCCGAGTCGTCTTGTATATCTCGCTACTTAAGCGCTCAGCACTTTTCTGTAACGCCTTCCGCACCAGCACCTTTGACCCTCCCGCAAGCAGGATCTCGGCGCCAACCTCCGTATACTCACCTAATCGGTAAGCCAAACTGCACTTGTTCACTGCCTCGTTGGCTCCTATCCAGCTTCGGATGCGGTCAGTGAGACCAAAGGTGAGCGAATCTCCCACCCCTGCCGAAAAATTGGCGAGATCATCGAGCCAGTCCAGCCCTTCCGGGTCTGCCTCATTGACCGGGTCATTGCCGCAGTAGAGGTAGAGGTTGGGGTCGCCTGCGGCGGTACCGATAGGGTCTTTCTGCAGCCATCTGCCTGTGCGGGGGTGTGTTCTTTCCCTCGCCACAGGAGCCACACACCGCCACAGTGTGTGTTCTCTACTCCACCCTGTCCAGCCGCGCCAACACCCGCTTCACCCGCTGACGATACCACGAATCCTCACGCATCCGCTCTGTAAACCGCTGTGCAATCTTCTCCCGAGCCACCCGCACACCCAAACGACCCAGTGCCTTCAAAACCCAAGTTCAAGCCTTTGCTTCGTCGCTTCAATTTGCGCAAGAGACTCCCGGACAAGCCGTTCGCTCCGCTCGTCCGTCAGAGAGTCCGACACTTTCCAGCGCTGCTCGTCAACCGACTCATACAGGCTGAGGGCGTTGACCAGCCGCAAGAAAATATCCCATAGCCATTCTTCAGAGGGGTGAGCTTCCCCCTACCGTGCCTGACCATGCGCTGAAAGAAAAACATGATTTCGGCGCGCTCTTCGGGATGTTCAACCGCCCGCCGGAGCAGGTCTATCAAGGTTTTCATCAACCACCGTCGCATGGTGCTTACGCCTCCTTTTCCTACGCTGGCTCCAAAGGCGGTCGTCGCCCTGTGGCAATCGCTTTGTCAATGCGTTGGATCGCATCCTTCGCCGCTTGACGCACCCACGACTTCTCATGCTTCAGGAAAGGCTCTATCAGCGGGCGCGCCTCCACCGCTCGCAACTTGCCTAAAGCGTTGATGGCTTGCAAAGCGACAGTCGGATCGTTGAGCAGTTCCATGAGCAACGGAATAGCCCCTTCGGGTTTCAGACGCACTAACGCCTGGATTAGCTGTTGCCGTGCCTCGCCGTGTCGCGAATCACGCAAGAGAGCGAAAATCTCTTGCAAATCCTCTTTGGTGGCAACGAACCCAATCGCATTCCCTACTGTCCATTTATAACTCAAGAGGGGATAAAGCCCGAGTTGCTCGGCTTCTTCTGTCGTCCTTGGTGCATCGGTTCGTTTGAACTCTTCAATCAGGGGGCGGGCGGCAACCCCCCGTGCCTCCTTCACCGTCAACGCACGCACAATCGTTTCTTTTACCCCAAGAGTGTTCACTTGGGGAAACATCTCCAATAGCACCGGCACCGCCTCGGGATAAGGCTCGTTGGTGTTGACAAGGTCATCCAGCGAGTCCACGTCGATGTAGGCACGCTCGCGCAGAGCCTGCTTTACCATATCGAACTCTTGTTCCTCTTGTTCCAGATAATCTTTGAGATGAGGAAAGCGCTGGAGAAACCGTGTTCTAGCTTCTTCCCTCGTTGTAAATGAGGGAATTCGGGGTCTGATTTTGCGCAGTGGTCGCTCGTTGTTCATGGCAGTATCCTCCGCAAATCTATCTTACCCTGCCGTACCAAATTCTCCAGTTGCTTGGAGAGCTTGGTACCCTGACGAACTATCAGAACGAACGTGTATCCATTTTGATTACACCAGTTCATATAATCCTTCAACTGTTGCGTATAGCTCAGGCGTTGTACGTTCTTAACTTCTGTAAGCTCCTTTGCTTCTCGATTTATTGCATCCGGAATGCGATATCCACTTTTCGTGCTCATCCCGGGACCTACTGGTCCTTTTGGTCCCGTGATTCCTGCTGCACGCTCCCCCGCTTGACCCATTAATACAGGGTTAGCGCCGCCACGGACCGGCCCCGGTGCCGCCCTGGGAAGGCTTCTGGCATACGGTGCAGCGACTGACCCAGCCGCAATCAATACCCCGCCAAACGCCCGACCGAACGCCTGACAATCCCCCTGAGCCGCCGCCGACCAGTCCGCTACAAAACCCTGCCATATCCCGCTCACCAAGCCTTTGGTCGACTTCCAGCTGACCCCGTTCTGCCAGAAATACGCTCCTATCGTAATGGGGCTGGTCACTGTGCCCCACAGGGCTTGACCGTAGCCGATAATCCTACAGGAGAGGACAGTTTCGTACCTCTAACTACAATCTGTGCCGCTTCAGCCTTGCTCCGTTAACTACCCTGCGTAATAACTGTGCTCCAACTAACGCAGCGCAAAACAAAAAAGCCACCAAAAACAGGTGGGAAAGAAAGGCAAGGATACTATGAAGGATTAGCTCACCAGACTCCCATCTGGGTCCCTCTCGCTCTCCATACGCAACCACCAGCACGCTGACGATAACCGCGAGCCCAGATAGCAAACTCAGGGACACCACCCTGTTCTTCCATTGTGCAACCGTAAAGCGGAGCCAAAGCAAGAGAAGTATGAAAGTCCATTGCAGGATGTTATAGATAGGCTCGTAGGTCTGGTAATCCATCGGAAGATGAGACCACGGAAAGGGCAAAGAGGGTTTGACTGCTACAAAGATGTCTAAGCCCTCGAACTTTGAGCCGTAGACCATCCCCCATACCAGACCAACCCCTGCTGTCACTGCCATAGATGCCCTTGTCAACCAAACTGTGATCCTGCCTCCCATTTGCACTCTCTCCCATGTATTGAATTATAGCTTAAGGTAGATAGCGGCGATCTGGAGGTCCCGTAAACGGAGGGCTTGGAGGCTGAGGCTTCGGAACACTGATGCTCCTGTTAGGATATGCCACTACGACTTTAATTTTCTCGCAACCACGTCTTTTGATGAGGGAGCCTATCAAGTAATCGTTCGAGACCAAATCAATACAACCGGCAGAGCCAGGACTGGTACTTCCATGCAAGAAGAAACCACCGCGGTTACACGTGTTGGTAGACGGGTCAGGCTTCAGAGGAACACGGTACCTCCCCCACGAACTACTTGGTGGGTAGTACCCTTTCTCTCTCCATCTCCAAAAAGCCCATGTTGATTGCTGCACGTCTTTAGGGTCGATCCAGTAGATTCCTTCAGGAATGGGACCAAAGTGCCTCTTGTGCTGGTCGTTTGGAGTAGCTCCTGGCATGCCACTCCACGCCGTTACTGTCTGAACGAGTTTTCCCGTCTCATCGAAAAACTTCAGTTTGTTGCCTGTGAACAGAATTGTCTTGATACATGTCTTCGCACCTCCAGTGTCCGCTCTGTTGATAGGTTCATTATCCGCATATCGATACAGGTTCGGGTCGCCCGCGGCGGTACCGATAGGGTCCTTCTGCAGCCATCTGCCCGTGCGGGGGTCGTATTCCCGTGCGCCCACGTGATACAGACCAGTAGCAGGCGTCCATTCATACCCATACGCGCCGTTCCAGCGGAAGGGGTTGAAGGTGGAACCCACCTGCTCGATGGGGTTGCCCCAGGCGTCGTAGGTGTAGCGGTCGGTGATGTTGCCCTGACTGTCAAGGAGCAGGCGGGTGTGCCCGCGTGCGTCGAGTAGATAATAGCGCGTTCCGCCCGCCGAGCGCAAGTCCACCCGCGCGACGGGACCGAGCAGACCCCATATATATACCGCCCTGACTCCATTATCGTCTGCTTCTGCCAGCAGAACGTCGCCATCGTAGATGAAAGCCAGCTCTTCCTGCGCCGTCGCATAGCACACCCGGCGCCCCAGCGCATCATACCTGGCGTTATATAAACTGCTAACTGAAACTTGAATCAGGTTGTCAAAGGCATCGTAGGTGTAGAGGTCGTCCAGCCCGAGCCCGCCTTGCCAGCGTGCGGTTTGTCGGTTGCCGTTCGCGTCATAGGTGAAGCTCCAGTTGCGCGAGGTCACGGCAGTCAGTCGGTTCTGGGTGTACTGCCAGCCTGTAGCACTCCCCCACGCGGTGAGGTTGCCGTTGGGGTCGTAGCTGAAGTTGGTGGTGCTATTGTTCAGTTGTTCGTATTGGAGCGAACCATCCCCATAGTATTCCCATAGCCACACGCGGTATGGTGCGCCCGACACCTGTTCCATCGCCTTGCGCAGGGTGCCGTCGGGGTAGTAACCTCGGTCATTGGCACCTGTGCCCCGGTAGTCATACTGCGCCAGCAGGTTGCCGTTGAAGGAGTGCTGTATCAGTCCAACAGCGCCGACAGACTGGCTATCTGCATACTGGATGTTGGTCAGCAGGGTGGAGTTCGTTCCCAACGGATAGACCTGCTGAGTGAGAAGCCGACCCGCGCCATCGTAGGTATAGCGCACGAGTGGGACGCCATTGTATCGGATATCCGTTAGTCGTCCAGCCTGGTCATACTGGTATTGCAGAGTGGTTCCCCAAAGGGTGGTTAAGGTGCTGACTTCGCCGCTGGGCAGATACTGGTAGCCCAGCGCATACACCGTCCCTGTCGCCCCTGCTTCCTGCATCAGTCGCCCCGTATGGGCGTCGTAGGTGAACTGGATACTCCCCGCCTCATTAGAGGCAGTTAGCAACCTGCCGGCTGCATCGTAGGTGTAAGTGCTGTAGGGGGTGCCGTTGACCGTTATCTGGGTCACCTCACCGGTGGGGCGATAGGTAAACTGCACCTGGGTGCCGTCGGGTTTTGTCCACTGCTTCACCCGTCCACAACAGGTATAGTCGAAGCTTTCTGGGTTCAGACCGTCAGCCTGCACCGTGCGCAGCTCGTCGCGGGTACCGTAGGTGTAGCTGACGCCGGTGCCACCTCCGCCTTGCACCCGCACCAGCCTGCCATACAGGTCATAGTCCAGTTTGGCAAAGGGGTATGAATAGTTGCCGAAGCGGATGCTCGTAAGCAAGCCTGCAGCGCCTACCAGCGGACTGTTCGGTTCGTTAAAGTAGTTATAGGTGAAGTTCACGGTACGGCCGCGGGCATCCTGTATCTCAACCGGGACGATGTTGTTCCAGATGAGACTGATAGAGGTATTGTCGCTATAGCGGATTTGAATGGGCAATCCGAAGGGGTTCAGGGTCACCTCGTGCCAGATGGAGGGCTGTCCTTCTCCGTTTGGATAGGCTTCCCACCGGTTGGCTCTACCCAGCCCATCGTATTGCGTAATGCGCAGAACCCTACCGGTAGGGTCATAAAGCGCACTCGGTTTGTTTCGCCATTGGTGGTTCGTGGGGTAGTAGTCCACCACCCATGGTAAACGCTCGGGCTCTGCAAAGGAAAGCAAGCGCCCGTCAGGCAGGTACTCGAACCGCCATTCGTTACCGGCTCCATCGCGAACTGCAGTGGGTAGTTCGCCGCTATTGTAGGTGATGGTGGTCTGCACGCCTGAGGGGTCGGTAACGGAGTTCAGCAGGTTGGCTTGTCCTATCTGGGTGTAGCCAAATTGCCACAGGTTGCCTGCACGGTCGGTGTACTGGGTCACTTTGTCCGCGTCGCCGGGCAGGTAGGAGTAGCTCTCCGTCCAGGCTGGTTGCGCATCGCTCTCGTAGCGGTAGTAGGCAACGCTGGTCACCCGCCCATCCCTATCCAGAAGATATACTGTTTTCTCGTTTCCCGCATGCGATAACGAGGGGCGGACGTACTCAATGCGCGAAAACATCCCTGTTTCGTCGAAGGGTGGGGTCGGCTCGGTCGCGAAGAAGTAGGTTAGGGTGGAGGCGGGTTTGCCCTGCGGCTGGATAGTGATGCGCAGTTTGCGCGGCTGGCCGTTAGAACGCTCCAGATACTCGTATTGATAGCTGGTGGGATACAGCGAGCCAATGCGATAAGAACCCAATCGCATGCCATTCTCCGGCGCGGTCTGGTTGTTCATGCTGGCGTTAGTCCACGTCCACGACTCTTGCCAGAAGTTACCATAGTAGCCACCGCCATACCCGCCCCCGCTGGCGGGAATAGTCAGTGAGGACATACCGTTCGCGGAAAAGTATACATTGCCCCAGGAGATGCTCGTGCTGCATACGCTTCCTAGGTACGTCCAGGAACTGGAGTTGCCCAACTGGTGGTAAACGCCGCCGCTGTAGAAACGCAGCTTGCTCCCCGAGAGGGAATCGGTCATCATCACCGCGCCAGTAGCGTCTCGTGTGAACGATAGGTTGTTGCCCAAGGGGTCGACAATAGAGGCGATGTATGCTGTGCGAGGTTGATCCGGTAAAGCGGAAAACTGGTAGAACCAATTGCCTTTGGTATGCATGGCTCCAGGAGGTCCCCCGCGCAAGATGAACGAGCCGGCAACGGGCTCCTCCAGCTGGCTGTACACCCCCTTTGCGCCTACATACACAGGAGCGCCGTTTTGTTCAGCCACCTTCCAGAAGCGAAGCGATATTCCAGTCGCATCGTACACCACCACCTCTCGTATGCGAGGCCGCAAGTTCCCCGTGAGGTCGCCATCACCCACGCGTCCCCAAACGGGCACCAGCGGTACTGGTGCTTCTCTTCCCGGCTCGGCGAGCGTACTGCTGTCATCTTGTCCCGTTGAGCGCACCACAACGCAGATGCGTTCCAGCCCAAACCAGCTGTCTGACGGAACCAAAGGCAACCCCATATAGTCGTCCCTTTCTTTGGGGGCTGACGTGCGCGTGTAGCCTGTGTGTGGTACATCGGTCAAGGCAAAGGGGATGGTATATGCAGTTTGTCCCGTTGCCGGGCGCAAACGGCACAGAGCAGGGTCGCAGAACCACCCTGCCGCGTCGGTCAGGCTCACACCCATGTCCAGCAGCACCACGTTAGTCGCCTGATAAACATCAACCAGCCTCATGAAACTCGCAGCGGCATAACCCATCCGCGTTCCATGCGTTCGCGGTTCAGAAGGGGAGTTGTAGTGAACCCCGGAAGGATCCATCCACACCTGGGCAATTAGTTGGACGGGGAGATTCACTACCGCAACATAGCGTCCGGTTCGTTGCTCCAATTGCACCGGTATCGTCCCTGCAACAATGAATTCACTACTATGCATGTCATGGGTCTTGTCGGAGGGAGCGCTGGCATCAGCTTGCTCCAAGAAATTATCTACAAACGCTCTGGCGATTGAGAAAACAATACCGCGCGGAGGATAGCCGGAGTCAGGATATCCACTTGCCACTGCAGTCACCTTAGCCCGCACATACACGGTTATTTGCGGAGGCGGATCACCCGCTCCCTGCCATACGAGCTTGATGACGCTGACCCCCAGAGCGCTAATACTACCGTGGCTGGCATCGTAGTACACCGGGTGGTCCGTTGACTCGATCAATGCTTGACGCAAGCCGACCGTTGACTCGAAGCGATCTGACGCCTGTGCCCGTCCACCCGAGTGATATTCTCGCCCTTGGGGTGAATTATAGCCGTCGATATGCACTCGATGCCAGCAGTCTCGGTATTCCAGTGGAGGATTATAGTAGTCTTCGCTGTACCACAGCGGCCACCTCAAAGTGGCATTCAGGTAGCCCGGGCTGGTGCCATTGTCGGTTTCAAACCAATACTCTACACTCCATAAGGATGCAGGATGATATTGAGCGCAAACGGTGTGGGCGAAGAACACTAAACAGAGGACGATGACGGGGAGGAGGATGCGCTTAGTTGCTCGTCTTGTACCCCCCCTGTACTGGATAAAGTAGCCCATATTGCCCTTGCTACTTGGCGGTTGGCGAATACGAGAGCTGCGCGCATATAGAGTAACACCCTTTTTGCCCGAATATTTCGGCTCCAGTCTCGATTTTGCTGAGACACATCATATCACAAACAACACGACGATGCAAGCGTTTGGCGACAAATTCTTAAAAAATTCCCGGCGTAGCAGGTTAGCTGCTAATCCTTCACTCCAGATTCAACGCCCTCTGCACGCGCGGGGGTGAGGTCGTCTCCTGTCGCAGTACCCGCACCGTATCGCCTCGCTGAAGCTTC
>FWWL01010568.1_pt1 | contig 10578 bp, 14 predicted proteins | sample 2228331 | NCBI WGS metagenome assembly FWWL01 (sample SAMEA103939775, study PRJEB20133) | metagenome
GCTTAATTCTCTTAACTTGTTTGATAGTAATAATTTTATCTGATTTAGTATAGTGATAGATGGTATATCATACAGTTTGGATGGTAGCAATGGTGTCAATCTTGTATCAGATATTATAAGATTTGGCTTGAATTTACCAATATTACAAATCTCCTTATAGGACTGTCTAATTAAGTTTATAAAATTCATAGGAATCTTCATTATACTCTCCTTTACATCAAAGCCAGTATTTGGATCCCAACCCAATTCTACTGGAGGTACAGTGATACAAGAATAGCCATGAATCTTTATATACTCTACAGCATCACCAAAAGATGAGAATCTTAACAATGTATTCCTCTTATCTAGTTTATCTGCTACGTATACCATCCTACTAGCATGCCCTAAACCAACTCCATATACTCCAATGTATATCCTCTTCATACTAACCATGCATGTGATCTAACATTATAACATCTCCTCGAGGCAATACTTCTTTAAAGATTATGGCTTGGAACTTATATACTCTAGTATCTTCATAAAACCAGCAGTCTGGTAAAGCCCCAGCCTTTATACATGTCTCGCAAAGAAACCTTTCTTCATCCCAATTATACTCAATAGCAACTTGAGGTAGCAATAGCCCACTTCCGTATCTCCAATGTATTATAAGCCCATCCTTTCCAACTCTGATCATCTTTGGATAATCTCTAGGATCATCTACTCTAATAAGTTCTGGTTCTGTTAATATACTCAATTCAATGGTTATATTACTCATCTCTTCTCTACTTACTGGCTCAAACCTAGGATCTCTGGAAGCACTTATTGCTGCATCTACTACTGCTTGATATAAAGGTTTTATTGGTAGAGGATATCCTATACAACCTCTTAACTCATCCCTACTAGCCTTTTTGTTTAACGTTACAAAGACTCCTTGCTCTTGCATATATCTCATCTTTGTATCCTCATCTATAACAAATTCATCGTTAGCAAGATGATGCTCTATAGCATCTCTGGCAAGTCTAACCAATCTATAGCCATCATCAATACTTAGCAAGCCTAGCATTCACCCTTTCTTCTAACTCTTGTATCTTCTTTATATGACTTCCCTTCCAATATACTTTCTTACAATTAGTACAAAAGTAGAACTCTTCATTCCTCTCATAAACATTCTTAGGAACCACATCCTTAGCCATCTCCTTAGCATAAATTGTTAATGAACAATTACATAAAGGACATCTGGAATTCTTGATATCAAACCTTAATCTAAGATTTAAAATAGATGATATCTTAGCAAGGTTATCCTCATCATTACTATTAACAAATATACATCTAACATTACACTTCATAGCCTTTCTGAACAATTCCTCGTCAGAAGTTAGTAGTATCCTATTCATAGCAAGGCATAGTGATAATAGTTCCTCATCATCAATATGATTATAGTATAATGAATCAAAGCCAAATATTCGTAACTTCCTTGCTAAGGTACCAAGCATAGAGTCTATTACAAATCTCATTCTGCTGTAGATGAACCTTCTCTACAATCTTCACATAGGAACCTTCCTTCTACATATTGTAAGTAGTCAGACCATTCTTCACAATCATCACAATAACCAGAGACTAGGTTTACCCTTCTAATTATATCGCCACGTATGATCCTAGACTTTTCTGATATAACATCAACCAACTCTGGTATGACTGCTATTACATCAGATGCTGATATAACCCCAACAACCTCGCCTTTATAAAATACCACCAACCTCTTTATCCCATATCTTCTAAATAATCTTGCTGCTCTAGTTATGCTCTCTTCACTATCTACGCTAACAAGTTTATCCATGACCTCTTCAGCCTTTATATCACTTGGTAGCCTATTCCTAATAACAGCCTTTGTTACTATATCTCTATCACTAACGATACCAATGGCTTTGCTATTATCAGTTATTACTACAGAGCCAACTTGGTGTTCATCCATCAACTTTGCTATCTCATATACACTAGCATCTTTTGATGCTGTAATAGCTGGGCTATTCATGACATCTTTTACTAGCAATCTAGTAGTTATAGGCTCCCTTTCCATTCATACGTATATTGATTAAACATGTTTAATAATCTTCCTATAGATACTTGCCATTATCTAACCAAAAGGAATTAAACCAAGTGCATTGCTAGGATAAGTATGAACCCTCTAGACAAAGTATTCTGGATAAGGATAATCTTTGCTGTAATAGCGGGCTTGGTAGCAGGTGGCTTAGGTTTTCTAAGTATTAATAAGGATGCTGCTAGTGGTATAGGCATAGGATTCTTATTTTACATATTGTCATATGCTACAGTAAGGGCATTTTATGGAAAGAGTATACTCCCTACAGAGAGAAGCAAACTTATAACTACTGGTATAGGAGCTTACATCTTCATGTTCTTATTTATATGGATATTATATAATACCATATCATTTGGGAGAGGAGGATAGATGTGGTTATACAAGACCTATGGCATACCAGATGAATTGTTTGCTAGGAATGAGGATATTCCAATAACTAAGGAAGAGGTTAGAGCAATAACTATAAGCAAGGCTAGGCTTGGAGAGGGTTATACTGTTATAGATATAGGGAGCGGTAGTGGGAGCATAACAGTAGAGGCTGGATTGATGATAGGCAGTAAAGGTAAGGTTTATGCTATTGATAAGGATAAGCATGCTATAGAATTAACTAAAGAGAATGTTGAGAGGTTTAAACTATCCAATGTTCATCTAATACATGACTATGCAGAGAATGTATTGAGCAATCTTACTGAGGCTGATGCTATATTCATAGGAGGTACTGCTGGCAATACAAGTAATATAGTAAGGGAAGCTTATAATAGGCTTAAGCATGGAAGGAGGATGGTAATAAATGCTATAATGCTAGAAACAATCTATAATTCTATAAATACTCTAAAAGCTCTTGGTATTAAAGACATTGAGGTAACACAAGTAATGATAAGTAAGGGTAAGAGCATTAGTACTGGCATGATGCTAATTGCTAGAAATCCAGTAACTATAATAACAGCAGAGCGATAATTGGTTTAAATAAGTTATATGTCATAATAAAGGCATGAGCAAGTTATACTGTATAGGCTGTGGACCAGGAGATCATGAGTTACTAACATTAAAGGCAGCACGGTTGTTAAGAGATTGCGATATTATCTTTTGCCCAACATCTAGGAAGGGTAGGGAGAGTATGGCATTATCTATAGTAAAGCCAATAATAAATGAGAGAAGAGTCAAACCAGAGATAGTAGAGTTGATCTTTCCTATGGTTAAGGATAAGAGCGTATTGGAAGAGGCATGGGAGAATAATGCTAGAATAATATCAGAAAGGTGTAGAGGTAGATTGGCAGTATATCTCTGCGTTGGAGACCCTTCTCTCTACAGCACTTTCTCTCATATACACAAAAGATTGGCAGATGATATAGAGGTAGAGATAGTTCCAGGGATAGCATCCATACTCTCATTTGCTGCAGAGGCAAAGATAAGCCTTGCTGATGGGGATCAGATTCTATCTATAATCCCAGCATGTTATGATCTAGAGAGAGCAAAGAGCATAGCAGATGCTAGTGATACTCTAGTATTCCTTAAAGATGGTAGATACTTCCCAAATGTTATAAGCATATTAAGGAATAGTAAGTTCAAGGATGGCAAGATGGTTATTGCAGAAGATGTATCAACTGCTAATAAGATAAGCATCACTAATGTAAGTGAGATCAAAGATATACCAGTATCAAAGTACTTCTCTATAATGGTGGTTAAAGATGAATAAGGTGTACTTTGTAGGTGCTGGACCAGGAGATCCAGAATTGATAACAATCAAGGCTAAGAAGTTGATCGAAGAGGCTGATGTCATAGTATACTCTGGTTCATTACTAAATCCAAAGATATTGGAGTATGCAAAGGATGCAGAATTGTACGATGCATCAAGGTTAGATAGGGAAGCGATAAATAATATACTAGCAGAGGCAGCATTGAATGGTAAGTTAGCAATAAGATTGCATGATGGTGATCCTAGCATATATAGTGCAATAAAAGAACAGATAGATATGCTAGAGAGTAAAGGTATAGAATGTCATATTATACCAGGAATAAGTGCATTATTTGCAGCATCTGCAAGGCTAAATATAGAATTGACATTACCAAGCATAACACAGACTATAATAATAACAAGGATTGAGTCAAGAACTCCAGTTCCAGAGAGGGAGAAGATATCGGAGCTAGCAAAGCATAGATGTACCATGGCATTCTATCTAAGTGTTCATCTCATAGATAAGATAGTTGAGGAGTTGCTTGCTGGAGGGTATGATAAAGATACACCAGTAGCAGTTGTATATAGAGCAACATGGGATGATGAGAAGATAGTTAAAGGAAGGTTAAATGATATAGCAAAGAAGGTTAGGGATGCTAGGATAAACAAGACTGCAATAATAATAGTTGGTGATGTTGTAGAGCCAGTGAGGTATGAGTATTCTAAGGTATACGATCCTAACTTTACTCATGGGTATAGAAGAGCAATTAATGAATAATGATTATAGCACGAATAAATATCCATTATTATAGTTCTAACCTTATATGCTTATCAATATTGTTAGCATAATGCTTATATTAAGAATTTACGGGATAGAAGAGTATCTAAAACATTATTAATGAGTTTAGATTGATTATATACATGTCATACGAGAAAGATGGTTATAATGAGTTCATAAAATCATGGTTAGAGTATATCAACCTATTATCAAGTGTGAGTCCAATAATGCCATCACTAGGCATGGTACAGACTTATCGGAAGAGAATGGTAGAGATAGGAAAGGAATTGGCTCTCATCTATAATGCTATATCCAAATTTAATGAGTATCTCCCAAAGTATAACCAATATATACTCAGCACATGGTTTGAGGCTACAAGGAAGGCACTAGTTAAATGTCAAGAAGAGAATATTAACGATAAGGAAGAGATAAAGAAGGTATGGATAGATATGTTAGAGTCAGAGTTTACTGAGTTATTCAACTCGGATGAGTTTGGCATGACAAGCAGTAAATTACTAAATAGTGAGAATGAGATCAATACACATATCTCAAGGTTAGCAGAGATATACTCCAAAGCACTTAATATGCCTGTGAGGAGTGAGATCGATGATATCTATGGAGAGATAATCAAACTGAAGAGAGAGGTCAAAAGATTGTCAGATAGGCTAAAAGTATTGGAGAAGGGTTTGCTACAGACTAAAAATTAAATATGCAGAGTAGAGTAATTAACGATATGTTTGATCTTCAATATATATTAGATGCTCTTGATGAATATAGAAGAGGAGTTGGCAAGTTATTAGATCATGCTGATGAACTAGAAAGGATAGATGTAGGTTCAACCCCAGCAGAGATTATATATGCTGGGAGAAAGATCAGATTGCTTCATTATGAGCCAACTAAGAAGAAGCTTTATCGTACTCCATTATTGATAGTCTATGCACTCATAAACCGTTACTACATATTAGATCTACAGCCAGATAGAAGTTGGGTTAAGAAGTTAGTTGATCAAGGTTTTGATGTATACATGATAGACTGGGGCACTCCTACATTGCTAGATAAGCATCTAACATACTACGATTATATAAATAGATATCTAGATAGGATAGTAGATATTGTAAGAGATAGATCTGGAGAAGAGAAGATATCATTACAAGGCTATTGTATGGGCGGAACTATGAGCGTTATGTATACATGCTTGTATCAAGAGAAGATAAGGAATCTATTAACTATAGCTCCAGTTATAGATACTGAGAAGGATACTACAGTCTTAGGGAATATCTCAAAGCATTTAGATGTAGATGCTCTGATAGATACATATGGAAACTGTCCTCCAGAATTCTTATATCTATGCTATTCATTGCTAAAGCCATTCAAGCAAGGCATGCAAAAGTATATGAGCTTCCTAAAGATTGATGATAAGGAGACTAAGGATAACTTCCTAAGGGTAGAGAAATGGCTCTATGATACACCACCTATAGCTGGGGATACATTTAGGCAATGGATCAAAGATATATACCAAGCAAATCTGTTGCCAAAGAATAGACTTAGATTGGAGGATCAAGTTATAGATCTAAGCAAGATAACTGTGCCATTGTATAATATAGCAGCATCTGAGGATCATCTAGTCTCCCCAGAGTGTAGCATACCTTTGAACTACCATGTCTCTAGCATGGATGAGCATTTTAAAGTATACCCAACTGGGCATATTGGATTGATAGCAAGTGCATATTCACAAAATGTAGTGCTAAGGGATCTAGTAGAATGGCTTAAGGTTCGCTCAACATAAAAAATTAGGATCTGATCATCCTTTCTGCAAGATCTATGGTTACATGAGCATCGACATCTGGTTCAATACTTATAAGTAATATCTTATCATCTATGTAGAATGTTAATTGTTGAACCCTATCTCTATTGGCAAATATGTATCTAACCTTCCCATACACCTTTTCAAACATGCTTGTCATCTCCTTTCTTATAGCTGTCTGATGGAACCATCTCTTCTCATGAATCTCATCCTCTAGAGGTTCTACGCCCTCTCTCATACCTCCAGCAATGAGTTTACCATTAGCATCTAGTATACCAACAAACCTTATCTTTTCATGCATGGAGAATATCTTCTTGCATAGACTCTCATATATCTCTCTATCTTGCTCTTCTTTAGATAAGATGTCTAGCATATAATAATATGGAATTATCCTGTACTTAAGTTTATTGTATTTTTTCTATATAAATTATAATTTGTACTTTTTATTTAGAGGTATGAGTATTACTTGGACTAGATCTCCTTCGCTTATACTCAAAGCTTCTCTCTCAGCTTCTGGTATGGTTATCCTACCATTACTCTGCACCGTTGTCTTGAATATAGCACTGTGCTGTGTCATGCCTTGAAGTATGGAGATGAAGTTTTGCATGCTAGCCATCTGTAGAGAACTCATCTGTTTTAAGAACTCTGCTTGAACCTCAGCATACTTTTTAAGCATGCCTTCTACATTCTCATTGATGTCCATTGAGTAAATAGATCTAATTGTTTATATAAATCTTATAAATACTATTCTACGTAATGAGTATGTATCAACTCATCGTAGAACCTTATATTCTTTATATTTACAAACTCTAGCAAGCCATACCTTGATAACTCTCTTCCAAAACCACTCTTCTTTAAGCCACCAAATGGAACTCTTGGATCTGATACAACTACATTATTAACAGTAACCATACCACATTCTAGAGTCCTTGATAATCTCTCTGCTTTATCTAGATCCCTAGTCCATATACTAGCACCCAGTCCAAACTCTGAGTCATTTGCTAACTTTATAGCCTCTTCCTCATCATCAACTATGGTTATTGGAGCAACTGGTCCAAAAACCTCTTCTCTAACTACCCTCATTCTAGAATTAGCATTCTTAATTATTGTAGGCTTGTAGAAATACCCCTTGCTATACATCCTCTCACCTCCAGTGAGTATCTCTCCACCATTCTTTACGGCATCCATTACTACCTCCTCTATAGTCTCTAGTGCATCCTTACTAGATAATGGCCCTAGATCAGTATTATCTGATAATGGATCTCCAACCCTAAGCCTTTCTGTATTTCTCACGAACTTTTCTATGAATTCGTTTGCTACACTCTTTACAACCAAGAACCTCTTATATGCAATACAACTCTGACCATTATTTATGAACCTACCTTTAACTGCACCATTTGCAGCTTTATCTAAATCAGCATCAGAGCATACTATGAATGGATCTGAACCACCAAGTTCTAAAACGCATTTCTTTATATTAGCTGTAGCCCTACTCGCAACCTTTCCTCCAGCATTTACGCTTCCAGTAAATGTTATAGCATCTGTATCAGCATCGATCAAAGCGTTTGCAACTTCAGATCTTCCAATGACACAACTAAATACATCCTTGGCACCAGTCTCTTCAAATATCTCCGCCAATTTCAAGCCAGCAGTAGGTGCCAAACTTGCTGGTTTCAATACTATAGTATTGCCACTCATCAACGATGGAGCGGCAAATCTTATAGCCTGCCAGTAAGGAAAGTTCCATGGCATTATACTCCCTATAACCCCTAGAGGCTCAAATATAACTATGCTCTTCCTTGCATCTGTATTCATAACCTCCTCGTGAAGCAAGATGGAGGTATTATCTGCATAAAACTCTGATACCCAGCTACACTTTTCTACTTCAGATCTTGCTTCTTTTATAGCCTTACCCATCTCAATGGTAGCAATCCTTGCCAATTCCTCCCTTTTCTCCTTTAATATCCTTGCAAATTCATAAAGATAGCTTGCTCGCTCATGAATATCCTTCTTCCATCTCTTGAATGCATCCTTTGCCCTCTTTACTTTCTCATTTATCTCTTCTCTAGTTGCTTGCTCGTATTCTACAACAACCTCTTCAGTAGCTGGATTTATTACTTGAATCTTCTCCATATACTATGAAGATAAAAACTCTAATTTATTGCTATATTCTAAAACATGCTCTAACTTAATATTCCTCTAAGATATTATCTATATCATGGATATAAAAGATGTATTTGGAATGGAAGAAGGAAGCGTTGTTGAACTTAAAGGATGGATTGCTAATAAGAGTAGCATGGGCTCCTTGATCTTCATAACATTAAGAGATGGTAGTTCTTACATACAACTTGTAGGCAAGAAGAATTTTACTGATAAAGAGTCTTTAGAGAAGATGGAAAAGGTTACCATTGAATCAGCAGTAAGTATTAAAGGTAAGTTGAGGATAGATCCAAGGGCACCTAATGGTAGGGAGGTTATAATTGATAAGTTTGATATAATAGCACTAGCAGAAGAATGGCCCATAACTAAGAGCGTGATAAGATCAAGTAGATTCCTTTATGATAATAGGCATCTATCTATTAGAGGTAAGAAGGCAAGTTCAATACTAAAGATAAGATCAGAGTTTATAACAGCATCTATAGAATTCTTTATAAAGCAAGGATTTACACTGATCACTGCACCAACGATAGTTGGCACAGCAGTAGAGGGAGGAGCAACTCTATTTGATGTAGATTATTTTGGAAAGAAGGCATACCTTACTCAAAGCGCACAGCTATATGAAGAAGCAGCAATATGCTCATTTGGTAAAGTATTTACCGTCCAACCAGCATTTAGAGCAGAAAAGTCAAAGACAGCAAAGCATCTTACAGAGTTCATAATGATAGAGGCTGAAGTAGCTTTCAATACACAAGAGGATAATCTAAGATTACAAGAGGATATGCTAAATTATGTTGCTTCTAAGATAGTAGAGAATAGATCTTATGAACTCTCATTATTGGAGAGAAGGTTTGAGGTTCCAGAGAAACCATTCCCTAGGATAAGTTATGATGAGGCTAGAGAGATATCTATAAAGCATGGAATAGAATTTGAGTGGGGAGAGGATATACCTAGTGAAGCTGAGAAGATAATATCTAAACAATTTGACAAGCCATTCTTCATAACTGGTTATCCAGTGAGTGCTAGAAGCTTTTATCACAAGGCCAATGGTAACATAACTCTATCAGCAGATATGATCGCTCCTAATGGTTTTGGAGAGATAGCTAGTGGAGGGCAGAGGATAGATGATTACAATACATTACTAGCAAGGATTAGAGAGCATAATCTACCTATAGAATCTTTTAGATGGTATCTAGATCTTAGGAGATATGGCATGCCTCCTCATGCAGGTTTTGGCATAGGAGTAGAGAGGAGCATTAGATGGATCTGCAATCTTAAGCATATAAGAGCGGCATCTCTATTCCCAAGAACCATAACTAGAGTCTATCCATGATCTTATCAATTCCCACTTTATAAAAAAGAGGTTTTTTATTTATGTGAACTTTGGTAACTCTCCTCTATCCTTATCCGATATTGATGGTAGTTTACTATCTATATTGCTCTCTGCAATCATTGCTGCCTCTGTTAATATCCTCTCAGCATCCTCTGTTACTACGTCACTGCCTATACTAAAGCTATTTCCAGATACTGTATCTATTAGCAAGCTACTCAAGGTATTGTTAATCTCTCCTATCTCAGTCTCTGCCTCTGGCATCACCCTTGCAATCCCTCTCTGTACACTCTTCATAACTTCTACTGCAGGGCTTAGAGTTACTATAGCATCGCCTAGATCTTGTACGGTTGCTAATCTGTTATAGATCTGTTCTAATGCTATCTTTCCATTATTAACAGTCTTGCTTAGCTTACGTAATTCAGCAAGTTCATTAGCAAGGGCTTTAGCAGTCTCCATATCATGAGTAGTCTGAGCATTGACTATCTTCTTGAATATCCTTGCATCACGCTCATTTATCCTTGCAATCATAGAATCCATCTTCTGGATCTGTGCTTGTAATTTGTTACTTGCTTGTGTAATCCTTATCTTTAGTGGACTCTGTGGTGTTACTGCCTCCTTTACCTTCTCACTAATGCCTCTTGTATCTGGCTTGACCCAATTCTTCGTAAATTTACTCATGCTACTATCTTAATAAGATAGTTAATAATTAATGATGTGTAACAAACTTGATAATCTAAAAAAGAGTAGTGCACAA
>FWWL01010570.1_pt1 | contig 10577 bp, 9 predicted proteins | sample 2228331 | NCBI WGS metagenome assembly FWWL01 (sample SAMEA103939775, study PRJEB20133) | metagenome
GAAAGTTTACTTGAGGATGCCCGGGATGATACTCCTGCCAGGAATGGCTATTTACTTTTCACAGCCTTATTACAGCCAGAGGGCTTTTTTTGTCCTGTCAAACTGAAAGAAGGTTATAGCCGCCTATCCTTTTCTTGAACCAGATGATGGTATTTCACGGAAACAAGGTAAGAGTGGGTAGGGATGACCTGGCTATTTCCATTTTACAGTCCAACAGACCCCAAAATCAGCACAAGGGACGAAAAAAACTGAAACATGGTAATAGCCCGTTCCAAAACCTCCCAATAATCTATCCCTGGATAAGGTTCGTATTTACAGCCTCCTATGCTGTTGCCCTTTCACAGTCTCCCTTTCGCACCAAAAAACTGCAAAAAAGGAATAGCCATTACCCTGTCCAGAGTTTGAGAGGAGATTTCCTTTATGACTCGTGCAAAGATCTTATTTTTTTGGTCTTTTACTTTCCCAGGGCTTGACAAAAAATCCCATCCATGGTATACTAAAAGCACTCTGAGAGGTGGATCCCCCTCCTCGAGGAGACGGACCCATATCGAGTCCAGAGGGAGGCCTGATGGACAAGAGAATCGGTATTGTTGGCATCATGATTGACGACTTTTCGCAGGTTGGTGCTGTTTCTCGTATTCTGAGTGAGTATAGTGATGCTATCATCGGGAGACAGGGAATCAATCTCAAAACCAATCATCTCCGTGTAATTTCTCTCATTATCGAAGCTACAACTGACGAGATAGGTGCTCTCACAGGGAAACTGGGACGTCTCCATGGGGTAAGGGTCAAATCCATCCTCTCCCGAACCCAGGAGGAAAAAGATGCCCAGCATCCAGACAATGACATCGTTCATCCCGAGGGATGAACTCTACAACCGTCTCGAGGACGCTCAGAAAGTGTTTTCGCCCGACAAACTCCACGATATCTTGCATGATGCCCTGAAACTCAAGGGGCTTTCACTTGATCAGGTGGCTATTCTCCTGCAGGCAGAGAGGGACGAAGATATCCAGGCTATCCTTTCCGCAGCCAGACAGGTGAAAGAGGCTATCTATGGTAGACGCATGGTGCTGTTTGCTCCCCTCTATATTGCCAATTACTGTTCCAACAACTGTGTCTATTGCGCCTTTCGCCGGGACAATACCGGCCTGGCCAGAGCCAAGCTCTCGTACAAAGAAATAGAAGAAGAAACCCTCGCCCTCCTGCGAGAAGGACACAAAAGGATCCTCATGCTTACAGGAGAGGATAACGAAACACCCTTAGAATACTTTCTGGAGGCGATACGCCGAGTGTACCATGTGAGGGATGAACGGGGAGCCTCTATCCGCCGTATTAATGTGGAGATAGCACCTCTGGATGTTGATGGTTTCCGCAGGCTCAAGGCGGAAAAAATCGGCACCTATGCCTGTTTCCAGGAAACCTATGATGAAAAACTCTACGCAAAATACCACCCATCTGGACCCAAGTCTGATTACCTCTGGCGTCTCTATGTCATGGACAGGGCGATGGAAGGCGGTATAGATGATGTGGGGATAGGGGTTCTTTTCGGACTGGCGGACTACCGTTTTGAGGTTCTCGCCCTGCTCGTTCATGCCAACCACCTTGAAAAGCGTTTTGGATGTGGACCTCATACTGTGAGCGTTCCCCGTATTGAGCCAGCCGATGGTGCGCCTCTCTCGACCCGGGTCCCCTTTCCTGTGTCGGACCAGGACTTCAAAAAGCTTGTTGCCATCATTCGTCTCGCTCTTCCCTATACCGGCATCATCCTCTCCACTCGGGAGAGTGAATCTCTGCGGCAGGAACTCTTCCATTATGGGGTAAGTCAGATCTCTGCTGGCTCCCGCACCAACCCCGGTGCTTATTCTCACCCCGGAGAAAAGACAGGCAGTCAGTTCTCCCTTGGTGATCACAGGAGTCTTGAAGAGGTTATCTCAGCTCTTATCGACGATGGGTTTATCCCATCCTTCTGTACCGGTTGTTACCGCAAGGGGAGGGTGGGGCAGGACTTCATGGACCTTGCCAAACCAGGACTCATCCAGAAATTCTGTATGCCAAATGGTCTTTTTTCCTTCAGGGAGTACCTGGATGACTATGCCTCACCACCAACGAGAGCAAAAGGCCTCAAACTCATTGAAAAGCTGGTGAAAGAAATACCTGACCCCAACCTCCAAAAGAGGACAAGCCAGGGTCTTCAAGAAGTTGCAGAGGGGAAAAGGGATGTCTACTATTGATACTATGAGTATCCATCAGGGGGAGAAGTTTTTTTCCATGATTCCGCCTGTATCTGAGAGGGAAGCCCTCTTCTCATGGTGGGAGAATCAGTCCACCGAGACCCTGGTACATTTGGCCAGTGAAACATGCTCTAAAACTTATGGAAACAAAGTGTATCTTCGGGGACTTATTGAGTTTTCTAACGAGTGTCTCTGTGATTGTCTTTACTGTGGGATTCGCCGTTCCAACACCCATGTTACCCGCTATAGTCTCACCGATGAGGAGATTATTGAAACCGTCAAACGGGGACTCATGACAGGTTTTCATACCTTTGTCCTTCAGAGTGGCGAAAACCGACCGGAACTCCCCGAACGCATGGCGAGACTCCTCTCAACGTTGAGAAAAATAGCGGGTAATGATGTGGCTTTTACCCTCTCCTGTGGTGTTTATCCACGTGAGGTGTACCGCGAGTGGAAAAAAGCCGGTGCAGACCGCTATCTTCTTCGTTTTGAAACCTCTGACCCGGACCTTTATGCCCGCCTCTGTCCGGGAAGAACCCTCGATCATAGGCTCCAGGCTCTGGAGGATCTTCGAGTTGAAGGTTATGCGGTTGGTTCCGGGTTTATGGTTGGACTCCCTGGAGAGGATGCTCTAACTCGCCTGGAAAATGTTCTGCTCTGTCGCGAGCTTCGTCTTGAAATGGTTGGCATAGGTCCCTTTATCCCCCATCCTGATACCCCTCTCAGGGACTCTTCGTCCCTTCCCATCGAACTCACGATCCGAACCACCGCTCTCTTGCGACTCCTCCTCCCATGGGCAAACATTCCCGCGACCACGGCAGCCGGTTCGCTTCATCCGAGGGGGAGAGAGATGATGCTTGAAGCTGGAGCCAATGTTCTCATGCCCAATATCACACCCGTGGAGAAGAAACGCCACTACCTCCTCTACGCCAACAAGATCTGTCTCGATGAGGATGGATGGGAGTGTCTCTCGTGTCTCTCCCTCCGTGTGGCATCAGTAGGCAAAACCCTCTCCTTTGAGCGTGGAGAAAGCGTTTTACGGGAGAAAAGAGTATGAAATACGGAAACCAGACTGAGCTTGCTCTGCAAAACTTTGGGAGAGGACAGGTGCCAGAAAAGCTCATACGAGCCTATGGTGAAGTAAAAAAAGCCGCCATCCTGGCTATTCAGAGGAGTGAACACTTCTTTAGCCAGGAGGTGTACGAAAGCCTCCTGATAGCCATTGATGAAATCATCAGTGGTCAGTGGAATGAAGCCTGTGTTGTCCCCCTCCAACAGGGGGGCGCTGGTACAAGCCTTCATATGAATATCAACGAACTCATTGCTACTCGAGCTACCGAGATCCTCCAAAAAACCTACAATATCCAGCGTTCTCTTCATCCTCTGGAGGATGTTAACCGTTACCAGTCCACCAATGATACCCTTCCAACAGCGGTAACGATTGCCCTATTCCGGGATCTCATGCACATCGAGGATCTGGTTGTATCTCTCCAATCTGCTCTTGTTCAAAAGGAAAAAACCTATTCCCTTACCCTCATTATGGGCAGAACAGAGCTCCAGGATGCTCTTCCCATGACATTGGGGCAGATCTTTGGTGGATGGGCTGGTATGATTGAGCGAGATAGGTGGCGGCTTCATAAACTCAAGGATCGCGTAAGGGTTATTGCCCTTGGTGGGACAGCTGTAGGTACAGGCTTTCCTGCCCCCCAGGAGTATGTCTTTGCCGTTGAACAGTGCCTTCGTGAGGTTACAGGGCTTCCTCTTGCTCGTTCCCAGAACCTTCCCGATGCCATAGCCCACCATGATGACTGGTCAGAACTCGCTAGTGGTTATCTTCTCCTTGCCAAAAACCTCGAAAAGCTTTCAAGCGATCTCTTGCTCTATACCTCCTCATTCTGCCAGGAAATGACACATCCCGAAATCCAGTATGGCTCTACTATCATGGCTGCCAAAACCAACCCTGTCCTCCTCGAGTGGGTCAAAGGGATGAGTATGCGCGCCGTAGCCCTCTGTCGTCTGGTTGAAGATTACCATGCCGCGGGTAATCTTCAACTCAATGCTTTTGTTCCCTTTATCGCTGAAGCATTGCTTGAAGTTGCCGATCTCCTCGAAAGATCCCTTCAAGGTATGATACGTTTTCTTGAGATTGTTCAGATCAACTCCGACAAGATAGCGAGCCATCTCGACCACTCTCGTGCTATGATCAATCTCTTTCTTCCCCTTCTGGGATATGAGAAAACCAAGGCAATAGCCAGGGAGATTCCCTCTTTTTCAAATCTGGATGATCTCAAACACTGGCTTTCCGAAAACAACTTTCCCCAGAAGATACAAAATCTCTGTGATCCCACTTCTCTCACTCGCTTTATACGAAAAATCCCTAAGGAGAAAAAACCATGAACCAAACCCCTCTTTCCGAAAGACTCAAGTTTGTCCTCTTTGGCAAGCGCAATGCTGGAAAATCCTCCCTCATCAATAACCTTGCTGAAAAACCTGTCGCCATTGTTTCTGACGAACCAGGAACCACCACTGACCCCGTATCCTTCCCCATGGAACTTGCTCAACTTGGACCGGTGGTTTTTATCGATACGGCAGGTCTGGACGATGAGGGACCCCTCGGAAACCTTCGCATTCAAAAAACCATGGAACGTCTTAAACTTGCTGATGCCGGGATTTTTGTTACACCGGCTCATGAGATGCTCACCGAGAAAGAAAAAACCATCCTCGAGAGTTTTGAAACTACCGGTCGTCCACTGCTCGTGGTATGTACCTTTTACCGTGGAGAAATCCACCCATCCAAAGAGTTTCTCACCCGTCGAACGTGGGTAGGGGTGGATAATCTCACACGGCAGGGAATTGCCGATGTCAAGAAGAAACTTCTTGAGCTTCGTCACCACCTCCAGCCAGAACCAGGTATTCTCGACGGTCTTGTGAGAGAAAACGATTTTGTCCTTCTCGTTGTGCCTATCGACCTTGCTGCTCCCAAGGGACGTCTCATCCTTCCTCAGGTGGAGACTATTCGTGAACTCCTCGATAGAGACTGTGGCGTTATGGTTGTAAAGGAACGCGAGCTCAAGATGTTTTACGATCATCTCGGCATGAAACCATCTCTTGTTATCACGGATAGCCAGGCCTTTCATAAGGTGGCCTCGGATATTCCTCCAGATCAACCCCTGACATCATTTTCTATCCTGATGGCGAGAAAAAAAGGTAGTCTCATCCCCTTTATCCAGAGTCTCTCCCGCTTTCGAAATACCCCGAGTGGGGCTCATATCCTTATCCTCGAGATGTGTAGTCACCACCGTCAGCCTGATGATATCGGAACGGTAAAAATCCCTCGTCTCTTCGGACAAATGATTGAACCAACGGTTACTTTTGACTGGAAAAAACAGATCTCTCATCCCGACGAACTTGCTCCCTATGATGGTGTTATCATGTGCGGTGGTTGTATGGTGTCACGAAGACAATACGAAAACACCATGGATCTCATCCAGCGTGAGGGTAAGCCCCTGCTTAATTATGGGCTTTTCTTTGCCTGGGTCAATGGTCTCTTACCCAGGGCAATAGAAATGTTTCCCGATGTCTATGAGGCTTACCAGCATTTGGACGAGACCCTTTAATGGAGACCTTTGCACGAAAGCTATTGCCTTGTTTCAGCCGTAACAAACACAAAAATCACCAAAAAGCTGAAACAAAGTAATAGCCTATTTCAGAAATCTCCCAACAATCTATCCCTGAATAAAGTTCGTGTTTACAACCTCCTATGCTGTTGCCTTTTTACAGCCCCTTTTTACTGCATGAAAACTGCAAAAGAGTAAGAGCTGCCTTTTTCTCAGAGTTTGAGAGAAGATTTCCTTTCTCCGATTTGTGCAAAGGTCTCTAATCATATTAGTTTTCCAAGATCTTGTTGCGTCAAATAAAAAAGTGCTCGAAATGAAAGTCGTTGACTCATAATAAATAAAAAGTACTTGAAAATTCATATTCTGAACTCTGATTTTGAGCGCTGTTTCTTTTTCTGTAACATATCAAGTTCTTTCTAGTTGACCGGAAACTTTCTATATCTTGCCCAGGATCTTCTGGAAGGCTGCATCATATTTTCGTTTCCTTCCGCTTCTTTTACCCTTTTTGATAATGTCTGCTTTGACATACGTGTATTTTGCCATCTTAAACCTCATATCTCTCTTCTAGTTCTTTTAGACTAGGGATAGTATAACTTTTTCGCGTATTTTTTGTTTTGAGGCAACATCCTTTTTTTTTTTACTTTTATTGTGAAGCAATTCGAAAATTTGACAAAAATAACCTCTCTTCATTACAATAACTTTAGTAAAAAATTTTCTCTGTTTTTTTAAAAAATCTCATAGAAGGAGGCACAGCGTATGGCTGTTAAAAAGTTTGGTTGGTTGGTGGTTATGGTGGTGTTGATGGTGGAAGGTATGTATGGTGCTACTCCCCCCAGTACGAAATCATCCACAAAGGTGACAAATACGACTACGTCCAAGACTCCATCCTCCTCGCAAAAAACGCCGGCAAAGGAAGTTCTGGATTCTCACTACAAGCCTGGTACCTTTGCGGTGAATGTAGGTATTGATTTGTGGGCATTTGCTATTGGAGGGTTTGGTTTCTATCCGGGAGCAGAGCTTTCTCTTGGGCAGTATGCTATTGAAAACCAGATTCCCCTTGATTTTGGTGTGGCTGTCCAGGGATTTTATTATACCTACTCTTATGATTATTACTATTATAATTATTCCTGGAGGTATAATTACCTTGGAGTGGGTGTGTTTGGGGTAGCCCATTTTGGTCCAAAGAAGAGTATCCCCACACTCCCTGAGTTTCTGGAGAGGGTTGATTTTTATGCTGGTATAGGACTTTTCTTCCGTAGCGTGTGGTATAATTTCTCTGATCCTGAAGTGCAAAGCTGGTATGATACCTATTTCAACCAGAAACCATCTCTTATTGGTTTCGCCTCTATCGGAGGAGTTACTTATTTTTTGACGGATAAGTTTGGTATTCGACTTGATGGCTCGTATTACGGTTATGGTGGTGCAACCCTCTCTATAGTTCTTAAGTTCTAAAAAAAGGGCTGCGTAAGCAGCCCTTTTTTACTGGCAATTTTATGCATCCACAAGCATATATCCAACACCAAACAATGTTTTGATGTAGCGGGATTGCCTGCCTTTATCGCCAATTTTGTTTCGGATATTGACTATGTTGGTATCCACCACACGATCCGTAATCTTTGGCTCTTCCATGAACCACACCTCACGCAGGAAGTCCTCCCGGGTAACAACTCGGCCTTTGTTCAGGTAGAGCAATCGTAAAACACCTGTTTCCTTGGGGTTGAGGTCCACCTTTTCCCCATTGGGTCTGATCACTACCATGCGATCAAAATCCACTTCTACATCGCCAATCTTTACACGACCATGGAGAGCGTAAGGGCTCTTGGTTGATTGAGCAGTCTTTATCTCAGCGATATAGTTTACCATTCGCAGTCTCGCTTTGATGCGGGAGGCAAACTCCATTATATCATAGGGTTTGCGAATAAAATCATCCACACCCATGTTGAAATAGTAAACCGCTGTTTCTGGAGAACCATTCTCTGAGAGTACGATGATAGGGAGATAGGGATTCTGGCGGCGAATCTCCTGGACAATCAACCCACCACGATTGCCCGCTTGATTCACATCCAGTACCACCAGATCTGCCTTCATAGGCTCAGAGAAGTTTCCATCCTTTGCGGAAACCACTTCCACCTTTACTGGCTGGTCGCTGAGTTCAAGCTGCGTTACCAGGTCTTTCAGGCTTTCTGCCTCTTCAAGGATCAACATCACCTTGTTTTCCATAGGTTCCTCCTTTTTAATAAACCTCTGTGATAAAATTATACAAGAGAAATGCTTAAAAATCAAGTCTTTTCCTGCTTCAATTCGAAAAAACACACATTTTTTAAAGATATTTTTACAAAAAGAAAAGCTCAACTTTTTTCCATTTGTGTCGATAAGAGATAAGAGGGAAAAGGAAGCCAAAGGAGGCCCATATGCGTTATCGTATCATGGCGTGGGGCATGCTCCTGGTAGGAGCATTGTGGGGGGCGTCGATTACCAACAAGCCAATTCTCAATCTCCCAGGTACAGAAAACAAATTCGATACCGAAGGCACTATCAAAAAACTCGTTGAGGTAAAACGAATTCCCATTCTCCAGAAACAGCAGGAGATTCAAAACCTCAAGATAGAGAATCAGATTATCCAGGATTTTGTAAGCTATCTGCGAGAACTCGACAATAAGAGCAAAAAGCTCTACAGCTTTGAGTCCCCTTTTGGTGATAAACTGGCCACGTCTTCTGATGAGTTCAGTGTATCGGCTCTCGCTCAGCGAAAAGCCCAAAAAGACAGTTATCAGGTGAAGGTGATACAGATAGCCCAGGCAGATTCCTTTGCCAGCCGTTCGATGTCCAGGTCTGAGAGCCTTCCAGCGGGGGATTTTTCTATCACGATGGGGGATACGACTGTCAAGGTACGTTTTCGTGGAGGAAACATCTATCAGCTGGCAGAACAAATTAACCAACAGGCTTCTGAAATCGTCGAGGCAAAGGTCATAGCCGATACACCCTCTACAGGTGTGCTGGTCATCTCGGGCAAGAAAACAGGCGTAAAAAACAAGCTCGTTTTTTCGGGTAATCTTGAACCCCTGTTCAAGGCTGAGCTTCTCAAAATGGGAGAGGACAAAAAAGAACGCTATGTGCCTCCACTTTCTCGTACCTTTGCCAAAAAAGGCAAACCCATCATTAACGAAACCCAGCTCACGCTTACGCCTACCTCAGAAGGGGAGCTGGTTCTCCCCGATAGTCCCGAAATCAAAGAAAACACCACCCTTGTGTTTTCTGTGTCTATCAATCTGCTTCCTGAAGAAGACTCCCCAACGAATTATCTTCTCGATTTTCCCATCGAAAAAATGGAGAGTGTCCAGGTAAGCAATGTGACGGTCGAAGGAGGGAGTCTCATTGTGTATTATGAGGAGCCAAAAGCTCCTTCTGTTCGGGTATCAAACTTTCAGGAGTATTTGATTCTGGAGTATAACGATGGACAAATCCAGCACCTCTCTCCAACAGCTTCGGGGGTTTATTCCAACAAGCTTGTTATGCAAAAGGGAAAGCGTATCGTACGCATTATCTTCAAAAACGAGAATACCGACAAACAAGTCACTTTTCAGAATCTCTCCTTAGAAACGGTTATTAGTGAGGGTGGTGTCCAGCCGAGAAACCCCGTTTCAAAAGCACAGGATGCTATTTTTACCCTTGATGGGATTGAGGTAACCAGGGATAAAAACGAGATCGACGATGTGATTGACGGGGTGGTACTCACCCTGAAGAATCCGTCCTCCTATCCAGCCAAAATTACCGTTGACCATGATTATGACAAGATCTACCAGGCTATCCTGGACTGGATCCACGCCTACAACCAGGTGATGGAGTATCTGGCGATTGCTACAGCCCCGGACAAGGATCGTACTCCCCTCAGTGAACGAAGTCAGGAAACCCTCCGTAATGGTGTTTTCCAGGCAGATGTGAGTTTTAACACCCTGCGGAATAAACTCAGGACGATCATCCAGAATGCCTATCCTACTGTCTATGGTCGAGAGCTTGCTCTTCTCGAACAGATCGGCATCTACACCAAAAAGGCGGGAAGCTTTTCCACCAGTGATGAGGAGTGGACGACGACCAAGATGGGACTCCTTCAGGTTGACGAAACCAGACTCAAAAATGCCCTTCAAACAAAGGTCGATGGGGTAGAGCAGCTTTTTGCTTCGGATACCACGGGAGATATGGTCAAGAATGAAGGCATCGCTGTTCAGCTCACTATTCAGCTTCGTTATGCCTACGGTCCAGGGAGTTTTACCACCCTGCGGATGGATAACAACAAACAGAAGATTGCCACAAAAGAAAAAGAAGTAGAAAAAATGAATAGAGAGCTCGAGGACTATGAACTCAAACTCAGACAGGAATATGGCCGAATGAATCAGGCTATTCAGCAGAGTGAAGCCCAGAAGAAATGGCTCCAGGGACAATTCCCCAACAAGTAAAGACCAAAAAAGTATAAGAAAAGGGCTTTTCTCGTGTGAGAAAAGCCCTTTTGCTTTGCCGGGGACAGGACTTGAACCTGCACGAGCTTGCGCCCGCTACCACCTCAAAGTAGTGCGTCTACCAGTTCCGCCACCCCGGCGTTGGTAGATATATTATAGCATATTTTTTTGGTTTTGTCAAGAGGAATTTGTCAAAACTATTTCTCGCCATTCTTTTTGAAATATTCCCCGACTTATTCAGAATACGCACTTTGAAACCTTTGCACGAAAGCTAT
>FWWL01010572.1_pt1 | contig 10576 bp, 8 predicted proteins | sample 2228331 | NCBI WGS metagenome assembly FWWL01 (sample SAMEA103939775, study PRJEB20133) | metagenome
TGCGTCGCTCGGTCGCTGCCAGCACGCTGATGATTGTGATTGCGCTAACACCCCTTCTGTTCGCCGGCGGTATCGTGGAGCAGATGTTTATTGGGCTGGTCTGGCCGCTCATCTTCGGTCTGCTCGCCTCGTTTCTGGTATCGATGACACTCACCGCGACGCTCGCTTCGCGCTTTTTGCAAGGTGTCTCACCTCACCCGTCTCGCCTTGAACAGTGGATAATCGTGCCCTTCCAGCGCGGGCTGGACAGGCTGGAAGCGGGCTATGCACGGCTCATTCGCTACCTCCTGCGCCACCGCTTTGTGAACCTGATGCGCATTCTGGCGACGCTTGTGGTCGGCTTCGGTTTCTACTACTTCATCGGGAGCGAGATGATGCCCCTCGGCGACATCGGGCAGGCGTATCTCAGGCTGGAGATGCAATCCGGCACTTCCTACTCTGCCACCGAGCGTGCCGTGCGCCAACTGCAAGCGATTATCGAGAAATATCCCGAAATTCGGCGCGTGTCGTGGGAGGTGGGCGCGGAGGGTGGACCAGGCTACTACGAGGGTGCCTACTTCACAGGCTACGCCTCCATGCGCGAGAATACCGCCACCGCCATGATCACCCTTACCTCTAAAGATGAGCGTAAGCGCGACATCTGGCAGATTATCGATGCGATTCAGGCAGAAGCCATGGCGACCATTCCCGGCATTCGCCTCCTGCAGATTAAGGAGATGGGCGTTGATGTGATGGCGACTGCCGCCGCGCCCATTCAGATACTCATCTACGGACCCGATTTGGAGCTGACCAGCCGTCTGGCAGAGGAGAGCCTCCAAATCGCCAAGGCGCAAGTGCCTGACCTGTTCCAACCCGGTACCTCGTGGACGCTCAATCGTCCCATCTGGAAACTGCGCATCGATCTGCCGAAAGCGATGCAAGCAGGTCTCACAGCCGAAGAGATTGCCCTGCAGACGTTCTATGCACTCAAGGGAGGCTACACTCAGGAGTTCTACCGCTTCCCCGATCATGCCGACCGCCGACAGACCAGCATCTTGATTCGCTATGAGGAGTCCCAGCGACTGCACCCGCGCGATGTGGAGCAGTTGGTATTGGTGAATGCGCGGGGCGAGAGCATCCCGCTCAAATCGGTGGCACGGGCGGAGTATGGTGTTGCGCCCACGCTCATCGAGAGGGATGGGCTGCGCCGCGTGGTCAGCCTGATGGGCTACTACCGCAAGGGCGACTACCAGCCCCCGAAAATCGACACGAACGGCGACGGTCAGCCCGATACTGCAATTGCCGAGCTGCCCTTCGCCACGCGCCCCTCGATGGATGTGGCGATGGATGTGATGATGAAGGCGATGACCCAGCTGAACTGGCCACCCCGCGAATACGGCATGGAAGTGCGCGGCGACATGACCCAGATGATGGATTCGTTCCGTCGGATGATGCTCGGCTTTCTGGTGGCGCTCTTGCTGATGTACTTGGTGTTGGTGGCGCAGTTCGGGGGCTTCCTCCAGCCCCTGCAGATGATATTTAGCCTCCCGTTGGAGCTGTCGGGCGTGTTCATCTTCCTGTGGCTGATGAAGCAGGCGTTCAGCACCGTGTCGCTGTTGGGCATTATCGTGCTGACAGGGATGGACATCACCGCGGCGATATTGATGATTGACCTGATACTGGTTCTGCGGGCGCAAGGTATTCCGCGCGACGAGGCGGTGGTGCAGGGTTGTACCGACCGCTTGCGCCCCATCTTGATGACCGTAATGGTGACGATTGCCGCGCTGGCGCCTGTCGCCTTCTTCCCCAAAATGGGCACCGATGCCTACCAGCCGCTGGCGACCGCGGTCATTGGAGGGCTGTTGATGGGCACGATTTTGACCCTCGTGGACATCCCGATTATGCACACGCTGGTGGACGATCTGATTCGCTGGCTCCAAAGCATCGGACGACGAGTTCAAAGAGCTTCGGAATAGCAGCAGGAATCGTCCAGTATCACGCGAATCAGAAAACAGGGGAGCTGAAAATGGAAGAACGGTGGTTCGATGTCGATCTTTGCCAGGGGCAAGTGCGGGTGGAGCGATGGTTTGCTTTCTGCGTTCGGGAGGCAAACCCTCAAGAAGATTTGGTGCAAAACAGCCTGCTTCGCCTTTGGCGTGCCTACAAGAAGGGACACGAGATTACCCCTGCCTATATCGAGAAGGTTTGCGAAAGCGTGTGGTACGACCACCTGCGCCGGCTGCACCGCCAACCGCCGACCTATGCCCTAGAGGATTACACAGCTTATGCCGTCGGGAATCGGGTATAGGGGCGGTGGAAACTCGCCTGCTGTTAGCGCAATCGCTTGCGCAGTTATCTGAGCGGGAGCGTTTGATAGTGGAGCAGCATTACTTGGAAGAGAGGTCGTTTTCTGAGATTGCACAGATGTTGGGCGAGCCAGTGGAGCATGTCAAGAAAGCGTGTCAGCGTGCGATAAGGAAACTGCAGCGCTGGGCACGCGAAAGCGCGGGGGGGTATAATTCATGAGATTGTTCTCCTTGGAAGGTTCTAAAGCGTTTAAGAAAGATTAGGTGGAGGTGTAAATATGGCAGGTTCAAATTGGTTGAGGCGTGTAAAATAGTCCCGTGTTGTACCCATAGTGCTGATAATTGTGGGCGTATTGTGGTTCGTGGGGCTATGGCCTCGCTCTCAGCTATCGGGTGAGCGTTTATGGCTAATAGGTGCAGTGCATGATGCTGGTAAGGTTCGGCGTAGTCAAGTGGTTCAACATCGTGTCTGGGTGTGGAATCCATCATGGCGCACCGTGTCACTACGGGTAATGCCGTCGTGCGGTTGCACAGTAGCGGAGCTTCCCCAAGAGGTGTTGGCACCTTGGAATGGGTTTCCACTTATCGTTCAAGTAGAGACTTATGGGCTGCCTTTAGGGGTTCAAGATAAGGTGGTGGTGCTGGAGGCCTCTTGTGGCAAGGAGCGCTGGCAAGAGTTAGTTCAAGTGCGGCTGAAGGTGGTACCCTAATGTCCCTTTTTGGGTACTGAGAGCGTTTCTTAATAGTGAGGAGGTGAATGCACGATGCGCAGCTTGAAATATCTGATAGTAAGTGTGAGCACTGTCGGCTTGATAAGTGCCGTGTTTGCGCCGGTCTACTGCTGGAGGAAATGCTTTCCTCGTCCTCGTGTAGTGGTGCACAGTAATAACTGCACCCTTGTGAAGTTGAACCCAATTCCTGTACTTCCAATTCTTCCTACAAGTTCAAATGCAACACCGACAGGCGACACCGTGACGCCACAAAGCGGTCCTATTGCTTGTATGGGCACCTGCTTGATTGAAACATTCGAGGAGAGTTTCTGCGGTGGAGCGCCTCTTAGTGAGCCATGTCATGACTGCCAAAACATTCCTGCCGGACCTGTACGTGTTTTAGTTAATAATGGATGTAGCTTTGCAATTGTAGGGAATGCGGCAACTTGCGGTTGCAATACTCGCGGCCCAGTCAGAGTAGATGTTGGGCATGATTGCCGTGCTCTTGTATGTAATAAATGGCCCTGCTAAGCGAATTGGTAGTGTCCCCAGTGGGTAGGGGTTTAGTACAGCCCAGACTACCTGGGGGACACTACCAGCGAATCTATCTTCCTTCCTAAGGAGGATTAGGCAGCATGTTCAGAAGGGCGTGGCTTTTGAGATTGGCACTTGCCATTGCGATGGCGCATGGTCAGACCACTGAGAAAGAGGTTCTTAAGAAGGGTCTACTACAGCGTCAGCAAGACTACCTTCAGCTAACCACCCAGTGGCATATTCGCATCAAGCAGTTTCCCGATCCAAAAGTGCTCCAACATAACCCTAAAGAGTTGCTCCAGGAACGCATACAGCAAGTGGAAGCTTCCCTGAAAGAACATGTGCGTAGTGGGAAAATAAGTGAAAAGGAGATGCAAACGCTCTTGGAGCGTTATCGAGAAACGATTCGTAAAGAGATTGAGTATGCAAGTCAAATAACTGAAATTCAGACACTGCTGACAATTGAGGGGCATCGTTCGTTTTGGGTGGTTTATGGTAAGGTGTGTGCCCAAGTATTGATGGAAGGTGGGGAGCTGGGTTGCAAAGAGGTTTACTTGCCAGGAAGTTATGTTTTGCGGAGCCCGAATATCGTGGTCGATTCCTCGAAAGCTCAACAACAAGTCGCCACTCAGAGGGTTAACACGGTTCTACCAGAAGCAGATTCGATGCTGCTTGCGATGCCTCCGAGTCCTCTACTGTATCGCATTTTGCTGTTGGGCGAAACGCCTTTCCACTGGGCACCTGAAGAGTTTATTAGGGTGGAGAAGCGCGGATCTGTGTATCGGCTTCATTCACGATACTGGTATCACGATTCTAACCGCGTCAAGGAACAGTGGCCTGTGGTGCATGAAGTTCCAGACGACCCTGTCCAGCGTCAGATTGCTAAGCTTGGATTGAAAGTGAGCTTCTTAGTGGATCCGTCAAAGGGGTTCGCAATCACTCGCTTTGAGGGTATTCAAGGTCAGGAGACCGTGAAAATAACGCGCTGGATGCGCTACGGCACTCTTTGGCTACCTGCCCAGATAGCCATTCAGCAGTTTCAGTATGAGGTCGAAGGTGGGCAGATAGTCAGGAGAGAGGGCGACCTACCAGCTCTTGTCGGTGGGAAGATTAGTAGACGCTTAGTTAGTGAGATAACCATTCATCTACAATCGGTATCGTGGACGCGTAATTTTCTCGATTTACAGGATGTATTGCCTCCAAATCGATATGTGACAGACTATCGCTTGGGGCATCAGCCATCACGCCCAGTAAGTTATCAATTCAACGGGCGTTTTCCAAACTTGAAGGAGTTGGAGACACTCTATAAAGAGCAGCAACAGTCGCAACCTCCTAACATAGCGACAAGGACAATCCCGAATTGGTCATGGGTTTTTCCTGCCATTTTGGTTGCTGTCGGGCTGATATGGTATCTTCGCAGTAGACTCAATAACAAGGGAGGTTAGGCAAATGTCTATCTCCCTGCTGGTATCGGGGTTATTAGCTCTTCTTTTGCTTATGCAGAGCAAACAGCTTGCCCCAAGGCATTTAGAAGCACGAATTATCGCCACAGCATTATTAGTACTTTTAATTGCGAATGCTGGCTTATTGCTCTCCTTCCGATGGGAGCCATTCAGCAGGAATATAACAGAGTGTGTCTCTTTCTTTACCATTGTCGATCGTCTCAGCATTTTCTTCGCCTTTATAGCCACCTGGTTAGCTGCACGATATTGGCGGATTGGGTGGCAGGTGATGCAACTGCTGGGTGGGATGGGATTGGGGATTATCTTGCTAACGATTCTTCTACATGCTTGGGACACTGCCTCGTGGAGATGGACGATTGCCTACACTTTCAAGGGCTATCATCGCCCTCATGGGATTTTACTTACTCCCTTAGAGGCAGGGTGTGTTGGGCTGTGCAGTTGGGCGTGGGGAACTTACTGGTCGCTTCAATCAGATTGGCGGCGATGGTTTGGAATAGGGTTGACTGGATTAAGTAGCGCCGTCGTCTATCTGACCCTTTCACGCAGTGCTTGGCTGGGCTTAGGCGTAGCCACCCTGATTGGGCTTTTGTTGATTCGACATAATCCTGCACTCTGGTTGCCTCTAATTATGACCATCACTATCTTCGTGATATGTTCGTTTGGTCTACCGCAAGGCTGGAACAGGAGCCTCTACGCTGCCGAAGGCGACCCTTCTGTACAAACGCGCCTTGATCAGTGGAGCCATTTGCCAGCGATTCTTCTCAGCTATCCTTTTGGGGTTCCCGAAGAGCCAACTTCACTTACACTTTCGCAGAAAGCTCCACCAGTAGGCAACATGCTAAACTTTTACTTCGATATTGGAATAGAGTTTGGAATAGTTTCGATGCTGTTGCTGATAGGAGTTGCTTTTGGTGTGATTATATTTTCTGTGCGTTTTGGCTTGCTTGGTCAGCCTGAAGTGGGTTGGGGTTTGGGAGCAATTGCTACCATCGTGTGCTTGCTGTTTATGTCGTTGGGGGGCATTGGCGGTGCTTTTGTTGGAGGATTATGGGGTCTAATTAGCGCACTGGAGGTAGAGCCAAATGCGCCTAAGAGCGTTCACATTGATTGAACTACTGGTTGTAATTGCCATCATTGCAATCATCGTGGCAATTCTGTTCCCCGTGCTTGCAAGCGTGCGTGAGTCGGGGCGCAAAACAAAATGGTCTCAGCAACCCGCGTCAAATCGGTATAGCAATCCAGATGTACCTCAGCGACTACTCCGATACCTTCCCGATGAACCGCTTTCCCGACGCCGAACACCCCCTGAACCATCGGTGGGACGGATTGCACGGCAGTAGCTGGAACTGGAAGCGTGCGCTCCAAACCTACTTGAAGAGTGTTCAGCTCAACGAGTGTCCTTCTAACCCCTTTTTGTGGAGCGATGATTTTATAGACAACTACGGGAGAGTGGCAGGCGATGAAACCAACAGGGCATGGGCAAAGAAGTTGCCCATCTCCTATGCCTACAACGGCTCATTCTTTCACGAGGGCATTCCAATACGAGACTATGGAGAGCCCTATCAGCGTCCGCGCTACTTGGCAGAGATACCAGAGCCGGGCTGGCTGATTTTGTTGTTAGAGACGCGGGTCAACTATCCTGATTTGGGAGGCTGGACACTGACACAGGTCTGGGTGTCGCGCACAGGGACGGTGCTGGAGGGTCGCGGATTGTTGTAGAGTCATCAACGGGGAGTGAACTGGGTGTTCTGTGATGGACACGCAAAGTGGCTGAAGGTGGCGCAGACTTGTGTGCCGCGTCAGCGGTGGACACCCCGCGAGAGCGATCAAGGACTCTTTGACGAGCGGGCACGCAGTTTGGTAGAGGAGTATAGGTAGAGGCTCTGTTGGGAATGGGGCTAATTGGCGGGCTGTTGATGGGCACGATTTTGACCCTTGTGGACATCCCGATTATGCACACACTGGTGGATGACCTCCTCCGCTGGTTCCAACGGATAGGACGACGCATGCACAGGACTGTCGAAGAGCAAGAGTGATGTCGCTCTCCCACAAAAAATTGTCGCCCTGCCGTTAGCATTTGCCCACCCTTCGGAAGCGATAATTCGGATGTGTACGGTTGCGTCTCCCCAATCAGGGAACTATGCAAACTGATAAGGAGGTCTCTATGAGAAACGGTATTGTTGTATTGGCTTTGGGTCTTGTGCTCTCAGCGAGCGCACAACAGGTCTATCAGGCTCAGCCGACCGATGATGTCTGGTACTACGACAATGCGTTCAATCCGGGCTTTACCCCGATTCTGCGAGTTTGGGGCACAGAAGAGTCGGCGGTTGACCCTACAGGTGCCCCCCCTGCCCTGAACTACTCCTATTCGCTTGCCCGATGGTCTTTGGCAGGTATTCGGCAGGGTGTGAACTATCAGGTGCTTTCAGCGCAGATTCGCGTCATCACAGCCCCACCGATTGGCTACACCCAACAGGAAGGAACCGAGTTCCCGTTGGAAGCGCGCAACCTCGACCGCGCCGATTTCACCGAGGCAAACTGGAGCTATAACGACCCGAACAACCCTTACCCGGGAGAAACCATTTTCGGCACGGGCACGATGGAGAACTATGATCCCAGCGCGCCGTTCGTCATCCCGATTCGCATAACCGCCCCTGAGTTCGAGGCGTACTTCAACTCCGCTATCAACGGCGACGGTTTTCTGGGAATAGGCTTCGTCTCGCGGATGGACCCTGGCGAGCAAGGCGGTACTCGCTTTTATCGCTTCTACTCGCGCAACGATACAGGAGGGCGCGGCCCGGTGCTGGAGGTGGTCTACCGCGTGGCGGGCGATGTGAATGGCGATGGATGCACCGACGATGCTGACCTGTTAGCCGTTCTATTCGCCTTCGGCAACACAGGTGCAAACCTCCCTGAAGACCTGAATGGCGACACCATCGTGGATGATGCCGACCTGCTAACCGTGCTGTTCAACTTTGGGAATGGATGCTAAGCGAGGAGTGCTGTGGCTTGGACATCTTGCCCAAGCAATCACACGGGCGGGACGCCCGCGCTACGGTTGTGGCTTGGGCATCTTGCTCATCCCCCCTTGCCCTGACAAGGGTACAGCCTTCTCGTTCGCTTTCGGGGTGAATACCAAAGTCTTCCAGCGGTTTCAGCCCTCACCCCCGTCCCCTCTCCCACTGGGAGAGGGGCACTTGGCTCCCTCCCTCTCCTTGTGGGAGAGGGAGGGGCGGGGTGGGTGAGGGCTTATCGAGGCGAAGGGATAAGGGTTTTCGCTCTGAAACCTGCACGAGGGCTTTTGAAGGCGAACCAAGACTGTGTACCCTTATCAGGGAATCAAAGGGGAAATTAACACGGGCAGACGCCCGTGCTAAGAAAAACTACTAAGAGGTGGTTACCATGCGCCGAACAGGCTTTACTTTGATTGAACTGCTGGTTGTGATAGCGATTATCGCCATCTTGGCGGCGATTCTGTTTCCGGTGTTTGCCCAAGCGCGCGAGAAGGCGCGTCAAACGCAGTGTGCCAGCAATCTGCGCCAGGTGGTGCTGTCTGCTCAGATGTATCTTCAGGATTATGAAGAGCGATTCTTCCCTGCGTATTACTTGGCACGCGACGGTTTAGTGGGCGTGCGCACCTATGGGCACTACGGCTGGCCCTGGCTTCTCTATCCCTACGCCAAGGTGTACGAACTCTTCTGGTGCCCCAGCGAGCCGAAGAGCAGTTGCCGTGAACTCAGCGACCCCTACTTCGGCTATGTGTTTGGACGATTCCCAGCATGGGGGTTCAATCAGGTCTTTCTCTCGCCCGGACAAGACCCTTACTATCCTGAAGAGTTGCCCTACCTCGGCATATCGCTCAGCAGGGTTGAGCGTCCCAGCACAATCGTGATGTTCGTCGAGAGCATCACCTTAGACCGTCGGGGCGGGATTCAGTGCACGGGCTACGATAAGATTGGCTACTTCCGCGTGGAGCCACCGCGTTTTTGGCAAGGTGCGCCCCCACTTCAACCTAAGAGCTATGGGCATGTGTGGCCCCGCCACCATCTGCAGATGCAAGGCGACCGTGTGGTGGGTGGTTTCGCTTCGGTGGCGTTCGTGGACGGGCATGTCAAGCCGATGACTCTGGACGCTCTGCGCAATCCCACTTGGTGGGAGTGACGAATTCTGGCAGGAATCGGGGTAGGATTGGCTAATCAGAAGGCGATTGCCGATGAAACTTGCGTGTCAAGAAGGATTAGTGCCGGGCAATAGCCTGCCAGAGCGCCTGGAACGGTTAGCCGAGTGGGGCTACGAGGGGATTGAGTTCTGGGGTGGAGGGCTGAAAGAGCGTCTCGCTGAGGTGCAACACGCTCTGAAGAACAGCCCTGTGCGCGCCAGCACGGTCTGCGCAGGGTTCCGTGGATGTTTGCTGGATACCGACCCACACGAGCGCCAGCTGGCGATGCAGGACATTCGCGACCTACTCTATGTGGCAGGGGATATTGGAGCGGTCGGCTTGATTGTAGTGCCCATCTTCGGAGGTCCGCGCATCCCCGACCTGAGTCCACTCGCTACCCCAACCCAACTGGAGCACGACCTGCTCTGCCTTCTGTTAGAAGATCTCGCTAAAACTGCTGAACAAGCAGGAAGCCTCATCCTACTGGAACCGCTCAACCGCTATGAGACCCACTTCCTGCGTCGACTGGAGCAGGCGGTAGCAGTGTGTCAAAAAGTAGCACATCCCCATGTGAAGGTGATGGCAGATTTCTTCCACATGTCCATCGAAGAGGCGGACATTTCGGAAGCGATTCGCTCGGCAGGAGAGTGGATTGCCCATGTGCATCTTGCCGACAGCAACCGCCTGTTGCCAGGGCAAGGGCACACCGATTTTCGTTCGGGATTCTCCGCCCTCAAAGCAATTGGCTACACAGGCTATATGGCGTTGGAGTGTGGTATAGCAGGCGACCCGCTTGTAGCGCTCCAGCAGACTGCGCAGTTTCTGAAGGAGCAGATGGCATGAAGGCGGTGGTGAACTACGCGCCGGAGCCGGGCAGTGTGGAGCTGCGCGAGATAGCCGAGCCAAAGCCCCGTGCAGGCGAGGTGCTCCTGCGTGTGCGTGCTGTGGGGGTGTGTGGTTCCGACCTCCACCAATATCATGGCACGCATTCATGGAAGGTGAACTACCCTGTCGTGCTGGGACATGAGTTCACAGGCGTGATCGAAGAGGTAGGGGAAGGAGTACAAGGCTGGCAGGTGGGCGACCGCGTGGTGAGCGAGACCGCCGCAGTCATCTGCGAGCAGTGTGCCTATTGCCGAACAGGGCGCTACAACTTGTGCCCTTCACGACTGGGTTTCGGCTATGGAGTGAACGGCGCGATGACCCACTATGTGCGGGTGCCTGCTCGCCTCCTGCACCGAGTGCCCGATACGATTTCATTTGAAGATTCTGCTATGACCGAGCCGTGCGCTGTGGCTGGGCATGCAATTTTTGAACTGACCCACATCAAGCCAGGCGACTTGGTGGTGGTGTTCGGGAGCGGTCCGATAGGACTGCTATGCCTCCAGATGGCGAAACTCTGCTCACCCCGTTTGGTAGCGCTGG
>FWWL01010573.1_pt1 | contig 10574 bp, 11 predicted proteins | sample 2228331 | NCBI WGS metagenome assembly FWWL01 (sample SAMEA103939775, study PRJEB20133) | metagenome
TGTCAGTCAAGTGACACGAACTGAACTCATTGATCCTCTGGCTTTTTTTATTGCTGGAGAAGACTTATATGAAGGCGACCGTGTATATTGGTCTGATCCTGATCAAAAGGTCGTGATGGTCGGAATAGGTTCTCAACATTCAATTGGAGCACACTCACATAATCGTTTTCTTGAGATCGAGCGACAATGGAAAGATATGATAAACGAAAGTATCGTTGACACTGATTCCGAAATATCGAATACTGGGCCCATGTTGTTTGGAGGCTTCTCATTCGATCCGTTGAAGCCGAAAACGGATCTTTGGCAACGTTACCCAGATGCTCATTTTACGCTTCCGACTTTTGTTCTTACGGTCATGCAAGGAGAAGCATGGCTTACCGTTAATAAAATAATACGACCAGATGATCTTCCGGACCTAGTATCTAAACAAATACAGAATGAACAACATACGCTTTATGGACGAATACGGGAAGTGAAGACAGAGCCTTTATCTGGTACCCTTATTAAGGAAGAGATTGCTCCAAAAGAGTGGATGGACTCCGTTGAAAAGATGGCAGAAGAAATTAACAAAGGAATGTTGGACAAGGTCGTTCTAGCACGTGAGCTCCGTGTCCGAAGTGATCAACAACTTGCTGCATCAACTGTAATAGATCGATTAAGGCATGAACAACATAAAAGCTTCGTTTTTGCTGTTGAGCGAGGTGAAGATTGCTTTATCAGCGCCTCACCAGAGCGATTGGTAAAGCGAGTCGGTAATCACTATCTCTCAACTTGCATCGCGGGATCAATTGCCCGAGGGAAAACGGAAGAAGAAGATACAAAGCTTGGAGAGTTCTTGTTAAACGATAAAAAGAACCGCCATGAGCATGAAGTCGTCGTACGCACAATTAAGGAAGCGATGAAAGGTGAATGTGAAACTGTGGAGGTGCCAAATACACCAATCCTGTTAAAAGGAAGGGATATTCAGCATTTATACACTCCTGTCGTCGGAGAGTCTCGATTGGAATCATCCCTTTTATCCGTTGTAGAGAAGCTTCATCCGACACCAGCAATGGGTGGAGATCCACGCGATATCGCTTTAGCTAAAATTCGTGAGGTAGAACGACTTGATCGTGGTTGGTATTCTGGACCGATTGGCTGGATCGACTACAAGGGTGAAGGAGAGTTCATCGTAGCCATTCGATCAGGCTTGCTCCAGGGGAACGAGGCCTCATTGTTCGCAGGTTGTGGTATTATGGGTGATTCCAATCCCCTTAGTGAGTATGAAGAGTCCAACTGGAAGTTTCAACCGATGCTATTAGCTCTGTCAGGAAATCGCAATATAGATGATGATACGAATGGAGGGGATGGGGAGTGACAATCAAGCACGCAATAACCGATTATTTGGGAGCGTTTGTGGACGAGCTCGTACGGGTGGGTGTTCGAAATGTTGTCGTTAGTCCGGGATCGCGGTCGACCCCCATCGCACTGCTTATGGCTGAACATCCCGAAATGAAAGTATGGATGAACATTGATGAGCGTTCGGCGGGCTTTTTTGCTTTAGGTATGGCCAAAGCGATGAAGAAACCAGTAGCCCTCCTGTGTACATCAGGTACAGCTGCAGCCAACTATTTACCTGCCGTTGTAGAGGCTTTCCAAGCTCGCGTTCCGTTGATCGTCTTAACAGCAGATCGACCTCATGAATTACGTGATGTCGGTGCACCGCAAACCATTAATCAAATTGGCATTTTCGGAAGTCAAGTAAAATGGTTTGTCGAGATGGCCATTCCGGAATCGGATGCTACGATGCTTCGATATATACGGACGACAGCTGATCGCGCTGCAACGGTCGCATTATCTAGCCCGTGTGGTCCCGTACATTTGAATTTTCCATTACGTGAACCGTTATTGCCTCAATTGCCTACTCCTACCACCTGGTCTGAGGGAAGAGAAGATGGTCAACGGTATGTTTATATATCCGTGGGACAACGTCAACTTAACGAACATGAGATACGACAGATAGCGTTAGATCTAAGTAACGTCTCCCATGGCTTGATTATTTGCGGGCCTCAGGATGACCTAGAATTGGCTGAAGCGGTGTCATGTTTAGCGGAGAAACTTCAGTTCCCGATACTCGCTGATCCACTCTCTCAACTACGAAGTGGCTCACATGATAAAAAGTGGATTGTAGACGGATATGACGGATTTTTAAGAGATGAAACGGTTGTCCGACACTATTCACCCGAGGTTATCATCCGTTTCGGTGCGATGCCGGTATCTAAAGCACTCCTTCAGTACATAAATAACCATCCTTCGTGTCGTCAAATGATCGTCGACGAGGGTGGTGGCTGGCGTGAGCCTACGTTAATGGCGTCAACAATGCTCTATACGGATGCTTCCTTGCTATGCCATTCATTGTGTGAAACGTTGGAGTCCATGGATATCCATATACCCGTTCAAAGTGATTGGAGTCGGAAATGGCTCGAACTTAATAACGCGACTAAACAATATTTACAGAAACGAGACCGTTTTGAAGAATTGTTCGAAGGACAGTTGTTTATCGAGTTAACCGATTGTCTTCCTACTCATACTACTTTATTTGTTGGAAATAGCATGCCAGTTAGAGATCTTGATACGTTCTTCTCAAACAACGATCTGTCGGTTCGAATCATGGCCAACCGAGGAGCAAATGGGATTGATGGGGTTGTATCAAGTGCTCTTGGAGTGAGTGCGACAGGAACGCCAACGGTACTTGTAATAGGTGATTTATCCTTCTTCCACGATTTAAATGGATTGTTAGCTGCAAAAATGCATGGGCTTAATATTACGATCGTTATTGTTAACAATGATGGCGGTGGAATTTTTTCCTTCTTACCTCAGGCAGGGGTGCCGACACATTTCGAACAGCTTTTTGGAACTCCGACCGGTTTGGACTTCAAACATGCTGTTACGATGTATGGAGGGACATTTACCCGCATCGAATCTTGGGAAGCTTTTCGTACAGAGGTAAAGCAAGCCATGTCTTCAAGCGGGCTTAAGGTAATCGAAGTCCCACCGAATCGGGAACGAAACGTTTCTATGCATCGAGAGGTTTGGCAGGACATATCGAAGACAATAGAGAACGAAATACGAGAGGGGATCTAGGTAATGAGGATACCCGTAAACGGAATTTCTTTAAACGTGGATGTAGTAGGAGAAGGGTCCCCTTTACTTTTACTGCACGGCTTTACCGGGAGCATCCAGAGTTGGACTTCGTTTCTTACTTCTTGGGTCAAGAATCATCAAGTCATTATGGTGGATATTATTGGCCATGGACAGTCAGATTCCCCAACTGATCCTCACCGATATTCGATGGATCATGCTGTCAAAGACCTCTCCTTTGTCCTTGATCACCTAAACGTTGAAAAAGCGGATGTACTTGGCTATTCGATGGGTGGACGATTGGCGCTTGGTTTTGCGGTGAATCAACCTGCTCGGGTGAACAGACTTCTATTAGAGAGCAGTTCACCAGGGCTAAAAACGGATGAAGAACGACTCTTCAGGAGACAACAAGATGAGGCGTTGGCACGTTCGATTGAAGAAGGCGGACTAGAAGCTTTTATCGAGAGATGGGAGAACCTTCTTCTCTTTGAAAGTCTGAAGCGAATGCCAGAAGACATTAATAACAGCATCCGACAGCAACGATTACAGAACAGTACAGTTGGATTAGCGAACAGCCTTAGAGGCATGGGGACTGGGGCACAACCTTCATTCTGGGATCATTTACACGAAGTCAATGTACCCAATTTATTGCTTGCCGGTGAGCTCGATCGTAAGTTTTGTAATATTGCCGGGGAAATGCACCAGAAGCTACCTTCATCACATTTAAAAGAGATTGAAGGAGCGGGGCATATTATACATGTGGAACAACGTGAATTATTTGATACAATAGTTATGGAGTTTTTGTCTACATAATACGTTCATATCTACATGAAAACGTTTAAAAGGAGGACTATGTAATGTCAGTAGTAGAATGGAAAGCAGAAGGGAAATACGAGGATATTTTGTACGAAACGTTCGAAGGGATGGCGAAGATTACGATCAATCGCCCCGAAGTGCGTAATGCCTTTCGTCCAAAAACGGTAATGGAAATGATTGACGCTTTTGCTAGGGCGCGTGATGACTCAAGCGTTGGTGTTATCATTTTAACAGGAGCGGGTGACAAAGCGTTTTGTTCAGGTGGTGACCAAAGGGTTCGCGGTCATGGTGGCTACGTCGGGGAAGACCAAATCCCTCGCTTGAACGTACTCGATCTTCAACGGTTAATTAGAACGACTCCCAAGCCGGTTATCGCGATGATCGCGGGTTACGCAATCGGTGGCGGACACGTCTTACATATTGTTTGTGATTTATCAATAGCGGCAGACAATGCGATCTTCGGTCAGACAGGCCCGACTGTGGGTAGCTTTGATGCGGGTTACGGATCAGGGTATTTGGCTCGTATCGTAGGTCATAAAAAAGCACGTGAAATATGGTATTTATGCCGTCAATACAATGCTCAGGAAGCGCTCGACATGGGCTTAGTCAACACAGTCGTGCCGCTTGAACAGCTTGAAGCAGAGACTGTGCAGTGGGCAAAGGAGATTTTAGGAAAAAGCCCGACTGCGCTTCGCTTCTTGAAAGCGGCATTCAATGCTGATACGGATGGACTTGCTGGTTTGCAGCAGTTAGCTGGCGATGCTACTCTTCTTTACTATACAACGGATGAGGCGAAAGAAGGACGTGACGCGTTTAAAGAGAAGCGTTCACCAGACTTTACGCAATTCCCACGTTTTCCTTGATTCAATCTGCAGCTTGATGAACATTCGTCAAGCTGTTTTTTTATAGACTTAGAAATATACCGTTTATTGGAAGAAAACTTACATTAGCAGAATCGCAACAAGGAGTGTAATAATAATGCTTATGCCCAATTGGTTAGCCCAACGAGCAGCGACAACACCAAAACGAGCGGCGTTGATTGGAACGAAGGAAGAATGGTCTTTCGAACAGTTGAACGATCGTGCCCTACAATCGGCTAGACGCTTCGGAACACTTGGAATAAAGAAAGGGGACGTAGTTGCCCTCCTGCTACAAAACGGACTTCATTTTCCTTTAATCCTACATGCTTTACATTACGTAGGCGCTGTAGTCGTCCCACTTAATACTCGCCTAACACCGAATGAATTAACGTTTCAATTGATTGATTCACATACAGTTGTACTCGTACATGATTCATCAACGGAAGAGGTTGCTCTAGAAATCGGAATGGAAGATATCAATCTACACATTATTTCCTATGACAATCTAAGCGCGTTAGATGAAACGAACATAGATATCCAGTTCCATGTACATTCGGATGACATCCATACAATTATGTACACGTCTGGCACGACAGGTAAGCCAAAAGGAGTCATGTTAACATTCGGGAACCATTGGTCGAGTGCGATTGGTTCCGTGTTAAATCTAGGATTGCTTGAAGATGACCGCTGGCTTATTTGTACTCCTCTCTTTCACATGAGTGGGCTGTCTATTCTTATAAGGAGTGTTATTTATGGCATTCCTGCTGTTATACATGAGAAATTCGAGCCTTCGGCGGTGAATAGAGCCATACGGAATGATTGCGTTACGATCGTATCGGTTGTAAGCGCCATGGTATCTCGAATGTTAGACGCATTGGGAGAAGGTGGCTATCCCGAACATTTCCGCTGTATGCTGCTAGGTGGCGGACCTGCACCTTTAGCTTTGCTAGAGCTATGCCAGAACCGTAATATCCCTGTATTTCAAACGTATGGCATGACAGAAACGGCATCACAAATCGTCACGCTATCATCTGAATATATGCTTACAAAGCTTGGCTCGGCAGGCAAACCGCTTTTTGGTGCGGAACTTAGAATTGAACAAGATGGTGAATCGAAACAAGCAGGGGAAGTAGGAGAGATCGTCGTACGTGGACCTAATGTCACGAATGGATACTTGAACCGACAAGAAGCGACTGCTGAAGCTATAAAAAATGGATGGCTCTATACCGGTGATATTGGTTACGTAGACGAAGAAGGATTCCTCTATGTTCTTGATCGTAGGAGCGACTTAATCATTTCAGGTGGTGAGAACGTTTATCCAGCTGAGATTGAAGCCATCCTTATAGCACATCCAGCTATAGTAGAAGCGGGCGTGACAGGGATTGAGGATAAACGTTGGGGACAAGTGCCTGTAGCATTCATTAAGTTACGTGAAGGGGTCACGTTAACACAACAAGCTGTACTTACTTACTGTGGATTGAAACTAGCAAAGTATAAAATTCCCTCTTATATATACTTCGTAGATTCACTACCAAGAAATGCCTCGAATAAGTTGCTGAGAAGGGAACTTCTACGTTTGTTGGAGAAGTAGGTGAAAATAGCGAGAACCTGTTAGTCAAGATGTAGAAGGTGATCGGAACAGAATAGTGTATTTATTCAATAGGTTCGTAGATAATGGAGTGTTCCCGTAATGAAATATACGTGAATCCATCTGTAGAAAGGAAAATAGACGTAATAATAGGTGCGGGAATGAACAGTTAGATGAAACTATCGCGTTGATTTTAAAAGAATAGGAGAAGGAGTTTTCATGAAGAAAATCATGTTAATAGGGTCGGGAGGTTCAGGTAAGTCTACTCTTGCCCGTGCTCTTGGGCAAATAACTGGGTTACCTGTTTATCACTTAGATGCGCTACATTGGAAACCTGGATGGATTCCGACTCCTAATGATGAATGGGATGATCTCCAAGAAAAACTAATTAAGAACGAAAAATGGATAATTGATGGTAATTACGGAAGAACGCTAGACATAAGAATGTCAGAAGCTGATACCATTATATTTTTTGACCTATCTCGATGGGTTACTACATATCGAATTATTAAGCGAAAAATTCAATACCATGGTAGAACAAGACCAGATTTAGAAGAGGGATGCCCAGAACGTTTGAGCTGGGAATTCATTAAATGGGTTTGGACTTTTAAAGAGAAGAAAAGGCCAGGAATTTATGATAAATTAACGAAACATTCGAAAGATAAGAGGATTATTATTTTAAAAAGGCGATCAGACGTTGAAAGGTTAATAGAACGTTTGAAGAACGGAGTTGTTATTGAAGGCAATTTCAGAGTAGGCAATAGCATCCTCTAACACGCGATTCCAGTAACAGCAGCAGTATCGGATAGAGGAGTCATTGCTACAGGAATCGCAAAAACGTTAGCTGAAATTACTATCAAGTGAAGCATAAGAAATTCTGTATAGATTTTTGAAAGGGGTAAATAAAGTGAGTAGTTATATTTGGGAAGGAAAGAAAGTAAGGCTCCGCAATATTGCAATAAATGATTGGGAAGATTTCCATAGAAACGATTTAGATTCCGAAGCAGCGAAATCATCTGATGCTGTTTATTTTCCACGTTCTCCTGAAGGAACAAAAATATGGACAGAGAATGAAACGAAAAAAGGATCTAATGGTGATAATATACGATTGGCTATCGAAACATTGGATGGAAAATTAGTAGGGAGCATTAGTACTGATGCATGTGATTCAAGAAATGGAACTTTTAAGTATGGAGTTGCTATATTTAGAGAGCATTGGAATAAAGGATTTGCCTCAGACTCTATAAAAATAATATTGAAATATTATTTTGAAGAATTACGTTATCAGAAGGTTAATATACATATCTACAGCTTCAATGAAGCGTCAATTAAGTTGCATGAAAATCTAGGATTTAATATAGAAGGAAGAATCAGAAGGATGATTTTTACTTCTGGTCAATTTTTTGACGGGCTGATTTATGGAATGACGAAAGAAGAATTCGATAAGTTAAGTTCTACCGTGTAACTTCAGCTAACAAGACATTCCCATAACTGAAGTAGGATAAGTAAGTGAATCATCAGCTACGGGAATGTCGAGAACGTTATCTGAAAGCAGGCGTGATCCTTTAAAACAAGGGGTGATTGAATATGATAATGGAAGCTGAAACCATCATTACATTAAGAAACGGAATTTGTATAGTCCTATTCGTCAGTGCGATTTTCTTCATATTGCTTTGGAGTAGAACCAAAAATATATCCTTTGTATGGTTACTGCTTCAATTGATTTTTTTGGGAATTAGTTATTACTTTGTTGAAGATGTCCTTATTGGAAATTTAGATATTAGTCCTGTAATGCAATCTGAGGAGAATTCTTTATCTATTGGATTAGCAGGTGTTTTCTGGGGAGTGAGTATGGTTTGTACAGCAGTTGGAGTGTATTTATTAACTATAGGTGGAAAGTTGAAAGAAGAGAATTGAAGAGGCCATTGCTAAGAAATCACTTCGCAGAGCCTGCCATCAGATAACACTGCATTCCCATAACAGATGTTAAAGCAAGAAGCAAGATCATTGCTACGGGAACGCGGAAACGTTATCGGAAATCTAAATCGGACTTTTGGGGGAGATAATTTGAATAGACCGTTATTAAGAGCAGAGGGAATTATCTTACATAATAGCAGAGTTTTAGTTCAGAGCGATGATGAGGAATCATTCTATCGATTTCCAGGGGGAAGTATTGACTTTGGTGAAACAGCTTCTAAAGCATTAAAAAGGGAATTCATTGAAGAGTTTGACTTAGAAGTAAAGGTTACATATTTAGCAGTAATTAACGAAAGTATTGTCGAATATGACGGAAAAAAGCGACATTTTTGCACGTTAATTCATAGGTGCTCTTTGATAGAAGATGAAATTATTAACTTTGAATCGATCCGTCATAAAGAGCTTGAAAATATAAAATTGTCTTGGAAGACTATAAGTCAATTGGAAGAAAAGCCGTTATATCCCAAAGGGATATTGGATATTTTGAAGGATGATTTAAAAGACGTAGTTCATCATTTAGTAACATTCGACATCCGATAACAAGACATTCCCGTAACAGAAGTAATAAAAGGAAGCTATTACTGGCTACGGGAATGTCGAGAACGTTATAGGAAATCAGCGCGAAATTACAAAAACCATAAAGACTCTTTTATAAAAGATATACAGATAAGGTCAGCAATATGATTTTCCAGTTTCCTAAGATATGCTAAGATGGTGCTATATAAACTGTTTGTAATCGATTTGAAGGTAGTCTTATAATGCATTTTTATTAGGGATGATAAGGAGGAAAGGTAAATGAAATGGGAAGAAGTAAGAGAATTGTTTCCGGCCCAATTTGTTTTGGTTTCAATACTTAATTATCACGAAGAAGGTGACAAAAAGATTATTGATGAAGTTGCACCTATTCGCCCTATAACAGATGACGAGGCTAATACAGAATTTTTCCGAGCTGGTCCTGGAAACGTTGTTTATCATACATCCAAAGAAAAATGCGTTATTCATATTCGTAGAGATCCTTTGGTAAGGGTGAGACGAATTTAATGAAAATTTCATATGACGGACAACTTATTACGACTTCTCTAACTGTTACATTCCGAGGTAAAATGCTTAAAATTAATGATGTAATTATAGACACAGGTTCGTCCCATACAATTTTTAGTCCCGATGTTTTAGTAGAGATAGGGGTCTCATATGAAAACGGTGATTCTATTTATGAAGCATATGGGATTGGTGGATCGGTTCCATTTTATACTAAAGTCATGGACGAAATTCAAATTGATACATTTGTTGTAAAGAATATGGAAATAGATGTTGGAATTCTTCCAAAAGATCATCAAGGATTACTTGGGTTAGATATTCTAAAAGCATACAATTTTATTGTAGATTTGGACCAATTAGAGTTGTATTCATCATTGGATAAACCTAGGGTTTGAAGAAGCGTTTTAGAGTCCAAATTTGAAATGAAATGTTCGTTCGTAGGTAACTCAAGATGGCGCAGACATCCTATAACAATGTATTTACGCTGCAGGGGACGAGCCCCTTTGGTTGTATGAAGAAAGTTCAATGAAGCGCATACATACAACACACGACCCAGCCTAAGATAAGAGCTATCTAAGGCTGGGTAGAGTCGTTAATACGAGAACGTTCTTTGAAATCAGCATAATAGAGACATAAAGGAGTCGAATTCGATATGATTCGTGAAGCTGAAAGAACTGATAGAGATCAATTATTTGGACTCTATAGAATGTTAGTTCCAAATAGTAAGAGAATGAATGTTCTTGAAGAACAAATTGATAAAATTAGAATGGACACTAACAATTTTTTGCTTGTTTATGATGAAGAAGGAGAGATTTTAGGGACACTAACTCTTACTATATGTCTACAGGCCTTGCATGGTCTAAGACCTTATGGAGTGATTGAAAACATAATCGTTCATTAGAATCATCGAAGTAAGAATATTGGACAAAAACTTTTACAATATGTTGAGGAATATTGTAAATCAATTGATTGTCATAGGATTATGTTATTGAGTAATTCTATACGTCTTAGAGCTCACCAGTTCTTCGAAAGAGAAGGGTATAACGGATCAATAAGTAAGGGTTTCAAGAAATATTTATAAATAATATAGTTTGATTGAACAATCGGGGAAGAGGCTTACTTCATATAAACCAGCTAATCAAAGTCAAGAAGTATCAAATAAATTTTATTAATAC
>FWWL01010574.1_pt1 | contig 10573 bp, 9 predicted proteins | sample 2228331 | NCBI WGS metagenome assembly FWWL01 (sample SAMEA103939775, study PRJEB20133) | metagenome
CCTTGGAACGGTCGGCGCTGGACTGGCCATGCAGAAACACAAAAAAACAGGGTAAACTCCAAGACAAAAAAGGGAACTTGCAGGTTGCGTTCGCAACAATTAAAACTACGCACAGTTCACGCTCTTTTTGATTTTGACATTTGGAGGACAAACATGGCACGCGAATTATGGTTCCCTTATCGTTGGTTACTTCTTGGGGGATGCTGGGGACTGTGCGTCCTTGCCTCAGGCTGTGGCGCTTTGACTGGGGATGCTCAAGCTGAAGAGAAGACCGCGCCGGCGGTGGGCACAGTTCAGGTCCAGGCAGAAGATGGTGTGTGCAAATTCCTTGTCGATGGCAGGTCGGTCCTCGAGTACCATTTCCCGGCACGTGGCCCAAAAAGCTACGTCAGTCTCCTGACGACCCCAAGTGGGGTGAATGTCTTGCGTGACTCGCCTCCGGACCATGTGCACCACCACGCGCTGATGTTTGCCGTAGGGGTTGATGGCGTGGACTATTGGGCGGAAGGCCAGGGATGCGGTATTCAGATCCCGGAAGGGGACTTCCAGAGTGTTTCAGAGCGAAGCGATGGCCATGTGTCCTGTCGGTTGTCTCATACCCTGCGATGGCAAGCTCCAGACGGCAGCGATCAGTTGCGCGAGGAGCGAACCGTCGAACTGATTCAAATTCCGAAGGCTAAGGCGGCAACGCTGGTGATCTGGACGACGAAACTCGCCGTGGTCGGAGGGCGAACCCAGGTGGAATTGTGGGGACGTCCCTATTTTGGGCTGGGAATGCGTTTTGTGGAAAGTATGGACCACAACGGAAAGCTCTTTAATAGTTTGGGAGACACGGGGGTTGAGGGAACCAACAATCGTCGGGCGTCGTGGTGCGCGTACACGGCCCAGGCCGACGGCAAGACGGTGACCGTGGCCGTGCTGGATCACCCACAAAACCCGCGTGCGCCGGCAACCTGGTTCACCATGGATAAGCCCTTTGCGTACCTCTCGGCGACACTGAATTTGGCGGGCGAGAAGCTCGTCGTGACTGCCGAAAAACCCATCGTGCTACGGTACGGTGTGGTGGCCTGTGATGGCGCCCTCGACGCAGAAGCGATTCAAAATCTATACTCCTTGTTCTGCGAGCGCGTGCGGTAAGCAGCGTACCGACTTGCTCGGACGGGAAATGCCCGATAGTTGGGTGTGAGCTGCTTGAACAGGCCTGACGGGACGCGGTGTTTTCCGCATGAGTGTGGTTTTTGGTCCTGATTTCCGTAAATGACTATGCGATACGTCGTTTTGCCAGGAACGGATTGGCATGTCTCCCGCGTTGTGATGGGTTGCTGGGGACTGGCCGGTGACCAGACTTGGGGACCTCAAGATGAAAACGAGGCCATCGCCACCATCCACGCGGCGATTGATGCGGGCATCAATTTTTTTGACAACGCCGAACTGTACGGAAATGGCATCGCCGAGGAAATCCTCGGCAAGGCCTTGTCGGGGCGGCGTCAGGAGGTCTTCATTGCGTCGAAGTTCAACTGGGAACATGCCCGCCGTGACCAGGTCATCGCCGCGTGCGAAGGCAGTTTGAAGCGGCTCAAGACGGATTACATCGATCTTTATCAAATTCACTGGGCGAACTGGGATGTCCCGTTCGAAGAGACTTGGGAAGCCCTTGAGTTTCTTCGAAGAGAGGGCAAGATTCGCGCCATCGGGGTGTGCAATTTCGGACCGCGGGACTTAGCGGCCATCCTCAAATGTGGGCGTCCCTGCACGAACCAATTGCCGTATGGCCCCCTATTTCGGGCAATTGAATTTGAGATTGTTCCGGCATGCCTTGCTGCCGGCGTGGGCATTCTTTGCTATAGCCCGCTGACGATTGGACTTCTCACGGGTAAATACAAGTCTGCCGATGAGGTTCCGCCCGGTCGGGCACGGACCCGGCATTTTTCCTCAAAAAGACCCTTGACCCGACATGGTGAACCGGGTTGTGAAGAAGCAACCTTCCAGGCCATTGCCCACCTCCAGGCACTGGCGGCCGAATTGGGAATGACCGTGACCCAATTGGCCCTTGCCTGGCTGCTCCATCGGCCAGGCGTGACGTGTGTCATCAATGGGATGCGGCACCCCGAGCAAGCTCGGGAAAATGCCATCGCCGGTGAAATCGACCTGATACCCGACGTGATCAGCCGCGTCGAATCTATTACCGATCCGATTAAAGATCAGTTGGGCCCCAATCCCGATATGTGGGAAGGTACAGAACGCTCACGTTTTCGCTGATGCGGTAAGGAAAATCGGCCGGTCACCCTGCGGTGCATTCAGTTCACGGCGGGCCTCGTGGTTGGGCGAGTCCATTCTCTCATCGGTTGTTCCGATCTATTGGAGTGCAGGTAGCGGTGTGGCGCCAAAATAATCGGCGATAAAAGGTTCGCCATTCCCGACCACCTTGCGGTAAGTCTGGTAGGCGACCTCCGGCGTGTTATTGTGTTGAGACAGATGGGCTAGGCAGATCCATCGCAAGTGTTTGCCGTGCGTTTTGACCAGCAACGCCGCCTCTCTGTTTGAGAGGTGACCTCCCGGCCCGCGAATTCGGTCTTGAAGCCATTCGGGATAATCACCTTCGGCAAGCAAAACAGGATCGTAATTACTCTCCAGGATTGCCGCATCGACACTTGCCAGGACAGACGACAATTGCGGAAAGGGATGTCCTAAATCGGTGAGGATGGCCAAACGATGCTTTTCGTCCGACACGACGAAAGCAAGAGACGAGGGCGCGTCGTGCGGCGTCAAAACCGGTTCCACCCGCAAGTGTTCAAACCGCAACTGTTCATCCGGACAAAAGAAGTGGCACATCGTCTCATCCAGGTCGGGAACCGCGCCACGACCGCCTTCTGTCATGAAGACCGGTAGGTGTAGTCTTCTCTGGTAAACACCGACATGGCCGATGTGATCACGATGACGGTGAGAAATCACGACGGCCCGTACCGGGTCGAGACTCTTCCCGTATTGGGCCAGACGAACCTGGACCTGCCGGGCGCTAATCCCTGCATCGATCAGAACAGCAACACCGTTGGATTCCACATAGACGGAATTGCCCCGGCTGCCGGACTGCAAAACAAGGACTTCCATGAAATCGGTTTTTCTCCTTAACAACCAACCACGAATTGGGAATCCAAATTGCCAGGTGTGGGCGCATGACCCACACCTGGACAAGACTCCGTGAGATACTCTTTCATTTCAACCCATACCAAGGCCGGGATCACTCAGACTTGTCGAGCACTTTGATGCGGATATTTCGCCAGCGGATTTGGCCTTGGTTACCGCGGTGGACCTGGAGGGCGATAAAGCCTTCCAAATCCACTTGATCACTTTCATCCACGTAATCCGCACAGGGGACGCCGTTCAGATAGGTCTTGAGGTGACGCCCTTTGGCCTCGATGACGAACTCGTTCCAGTCATCGCGTTTGAATGCCTTGCGGGCTTCTTCTTTGTTTTCAAGGGTGAACAGCCATCCCCGACGGGCCTCATCATAAATACCGGCCGACCAGGAGCGATCGGAGGGGTCGATTTCACACTGGTAGCCGTACACCCTGCCGGTGTCGGGACGCTGATGACTTCGGAATTGAATCCCCGAGTTGCCCGGCACATCGAACTTGGCTTCCACCTTCAGAATGAAGTCAGAAAACGTCTTTTCGGTGCAGAGGAAGGTGTTCGGTCCTGGACCAACCTTGCCGATAATGCAACCATCTTCCGTCCAGTAAGTGGCATTACCACCGGCCTTCCGCCACCCTGCGATGGTCTTACCATCGAACAGCGGCACAAAGCCTTCCGCATCCGGTTGCCCCTGGGGAGGCGGCAACGGACCCAAGACCTCCGCCACATACGGTTCGATCTCCGCTGCCCAGATCGAATAACCTCGGGTGTTGGGATGGAGCAAGTCCGGCATGATGTCCTTGGGGAGGGTCCCGTCAATCGTCAAAAACGCCGGACCAATATCGACGAATTTGACCATCTCTCCGTCGGCCAACTGCGCGATGATCTTATTCACCTGCTCGTTCTTCTGACGCAATGGGTCCTGCGGCGTTTCGCCGCGGGGGAAGATGGCCAGCAAGAGAATCTTCGTCTTCGGCAAACGATCACGGAGCTTTTGTACAATGGCCTTAATCCCCTCGGCAGTTTCTTCCGGTTGATTGGGCCCGGCATTGTTGGTTCCGATCATGATCACAGCGAGTTTAGGCTCAATGCCGTCGATGTTGCCGTTGTCGAGCCGCCAAAGGACGTGCTGAGTCCGGTCCCCACCGATGCCGAGGTTCACCGCATTGCGATGGCCGTAATAGGCCTCCCAAATCTCTCTGCCGGCCCCTTCCCATCCATGCGTGATTGAGTCGCCAATGAAGATTAAATCGACATTTCCCTGTTTGACCCGATCGTTCATCGACTGGTGTCTTTGCATCCACCACTGATCGGAACGCGGCACGGGATTGACGGCATCGTTGGCCAAGACGGTATGCGCCACGGCCATCAAAAGTGCACCAACCAGAAGCGTCCCAAGAAAGCGAACCCACTTTTTCGCCATGGCTGTAACTCCTCGGATCTCAAGGTTACCTAGAACAACCTACGATCAACTCGCCCAGTTTAATGAGTGGCCGAGGGGTTGTCCACTTGGGCTCACGGGAATTTTGAGTGGAGGAGACAAGTTACACTGCTCTAAACAAACGATTCCGACGGAAAACAGTGTGCCCACCCCAGTTGGTGGTTCCGTTTGTCTGATTCATTTGGCGCGGGGCGAATCGCAACCTATGGTTTCGTAGAGTGTCCTGCTAGTGCTCGTTCACGGTCGTTTCCGTGTTCATTGCCTACCGTGTGTGACCTGCCATGAGTTGCGATCTTCCTCGCCGAGTTGCTTGCATTTTCCGGATTATTCCCGGCCATTGGGACGCACCCCTCCGCCAATCCTGTCGTCGGATGATGCTCCTTGCTGGGTTTTTGACGCTATGGATAGCCCTGGGTGGGACCTCGCCTTTTGCGGTGGGCCTGCATCACCGGCAGACATGTAACGAACCGTACATTCGCTTCAACCGCGACATTCCGCCCCACACCGCCGAGATCGAGCCGACATCAGGAAGGCATTATACAGACGAAAACCCCACGAGGGAGCTTCGAACAGGGGCACCGGTTGGTGACCCGCCAAGCCCCAATCGCGGTCCTTCGGCAGTGGACGCCGGCACACAGAATCCGATGCTGGTTACCCTTCCGGTTTCCTCTTACGGTGTTCGTATTGTGACGCCCGCGGAAGTGCGTCGCATCGAGGCCGCGGTAGCCGCCTGGTGTCGCTTGACTCCATCGGAGATGGAGGTTCGCCTCTTGAACGATGCCCAAGATGGGGAGTTAACGGATTTCGATCTTCTGACGGGTGCAATGATAGCCAGTGGGTGTCCCCCGCAGAAAATCGAGTACCTGCTTCGAAAGTTTGCGGACCAAATGAAGCGGATCCAGTCTCGGGTGGATACCCGGATGCCACCGCTCGTACGCCTTCAACAGGCATTTCGCGCTCTGCATTCGGAAATACTCTACGGCGGATATCACATCGGCGCCAGCAATCCAGGCGAGGCGATCCAAACAGGCCGATTCAATTGCGTCAGTGCCACGATCCTATTCAAAGTGATTGCCGAATCACTGGGTTTCGAGGTGCGAGTCCTCCAGTCGCCGACACATGCGTATTGTTCGGTCAGATGTGAAGACAATTGGGTCCCTGTCGAGTGTACCTGCCCGACTTGGTTTGACAACCTTTCCAACCGGGATCAATTAGCGCAGGGTGTCGATGGCCAAGACTGTGGCACAACACCGTGTCACGGCAATCGGCTGGAGCATCCCATGGTTTCTCGAGCGCAGCGCTCCGAAGGGACCCCCGAATCGAAAACGGGCCGAAGGATTACTGAAACACAACTTCTGGGCACGATTTATTACAACCGGGGCGTTGCGTCCCTTTTGGATCGGCAGTATGAAATCGCGGTTATCAGTAACCTGCGGGCCATCCAATTGGATGTAGCCAGTCAGTCTGCCCAGGACAATTTTCTGGCCAGCCTTAACAATTGGGCAATTGCCTTGGCCGAAAGGCGAGAGTTTGCCGAAGCTGCCGCCCGTTTGGTGTTGGCCCTGGAGTGCCGACCCGACTCTGCGCCAATTCAAGCGAATCTCTATCGCGTCTGTCGAGAATGGAAGAACGAGCTCTGCGCCCAAGGGAGAGGTGAAGAAGCCAAGACCCGGCTCGGCCGCCTGATCGACTCGCTTCCGCCCCATGCATGCTGCAAGGAACTTCGGACGAAGGTTGGGGCGTTACTGTCTCAATGAGGCGGCGGTAAAAGAACGCTTTTCTGACGGTTTCAAGGGGAGTGATCGTTATGCCGTTCACTGATGGGACGTGCTTTCCCGCGGTTAGGGCTACGGATTTGACAGCCGGGAATTCGTGACCTAGGTTTTTCTTGGCGAGTTTTGGGAAATCGGCATCACGGGACCTTATCCCGGGAGGCAGTTCTTCAGGAGTCACCGGTTTGGAATGACTCCCACCGGTGTCCGTCGCGGTAGCCCATTAAGCAACGAGTTCGTGGGTGCGGCACCATCGGCAAGATTAATTCTGGGATGTCGTTCTGTCGCTGCCCCCCAGAACCAAAATGAGGGAGGGACGAGGATGAACATGACGGAGACGGCTACGCCCAAAACCCAATATTGGCAACCGTTATCGAGTGCTGAACCGCAGCCCGACAACCCCATGGCGGCGGCCGTTTGGCAGGTCATCTCGCGCACTTATCCAAACGCCGTGCAGTCGGAGCGGCGGCAGGCACCACGTTACGCATTTCCGTATCTTGTTCAAATTCAGCCCGTGTTCGAGGACGGTGTTTCGCGTCAAGGCTCACCGTTTGTAGTGGTTGGCAAGCAGATTTCGGAACTTGGGCTGGGATTCTATCATCCGAAGCCGCTGCCGAGCCGTTATGGGATTGTTTCGCTGGATGGGGGAGGGACACAGGTTTCCCTGTTGATCGAGTTGCTTTGGACTCAATTCACTCATCACGGATGGTATGAAAGCGGTGGCCGATTTCTGAAGCTGGTGTCGTCTCACCCCTCTGACGGAAGCCCGCCAGCTGGTCATGCGGCACGGACCGTGGATAGAATAGATTTTTGAGGATCGTCTCCTTGCGTATCAATTGGTCCAGGTTGCGCCGCCGCAAATGAGTAATGATGAAGATACCAGTCTAGCTTTGCAGCAAGAACAGGCACCGGAGGCGTCCCCTAGGGATCCTCTGGGGCGCCGGTTCGCCCAATTCTTTCAAGTCATCGCCATGCTCTGTGTGCTGGGGCTTATCGCCCTGGTGACGATCAAGTATTCGCCTTTTAATCCCGACCGAGTCCCTATCGGCGTCCACCATCCCGGCGTCGGTAAGCAGCTTGAAATGATATCCTTGACGCCGCTGCAGGGCGATGGTGGGATCCTCGACCAGTCTAAACTGTTGGGCAAAGTTGTGCTGATCAATTTTTGGGGAACGTGGTGTCCACCCTGTCGGGCGGAGTTCCCCGAGATAGTTGCACTTGTCCGGAAGTTTGCCCACGATTCGCGATTCCGATTTCTTTCGGTCTCGTGTGCCGCACCCGGAGCGGATGACGATCTGGAGGCGTTACGGCAATCCACGCAGGCTTTTCTGTCGGAGCAGGATGCGTCAGATGTTCTGATCTACGCCGATCCCGACTACCTCACGCGTCGGGAGGTTGATCGGGTGGCCGGGTTTTCGGTATATCCGACCACAATCCTCCTCGATGAGAATGGGGTCATTCGTGCTGTGTGGCAGGGTTACTGGCGAGGATTGGACAGGGAGATTGAACAAGTACTCCGCCAGGTATTGGCAGACCACGAACATCCGGGGAAGCGGCTTTCGTCCAAATGACTGCCGCCCCCCCTGGTGCATGCATCCTACCGCCGATGGGCGAGAATGACGGAATTCATGTTCTCCGCTCGGATCCGCAAATGTGGTTCTGAGAAACCGGCGGCCAACAGGTCCTCGCGGAATTCGTCCAGCGTGTAAGTGCCTCCAGACGGTGTTGAGACCAACATATTGACCGCGAACAAGGCGCCCTCTAGGGGGGCCGTGCGATCGGGTTCGAGGACAATGTCACGAATGGCGATTTGACCTCCGGGTTTGAGTGCCCGAAAGACCTTTTGGAAGAGCTGCCGGTTCTGTTCGCGTGAATTCTGATGGGCAATGGCACTTACCCAGGCAAAGTCCACATCTTGGGGCAACTCATCGACGTAGAAATCGCCCACGACAAACTCGATCCGATCGGCAAGTCTTGCTTCTTCGGCCTTTTGCTTGGCCAGCGCAATGGCATGAGGCAAATCAAAGAGGACCGCGGTGGACTCCGGGACCGCGCGGAGGAACGCAAACGCCCAAGTTCCCGGCCCGGCGCCAACGTCTAGCATCCGCCGAAATTGGAGGGGCTGGAGTTGTCGGACGATATCATCGGCGACATCCCGAGAAACGACATTCATGGCCAAAACAAATGATGCCAGATCTGCATCGGGACCGCGAATACTGGAGGGGCGAGGGGCGGGAAAGCCCGCCTTGACCGTCCAGGCCAGTTGTGCCCATCCCCGCATCATGGCCATGCGATGGCGCAGCATCGGAATGGCGGTCTCCGGTTCGTTTTCACACAACACCGGGCGTAGCTTCGGCGGCAAGTAGTACCGATCATCACGCTTTTCCAAAAGGGAAAGCCCGGCCAGGGCGTCACACAAGATTCTGATACCGCGGAGCGAGCATGACAGCTGGTTGGCCAAGCCTCCGGCGGTGATTCCTGCCTCGGGGATCGCTTCGAAAAGACCAAGCTCCGCGGCGGCACCGACAATGGCCGCCACGCGAAAACCATCTGTCAATTCGAGGACCCATTTCTTTTCTGGTAACATGTTTACTCCTTGATACTGTCGTTCACCGGCCCGTTGAACACGTCTCTTTGCGCGGAACCCAACTTGGCTAGGTTTCTGATGACTCTTGCACCTGGGTTATGACTTCACAATTGGGCAGGGCCTGGCGAAGTTTCTCACCACCTGCCTCGGTGACGTTCGTTCTTGTGACGTGGAGCGTCTTCAGGGTTTTGAGTTCGAACAGATGAGGGATGCCGTTGTCACCGATTGCCGTTCGACCCAAGTGGAGAAACTCCAGGCGAGATAGTCCTTTTAGATGGGGCAGCCCTTCATCGGTGATCTTGGTATTATCCAAGTTTAGCCACACCAGTTGCGGCATTTTCTCTAAGGCCGCCATCCCGGCATCCGTGATTTGCGTGGTGTAAAGATTGAGCCGGGAAAGATTGGACATTTCACTTAACACCATCAGGCCTTGATCGGTGACGGCCGTCTCGCTCAAGTCGATTTCCATTAACTCAGGCAATTCCTTGAGATACATTAAGCCCGCATCCGTAATTTTCGTCCCCCGTAAACGGAGCCGACGCAACTTCTTGCAAGCCGCAATCGCTTTCAAACCTTGGTCCGATATGGCCGTCCCGGCCAAAAACAGTTCTTCCAGATGGGGCAATGACTGTAATTTGACAAGGCCTGCGTCGGTCACTTGTGTTTGATCCAAGCCGAGGCTCTTGAGATTGGCCAATGCCGCGATCACGTCCAAGCCTGCGTCACTAATCGGAGAGTTCGTTAGCTTTAACGCCCGGATGCGATGGGCATCTTTGAGCATGGCAAGTTGGGCATCGTCGATCGGACTTGAGCTCGCATCTACCGAAATGATATAGCCATCGTCGTCCAAACGGATGCGCACCCCGAGGGCTTCCAGCTTGCCGACAAGGGCGGAATCCCCCTCACGCGGTGGCTGACTGGTAGGCCCGCCGCTTTGAGCCGGACCGGTGGACTGCGGTGTACTCTCCGAGCCTGAGCGATCCATCGTTCCCCGCTGACATCCGCTCACGGCGAGGATCGGAATGCAAATGACGATGACCCAATACCGACCGGTTTTCCAAAATCGTTGCGCAAACAGATTCATGGGTTTTGGTTTCGTTAACAGACTTTTGGGAATCGCTTACCCGCAATTCCTTTGCGAACAAGTTCCGTGTCCGTGAAGCTACTAAAGGTATCATTACACAGAGTTTGAAGTGTCCACGCAATCGGTACCCGACAATTGGAGTTGATCCGCTTTTTTCAGCTATGGAGCGTCCTTCAATCGTTTCAACGACTACAAGCAACTGCAAGCCCGCATATGGTGGGGTAAGAACATGCACACTTTGCCTTGTGGGGCAAGAAGATTGATACTTTGCATTGGAGGCCAAAAACATTCATACTTTGACCTGGAGGGCCACGCGCCGTCGTGGCCGGGAATCACAATGGGTTGTCAATCGGCACTTTGGCGGACGCGACGGCGCACGTGCTTTAAATTTTGATCGTGGAGGGCCACGCGCCGTCGTGGCCGCAGCAGACTCCAAAGAGCCGGTCAAACTTCAGGTCCCAAAAAAACGAACGATTGGGAGGCGGGCCCCACGAACTGCATCCGCGATTCCCAGGTTCGACTGGCATCGCGCAAGACCTGCTGACTCAGGGCGTGTT
>FWWL01010575.1_pt1 | contig 10572 bp, 10 predicted proteins | sample 2228331 | NCBI WGS metagenome assembly FWWL01 (sample SAMEA103939775, study PRJEB20133) | metagenome
CATACCCCGGGGGATATCGCGATTCAAGACCTGACCCCTTTTCCGGATTAAAATGGCACTGAGGTCCGTGGGTTATGGGGTCGGACATACCCCGGGGGATATCCCGATTCAAGACCTGACCCCTTTTCCGGAAGGAGGTAGGAGACGATGGGCGAGCCGGCTCTTCCCGAAAACCTCATGGAGACCCTCAGGGATAGCTATGGAAAGTTCAGGAAAAGACAGCTGTACGCCTCATCGCTGCTGCTTCTCATCGGCGCGGGAATGCTGGCGGGAAGCATATTCGTATCCGATCAAACCACGCAAGAGGGCGTGGGCCCCGCCAGCTTTCTCCGCTACTGCGGCATCGCTTTCCTCCTGGCCTGGATGATGGCCGTCTTTCTCATCACGCGAAACGCATCCTTGCGCAAAAGGGTGGTAGAGGCACTCGAGAACGACTCCTCCAGCCTGGTGTGGTTCTATCTGGAGGATATAAGGGTCGAAGCCGGAATATCCGCGGCTCTGGCGCTGCGGCCTCACTTCAACCTGGCCGACGGCACCCACGCCTGGTTCCAGGTGCCGCGCAAAAGAGCGCAGCTGATGTACGAGCACCTGGCACAGCACCGCACGGACCTGTCCCTCGGCTACAGCCGGGAGCTCAAAAGGCGCTTCCGGAAGGACCCCCGTTCCCTGGCGGAGGCGCCAGAACGCTCGGGTGAGGTCCTGCGCAGGAGCCTGAACTACATTCGTGCCGGATGGAGGTGACGCGTCCCGGCAGAGGTAATTCCCGAGTTCGACGGTCTGCTCGAGCTCCGTGGCCGGGCCGCGGCTCTTCCCGTGACCGTCGTCGCCGCAAAATTAAGGCTCAACCGGCCGCTCCTGATATGCGGTTCGGGGATCCCCGGGTGGGGCTCGGATCCCTTTCGGGAAACACGAGGCGTAATCGATACAGGGTTTTCATGCACGAGCTGGCGGTCTACTGCGGGACCTTTCTGCGCGGCAGACCTGTGGCACGCGGCTCGAGATCGACCGCTGCGGACGGGCGGCTGCTTTATTTAATCACAGCCATGTGCCGCCCGAACGGGACAGGGGCGGCGCGAAAAAGGCGATGAAGCTCGCCTTACGCCCTGCGCGAAGGGCTGATAGCTTCTACCCTGAAGGTAGAGGCTGTTCTTTTTAGGAAGGTGATGTCCGAGATGGGTTCCTACAAGGATATACGAGAGTCGATCCTCTCCATCATCGATGAAGCCGAAGCGGGAATGGGATCCGCCGCCTCCGACGCTCTCCGGCAGGGGCTGGATAGGGCTAGGCAGAAGCTGGAGACGGAGAATTTCCACGTGGTGGTCATGGGGCAGTTCAAGCGCGGGAAGACCACCTTCATCAACAGCCTCCCGGGGGCGGAGATCCTGCCCAGCTCGGCGGTGCCCCTCACCTCCATAAACACCATCCTGCGCTACGGTGAGGAACTGGGGGCCACCGTCCATTATCTCGACGGCAGAAGCGAGGACATACCGGTGGCCGCGCTGGCCGCCTACGTCACCGAGAGGGAGAACCCCGAGAACAGCCTGGGAGTGAGGTACGTAGAGGTGTTCCACCCCTCGGCATTCCTCAAGGACGGGGTGTGCCTGGTGGATACGCCGGGCACCGGGTCCACCTATCTCCACAACGACGAGACCGCTTATTCCTACCTGGAACACGCAGACGCGGTGATATTCATGGTCTCGGCCGACCCCGGTGAGCCGGTCGGAGCTGGATTTCCTGCACCGCATCAGGAGCAGCGTGCGGAAGATCTTCTTCGTCCAGAACAAGATCGATTACCTGGAACCGGAGGATCTGAGGGAATCCGTGGAGTTCAACCGGCGTATAATCTCCGAAGTCGTGGGTCACGACGGCCTGGAGGTTCATCCCCTCTCCGCGAAGACGGCCCTCAAGGGGGTCCTGCAGAACGACGCGTCGCTTCTGGAGAGGAGCGGCCTTCCCCGATTCCTGTCCACGCTGGAGGATTTCCTGATGAGGGAGAAGGGGAGGTTGCTCCTGGAATCCGGCGCGGGACTGCTCAAGAGGTTCCTGGATGACGAATACGCCTCTCTTGAAATGGAGATGGCGCTTCTCGACCGCCCGAGGGAGGAACTGCAGAGGAAGGCGGACGCCTTTCGCGAGCAGGCGGAGCTGATAACGCGGGAGCGGGAGGAGCTCCGTTCCCTCATCCAGGGGGACCACAAGTGCCTGGTGCAGGAGCTGCTGGACGAGGAGGTGGAGCGCTTCAAGAAGGAGGAGACCCCGTCCCTGCTGCGGCGTTTCGACGAGTTCTTCGAGAGGAACGCCGACCTGTCCGTAGCGTCGCTGAGCCGGGCCCTGGCCGATTTCATCCGCGAACAGATCATGGAGGTCTTCATCGATTGGAGACACGAGCGGGAGGTGCGGCTGTCGGTGGCCTTCCGGACCATGGCCCGGTGATACATGGAAAGGGCCAACGCCGTGGCCAACCGCATCCTGGAGATAGCGGGAGACCTGTTCGGACTGACCCTGCCCCGCCTGGAGACGGAGATAGTCCTCAGCGACGAAGGGGAGTTCTGGTTCAAGATGGGCGACCCCCTGACGGACCTGGAGGTGATCTTCGGGGCCATCACCAGGGTACTGCCCAAGGAGATCTCCCGCCGCCTGGCCAAAAAGAGACAGGGGAGGAGCTGCTCACCCTCTTCGACCGCCACTGCGGAAGGGTACGGTACGATTTCTTCCTCCGCCTGCAGAAGAGCGTAGAGGCGCTATCCTGCCGTGTGGACGAGGTCATCCAGGGGACGCTGGAAGCCATCGACAGGGGCATCGACAAAGCCGCGCAGGAGTTGGAGGAGGGGTCCGCGAGGATCCGTGAGGCGCAGGAGGAACTGCTCGGCCGGCAGGCGGTCCTGGTGGCGGCCCGGGAGAAGCTGGAAAGGGTGAAGAGGGAGCTATCCCGGGAGCCCGAACGCGGCACGCCTTGAGGGCCCGACTGCGCGGCGGCGGTTATCGGGGACCGGCCTTTCAGGTCTCGAGGTGCCATTTCGTTCGGGATAGGGGCTGTCTGATCGAGAAATGCTAAGGAAAGACCTATCATCCTCGCAGGAACTTCTGTCCTGAAGGAAAAAGGGACTTGATCTCCGAGGCGACACCGAGATGCTGCATCGTCTCGTTGGGCGATCTCCGGGATGAGATAGGATGAGATAGGCAGAGAGACCACCATATCATCCCCACGAAACAAACGAGTCCATGATAAAAAAGAGCGACCTCCCGTCGCTGACCGTGTCCGGGTTGTGCGGGGGAGTCCGAAGGCTTAAACTTCCATTGGATGACCCGATCATCGCCGGCGCGCCCTGGGAGGGGTACCGGGTATCCGGGAGGTAGACCATGAACCTTGGCTCCTTCACCCGCGGGCGCGCTCCTCTTGTGGCCGCCACCCTGGCCGGGGGTCTCGTCCTGGGGTTCGCCCTGGCCTTCCGCCTCGACGAAGAAGCACGGCGCCGCATACGCAAGACGCTCTTCGAGCTGCGCGAGCTTCCGTTCCGAGTGCTGGTGTGAGGGGGGTGGGAGGCATGGCAGAACGGTTCGACGTCGTCGTGGTAGGCGCGGGGGTGAGCGGCTTGACCGCCGCGTCCCTCCTCTCCAAGCAGGGCCTGAAGGTGGTGGTCCTGGAGCGCCTGGAAAGGCTGGGAGGCTGTTGTTCCAACTACGATGTGAACGGGTTCCGGCCCGAGGTGGGGGCCATATTCGTCATCGGCCACGAGTTCTACTACAAGCTTTTCGAGCTGCTGGACCTGCGTCTCGAGGACTACCTGGACTGGAAGGTCATCGACCCCGTTTATTACGTGTATTTCGAGGACGGGAGCGCCTATCCCCTGCCCCGGGACATAGACGCCATGGCCGAAGTGGTCAGGAGCATCTCACCCGGCGACGTGGACGGCTACTATCGCTACTGCAGGGACATGGGCAAGCTGGTCGACGCCTACCTGGCCTTTCTCCGGCGTCCCCTTCCACCTCTCCAGGAGATGACCAGGCTCTCCAGCCTGGCGCGCCTTGCCGCCAATCGGGAGTTGGTCTATGCCCTTCCCGTGAACCTGAAACTCCTCCTCCGCAACATGGACCGCTGCGTTAAGAGTTATTTCAGCCATCCGCGTATCCAGCTCATGTTCGGTTGGGAGAACCTCTACGCCGGCCTCCCCGCCCACCGTTGCACCGGCCTCTTCACCATGATGGCCCATATGGGGAGGATGGGTTATTACTATCCGCGAGGAGGTATGATAGCCATCCCCCGAGCGCTAGCCCGCATCGCAGAGGGCTTCGGGGCCGAGGTCCGACTGGGAGCCGAGGTGAGCAGCCTGATAATAAAGGGCGGAGAGGCCCGGGGGGTGAGGTTGAGCGACGGAACCGCCATCACCGCCCGCGCGGTGATCTCCACCGCCCATTCCAGGGTCACCTATCTCAAGCTGGTGGGGGAGGAGAACCTCCCGTCCTGGGCGGTGCGGACCGTGCGCCGGCAGCCGTGTTCCATCCCCGCGCCCCTGATTCATCTGGGGCTTTCCAGGAAGCTGGAGGGCGTCAGGGCCCACATGTCCCTGGTAGCCAATCCCAGAGAGCAGGTGGACAACATCTGGGTTGACTACTACGACCGCGGCCTCCTGTACCGCCCCGCGGACGGCGCCTATCTTCTGGTCTGCCCCACCTTCGACGACCCCGCCCTGGCCCCGGAGGGAAAGGACGTGCTCTCCGTCTTCTACATCGCCCCCTACCGCCTGAGATACCATGACTGGGACCGCGTGGCCCTGGACTGGTCCTGGGAGGTGGTGCGTTTTCTGGACTCCAGATGCCTGCCCGGCCTGGCGGATGCGGTGGAATGGCTGGACGCCGTTCCTCCCACGGAGCTGGAGAGGAGGTTGAACGTGGCCGAGGGGGCCTTCTTCGGGATAGAGATGAGCCTCACCAACCTGGGGCCCTTCCGCCCCAACTACCGGTCCCGCCTGGTGAGGCGCCTCTATCTGGCGGGACAGTGCACCAATCCCGGCCTGGGGGTTCCCGGAGCCATGATCTCGGGGATGGCCGACGCGGCCATCGTCCTCAACGACTGGACAAAGCGGCTGCAGTAGGGCAAGGTCCGGAAGGTCGCGGAAGCCCGCGTCCCGCAACCCGAGGTTGGCAACCCGAGGTTGACTTGAGAGAAGCGGCTGGATAAAGTAATGACATGTCAGTTCCAAAGAAGAGGATGAGGGCTTCCGAAAGACGCGAGCAGATCCTGCGCAGCGCGGCCAAGGTGTTCTCCCGTAAAGGATACCGACTGTCCTCGGTCTCGGACATCGTGGAGGAGTCCGCTATAGGGAGGGGGACCTTCTACCTCTATTTCGAATCCAAACGCGACATATTCAGGGAACTGATCGAGAACTACTTTCAGGGATACGCGGAGGTGCTGGAGGAGAACCACCGCAGGCTGGTGGAGGCCCTCTCGGGGAAGGGGAAGGTCCTGCGCACCTGGCGGGACAACATGGCCCGGGTCCTGCGCTACCACAGCGAGAACCCCGACCTGACCAGCATCGTCTACCGTGAGGCGCTGGGGAAGGACGAGGATTTCTCGGAGCGCGTGGAGGAGCTGTCCGCGCTGGCCAGGCAGAGGCTCCGTGAGGAGTTCCAGCTCATGTACCGGAAGGGGATGATGCGGCCCTGCGACATAGAGGTGGTGACCTCCATAGTCATGGGATCCACCGTGTACCTGATCATGGAGCATCTCCTCAAGGGAAACGGGATGAGCGTCGATGAACTGGCGGACGCCATCGTTGAATATCACATCAGGGCCCTCATCCCTGCGGAAGGGGACGTGGGGCGGGCCCTGCGCAGCGCCCTGGGCTCTTCGTGAGTGCAGCCGGGGCGGGATCCGTGTGTTGAATGGAGGGAAGGATTCGGGAGTTTCTCCGAGAGGAGGTGGGTAAAGGGAAGGGACGGGGAAGGATTCGGAACCGGGAACGGGAGGAGGACAGGGGATGTCCGTCTCCCGCCTCCGTGCCGAGGCAGTCAAAGCAGCCGGAAAGAAGTAAGGGGTGAAGCGTATGGTTTCTTTCGAGTTGGACGACGAACAAAAACTTGTCCAGGAAACCGTGTCCTCCTTCGCCGCCGACCTCATGCAGCCGGCCATGCGCGAGAGCGATGAGACGGGGGAGATCCCCCAGGAGGTCATCGCCAAGGGATGGGAGCTGGGCCTGCTGGGAGGTTGTATCCCCGAGGAGTACGAGGGGTTCGGTGAGGAGCTCTCGGCCCTGACCGGGGTCATCGCCCTGGAGGAGTTGGGATGGGGCGACCTGTCCATGGCCATGCACCTCATGGCTCCCTCCGTGCTGGCCATCTCCGTCCTGGACCAGGGGACGGAGGCGCAGAAAAAGCAGTACCTCCCCGCCTTCTGCGGGGAGGAGTTCAAGGCGGCGTCCAGCGCCGTGGTGGAGCCCTACTATAACTTCTGCCCCTCGGCCATGCGGGCGGTGGCGGAGCGGGACGGTGATGAGTACGTCATCAACGGCAAGAAATGCCTGGTGCCCCTGGCCAAGGAATCCGACCACATGCTGGTTTTCGCCTCCACCAACCCGGGGATGGGTTTCTCCGGGGTGGACGCCTTCATCATCCCCGTGGGGACCAAGGGCATGGAGATAGGCGACCGGGAGAAGAACATGGGCATCAAGGCCCTGGCCACCTACCCGGTGAACTTCAAGGACTGCCGGGTCCCTCTGGCCTGCCGGCTGGGGGAGGAGAACGGATGCGATTTCCTGCGCCTCCTCTCCCGCTCCCGCCTGGCCCTGGCCGCCCTGGCGGTGGGCATGAGCCGCCGCGCTCTGGAGCACTCCCGGGATTACGCCACCCAGAGAATCGCCTTCGGGGAGCCCATCGGGTCCCGCCAGGCCATCGCCTTCATGATCGCCGAGATGGCCATCGAGGTGGACGCCACGCGCCTCCTGGTCTGGGAGGCCGCCTGGCGCTGCGACAAGAACATGGATTTCGAGAAGGAAGCCGCCTTGGCCAAGAACTACGCGGCGGACATGGCCATGATGGTGTGCGACCGTGGGGTGCAGATCATGGGCGGGCACGGCTACATCCGGGACAACCCCGTGGAGCTTTGGTTCCGCAACGCGCGCGGTTTCGCCACCTTCGAAGGCATGGTCATGGTGTAAGGAGGTGGGGAAGATGACCATAGATTTCGAACTCTCGCCGCGCATCAAGGCCACCAAGAACATGATCCACATGTTCGCCGAGAGCGCCATACGGTCCATTGCCCGCTATTACGACGAGAACGAGCACGAGAAGCCCTGGGACCTCCTGAACATGGTCCAGAAGTTCATGGGGGGCGGCATGGCCGGCGCCTTCGGTACCGGCGGCAAGGAGGAGAAGGCCGAGGGAGAGGAAGCCAAGGAGAAGAAGCCCCGGGAGACCAACCTGGCCGGAGCGGTGACCATCGAGGAGATCTTCTGGGGCGATGCGGGAATCGCCCTCTCCTTCCCCGGGCCGGGCCTGGGAGGGGCCGCCGTGCAGGCCAGCGGCACGCCGGAACAGAAGGAGAAGTTCCTGGCCCGCTTCTCCGGCGACAAGCCCGTGTGGGGAGCCATGGCCATAACCGAGCCGGAGGCCGGTTCGGACACCGCCAACATCAAGACCACCGCGGTCCTTGACGGGGATGAGTGGGTGCTCAACGGGGAGAAGATCTTCGTGACCTCCGGGAAGAGCGCCCTGGAGGACTCCGAGGGCTTCGTGATGGTCTGGGCCACCGTGGACCGCTCAGCGGGAAGGGCGGGCATCAAGCCCTTCGTGGTGGAGCACGGGACCCCGGGGATGCAGATCACCAAGATCGAGGACAAGCTGGGCATCCGATGCTCGGACACGGTGTCCATCTCCTTCATGGACTGCCGCATCCCCAAGGAGAACATCCTGGGCAGCCCGGAGGTGGTGGACAAGACCAAGACCGAGGGCTTCAAGAAGGTCATGGCCACCTTCGACGCCACCCGCCCCCTGGTGGCGGCCATGGCCATCGGCGTGGGCCGCGCCGCCCTGGACTTCATCAAGGAGACCCTCAAGGAGGAGGGGATAGAGCTGCGTTACGGCATCAACCCCCACCGCATGACCTCCCTGGAGAGGGACATCATGCAGATGGAGGCCGACCTCAAGGCGGCGCGCCTGCTCACCTGGAGGGCGGTGTGGATGCTGGATAACGGGCTGCGCAACGACCTCCAGGCCTCCATGGCCAAGGCCAAGGCGGGGTTGGCGGTCACCCGCATCACCCAGAAGGCGGTGGAGCTCATGGGTCCCCTGGGGTATTCGCGCGAGTACCTGCTGGAGAAGTGGATGCGCGACTCCAAGATCAACGACATCTTCGAGGGCACCGGCCAGATCCAGTTGCTGGTGACCGCTCGGCGCATCCTGGGCTTCACCCGCGAGCAGCTCAAGTAAGGCCGCCCGGACGATATCGAGGGGAGGGGGCGGAAGGCCCCCTCCCTTTTTTCGTTAGCTCGTTCGGGGTGGCGCCGAGGGCCGAAGGGCGGGTTGAGGGCGAGCCCGTTATCACCTTGGTTTTAAGGTGCGGCCGGCGCGTCTTTCTTGGTGGAGGTCCGGGGCGGACCGCTGCGTCCCGGAAGTGGGCGTCCGACCCGTCCCGACCGCAGGGGAGAGAGAGGAGTCGAAGGACCCTCATGCCGAGAGCCCTGTTGCCGGCGCGAGTTCCCTCGATATACACGGGTCGTATGGACCTCGACCCGGCAGCCCTGCCGTTTCTCAAGTATGTGGTGGCTGCCGGCGATCTATGGCAGTGTCCCTCGGTATCCGCTGGAAGAAAAGTCCTCTACCCGGCAGCCCTTGCCGTTTCTCAAGTACATGGTGGCGGCGTCATCGGGGTTCAGGCCTACGTAGCGGCTATGGGAGGCAGCCCTTGCCGTTTCTCAAGTACATGGTGGTGGCCGACGATTTATGGGTAGGAGGACATCGGAGCGGTCTGCGACGGCGATCCCGATGGAGGTTGCGCGGTTAACGTGCTTCTCGGAGGGGAAGACCCCGCGGAAGCGGGAAGCACGACCTGGGTTTCGTACCGGTGTCGGTGTTCGAAGTCGTATACCTTCCGGAGTGACCTCAGGGGGAAAGGAGCGGAGCGCCCGTGCTCCCGGCCAGGTCGGAGCTCGTCCGCCCGCTCGAGGACCGGTGGGTGAAGGGCCATCGAGGCCAGGGTCGACTGGAGACGGTCCTCATCGCCGGCCGGTGAAGGGGTGGGTCTTGGTCTGCACCGTGGAGATGAGGACAGGGGATCGATCTGCCGGGCGCCTTCCGGCTCCGGGGAGAGGACGGCATGCGCGGCATGGAGAGGGACGAAGTCAAGGTGGATAAGGGAAGGGAGCCCGGGCCGACCGGGGGTGGCTATCGTGCCGGAAAGAGGGTGGTGCGCGCCCGCGGGCTCTCCGTGTTACATACATTTCTGCGCCTGTGCCCCGAGTGCGGCGTGCCCCTGTCCATATCCCGAAATCACGTGTGGACGGATGACGGACGCATCCTGAGCCGCGATTCCGCCCAGAGGCTGGTGATCATGGAAAGGAGGGTCATCGAGGTCATCCTGCAGCGCGCAGTGGACCTCCTGGGGGAGGAGGCCTCGCGCATTCTCACCCGTTGCAAGTCCGCGGACGCCTTCCTTTACGTCCGCTCCATCATGACTGGGTGGAAAAAGATGGTAAAGAATGCGCCTCTGGGAGGGAGGCTCTTCTACGACCTCCTTTGTGACCAGGCACGGGTTCTGGGGATGGCGGACGCCCGGGTGATCTCCTACCGGAGACACCGCGAGCTGGTGGTGGGATGCACCCAGTGCTACAGCGACATCTTTTTCGCCGGTGACGTACTTGGAGCGGTGCAGGCGGGGGAGGGAAGGGATGCCGAGGTGGCCTTCTGGGAGGAGAGGGGTGAGAAGAGGTTCGGGGTCACCGTGGGGCAGAACGAGGTCTCCATCCCCCCTCTGCCCCTTTCAGACGAGGACGTGCTCCCGGGAGACATAGTCTACCGCAGGTGCGGGAGATGTCGAGCTCCCTTCCCCATAAGCTTCTTCGTCTGGGATACCGAGAAAGGGGTGATGATGGACACCCACAACGGGGAGTCGGTGGCCCTGCTGGACACGGCGGGCATGAACGCCGCTTATCTGGAGATAAAACACCAACGGCTACCGCAGCTCGACCCTATGCTGGCGCAGGAGATAAAGGCCATGGTGGACACCGTCCTCCCTCGCCTGGAGTGGAAAAGGCGCGGGCCCGAGGAGCGCGTGCGCGACCTGTTCTTCCTGGCCTATCGGGGGATGGGGAACCCGGTTTACACCCGGGGTTCGGGGAGGACGCTGGAGGCCAGGGTTGAGAATCCCTTCAATTACCCCATCGTGGCCGGAATAACCGCCTCTTTCCTCTCCCGTGGAGAGGAGGTGTCCTGGGGGTGGGAGAGGAAGGAAAAGGCGGCCCTGGAAGTCCGCGTGGAGTTCCGGAGATAGCCTCACCGCTCGCGCAGACCGCGTCGTCCATACCGGATTCGGTCAGGATATCCGAATATGGAAGGTATCCGAAAACGGGACCGAAGCCG
>FWWL01010579.1_pt1 | contig 10571 bp, 5 predicted proteins | sample 2228331 | NCBI WGS metagenome assembly FWWL01 (sample SAMEA103939775, study PRJEB20133) | metagenome
AGCATCGCTAATGCCAGGAGGGGGAAGACCAGAAGGGTCGAGCGGGAGGATGGCAGAGGCGGCGTGATGTAGGGGATCAGCAGGTAGACGCCCGCGGTGACCAGGCCTGCCCGGAGGACGGCCGAGGCCGAGGACCCGAACCGACCGGCCACCCGCGAGTCGTAGGCATCGAAGGCGGAAGCCCAGAGCAGCCAGAGGAGGCTCAGGACCAGGAACCAGAGTGGGCGACGCCCGACCAGGCTCACCTCCAGGCCGTATTGGGGCCGGGCGGCCAGCGCCACCAGCAGCGCGCCGTTGACCGCTAAGAGGTCCAGGGCGAGCAGCGCGAGACGCCGCTCCCAGAAAGAGAAGCCGCGGGCGATGGGCTGGGGGAACGCCCGCGCGCCGCGCCGGAGCGAGAGATCCATATGGCTTTCACCTTGTGGTAAGGATCCGAACGGGATCGGCCCTCGAGGATCCTTTCACCCTTCACTTCGATTGGATCGCACTATCTGGCCCGTTCCCGAGGAAGGCCCTCAACCCTTCCGGAAGCGGAAGCCCTTTCGCTTCCAGCAGCTCCGCGTAGAGCCCCAGGATGCGGTCCACCACCTGGCGGTCCGAGAACCGCCCCTCGGCCAGCCGTCGGGCCGCCGCCCCGAATCTTGCCCGCAGCTCGGCGTCTCTCAACAGGGCCTCGATCGCGCCAGCCAGGGCGGCGCCGTCCCGCGGGGGCACCAGAACGCCGTTCACCCCGTCCTCGACGACCTCCCGGCAGCCCGGGACGTCCGTGGCCACCAGCGGCCGGCCCATCGCCGCCGCCTCGACCAGCACCATGGGCAGTCCCTCCCGGTAATAGGTCGGCAGCACCACCACATCCGCGATGGCCATCCAAGCCCGCACGTCCTCCTGTGGGCCCAGGTAGCGAATCAGCCCGGCCGCCTCCCAGGCCCGCAGCGCTTCCACCGGGATCCACGCCGGGTTGCCCTCGTCCGAGGGGCCTACCAGCAGGAAAGCGGCCTCGGGGAAGGCCGGCCGCACCCGCCGGGCGGCCTCGACGAACTCGCCCACGCCCTTGTGCTGAAGCATCCGGCCGACCATCAGGACCACCGGCGTATCCGGCCCCAGTCCCAGCGCCTGCCGCAGGGCCAGCCGGCGGTCCGGGGGCACCGCCTCCGGCGAAAACTCGGTCAGGTCGATGCCCTCGCCGGGGATGACCGCCGTCCGGCGGCCGCCTAAGACCTCCCGGTCGGCCTCGTTGAGATAGATGACGGCATCCGCGAGCCGAAGGACCCGACGGTAGATCGGGCGGAGGGTCGCTCGCAGGAGCCAGGCCTTCGGCCCGCTGTCGGCCCAGATGTAGCCCAGGCCCGTGACGGTGGCGACCACGACCGGCACGCCCGCCAGCCGGGCGGCCAGCGTCCCGTAGAGGTTCGGCTTAATGGTGAAGTGGTGGGCGATGGCCGGCCGCCACCGTCGGTACACCCCATAAAGGGCCGCCAGCGAGCGGATCTCGGCCACAGGGTTCAACCCCTGCCGGTTCACAGGATAAGTCAGGGTGAGGCATCCCAACTCGGCGACAGCGGCCACGGCCGGACCCGGCGGCGCGACCACGGCGGTCTCCACACCCGCCGCCTGCAGGGCCCGGATCAACGGCCGACGCCAGATCCAGATATCCTCGGCGTTGTTGACGGTGAGGGCCAACCGGAAACCCACCTTCAGGTTCCCCCGCTGAGCAGCTCCCGATACAAGCTCACCAGTCGGGCGCCCATCTGCTCCCAGCGATAGCAACGCTCGTAAGCCCGACGGCCGGCCAGCCCAAGCGCCCGGCGCAGGCCGGGGTCGGCCGCCAGCCGGTCGAGGGCGGCGGCCAGCGCTTTCCCATCCCCATAGGGGACCACCACGCCGCAGCCATGCCGTTCCACCAGTTCATCCGCGTGCGTCCCCCGCGCGACGACGACCGGCTTCCCGAGCATCATCGCCTCGAACAGCTTGTTCGGGCTGGCATACCGGTGATTCGGGACGGCGGGATCGTAGGTGGCGATGAGCACATCGGCACCCGCCATCAACTGCAGGGCCCGATGGTAATCGACCCGGCCGTGAAACCGGACGTTCGGCAGGGTCCGGGCCCGGGAAATCAGCCGCTCCTCGTCGACCCCGAACCCCGCCAGCTCCAGGGTCCAGTCGGGCCGCCCGGCCACCACGTCGAGCAGGGTGAAAAGCCCGCGGGCGGCGTCGAGCAACCCCACATAGGCGATCCGAAAGCCGTGGTAGCTTTCCGGGAGGTTCAGATGGGGGAGGCGATCGGGAGGGGAATTATAAACCACCACCAGCCGCTGCACCCGGACATCGCCGAGCTGGTCCCGGCGGGCGTCGTCGGCGATGATGACGGCGTCGCTGTGGGCCGCCACCAGCCGCTCGAGCCGCCGGGCGACCCACCGGAGGGGTCCGACCCGGAAGCCGTCGGCGTAGCTGTCGAAGATGTCGAACACCAGGCGCCTGCGGGCCAGCCTTGCCGCCAGCAGGGCCGGCAGGGCGGTGTCCAGGTCGCAGGCGTGGATGACGTCGTAGCGGCGGCGGTTTTTCACCAGCCAGGCCAGGAGGGCGGCCTGCCAGCGGAGGACGCCGGGCAGGTTGCGCAGGCCCCGGCCGAACGGGGCGGGGATGCGGACCCGGAGGAGGGCGTAGCCCGGGCGGTCCTCCTGGGGGGGCAGGTTCCAGCCCCGGTCCCAGGCCAGCACGGTGACGGCCAGCCCGGCCGCCCCCAGCGTCCCGGCCGTCCGCTCCACCCGCGGGTCCGGCGCCACCGGATTCGACCGGCAGACGATTAATGCAGCGTCCGTGTTCACTGCTAAACGATCCCAACGATGCTAAAGCACGCCAAGCATTATTCTATAACAGAAAAATTGGCAATCGAACGCGATATAGATTTCGAATTAAGCAGTCTTGCGTATTCTCTATCATATATTTTCACAAGCAATTCTTAACCCCATAAAGGATGCCGATCGTTTTATTCATTTTATGAAGTCAATCCTGCCAGATCTGTATTTTACATCGTGTCACAATTTAAGAGTAAGAAGCGCGTGCCATGCCTGTCCACTATGGTTCTTTGCTTGAGTGCAGCAGCACCACACAAATCCAAGAGGCGAGGGACAAGCTTGTCGTTTTGGTAGTTCAAAAAGCTTAGTTGTGCCGGAGGCTGGGAGGGCAACGGCACTGCTTCGCGCACCACTATCATGGTGCCGTTTGCCGTAATCAGCCATTTAAGCCAATCTTCTGGTGGATCCTGCCACCAAGTTAGGTCCACCACCTCGAAGTCGCCGCGCCCCAGAGTACATAAAGGGGATTGCAACCCCCGTAGTTTACGCAAATGACCCTTTTTGGCTTTTCCCGCGAAAGCGTCTGTGCCACATGGTAGAGAGCAGGGGACGTAAGGTTGACTCCTTGCTGTTTTCTGAGCCACATCCCGAGTTCCCATCCCCGGATTGCTTGGCGGTAGCCAGCCAGAGCGAGCACTAAGGCAAGAAAGAGCTTCACAAACCTCGCCCATCCAGCTTTCGTTAATGTCCTATTCAGGGCCCAGACCCCTGCAAAGACGGCGGCCACCAGAAAAGGCTGCAATTGGAGAAAATGCCATGGGCGATCCAGGCCTGGAATCGCCACGAAGATGGCGCAAACGATCAACCAAGACCCCGCCAGGAGCGGGCACGTCGAACTCTCTCCTCGTTTGCGACTCAAAACCCAGCTCATGGGAAAAGCCATAAGCCCGAGAGCCAAGAAAATCGCAAACGCCCAGGGGGGACTTACTGTCACACGCTCCCCGGACAAGGCGTAAGGTATAAAGTGAGCGCTCCCTATGTCTTTCAGCCCGGCAACAAAAGAGAAAAGCCGAGCAGATAGCGAGAAGGGCGGCTGGGTACGGCTTGCGCCCTCCGGTTTCAACGTGAGGGCTTTGAGCCAATGAGGCACTACGAAGTGGGTGTTAGCTTCAAACTCAGCGAACCCATTAACAAAGAAATAGGCAGCGAAGGGAAGAAGTGGCAGCATGAAAAGCACCAGGGCCAAAAGCCCGGTTCGAACCGATGTTTGCAAATCTTTTCGCCGTTGCCAAGCCACTATCCCGCCAAGGATCAAAAGGCTCAACGCTGCAGGCAAAGAGGTCAGCTTGTCCCCCAAGACCAGACCGGCAGCTAAAGCAACCAAGGGTAAAAAGCGTTGGCTTCGGTTCGTCACAGCCCGCACGAGCGCTCCTAAACCCAGAGCTACGAAGATTAAGCACAACAGAAATGGCCCGTAGTCCAGTGGCACAAACCAGAGGAAATTGGGATCCGCCAAAGGAAGAAGGAAAACCAGGGCTGCTACGCGCGGAGGAGCTAGCTTCGAGAAAGCCTTAAACAGAGCTGCCAAATAAAGCCATCCAAGCACAGCGTTCAGCCCTCGGAGCACCTGGGGGCTGGTGCCGCACAAGCCCACCACTGGTGCCAAGAGGTAAGTTTTAAATGCCCCCTGGTATGGCCCGCTCACCAGAGGGAAGCGTAATCCAAAAATCTTCACTTCGTAAGCTGGGTTCCAAGACTGCCCTCTCACCAAGGCTACAGTCCCGGGCACATTCCAAAGCTCATCGTGAAACATGGCAAAGCCACCGTTTTCCACCTCCGTAGCCCACCACAGGCTAGCAGCCCCTCCCAAAGCCAATACCGCTACCCGCAGGTACTCCCCCCACCTTCGTCCCTTCATCAGCGATGTCCCCTCTTAGCCAAGGCTCGCTATTAAGCTCATGAACATAGGCCAACGCCAATCTCTAGGTTGCGCGGTTTTCCCTATTGGGAAGGCCTCGCCTCCTCGTTCATCTATTCCAACTCAAATTAGCGTGCGTGGGGTGAATGTAAGACAGCTTCCTAATACCTATACTTATACTTATACTTATGCGGCTCCCAGCGGACGCCCCATTTCTGCTCGAAACGACGACGGTTCGCCTCGAAGAGGGCCAAGTACTCGCGCTCGCCGAGTCGCTTCAGGCTGGCACCGTGGAAGTGGTGCACGAAGACGTCCTCCGCGCACACGATTTTATACCCCCTCTGCCTAACACGCATCGCCAGGTCGTCGTCCTCAAACATCCCTACCTCGAACCGTTCGTCCAGCAGCCCCACCTCTTCGAACAGCCTCCGCCTCATAGCAGTACAAAACAGCGCCAGCATCTTGATCTCAAAGCGCTGGCCCTCATATTCCCAGGCGCGGCGTTCAGCGAACTCCTCCAGCTCCTCTAGGCTCGAGTAGCTGACATCGATCTTCGCTTCGTTGCCGATCGAATTAGTCACCGGCCCGACCATCGCTATGCCGGGGTCGCTCTCCAGATGCCTGATCAGGCGCCCCAGCCAGCCTCGCGTCACGATGGTGTCGTTGTTCAGCAAGACCACGTATTCGCCGGTAGCCAGCGATATCCCCTTGTTGTTGCCGCGCGCAAAACCCTCGTTCCTCTCGTTTAACACCAGTTTAACCTCAGGGTAACGCTGGGCCACCTCTCTCAGGTAATCTACCGTGCCATCCGTCGAGGCATTGTCCACTATGATGAGCTCCAGGTTGGGCCAGAGGCTATTACGGAAGATGCTCTCGATACACAGCCTGTTCAAGTGCAGATTGTTGTAGGTCAGGACGATGATGCTTACCTTAGGATACAGGCTTCGTATTGCCGGCTCCAGACATCGGAAGCGCTCCTCCCAAGTGTGCTGGCGCGCCACCTGCTGCCTCGCGGCCGCCCGTTCGGGGCTGTCGGTCTGCAGCGCCAGCTCGATCTTTTTGACAAACTCCTCCGCTGACGCGGCTAAGTACACCAGCCCGTCTGGCTCGAACGGTACCAGCTCCGGCAAGGGCACCGACACCACCGGCTTGCCGGCGCTTAGGAACTCATAGAACTTCACCGGGTTAGTCGCTTCGGTAAGGGGAGTGAGCTTGAAGGGGATTATGCAAACATCGAAGTGGTGGAGGTACGCTGGCAGGGAGCTGTAAGGCCGCTCACCCAGCAGGTGAACGTTAGCCAGGCCGTCAAATGGGGCCAGGTCAGCGCCGAAGGTGCTCCCGATGAGCACGAAGCTCCAGGACGGTCGAACTCGGGCTATTGCCGCCACCAGTTCACTATCAAACCAGTCCGAGATGGCACCGTAATAGCCAACTATAGGCCGCTGCAGGAAAGCCACCTCCGGTGGTGGGCTGCCCAGCGAGACGGCGAAGTGGTCGAGGTCCGTAGCGTTGGGGACCAACAGGCAGTTGGGATTGAGCTTTCGTTGCTCTTCAAACAGAGACCGTGACGTCGCCAGCACCAGGTCGGCCCCTCGGCTCAGCCCCTCCTCCAGCTCCAACATGTCCCGATCGTTCGTGGAGAAGCCTGCGTGCTTGTCCATGCAGTCGTAGACCACTCGCCAGCCGAAGCGTTCACGCAGACGGAAGGCGAGTGGCTGCCAGAAGGGGAGTTGAACCAGGCATACCGCCTCGTGGATGCTGTAGCGGCGGCGCATCTCCGCAAAGGCACTCAGCCAAAGCTCCACTGTCAACTGATCAGGGCGGCTCTTATATACGTTGATTCCGTCTCTGGCTGGCAGTTGGAATTCCAGCACGTTTTCATCAATAACTGTCACAGCAGGATCTGCGCCAGGCGGCAGAAACGTGGTGCTCCCATAGAACACCTGGTGCCCGTGAGCAGCAAACTGCTTGGATAACTGCTGCGGACGCTGGTGGCGAAAACCCCAATCAATGATGGGCAACACTATGACGTCGTATTTAGCATTGCCGCGCACGCGACGTGGTTTACCTTCTGGTCGGTCGAACGAGGGCACCTCCCTGAGCGGATCAGGACGTTCGAAGGTTGCCGCCCCAAGTAGCTCCTTTTTCAGCCACCACTTGACTCGGGTCGGCAGCCACTTCCTGCCCACTTCGAGCGCGAGGCGCTTAGGGCTCCGGGATAATTGCCACAGCGTCCCTACAATTTTGTCAGCCACACGATATCGCTTCCATTGAAGGCGCCGGTGCACTCCACCCAGCTCGGCCCGCAGCTCTTCAATCGTCCGCTCCCGCTCCGCCAGGCGGGCCTCAACGGCAGCCCGCTCCTGGCCGACCCGGTCCAGCTCGGCCCGCAGCTCTTCAATCGTCCGCTCCCGCTCCGCCAGGCGGTGGATGGACCTGGCTCGCTCCAGCCACTCGTGGCCCAAGACTTGTCGAAACTGCTCTAAGAAGACACGGCCGAAAGACGGCCGCTCACTGGCAACAGACAACACCAGACCGCATTCGCTAATGAAGTAAAGCAACCATGCCGCCCGCCGGAGCTCCGGCTCGCCGACCGGCACTCCCCACTTTGTCAGCCATGCATCCAGGCGATCGAATAGCGGCTCAGGGTCCTCCCAGCACAAATATCGTTCAAACAATTGAGAGGGATGCGACTTGTACACCCATCGGGCCAAATCCATCAAATACCAGTAAACGAACTTCAACGGCTCAAGTATCCACAGAGTGGACTCTTCATGGTATTCCCAGTCCACCACGAAGGGACCCTGGGGACTGCGCAGGATGTTCGAGGGAACAAAATCTCGGTGAATCATCCTTCGCTTGGGCTCGATTCCACCTTCGTTCACGAACCGATACAGTAAAGCCAGGCCCGCGTCCATTAATAACATATCCTCTCGGGAGACGGGCTCAAGGAGCCAGCGACACTTCAGATAGGCTGCATGAATATCCATCTCCAGGTCGGTCTGGTTAGTGGCCACCGACAACCTGTTGAGTGTGTGGATGCAGTCGTAGGCCAGCTGAAGGTGCTCCTCGACCAACGGCAACAGCTGGGTCCGGTCCGTTACCAGTGCGCTCTGCCTCGCCAGCTCCACAGATACGGGGACCCCGTCCACGCCCTGTTCGAAATAGCACGCGACATGGTCAAGTTCTGTCACCGCGAGCGGCTCGGGAACCAGTTGGTGGCTTAGCGTGGTCCATAGCCTGCAGCAAAGTTCGTATTCAGCGAGGAGGTGATCGTTCCAGCGAGCGCTCGCATAATGGCGGACCACAACGAAAGGCGTCCGATCTCCCCTGCGAAAGACGAGCCACGTGAGGCGCTGCCGCCCAGCCTGCCGAAACCCTTGCCGGGACAACAGGACTGCCTGGAGCCCTTCCGGGCCCGCCGACACAGGCCCGAACAGCTCCGGTCGCTCAACGATGTAGCGCCGAATGGTCGGCCACATGGGTTATTTAACCGCCACAATCAGATAGGAGTTGACGAATTCCCGCCCTACGCCGAGGCGGGCAGCGACCCGCTGGAGGTCCACGGCCGGGGAGCGCTCGGGCTCCATGCGCTCGAAATAAAACTCCAACAGATCCGGCTCATCCAGCGGGACCAGCACAGACCATATCCGGTAATCCGGAAACGGCGCGTAAAACGAGACGGCCCGAAAGCCGGCAGCCCGGAGCAGATCTTCATAATCCTTCCGTGAATGGGTTCGAACCCGATACGGCGTCCCCCGCATCGCGACGCTCAACAGATCCGCCTGATCCCGCGGCAGATAGGTGATGTTCCGGATGCCCGTATGGTCATCCGGCTCCCCCAGGAGATATCGGGCCCCATATCGGTTTTCGATGCCGATGACCAGGCGCCCCTCCGGCTTCAGGACCCGATAGGCTTCCTGCAACAGACGCAGCTGCAACCCCTCCGGCTCCGCTTTCGTGCTCCAGGTGCCCGCCCACTCTAAAACACCGATCATACTCACCAGATCGAACTGACTGGAGTCAAAAGGAAGGCTCAGCGCATCCCCATGCACCGGGATAACGGGGTTCAACCCTTCCTGCCGGCGGCGCTCTTCAAGAAACGCCAGTCGGAGCAGATGGTTGTCGAGGGCCACCACGCGGCACCGGCGGCCCAGGGCGCAGCTCACCGCCCCGAAACCTGCCCCGATATCCAGCACCGTGGCCTCAGGTGTCAGTTCGAACAGATAATGGAAGAACCCTCGGCTTTCATCCAGAATATAGTTCACCAAAAACTCGCTCTTTTCGGCCAAAGTCTCCACAACCGCTTGACGCCAGGGTGAATTGCGGATTCGCCCCAGGAGGGCACGGAAGTCGGGTTCGAAGATCTCCGAATAGGAGCCGGATTCTGGGGCGAAACTTGGGATCCCCCCGATGATCGGGTAATACGTGGCGCACTTCCAACAGCGGTATCCATCAGGGAACCGCGTCACCGGCGTAAGGCAGGAGGGGCAGCAATACCTCAATTCCTCACCCTCCGATACTGTTAAGGAAGCCGAGCCGGTCAGGACCAGATCCCAGTGCACCTCCCAAGTTCGGGCCGTCAACTTCCAGTCCCACGGCACTGCTTGGGCGTTACGCCGCACGAACTCCATATAGTCCGGCTGAGAGAGAAGCTCAAGGATAAGCGCTTTAACCCGATCACGCGTCTCGGGCGAGTTGGGATCTCCCTCGATCAGAAAACCATCATAGCCATGTTTGATCAGTTCCCTGAACGCCCCAATCGCGCTGGCCATCACGATCACGCCAGCCCGCTTGCATTCCTGCACAGCGATCCCGAATCCCTCCGGGGTCGTCTGTAAGGCGAGAGCGAAGCTATACCGGTGAAGCTCCCTCGCGAGGGTCTTTTGATCCAACGAACCTCGGTAATGCACCCCTGAAGCCGGAGGCATGCCCTGGGGATCCTGGCCCCAGAGTTCTGGGCCGCCGAAAACATTGAGATAGAACCGCCCGTCCGCGGCGCGCAGGTCCTGGAGGATGGCGATGGCCGCCCCCAACCCTTTTGAGGGATGACCCACATAAACGAGCGCGTAAGGATCACGCAGGCCGGGTTGTTCCCTAAGGTCACCAAAATAATCTTGCTCCACGCCGTTGTATGACACGAAAACCCGATCCGGCGGGATCCCCCACGATGAAACGACTACATCGCGCAGGAAATTGCTTGCCACATATACAAAATCGGCGCCGATGTCCTCGAGATGCTTCGGCTTCGCCACCCCTTGGATCCAGACGATCCTGAGCTGCGTCCGAATCGGGATACGGCAAACCGGCCCCAGATCGAGATCGCCACCGGTTGTGATCGCGATGAAGATGTCGGTATCGATCGAGCGGGCATCGGAGAAGTGCACGTAGGTCACGCCGTCGTAGACCCCGGGGCGCTCGCAGTTCACATAGGCCGTCACCTCATGGCCGAGCGCCGCGAGGGCCCGCAGTAGCCGAACGCGGGCCGTCACGCCACCCCCGATCCCCCGCTCGTCCGGCGTGACCCCATCATACGCGACGTGAGCGTCGGGACTGAAGAGGACCACTTTGTAGCGCCGTTTCCCATCGTGCCGCATCATTGGATGCTACCCTCGTATAAAGCCGTGATGGTTTCGGCCGGCCCCAAACCTCGAACGCAACCGGAATCCAGCCAAAGCGCCCAGTCACACATCTGTCGGATGAGGTGGCCATTGTGGCTCACCAGCACCACCGTGGTCCCGGTCCGCCGGAACTCCTCCAGCCGGGCCCGGCACTTCCGCTGGAACCCCTCGTCCCCCACCGCCAGGACCTCGTCCACCAGCAGGATGTCGGGCGCCCAGGCCGTGGCCACCGCAAAG
>FWWL01010561.1_pt1 | contig 10567 bp, 7 predicted proteins | sample 2228331 | NCBI WGS metagenome assembly FWWL01 (sample SAMEA103939775, study PRJEB20133) | metagenome
GCAGGCTACCCCCTCCTCCTCGAGAATATCCGCCAGCCGTAGCGCCTGCAGCGACGCCACCACCACGCGCCTCCCCTCCCGTCGCCACGCCTCGACCTGCTGCGCCACCACGCGCAGCCGCCCCGCAAACCCCGGCGTCGCTGCAATCGGCAGCTCCCGAGCACCCAGCTCAGCCGCTCCGAACCGTTCGAGGACAAAGGCCGCCCGCTCGCCAATCGCCTCCCGCGCCGCCTCCAGCTCCGGCCGCAACGACGGCAGCCCCCGCGGAATCTCCCCGCGCTCCTCCATTTCGACCCGCGTCCGCTCCTCGTACGCCGCCAGCTGCTCGAGCGCCTGCGCGCCCTCCGCCGGGTCGATGGCGACCACCAGCGCCGCGGGCCCGGCATGGTCGAGCGCGGTGCCCCGGAAGAGTATCGGCTCCAGCGCCTGGTGAAACTCCGTCCGCCCGCCGGCCGCCACCGCCTCCACCTGCTCAATCACCCGCTCCGACCCCTCACCCGTGGCCTCCAGCCGCGGCGCCAGGTCCCGGGCCGCAGCCTGCGCCGCTCGCATCGACGTCGAGAGCGGCGCAATCACCACCGAGTCCAGCCGTGCCGCGCTCCGCTGCGTCGCCAGGTCAACCGCGCGGATGCTCTCGACTGTGTCGCCGAAGAACTCGACGCGGAGGGGCCGCTCCGCATCGGCCGGGAAGATGTCGATGAGCCCGCCGCGCCGAGCTGCGGTCCCTGGCGCATCCGCCAGCGGCTCCAGTGCGTAGCCTGCCGCCTCCAGCCACGCCAGCACCGCGGCCGGTCCGTAGGTGCTCCCCACCTCCAGCCGCAGCGCTTCGGCCCCCGGTCCCGGCGGGGCCACGTGCTCCGTCACCGCCGCAAACGAGGCCACCACCACCGCCTGCTCGCTCCCCGCCAGCGCCCGGAGCGCCCGCGCCCGCTCGACGCCCGCCGATGGGTCGTCCCGGACCAGCTCGTACGGCAGCGCCTCGCGTTGCGGCAGCCGGATGACCGGCACATCCAGCAGCAGCTCCAGGTCATCGGCTAGCGCCTGGGCCGCGCCGGGTGTCGGTGCAATCACCAGCACCGGCCCGGCATGGTGTGCGGCCAGCGCCGCCGCCACGTACGGGCGTCCGCCCTCGGGTACCGCAAGGCGCGCCGAACCCTCCCCGCGCCGCAGCAGCGGGGCCAGCTCCTCGGCGATCGCGGCCGTCACGCCCGCGAGCTCACCTGCCAGTCCGAAACCTCAGCGGCAGCAGCCGCCACCCTTTCACTCTACCGCTCGGTCGGCACACTCGGCCACGGGAGCCGCGTGCCGGCCCCATCGCCGCCGGGTGCTACCATCAACGTGTGAGCAGCCATCTCGCCGGGCGCCGGGCGCTTCTTGCTGGCCTCTGCCTCACCATCCTCCTCGCCGTCGCTCAGCTCGCTGTCGGCCTCGCCTTCGGCTCCATCGCCCTCGTTTCCGATGCCGGCCACATGCTCACCGATGGCCTCGGCCTCGCGCTCGCCCTCGGTGCCGCTACCGTCGCCGCTCGCCCGCCCGATGCCCGCCGCACCTTCGGCTACGCCCGCGCCGAAGTCCTCGCCGTTCCGCTGCACGTGGCCCTCCTCGCCGCCATCGCCGGCTTCATCGTCTACGAATCGCTGCAGCGCCTCGATGGCAGCCACCATGTGTCCCCCGCTCCCGTCCTCCTTACCGCCGTCGTCGGCCTCGCCGTCAACATCCTCGTCCTTCGCATCCTGCACGGGCACGCACACGACAACCTCAACATCCGTGGTGCGGCCCTCGAAGCGCTCGCCGATGCCCTCGGCTCCATCCTCGTCATCGCCTCCACCCTCGCCATCGCACTCGGCGCTACACCGCTCGTCGATGCCATGGCGGCCCTCCTCATCGCCGCGCTCATCATCCCCCGCGCCATCAACCTCCTCCGCCAGGCCGCCTCTATCCTCCTCGAAAGTGCACCCCCCGGCCTCGATACCACCGCCATCGCCGAAGCCGCCCGCGATGTCCGCGGCGTCGTCGCACTCCACGACATCCACGTCTGGAGCATCGCCCCGTCCTTCCCCGCGCTCTCCGCCCACGTCGAGCTCAACGATGCCGGCTGCACAGAACACGTCCTCACCGACCTCGCCGCACTCTTCCGCCAGCGGTTCGGCATCATGCACGTCACCCTCCAGCCGGAAACGCCCGCCCTCCACCGCGCCATCGAGTGCTGCACCAGCCCCGATAACGCCCACCTCGGGGCCGGCCATTCGCACCAGCCCAGCCACCCATGATCCACCTCTCCCGTCGCGCGCTCCTCGTAGCCGCTGCCGCAGGCGGCGCGGGTACCGTGACTGCCGCCATCCTCGCGACCGACCGCCCCCGTGCACCACAGTCGCCGCTCCCCACTTCCCCGACCACCACCCCACCTCCACGGCCCGCCGCCCCAACCCCCCTCCCCCGGGGCGGTGCCGTCGCGCTCGCTACCGATGCCTCCTTCGACGTCGATACCTTCGATCCCCAGCGCTCCGGCGAACCCTCGACCGTCGAACTCCTCGGCCGGGTGCACGCGCGCCTCCTCCAGTGGGCCGACCCCCACGACGCTCGCCTCGGCCCGGACCTCGCAGCCGCCTGGGAACAGCCAACCCCCGACCTGCTCCTCCTCCACCTCGACCCCACCGCACACTGGCACGCGAGCCCTCCCCTCGATGGCAGCGGCGTGACCGCCGACCAGGTTGCTGCCCACCTCGACCGTGCGGTGGCCATCGCCCGCGAGACGAGCGCCCCCCTCGCGCAGCGCTCGGCTCCCCTCCGAGACATCGCCGGGGTCGAATCCATCGATGCCCGCACGCTCCGCATCCGTCTCGCGAGCCCTTCGCCCTTCCTCCCCGCCGCCCTCGCCGGCGAGTACGCGCTCGTCCTCCATCCCGCGGTAGCCGACACGCTCGACGCCGCGGCCGACCCCCGTTCGCCGACACACCTGGTCGGCAGCGGCCCCTGGCTCCTCCAATCGTTCGACGTCACCGCCCGCTTTCGCGCCCACCCGGGGAGCCATCGCCCGCCGCTCCTCGAGGCCCTCGCCGTCAGCCAGCCGGTGGACGTCCTCGACCGCTACCGTACCGGTGAACTCGACGAGTTCCCGGCCTTCGACCCCCGCACTGCGGCCGAGGCCCGAACCCTCCCTGGCATCCAGGAAGTCCACGTCCACCAGCGTGAGATCATCCTCTCGACCTTCGCCACCGACGCACCGCCCTGGTCCGATGCCCGCCTCCTGCAGGCCATCTCGGGTGCTCTCTCCCGCGCCTGGCTCGCCGAGGCCCTCCTCGCCGGTCGAGCCGACCCCTGCGGGCCACTGCCCCCCGTCTATGGCGCCGCCCTCCCGGCAGACGCCCTCGCCGAAATCCCGGGCTACGGCCCGGATGCTGCTACCGAGGCCCGCGACGCCCGCCAGCGGTGGGAGGCCGCTGGCGGCCCCGCGCTCGGCCCCGTCGTGGTCGAGTTCCCCGCCATCTTCGAGCCCCGCTACGCCGCCTCGGCTGTCATTCTCTCACGCCTCGAAGCCGTCCTCGGCACACCATTCCGGCCCTCCATCACCTCGTACACCGCCATCGCCCGCCGCGTCCAGGAGCGCTCGTATGGAAACGGCCGCGCCGAATTCTGGTTCGGGTGGGGAGCTCCGCTCCCCTCACCCGACCCGCGCGAAGCACTCCTCGAACTCTACGGCCACGCACTCACCCCCGCCGAGCGCGGCACCAGCATCGCCCCCATCCCCGTAGCGCCAGAAACACTCGCCGAACTCCAGCGCTCCCTCGCCGCACGCTGGAGCGCCGGCGTCCTTCCCTGGCTCCAGCAGCGCAACGAGCGCTTCCGCCGGCCGGGCACCGCTGCCCCACGTCCATCACCGTTTTGGGATGGCCACCGCGACGTTCAGCGGTATCGGACCTGAGCGCCAGCGGCGCCGGTTTCCCCTCGTTGCCCTCCCCCCGATACTGGGGATCGCATGGACCCGCTTGCCATCGTCCTCTTCATCGCCGGCATCGCCCTCCTCATCGTCGGCGCCGAAGGGCTTGTCCGCGGCGCCAGCCACCTTGCCGTCGCCATGGGCGTCTCACCCCTCGTCGTCGGCCTCACCGTCGTCGCCTTTGGCACCAGCTCCCCCGAGCTCGCCGTCAGTGTCTCGTCCACGCTCTCCGGCCAGCCCGACCTCGCCGTGGGCAACGTTGTCGGCAGCAGCATCTTCAACATCCTCGTCATCCTCGGGACCGCGGCCGTGGTGGCACCGCTCATCGTTCACCAGCAGCTCGTCCGGTTCGAAGTCCCCCTCATGATCGCTGTCTCGGCGTTGGTCCTCGTCCTCGCCCTCGATGGCGAGCTCCAGCGCTACGAGGGCGCGGCCCTCTTCGCCGGCATCATCGCCTACACCTGGTGGGCCATCCGCAAGAGCCGCAACGAAAGCCGCGACGTCGCCGCCGAGTACGAAGCCGAGCTCAGCATCGGCCGCCCCGTCACCCTCCGCCACGTCCTGCTCGATATCGCCCTCGTCGTCGTCGGTCTCGGGCTTCTCGTTCTCGGCTCCGACTGGTTCACCGATGGCGCCGTCGAAATCGCCGAGTTCTTCGGCGTCAGCGAACTCGTCATCGGCCTTACCATCGTCGCCGCCGGCACCTCCATGCCCGAGCTCGCGACCTCCGTCGTCGCAGCCTTCCGTGGCGAGCGCGATATCGCCGTCGGCAACGCGGTCGGCAGCAATCTTTTCAACCTCCTCGCCGTCCTCGGCGCCGCGGCCATCGTGTCGAGCGGTGGTGTCCCCGTCGCCGACTCCGCCGTCCGATTCGATATCCCGGTCATGCTCGCCGTCGCCGTCGCAGCCCTCCCCATCTTCTTCACCGGCTACGTGATCACCCGCGCCAACGGTGTCGTCTTTCTCGCCTTCTACGGCGCCTACACCCTTTACCTCCTCCTCGATGCCTCCGGCCACGATGCGCTCCGCCCGTACAGCATCGCCATGGTGGCCTTCGTCCTTCCCATCACCGCGCTGACCATCCTCATCCTGGCCGGCCGCTACCACTTCCGCTCGAAAAAAACGAACGGCGCCGGTGCCTGACCGCCGCCGCGCCGTCTCCTCCGAAACTGCGAGCCCTCCCCGCGCCTACACCTCGATGACTTCCAGCCCCCACACCGGGCGGAACCGCCACGTCCGGATGCCGGCCACGCTGATCTTGTGCTTCTTGAGCAGCTTCTTCGTCTCCGGCACCATCCCCACCGGCACATACAGGTAGAGCGGCCCAATCTTCGACATCGGCGCCCAGTCCTGCTGCGCCGATTCGTCAGTCAGCGTATCCGGCATCTCCACCTCGGCCATCATCCGCAGGAAGAGGCCGGGCTTCGCCACCACCACGATGTCCGGCACCAGCTCGCGCCCGTTCGCCTCCCCCACCGAAAGCCGTGGCTTCGGCACATTCACAATCGTCTCATAATCGGGGAACTCATCGTTCGGGTACGGAAACTTCACCTTCGCAATCTCCGCCACCGCACCCTGGTGACGAAGCTGGCTCAGCTGTTTCACGGTCACGCGAACTCGACCTCCCTCGTGGCGGTACCCCGATTCTACGTGCGCCTCCCCGCTCGGTCGAACAACCCCGGCTTCCGCCCCGGCTCACGGGCCGGCAGCCGCAACCTCCGGCCGCACCAGCCCGCGGAACTGCTCGAAATTCGCCGCGAACCGCTCCGCGAGCCCACGATACACCCGGTCGTACTCCTCCGGGTCAGCCCACATCGCTCGCGGGTCCAGCAGCCGCGAATCAACCCCGGGGCACCGCACCGGCACCTCGAACCCGAACACCGGGTCGCGCCGGAATTCGACCCCCTCCAGCGCATCGTTCAGCACCGCCCGCACCATCTTCCGCGTCTCCCGGATCGCGATCCGCTTCCCCACGCCGTACTTCCCGCCAGTCCATCCCGTGTTGATCAGCCACGTCTGCGCGCCAGTCATCCGCAGCCGCTGCTCCAGCAGGTCCGCGTACACCGTCGGGTTCAGCGCCATGAACGGCGCGCCGTAGCACGGTGAGAATGTCACTTCCGGGTCCTTCAGCCCGACCTCCGTGCCCGCCAGCTTGCATGTGTACCCGCTCAGGAAGTGGTACAGCGCCTGCTCCGGCGTCAGCCGCGCCATCGGCGGCATCACCCCAAAGGCATCGGCCGTCAGCAAAATCACGTGCGATGGGTGCGGCGCTACCGGCTCCAGGTACACGTGCTTCAATGATTCCAGCGGGTAGCTCCCCCGCGTGTTCTCCGTGATGCTGTCGTCGTCCAGGTCGACCTCGCGCGTCTCCTCATCGAAAATCACGTTCTCCAGGATCGTCCCGAACTCGTGCGTCTGCTCGAAAATATCCGGCTCGGCCTCCTTCGAGAGCCGGATCGTCTTCGCGTAGCAACCACCCTCGATGTTGAACACCCCCCGCTCCGTCCACGCGTGCTCATCATCGCCCACCAGCAGCCGCTCCGGGTCCGTGCTCAGCGTCGTCTTCCCCGTCCCCGAAAGCCCGAAGAAGAGCGCCGATTTCCCCGTCCGCGGGTCCACGTTCGCCGCCGAATGCAGCGACAGGATCCCCTCCAGCGGCAGGTAGTAGTTCATCGCCGTGAAGACGGCCTTCTTCATCTCCCCCGCATACGCCGTCCCCGCAATCAGGATCACGCCCTCTGTCAGGTTCAGCGCCACCACCGCATCACTCCGCACCCCGTCCTCCTCCCCCGCCAGGTGCAGGAACGGGCAGTGGATGATCGTGATGTCCGCCCGCGCATCCAGCGGCCGCTTTTCCGCCGGGATGAACATCGTCCGCGCAAACAGCGAGTGGTACGCCTGCTCCGTAATCACCCGCACCGTCTTCCGATGCGCCGGGTCCTGCGACACCACCGTGTCCTGCACGAAAATCTCACGGTCCTTCAGGTACTGGATCGCCTTCGCCTGCAGCCGCTCGAACGTCTCCACCGGCAGCGGCTGGTTGTGCTTCCCCCACCACACGTGCTCCGAAATCTCCGGCGTCTTCACCACGAACTTGTCCTGCGGGCTCCGCCCGGTCCGCTCACCGCTGAAGACCGCAAACGTTCCGCCCTGGAGCAGCTTCCCCTCCCGGCGTCGCACCGCAAACTCGTACAGCACCGGCACAGAAAGGTTGTGGTGGACCGCCGCAGCGTTCCCCAGGATCACGCTGCCCACGTTGCTCGGAGCGGGGGAAATGGCCATGGCTCGTGCTTCCAATCCTCGCTTGGGATGAACTCCCCAAGCCTACCCCACACATGCGCGAAAGTGAATAGCTCACCCGCGAGCTATAGCCGTAAACTATCTTCGTCCCGCGCGAAGGAAATCCCCCTACGCCGCCTTCACCCCGACCGGCGTCCCCTTCACCAGCTCCATCAGCGCGTCCACCTGCCGCATCAGCTGGGCAAACTCCGGGCGTGGCGCGGGGTGCGTCCCCGCCTCCGGCGGCAGCACATACCCGGGCAGCAGCCCGTTGCTCACCACAAAACCATCGGCCAGCGCCACGCATCCAGCCAGCGTTTGGTCCGACGCGATCGGTTCGTGGTGCCGCCCGATCGCCTCGCAGATCGGCTCCGGCAGCTTCCACTTCCGCGCCAGCAGCTCGCCCGCCTTCGCGTGGTCGAACCCCAGCTCCGCCTCCACCGCCTCGAGCGTCCGCCCCTCGCCCATCGCCCGCGCCACCGCCTGGTCCACCAGCGCCGGGTCCCGGTAGAACAGCGCCAGCCGGCCCATGTTGTGCACTACACCGGCAGTGAACGCGCTCGGCACATCCACCCGCCGACCCTGGCCCGCCAGCTCCGCCGCCTTGAACGCCACGGCCAGCGAGTGCCGCCAGAACGTCTCGATCCGGAAGAGCGCATTCAGCGCATCTGGCGCAAACGCCCCCGCTATCGCACCACTAATCGCCAGGTTCCGCGCCTGCACGAACCCGAGCGTCACCAGCGCCTGCTGCACCGACGTGATTTCCCGCATCCGCCGGTACGCCGCCGAGTTCACCACCCGCAGAATACGGCTGCTCAATCCCGGGTCCGCCGATACCACCAGCGCCAGGTCCGAGGCCGACGCCTTCGGATCCTGCGCAACCTGCATCACCCGCAGCGCCACCGCTGGCAGCGGCGGCAGCGCCTCGATCGTCGCAGCGAGATCCACCCCCGCCGGCGGACGTTCGGCCATCACGCAACCTCCCGGGCGATACTCCTCTCGCCACAGTGTCGTCGCTCGCGCCAGCCGCCGGCATCAGGGAGTTCCCCGGTTTCGGCCCCGGAGCTTCCCAACGCCCCTACAGGGGGATGTTGCCGTGCTTCTTCGGCGGATTCCGGTCCGCCTTGTTCTGCAGCATCTCCAGCGCACGGATGATCTTCGGGCGCGTCTCCCGTGGGTCGATCACGTCGTCGATGAAGCCACGCCCCGCCGGGATGTACGGATTCGCGAACTTCTGCCGGTACTCCTCGATCAGCTCCTTCCGGCGTGCCTCCGGGTCGGCCGCATTCGCAATCTCATCCCGGTACACAATGTTCGCCGCACCGTCCGGTCCCATCACCGCAATCTCGCCCGTCGGCCACGAGAAGTTCATATCGCCGCGCAGGTGCTTCGACGACATCACCAGGTACGCCCCGCCGTACGCCTTCCGCAGCACCACCGCCACCTTCGGCACCGTCGCCTCGCTGTACGCGTACAGCAGCTTCGCTCCGTGCGTAATGATCCCGTTGTACTCCTGCGACGTCCCCGGCAGGTACCCCGGCACATCCACCAGCGTCACCAGCGGAATGTTGAAGCAGTCGCAGAACCGAACGAACCGTGCCGCCTTCCTGCTCGCGTTGATGTCCAGCGACCCGGCCAGGTGCATCGGTTGGTTCGCCACAAACCCGACGCTCCGGCCGCCCATGCGCCCGAACCCGATCACGATGTTCGGCGCAAACGCTTCCTGCACCTCCATAAACTCACCGTCATCGACAATCCGGTAGATCACCTCCCGCACGTCGTACGGCCGGTTCGGCTCCGCCGGCACAATCGTCAGCAGGTCCTCTTCCGTCCGGTTCACGTCGTCATTCGTCGGCACGAACGGCGGGTCCTCCGCATTGTTCGATGGCAGGTACGCCAGCAGCCGCCGGACCTCAGCCAGTGTCGCCTCCTCACCGGCAATCGCGAAGTGCGCCACCCCGCTCTTCGCAGCGTGCACCTCGGCCCCGCCGAGCGTCTCCTGCGTCACCTCCTCGCCCGTGACCGACTTCACCACGTCCGGCCCGGTGATGAACATATAGCTCGTCCCTTCGGCCATGAACACGAAGTCCGTGATCGCCGGGCTGTACACCGCGCCGCCGGCGCATGGCCCCATAATCACGCTGATCTGCGGAATAACCCCGCTCGCCAGCGTATTCATCGCAAAAATCTCGCCGAAGCCGCGCAGGCTCTCTGGCCCATCCTGGATGCGCGCCCCACCCGAATCCTGGATCCCGATGACAGGCGCCCCCGTCATCATCGCCAGGTCCATCACCTTCAGGATCTTCTCCGCCACCGCTTCGCTCAGCGAACCCCCCGCCACCGTGAAGTCGTACGAAAACACGTACACCGGCCGCCCATCCACCTTGCCCCAGCCCGTCACCACTGCCTCCACGTTGCCCCCCGCCAGCGAACCCCGCGGCCGCATCAGCATATCCAGCTCCTCGAACGTGCCCGGGTCGAGCAGCAGGTCGATGCGCTCCCGCGCCGTCAGCTTCCCGCGTGCATGCTGCGCCTCGATCCGCTTCTCACCGCCGCCAAGCGCGGCCGCTTCCTTCAGGGCAATCAGCTGGCGGAGCTTCTCCTCCGCGCTCAGTTGTTCGGTCATCCTGGCCTCGGCTCGTAGGGGAATCTGGCCCGCGCCACCGGACCCCGGCGCGTCGCGCAGGCCTGCCCGCCGAAGATAGCATCCCCCGCCCTCCCGGGCGATTTCACCCCGTGCCGGCTGCCGCCGGAACCGCCACACCGCCGCCATCGACCGGCTCCGCCCAGCTCCGCCCGTTGCTCCGCGCGTTCCTCGTCGGCCTGCGCGGCCCCTCGGCCAGGATCCCCACCACCTCCGACCACATGCTCGCAAAGCCCAGCGGTGCCCCGAGCCCCGCCTCCGCCTCCTCCACGGTCATCGAATCGAGAAAACGCTCGCCGAAGTAGTCCAGGCTCGGCCGCGGCAGAATGTAACAGTCCGGTGGCGTCCCATCGCGAACCTGCTCCACATAATCCGCGCCGCACACCAGCCCGCTCACGTTCACCCGCTCGCCAAATACCCGGTTCGTCGCACCCCGCACCTCGACCCTCGCCCCCGTCAGCGCCGAGAACTCTGCCGCGATCCGCTCGAGCGTCGGCGCCATCAATCGCGCCGTTCCCACAACGGCGCGCTTGCCGCGGATGCCAGCCGGCACGCCCCGCTGCAGCAGCCGTCGACGTGCCCGCGCCCAGTCATCGAGCAGCTTCCGCACCATACCGATCCCGTTCTCGTACTGCGGAAAGCCGTCGTACGCCGCCGCCCCAGGCACCGGAAGCCCGGCCGTCACGTAGTACTCATCGCTACACTGC
>FWWL01010582.1_pt1 | contig 10566 bp, 10 predicted proteins | sample 2228331 | NCBI WGS metagenome assembly FWWL01 (sample SAMEA103939775, study PRJEB20133) | metagenome
GAGAGCGCGGACCCGGGACTCCAGGCCCTCTCGAGGGACCTGTGGGACCACTGGGAGGCCCTGTGGACCTTTGTGAGAGTGGAAGGCGATGTCTGTAACAACCAGGCCGAGAGGGCGCTTCGCCCGGCGGTCCTGTGGCGGAAGTGCTCATTCGGGACCCGGAGCGAGCGGGGCAGTCGGTTCGTCTCACGCATCCTCACCGTGCTCCAGACGACCAGGCGCCGGGGACTCAATCCCCTCGACTGGCTCGAACTCGCCTGTCGGCATGCCGCCACCGGCCTCGATCCTCCTCCGCTCGCTGCCTCCCTGTTGCCTCACGAAGAATTCTTTCTGAACTCCGATTCGTTACCTCACCAAAAAATCTTTCTGAACGGTAACCCGTTTCCCCATGAAATATATCTGAACGGGCAGACTCCGGAGCGAAGCGACGGCCGGAGACCCCCGGTAGCGAATGGACAACACGCACGGCTCATCGTCGAGCCCCTTGGACGCTGCAACGCCTTGTCGAGGCCCCTGGAGCACCGCAAGAAAACGAACATCATCAGCGGCGCCGGGGCGCTGTCGGGCCTGTCGGCAAACGGCGACCAGCCGTTTGTCGAAGCCTGGTCGGGAAAGTGTCGGCAACCCAAAGGGTTGTCGAAGCCGACCTTGAGGTCGGCGGCACTTTCTCGACGGGGCGTCGGGCTCGACAGCGACTCCCACACCACAGCGACATTCACCTCTCAACGGCTCGCCACGATCCAAATCCTTGCTTCCAGGGATGGCCTTCCGGAGGACAGCGGAAGCGCCGGGCGCGGCGACCGCGGACAGCGTACTCGTCCAGCGCCGCCTGGTACCGCAGGGTCGCCCGGTGGAGCGCCGCCGGGTTCAAGGTGTGCCACCTTGCCCGAAGGCGTTTCTTCGCTTGCGCATCCACATCGGGGGACTCCAGCATCCGCTGGTACGCCGTCTTCGGCGCGTCGTACTGCTTGCGCACGCGCGAACCCTCTCGGCTCTTCCCCACGCACTTCATCGTGGGCATGAAAAAGTTCACGTAGTCCCTCAACACGCCGTACAGACCGTTCGACAGCCGCCACGCCCTCTCCCCCTCGAACCGCTCGTAGCCCGCGAAACGACGCACGACAGACCAGTTCTTCTGCTCCACGTAACAACCGTCGTTCTTCCGGTGCGCCCGACTCCGCGTGAACGTAATCCGCTCCTCTGTGCAGTACCGAATCAAATGGTTGTTGATAAACTCGCTCCCATGGTCCGAGTCCAAACCACGCAACGGAAACGGTAACCGACGACGAATCTTCTAAAGCGCCTCGAACACATGACACTGCGCCTTGCTCCGTACTGCCTCCTGCTCGCTCCACCCCGTCGCCACGTCCGTCGCGTCCAACGTCTGACAGGACTCCCCAGCCGACGAACCCCCGTCATGCGCCACCAGGTCCACCTCCAGAAAACCAGTAACCCTCTCGTCCCACTGCGAAAACGTCCGAATCGGAACCTGATGCTTCAGCAACGTCCCTGGCTTCGTCCGACTCCGACCCTGCTCCGCTCGGGCGCAAGCAATCGGTCAATCGTCGCCGCGCTGACCCGCTCCAACTTCTCCAGCACATCCTTCCTCACCTCGAGCTCCCCCTGCTCCACCAAACACCGAACCACCTCGGGCAGCACCGCCACCAATCGCTTGCCACAGATGTAGTCCATCGTCTCCCACACCTTCTTCAAAACCGCCTCCACCTCCGGTCCATACTCCGTCGCATGCCCCCCCTTCTCCCGGACCCCCGCATCCCCCACGACAACCACCCCATGCCCAACACGCACCCCCCCAAGGTGCCGAAGCAGCCACGCCGCGTACACCCGGTGGTACCCCGTACTCTCCACAAACTCCTGAAGCATCCGCCCCCTTCTCCTTCTTCCTCGCCCTCCGGTACCTCGCCGCGTACTCCTTCGTCACCGCCCGCCGTTCACCCATGGTAAGCCTCATCATCACCTCCCTGGCATCCCGACCAGGAAGTTACCTCCCGGCACCCTGCCCCGTTCGAAAGGATTTTCTTCCAGAGGCCACGATGCCCTTTCGAAAAGATTTCTCGCGAGGCAACTCGGCCTCTTGACAACGCTCCAGTCGCCTTCCTACGCTATCCTTGTCCCCAGTGAGGGGGGTGAACGGTTACCGGGGTGAAACTTCGGGAGGTGAGCGCGGAATGGAGCCAAACGGTGGCAGGGATCTCGTCTCCCCTTGTTTTCGATGGCTGCTGGCCTCGACGATTCTCCTTTGCTCGCGGACTGCGTTGGCCGCCTGTCCTCCGCTACAGGACGAACAACCCATCAGCGTTTTTTTCTCGAGCTACGAAGTCGTTCAGGTTGATATCCAAGCCTCAAAGGGGAACCAGGACTACTACGCAGTCATGTACGGTTCCGGCCCTGACCCCAGCGGCTTTGAGGGCGCCTGGTCGTTCAGATATCTGACGTCGAATCATGCCCTTCAGAATTCGATTCGACTGGACACGACGGGTGGCTATCATGCCTTCCAACCAGCCAGAATCACCGCTTTGAACTCGAAGGGGTTATCGGGATGGTTGCCCATCTGGACTTCCGCGATCTACTACACGGGCTTGTACCAGTACGCGACTCGGCCGCTTTCCTCAACGTTCCTACCGCTCTATCCCACCGAGACGCGGCTGCTGCCTGCCGAATGGTCGGACGCCCCATCGATAGGCATTGAGGCGCTGTTTACGCACCGGACATACGACGCGATGGCTTCGTTGGGGGTTGCTGTCTGGTAAGGTCAAGTCACCTATCAAGGTGTTTACTGCGTGGTACTGGATAGGCGCGGCAACGAGAAAGCCAGTTCCATGATTGCGAACTGGGTTGAAGACGGCCAGAGGGTGGCGTACACGGATGTGGGGACCTTCTGGTATAACGATGACCATGGTATTATTGTTGTTGAGGCCATCGATGGGACTAATATCGAGGTATGGGGTTATTTGGTGGACTACCTTTGTAATGTCCAGGGCTCGTTTCCGTTGGTCTCATTTCAGACACTCTACCCGCACAAAAACCCTGTCCATGTATCGGCGTTTTCGACCGGATTCGTGCTGGTTTGGGAACCAGAGTATCTGAACGCCAGCGGTAAAGCGGAACGCGATGTCTACTATCGTACTTTTGCTCGCGACGGCACACCGGCATCTCCTCCGACTCGGGTTGCTCCGCTGCCGGAAGGGAGGGGTCGGTACTATCCACGCCTGGCGTCGGGGCAGTGGTCTTCTGGTGGACAGAGGCCGGCCCCGTATTTTGCGATCACGTGGATATTGTCGGGTCCCGAATACGGACCTCGACTCGAGCTAAGGGTTTTCAAGGGGCTGTTCCCACCAGTTCCCGTCACGGATGTTATCACGGTGGCCGACTACACGTGGTCTGGCTGGACGGTTGGCTCGGACGGGATCGCGGCCAACTTGTTTACGGGATGTGAGTCCGATTTGCGGGTCGGACTAGTATGGCAGAACTGGCACCTCAGTGATTCCACTTCTATCCTGATGCGTTCCGTGATCGGGATCAATCCCGGGAGCGCGGGGAATGGAGAGGGCAGTCAGGCCACCGTAGTTTTCTCGCCTGGGCTGCTGTGGGACAATCCAGGTGAGCCGTCGCTCGTCAACCCGCCGGACCTCGTTCTGGAAGGCGGGATGACGGAATCCGACGAGGGAGGAGAATGAGCCATGAAAGCCCGTAGTCGCAAGCGCCACCATTCGCAAACCCGAAGAAGCCGCGTTGCGATGACGCTCTCGGTCGTGATGTGGTGCGGTGCCTGCACCGGCGAGTCCGAAACAGCGTACGACCTCGTCGAAGCGGCCGCGGAAACCTCCGACGTGTTTGTCTCGCCGGATGACGTTTCCAAGGACCGCGGGGTTGGACAGGGCGAATCGGTTGAACCGGTCGAAGAAGAGCCAGGCGAGTTGTTCGAAGACGCAAGCGACGGTCCAGCGGAGCCGGACGGGGTACTCGAGGACGGGGTGGACGCGGGTGACGAGGCCTGCCATCCGGGGTCCATCATCTGTCAGGACGGGGTCAGGTATTCGTGTACGCCTCTCGGGCAGCTCACCGCGGATCCATGCCCGCCGGGAATGATTTGCCTCGACAACGAATGCGTGGACAACGTGACCCGCATCTACATTATCATTGACAACGAATCTCTCGCGTTCGGGTATTTCGTGGACCCTGAGATCATGGAAGCGGCTCTGAACGAAGCCTCCGATTATGGCTCGATCTGTCCGGAACACACGATGGCGCCTTATGGTCCATACAATGTCCTGACGGCATCGGGCGGACAGATGAGAACCCAACTATTGGCCGCGCTCCTCGTGCGGCGGCTGATTGATGCCTTCGCTGAGGACCCCGCAACTCAAGTCGTGTTGATTCATCGTCCGTCCAGAACGGATTTCTCGGAGGATTGGACGCAGGAAGATGTCTGCGTGACAGGATATCATGATCTGGTCTTCCTTCCACCATACGACGATCATCACGCTTACGATACTTGCACATGGGAAACAATACCAAGAGATGACCTGGAAAAAGTCTTTCCTTACAGCGTTTATGGTTACCCGGACCCATGGAGCATGACGGTGGATGACATCGCGCGGTACGTGGATGGTGTGGAATCAGTTCGGGACACGGGGATGCCGTGCTCGTCTTCAGAGGAATGTGGCGTCGGGGCTTGCTACCTCGGTACCTGCTGGGTGCACGAGAACGACGAACTGCGGACGCGTATACTGCATCCGTGGGAGACAAGGAATCCGGATGGATTGGGATTATGCGACACGCGGTTGCTGTATCTGGCGGCTGAATTCATCCGAAATCACGGAACCTCGGCTGGGCGGCCCTGCTCGACCGACGCGGATTGTCGGCCCGCTCCGGGCCGGTGCGGCGAGGACCATGTCTGCATGGATGAGGCCGTCAGGTGTGTGCGACAGCACGTCCTGTACGTGGCCGGTCCATGCGTAAATGGACCCTTCCTGGTCAACTTCGCGAAGTGGATGCGGAATAATCTGTACTGTGACGACAAACAATGCAAGGATGGCGCGTGTGTGGCGGCTCCGAACGACAACGATTTGTATCCCTGCTACTATGGACTACCGGAGCCTGCGGAGATGTGCGTTCCGGCTTTCTCGGGGCAAGACACCGTCGCCTCAGTGGTCCTGGGCTGGGGGTCGCCTCGCATTCTGGAGGCTCAATACGCCACCCAGAACGGACAAGAGATTAATGTTACAACGCATATGGTCCTTGCTGGTGCCGGAAGCCCCCATCCGTATTATCCGGAGGGTCCACTGCTCGATTCCTTGGGGACTGCCGTGGCCGGCGGCGGGCGATGGGTCATCCCCAGCAACGGGCATTTCCCGATGGACTCGGACCTCATAGGCCCGTTTGCAGGACACTGGGAGGACCAACTGGAAGACCTGGTCGACTTCATCAAACAGGAGCGAGCCAGTTTCGTTTGTGCTCCGTGAGGCCCGTCCGCGAGTGTCGCCGATCATGAGCAATCCGCGCTGTAGGGGTGTCGAGGGGCTTGCCGCGCGCCGGGTTGCCGGGGCCGGGGTCTTCGCGGGTGTCCTCGGGCGGCCTTCATGGGTGCCCGAGCCGGGTTGGCTTCGCCGGCGCTTCGAGTTCGCGGTGGAGCCGGGTGGTTTGAGTATCGCTGCTGCGCGCGGAGTACCGCAGGGCTCAGCGAATCGCAGTCGCGGGCATCGAACCGGCCCTGTGCGACCCGCCCGAGCGGGCGGTCGAGCGCGCCGAGGTCCTGGAACGCGTGACGCGGGTCGGGCTGACCGAGGTAGACATCGCCATCCTCGTGCTGTGGCTCCACGACGCCCGCAGTCCCGAGATCGCGGAGCGGACGGGGCTGTCGCCGGCGGCAGTGCGCAAGCGTCTGGAGAGGACAGTGGACCGGATCCGCGGCGTCGCCCTATCGGGCGATTCGAGGGAGCGATGTCACACTTCGCCTCGTCGGAGCGAATTAGGGGTGAAACTTGGGGAGATGAGCGATGAAGGCACGAAAAATGGCACGCAGGAAGGAAGGACTCCTTGAACGCCGGCTCGCAATCTGGGCCCTGGTGGCCCTGGTCAGCGGACCCGGTGCGTCACGGGCCGAGGTGGGAGAGATGCCAGAGATGGAGGAAACAACGGCCGAGGAAGTGCTCGACCTCCTGTGGGGCGCGGACATGCGGACCTGCGGCCCGCGCGGTCTGCCCGAGCCGGTCCCGCCCGCCGGGGACGAAACTGGCGGATCCGAACCGGTGGGGCTCCAGCCCCGTCCGGCCGGAGGGAACTTCGTGGCCCTCGGTGTCGGCGAGACGACCACGGTCACCTCGTGGGTCCCTTGCTACGCGGGCACGTCGCAGTGCACGGGGGGCCGGCACCTGATGGTGGGGCGGGTGAGCGCGAAGTACAACCCCGGCGGGAGCGCGACCGCCACCATCGTCCCCTACTTCCCGACCAGTGGGGGTTACTGCGGGGCCTACCGCGAGGTGGGGCCGATCTTCAGAAACAACGGCCAGGGCTTCCTCGACGTCCACCTCGGCAACACGTGGTTGTTCGACATGGCCCAGGACGGAGGCGGCATCGTCCAGGTCGCGCTACTCGACGTCCCGCCGGACAACTGCCTCGAGGACTTCCGTGTTGGGGCGACGCTCCGTGAGGGAGCCTTCGTGGGTACCGTCACTCCGCAACAGGTCGTGGTCCCTTATCTTCCGCTGACCATCGCTTTGAATCATTCTTCTTCGGACGGGTGCAGCGGCTGCGCTGACGTCGCGTTCCATTTAAGGGAGTACGCTTCGCCAGATTGCACCGGTCCGGTTACTCGCTATATTTCGGGTGACTGGGCTCGGCGCTGGCAGTTGAGCGAGGGCGTCTCAGACGAAGCGCGCTCCGACCGAGGTTCCTATTGCGATGGCCAATACGGCGACCCGGGTGGTTCGTGGCATCTTCCTGATACCGTGATTGGCTACCCCGGAAGTCCGGGTCACTACACATATTGGTACGAGATAACGGTTGGCCAAGGCTCCGAGTGTCCCGTGAGGCGGGTGGCGGACCAGGGCGACACCGGATGCTTTGCCCTATACTGGGGTCCGTAGCAGGGGGTGAGGGATGTTGAGGCGCTGTCGCGTCCAGATACTGGTGAGCGCGTTGTTTCTTGGATGTCATGCGGGCGGGATCGCGCCGGAAGGCGGCGACGTGATGCCCGACGCCCGAGCGAACGACCTTGAGGCCAAAGGACCAGATGACGCGCCGCCTGGGGAAGGCGAAGCGGGGCCCTGGGTGGAGCAGGGCGACACATGGCCCGCAGGGGACGAGTATCATTTCGTCCCCGACCTGGGTCTTTACCTGTGCATGTCACAAGAGGACTGCCCTGCAGGGTTGGTGTGTGTGGATAGATACTGCGCCGAGTGCCGGAACCATTCCGACTGTCCCTCGGGATATTGCCGGGGCGACCACACATGCGTGCCTTCCGCGTGCCAGTCCACAGAGGACTGCGTTCCATACTTTTGCATTGATGGACGGTGTGTCCAGTGCAGAACGAGAGATGACTGTTGGCCCAACGAAGATTGCATCTCAAATCAGTGCGAGGTGATTGATTGGTGCGAAACCCATGCGGAGTGCCCCGAGGGGTACGAGTGCTGGAGCGGAACCTGCATTCAGCGGCAGTGCAACAAGGGAACCCAACCGTTTACCGACACATGTCCCGTGGAGTTCTTCTGTGACCCTGAGACGTTCCTGTGCGTCCCAGACATTTGCCCGGCCGGGCTCGGCATCTGCCGCGACGAGGGTTCGGGATGGGTCTGCAAGCCCGACGGTAGCGGGTTCTTCTCGTACCAGTGCCTGGAGGGAAGAAGGTGCCTGGACGGCCACTGTCGGGAGGTCGAGACGCCGCCGCCGGTTTGCAAGCCCTCCTGCGAGGGCCTGGAGTGCGGGGTGGACGGGTGCGGGGCCTTGTGCGGGTCGTGCGAGGTCGGGTGGGCCTGCGAGGATGGGCAGTGTGTGCCCGTGAACCAGGCCTGCTTCCCGCGTGAGGTGCCGGGGTGTCCGGGGTGCGCGTGCGAGGGCCTCGTCTGCAAGAAGATGCCCGAGTGCTGTTCCGAGAAGTGGCACCTGGGGTGCGCGAAGCAGTGCGACGAGTACGACCCTGGGTTCTCCTGTCCCGAGTGTGCGACGATCCTGCCCGCGGGCTGCGGACTGCGGGAGTGTGGGGTTGAGCCGTGCGGGGCGTTCTGCGGCGCGTGCGCGGGTGGCGGTTACTGTCAGAACGGGACGTGCGTCTCCGGGGTGCCGCCGGACATGGGCCGCGGCTGCGAGTTCAACGGGGAGTGCTTGTCGGGGTTCTGCGAGCCCGTGGGCCCAGGCGGCGGGATGGTCTGCACCATGGGCTGCGGGGAAGGGGCCGGGTGTCCATCCGGATGGGTCTGCCAGCAGGGACTCTGTCGAGTCACGGAGGCTTGCCTCGGAACATGCCAGGGCAAGAAATGCGGCGTGGACGAGTGCGGCGCGCCTTGTGGGTCGTGTGCGGCGGGTAAGGTGTGCACGATGGACAACCTCTGCGTGGCGCCGGGCGACGGGTGCGACCCGACCCCCGGCGTCCCCACGTGCGGGGGCTGCGCTTGCCAGGCGTGCGTGTGCTCGTTGCTGCCGGCTTGCTGCCTGGAGGAATGGTCTCACGCGTGCGCGTTCGCGTGCCTGGGCCCCCAGTGCGACCCGCTGGGGGTCATGGCCGCCCGGTGCGAGCCGCAGGGAAATCCGTGTGCGGGCATCGAGTGCGGGCCGGTGTGGATGGAGGGCGGGATGCTCCTCGATTGCGGGTCCTGCGCGGCCGGCTGGACTTGCATGGGTCACCAGTGCGTCTGTCAGCCGCGGTGCGAGGGTCGGGTCTGCGGCCCGGACGGGTGCGGGGGGTGGTGCGGGGCGGACGCGTCCGGGAACCCCCCGAAGCCCCCGTTTATGGGGGTGTTCTGCGAGGACGGCCAGTGGAAGTTCGTGCCCGAGGCCTGTTTCGTGGGCGGTGGCCCCTCGTGCTTCCCGGGGCCCCCCGGGTGGGACTGCATGGACTATGACTGCCCGTGCGAGGGCATCCCGATGTGCTGCCAGCCGGGCTTCTGGGAGCAGGAGTGCGTGGACTACGCGATGGCCTTCTGCGGGCTCGATTGCGACCCCGTGCCGTGGCCAACGCAAGAGTAGTCGCTCCCCGGCCGTCAACCGGCGGCGACTGCGTCGGTCTCGACCAGGGTTCCGTTCGGAAGGCCGGCGACCTGGACCGTGGCGCGGGCCGGGCGGTGGTCCCGAAGGTACACGGCATACACCTCGTTGACCACTCAGTAGCCGCGCTGGTTCACGAGTTAGAACGGTGGTCTTGACCACGTTCCAGCGGGCGAGGTCGGCCGCGAGGAGCACCGCGTCGAGATTTAGATTTCCTGCCAAGACCTTATCCCGGGCCGACTCCTCACCGCCGACGCATTCACCGAGACCCCGGCTGGTGACCCGACTCCCCTGACAAAATACCATCCGACCCGCCTCGCCGTTCTAGGTCGTCCTGGGACCACTTGCTGCGCCGCCTACTCGATGGACACACCCCTGCGGCGCCCGCGTTGCTCGACACCTATTCTCATCATCGCGCCCCGCTGTCAGACCCGAGCATGGTTCGCAAGGTCCTTTCTTTTTCGGGTGGATTGCCCGCATGGTTGGCTCGTGCGAGCGAAGCGAGCCGCCTTCCAAGTGCGCCTGGTCGTCGGCGCCTTGTTCGGGGAAGGCGGTGTCGAGCCACCGCACTCCAGGGGGCCTGGCGGCGCCGAATCCGGGCAAAGGGCTCGCGCAGTCAGACGCGAGCAGCCCCGCCATCGCCGCCGTCCTCGCCCGCACTGGCATCCGCTCCACCCCCGTGCTTTCAAGCCCCCAAACGCGCCGGCACCTTGCTGGACATTCCTCACGACGGTTTTTGGATACACTGAATGCGGCGCTAGCAGCGGGGCCAAAGCCGATGCGGGGGAGAGATAATCGGGACTTGCACAGGCAATCAGGTGCGCGAGACCCGCGGCTGCGAGGGAGCGCGGTGGGCTTGGCCGCAGTGTCCAGGGAGGGGGGACCGATGCTGATGGAGGCCTTCTTCGCGGGCGGGTGCTTCTGGGGGGTCGAATACCACTTCGAGAGGGTGCCGGGCGTGGTTCTCGCGGAATCGGGCTACATGGGCGGACATGTCGAGGAGCCAACCTACGAGCAGGTGTGTTCGGGCCTGACTGGGCATGTGGAGACGGTCCGGGTGGTCTATGACCCGGCCCAGGTGTCCTACGAGGCGCTCGCGCGGCTCTTCTTCGAGATTCACGACCCCACCGAGGTGGACCGCCAGGGCCCGGACGTGGGAGCGCAGTACCGCTCGGTGGTCTTCGTGCGGGACGAGGCAGAGCGCGCGGTGGTCGAGCGCCTGATCGGGCTCTTGCGCCGGCGCGGTCTGGACGTGGCGACGCGCATCGAGCCCGCGGGCCGCTTCTGGCGCGCCGAGGAGTACCACCAGGACTGGTACGCGAGGAATGGCGCGAGCCCGACGTG
>FWWL01010013.1_pt1 | contig 10565 bp, 4 predicted proteins | sample 2228331 | NCBI WGS metagenome assembly FWWL01 (sample SAMEA103939775, study PRJEB20133) | metagenome
CACAGCGCAGATGAGCAGCGACGAGGTCGTGCTGCTTGTGCGCGGTGAGCCCGGCACGACCGTGACGCTGGTGGTGGAGCGGACGATGGAACAGGGCGACAGCGAAACCTTGACCTTCGTGGTGACGCGCACCGAGATTGTCACGCCGAGCATGGAGTGGCGGCTGCTTGATGAGAACCCGCAAACCGCTGACATCGGCTATCTGCGCCAAACGATCTTCACCGAACGCAGCGCCAACGAGATGCGTCAGGCGGTGCAAGAACTTCAAGCCCCCGGCGCCACGCGCTTTATCTGGGATCTACGCGGCAATCCAGGCGGACTGCTCAACGTCGCCGTCGAGATGGCGGATCTGTGGCTGGACGAGGGCGTGATCATGGCTGAGGTCAAAGCCGACGGCACGCGTCGCGAGTTGAAGGCGACGCCTGGTCAGCTTGCGGCAACCGCGCCGCTGGTGCTGCTGGTCGATGGCGGGACAGCCAGCGCCAGCGAGATCGTTGCTGGCGCGCTGCGCGATCACGGGCGTGCACGGCTGGTGGGCAGCGCCACCTTTGGCAAGGGCAGTGTGCAACTGATCCACGAGCTGGCGGACAGTAGCAGCCTGCACGTGACCAATGCGCAGTGGTTCACGCCGTCGGGAGCGCAGATCAGCGGGCAGGGACTTGCGCCCGACACGCCGGTTGCCGAAGGCGAAGACCCGCTGCCGGTGGCGATTGCTGAGCTGCCGATTGCTCTGCAAGCCAGGAAGTGACAGCGGTGGTGTGCTTGTTGCCAGGGCAGCCCACGCAGCGCTACGTCGATGATGGTGCGTGCTGCATCCACGTTTCATGGACGTGCCGCCAGCGATAGCCGTTCGGGGCGTGCTCATCGACGACAAACAGCGCACTGCTGATGCGACACTGTACGATAGAACGTTCGTCCACCAAAGCAAGGAAACTGCGCATGACCTTTGCAAAGACCAGCCAACCGACCGCAACCCCGGTCGATCTTGTGATTCACAATTGCTCCGTGCTCGTGCGCGGCGATGACGGCGTCTATGCCACGTTGCCCAATCACGACATCCACGTGCAGGGCAGCCGCATTGCCGCCATCGCGCCGACGCAGCCGGTGGAGACGCTGGCGGCACGCGAAGTCGTCGCAGCGGAGGGCTTGCTGGCGACGCCGGGGTTGATCAACACGCACGCGCACACGCCGATGGTGCTCTTTCGCGGGCTGGCGGAAGATGTGTCGGTCAACCGCTGGTTCAACGAGTTCATCTGGCCCGTCGAGAGCAACTTGACCGCCGAGGATGTGTACTGGGGAATGCTGCTCGGTCTGGTCGAGATGATTGAGGCGGGCGTGACGACGGTCGCCGACCACTATTTTTTCATGGATGAGGCGGCGCGCGCCGTGAGCGAGGCGGGCACGCGTGCGCTACTGGGGTGGGCGGTCTTTGCGAGCCAGGGCTACGCTGCGCTCGATGCCACGGCGGACTTTGTCGAACGCTGGCAGGACGGCGCCGGCGGACGCATCCGCACGTGGATGGCGCCGCACGCGCCCTACACCTGCGACGACGACTTTCTGCGCGCGACGGTCGCCCACGCGCGGCGGCTCGGCGTCGGCATTCACATTCACGCCGCCGAAGACCCGGCGCAGACCGCCTCCAGCCTGGCGAAGCGCGGGATCACGCCGATCCAGGTGCTGGAGCAGACCGGCGTCCTCGAGCTGCCGACGTTGATCGCGCACGGCTGTGGGATTCTGCCAGCGGATGTCGAGTTGCTGCGCAATTACAGCGGACATGTTGGCGTGGCGCATTGTCCCAAGACCTATCTCAAGCTGGCGTCGGGGTTGACGCCGATCTTGCCGTTGCAGGGGGCAGGTGTGACGGTCGGGCTGGGCAGCGACGGCGCAGCCAGCAACAACACGCTCAATATCTGGGAGAGTCTGCGGCTGATGGCGCTGATGCAAAAGTTCACCGCCAATGACCCGGAGGTGATGCCGTTGCACGCCGCGCTCGACATTGCGTTCATGGGCAGCGCGGCGGCGATCTGCATGGCGGATGAACTGGGCAGGCTGGCGCCGGGGCGTCTGGCTGACATTGCGCTGATCGACCTGCGCGGTGCGCACAACCAGCCGCTGCACAACGTCGCGGCCGCGCTCGTCTACAGTATGCAGGCGGCAGATGTACGCACGGTGGTCGTCGATGGCCGCGTCGTGATGCACGATCGCACGCTGCGCACGCTCGACAAGGCGGCGATCATTGCGCAGGTGAATCGAACCATGGTGCGGCTGGCGCAGCGCATCCCGGAACGGCGGATTCAGATCTACAATCCGTGACGTTACGCGACGGTGTGCAGCGGGATGCGAACGCAAACAGTCGTGCCGGCGTCAAGTTGGCTATCGATCTCCAGGGCGCCACCGCGCCGTTCCGCCAGCCGTTTTGCAATGACGAGTCCCAACCCTGAACCTTGCTGTTCGCGGCGTTTGCGTCCAAATTGCACGAACGCACCGATGCGCTTGATTTCGTCCGGGGCGAAGCCGGCACCCTGATCGGTGATGCGCAGCGCAAACATGCCGTCCTCGACGCGCCCGGTCACGGTGACGGGTGTACCCGGTCGCGAGAACTTGAATGCATTGTCCACCAGCTCGCAGACCAGTTTTCTGTAGCTGTCGGCGTCGATGGTCACAGCGGCTTCCATCACATCGACGAGCAGGTCGCTTTCGCGCCGGTGCGCTTCCGCCGTCTGTCTTGCGCTCTGCTGGATCACAGTGTGCGCATCGCACCAGGCGTCGGGGAACGGGTTCTGTTCCCGGGTCAATTCGAGCTGCATGAAGAGCAGGTAGTGGTCGATCAGCCGCAACAGACGGACGCCTGAATCGACGATGCCGGTCGCCATCTCGGCGATTTCGGCGGGTGTGTAGGAGGCGGTGTCCATTGTCAGCAGCTCACCGAACCCAATGATGCCGACCAGCGGTGTGCGCAGCTCGTGCGGGAGCGTCATGAGCATGCCGGCGCGCAGCTGGTCGAGCGTGGCTTCGGCGCGCTGTCTGGCTGCGGCGTCGCGTTCGAGGCGCGCCCGAACCGCCCCCAGCAACTCTGCGCGCGTCGTCGGCTTGACGACATAATCATCGGCGCCGAGATTCATGCCGCGGCGGACATCGCGCACTGCGCCGAGCGTCGACAGAAAGATGAAGGCCGTGAGCGCCGTGGCGGGGTTCGTGCGCAATTCCGACAGGACGCGATAGCCGTCGACATCGGGCATCATGATGTCGCACAGCACCAGGTCGGGGAGATGCTTCCTGGCTAATTCGATCCCCTCGGCGCCGCTCGACGCGCTCAGCACCTCGTATCCCTCGAAGGTGAACCAGTCGGCGATCTCTTCCAGCAGTCCCACTTCGTCGTCGATGACAAGAATCTTCACAGTGCGACTCCTTCTGTTTTTGCGTCATGGCGGCCGGCGTTGTCAGGGCGTGCGTCCGGCGATGGAAGCATGATCTGCACAGTTGCGCCCTGTTCAGGCGCGTTCTCGACGGTGATGACGCCCTTGTGCAGATCGACCGCCTGTTTGGCGATCGCTAAACCGAGACCGGTGCCGGGAATGTCCTGCACGTTGACGCCGCGATGGAACGGCTTGAAGAGACGGCTGAGATCCTGCGGCGGGATGCCGATGCCGCTGTCGCTGATCTCGACGAGTACCCATTCCTCTGTTTGCTGCAATTCGACCCAGACCGGTGTGGTCGCTGCTGAGTATTTCAGCGCGTTCGAGAGCAGGTTGGCGATTGCCTGCCGCATCAGGCGTGGGTCGAAGTCGGCGATCAGCGCCTGATGCGGCGAGCGGAAGCGGATGCGCCCTGTGTGGCGGGGGTCGATCTCGAATTCTTCGATGATCTCGCGGCAAAGCGCGTGGAGATCGCCGCGAGTTGGGGTGAATCGAGGTCGCCCAGCTTGCAGGCGGGCAAGCTGCAATACATCCTCCAGAAGACCTTTCATGTGTGTGACTTGCTGGCGAATCTTCTCCAGCCGCGCGTCGATCTGGGCGGGCGTCATGCGCTCTCGATAGCTGAGCAGGCTTTCGGTCGCAGCGAGGATGGTCGCCAGCGGTGTGCGATACTCGTGCGACGCCATCGAGATAAAGCGCGACTTCAGCTCGCCGAGTTCTTTCTCTTCGCGCAGCGCCTGCTGCATTGCCTCTTCCGCCTGCTTCTGCACTGTGATGTCCTGGAAGGAGGCGACCACTGCCGCCGGCTGGCTCTGTCCCGGCAGCATGACCGGCGCTGTGTTGATCGATATCCAGGTCAGCTCGCCGTTGGGTTTGTGGACGCCCATGATCACGTTGTGCTGCGGCTCGCCGGTGCGCAATGTCACCATCGCCGGATGTTCCTCGCCGGGGAAGGGCGAGCCGTCCGCGTGGATTGCGCGCCAGTGCGGGTCGATGGATGTCATCCCCCTCATCTGCGCCCAGGGCACTCCCAGGATCGCCTCCGCTGCGGTGTTGCAGACCTGGATGGCGCCGTCCGCTCCCTGCATCACGACGCCTTCGGAGAGCGCGTTGACAGTGGTGCGATAGCGTTCCTCGCTGGCGTGCAGCGCCGCCTCCGCTGTGCGCCAGTCGGTGATGTTGCGCGTGATGCCGACCACTCCCACAATCTCGTTTTGCAGGTTGCGCAGCGGCACTTTGGTCGTCAGCGCCCAGATTTCGCGGCCGTCTTCGCCGATCGACCGCTCTTCACGGTTGATGAGCGCCGCGCCGCTTTCGATGACAGTGCGGTCGTCGGCTATGAACTGCGTCGCCATGTCGAGCGGGAAGAGCGCCAGGTCATTCTTGCCGACGATTGCCGCCGGATCATCCAGACCGAATGAACGAAGGTGCGGACGGTTGCTCAGCAGGATGCGGCTGTCGCAGTCTTTGACGTAGATGAAGTCAGGCACGGCGTCGATCAAGGTGCGCAGCAGATTGCGCTCCTCCTCCAGCTCGGCGGTGCGCTGGCGGATGCGCTCCTCGAGCGCGCTGTTCGCCTCGATCAGCGCCTGCTCCGCCGCCTTTTGCTGCGAGATGTCGAAGCCGACGCATTGGATTTCCTGCACGACGCCCGCGTGATCCGGGATGGCGAGGAACTCCCAGCGCGTCCACAGATAGCCGCCGTCCTGCGCCGGTTTGCGCATCTCCACCTGCACCGGCGTCCCAACCTGGGCGATGCAGGCTGCGACGGCGCGACGCACGCTGTCGTGATCGTCGGGGTGCACCGTTATCAACGCCGGCGCGCCGACGAGATCAGGGACAAGCCAGGCAAACAACTTGCGATAGCGCCTGTTGGCGTAGGTGCAGATGCCCTGTTGGTTGACGCGGATGTTGAGCGCCGTGTCCGAATCGAGCAGCGAACGCAGACGAGTTTCGCTTTGGCGCAGCGCGGTCTCGGCCTGTTTGCGCGCCGTGATGTCGGTCATGATGGCGGCGAGATTGATGATCGCGCCGTTCTGGTCGCGGATTGTGAAGATCGTCTGTTCGACGTCGAGCAGCCGTCCGTCGAGTGTCTTCAGGCGGTTCTCCCCGCGCCAGAAGCCGGTTCGCCGCGCGTGCGGGATGTACTCGTTGCGCACGCGCTCGGCGTCTTCGGGCGGATGAAAGGCGGCGAGCGGCGCGTCGAGCACAGCGTCGAAGGTCGGCGCGCCGATCATCGTCAGCCCGCCCTGATTCATGAAGAGGAGACGTTCATCGAGGTCGAAGAGCGCGATGAGGTCGCGCGATTGGTGAATGATGGCGTTCTGCGCCTGCAACATCTGTTCGGCGCGCTTCTTGTTGGTGATCACGCTGGCGTGGATCACGGCGGCATAGGGCTGGCCGTCGGCGTCGCGCACCGGCTGCACACTGGTGCGGAACCAGATGCTCTGCGCGCCGATCCGCAGTTCTGGCTCGATGGTGACGCCCTCGTTGTGTTTGATCACACGCTGCACGTCGAAGAGAAGGGCGTCGGCGTGCACTGGCGGAAAGATGTCGTATACACTCTTGCCCACCACTTCTTCCGGCGTCATACCAAAGTTTTTGGCTGCTGCCCGGTTGGCAAAGAGATAGCGCCCATCAGGCGTGACCAGCGTGATCGAGGCGTCGGAACTTTCGACCACGCTGCGGTACTTCTCCTCGCTGGCGCGCAGCACCGCCTGCGTTTCCAGCAGCCTGGCTTCCGTCTCTTTGCGTGCGGTGATATCGCGCATGCTGTCGTTGACGCGGATCGGTCGTCCGGCGGCGTCGAAGTTGACCCAGGTGCGACGGTGCAACCAGCGCACCTGCCCATCGGGCCAGACCACGCGATGATCGATCTCGCCAAAGCCGTTGACAAGGACTGTGTTCCGCGCTGCGATCACGCGCGCCAGGTCGTCGGGATGGACGACCTGTTTGAAGAAGTCTGGGTCAGCCAGAAAGGCTTCGATCGGGTAGCCGACGATGCGCTCGAACGACGCGCTCACATACAGCAGGCGGCGATCGGGCAGAGAGAGCGAGAGCACAGCATCCTGCATGGTGTCGAGGAGGGTGCGCAGGGCGTCGTCCGTTGGCATCGGGCGACGCGCATTGGTCAGTTCCTCATTGACCAGCGCACAGAGTTGTGCGGCGTCATCGTAATTGACGAAGCCGTGCGCACCCATCCGCATTGCCGCCACAGCGTCGGTCACGCCTGCTGCCTGCGCTGTGAAGAGCACCGGCGTCTGCGGCGCCAGCGCCGTCGCGATGTCGATCACAAGGGCAGGTGCGAAGGCGGGCGTCCGATAGGCGCACAGCAGCAGATGCCATCCGCCGCGACGCAACGCCGCCGCCAGCGCGTCGATGTCGCTCACCGTTTCGCAGACAGCGATCCTGTCGGCGAGCGGCTGCAGCGAATGGTTGATCTGTGCAGCCGCGTCCGCATCGTGGGCGATCAGAATGTTGTACATCGGGGCGAGTCCTTTTCAGAAAGCAATCACAACGTTTCCGGTAGATAACGCTTTGTCATTTCGACCAGCGCGGCGACCTGCACAGGCTTGGTGATAAAGTCGTCCATGCCGCTGGCGAGGCAGCGTTCGCGCTCTTCGCGGAACGCGCCGGCGGTCAGGGCGATGATCGGCGTGTGGCTGTTGGTGCTCTTCTCGATAGTGCGAATGCGCTGTGTGGCGGTCAGTCCATCCATCTCCGGCATCTGCACATCCATCAGCACCAGATCGATCTTGCGCTCCTGCATTGCCTGCACTGCTTCGAGACCATTGTGCGCCTCGATCACCTCCACGTTGGGGATCATCTTCTTGAGCAGAATGCGGATCAGCATCATGTTGGTGGCGACGTCTTCGGCGACGAGAATTGTAACGGGGCGCGTATCCACAGAGAGGTCTTCGGTTGCGGCTGGCGGCGGCGCAGGGGCGGCGCTGCTCCAGCCTGCGCTGTTCAGGTCTTGCAGCAGGCGCTGTAATTCACGGATTTTGATCGGCTTGTTCAGGGCAAAGCGAATGCCAAGCTGCTGACACTGGTCGCGCAGCGCCTGATTGTCCGCAGTGTTGTGCATCAGGATCACCGACATGGCGCTGACGGACGCGCTGGCGTTCGTCTCGCGCAACAGACGCACGGTCTCCAGCCCGTCGATGCCAGGCATGTGATAGTCGATCAGCAGGGCGTCGAAGGGCGGCGACACGGCGAGCACGGCGAGTGCGGTTGCGCCGCTGTCGCAGCCGCTGTATTCCACGCCCCAGTGCGCCAGATATCGCTCCAGGATCAGGCGGTTGTTGTCGTTATCGTCGACCACCAGCACGCGTTTGATCGATAACGGTGCGGCAGCTTCGGGTTGGGGAGAATGGGCGCAGGCGGTTTCCACAACAAAGTGCAAGACGGAGCCTTTGCCCAGAACGCTGTGCACCTCGATCTTGCCGCCCATTTTTTCCGCCAGCAGGTTGGAGATCACCAGACCGAGACCGGTGCCACCGAATTTGCGCGTGGTGGAGGTGTCCCCCTGCGAAAAGGCGCGGAAGAGCCGTTTCTTCTGCGCTTCCGAGATGCCGATGCCGGTGTCGCGCACTGAAAATGCGTAGCGTCCGCGCTGTTCGTCGCGGGGGGTGAACTCGACCTTCACCTCCACTTCGCCTTGTTCGGTGAATTTGACGGCGTTGCTCAGCAGGTTGATCAAAATCTGCTTGAGGCGCACTGGATCGACGACAGCCAGGCGCGGCATGGTGGGCGAGATATTGAGCAACAGTTCCAGCCCTTTCTCCGCGGCCTGGTATTTGACGATGTCGGCGGTCTGCTCCAGCAACTCGACGATGTCGGTCTCGATCTGCTCCAGCTCCAGCCTGCCTGCTTCGATTTTGGAGAGGTCGAGGATGTCGTTGATGATGCCGAGCAGCGTCTGCGCTGAACCGCTGACGTGATTTGCATACTGCTGCTGAACCGCGTCGAGCGGCGTTTTGAGCAGCAGCTCGGTGAAGCCGATCACGCCGTTGAGCGGTGTGCGGATTTCATGGCTCATGTTCGCCAGAAATTCGGATTTGGCGCGATTGGCGGCTTGTGCTTCGAGCGTCGCCTTTTGCAGCGCATCTTCGATCTCGCGGCGTTTGCGGATATTGACGAGCATCTGCGCAAAAATCGTCAACAGTCGTCGCTCCGCTTCGGAGTAATAATAATGATGGCGCACCGAATCGAAGCCGACGAAACCCAGGCAGCGCTCGCCATCCATCATCGGCACGGTGATCAGGCTCTTGATCTCCTGCGGCTCCAGAGTCTGGCGTAGTCCGCTCTCTTCGGGCAGGGCGAAGACATCGGGCACGTACATCGTCTCGCCGCGCACGTGGGTGGCGACCCAATCAGGGATCATCGACAGCGGGACGCCCTGTAGCTCCTCGATCTGCGGTGTAATGCCTTCTTCACACCATTCGTGCGTGTTGTTGCACACCTGCTGCTCGAAGTCGTAGTCGAAGATGTAGACGCGATCCGCCGCCACGAATCTGCCCAGATCGCCGAGCGACGCTTCGATGGCGGCGTCGACGCGCTCGAGCGGCAGGCTGATGTAGGTGGCGGAGATTTGCATCAGCATCTCTTGCAAGCGGGTTTGCAGGCGCAGTTCGTCTTCCATCTCCTTGCGGTCGGTGATGTCGATGGCGGCGCCGGCATGAGCAACTACGGCGCCGCTGGCATCGGTGATCGGCGTCGACCGCGCATGGACCCAGCGCACTGCACCATCGGGACGCACGATCCGACACTCGCGGTCGAAGACGCCGGTGTGGACGTATTGTTTGAGCGCAGCGCGGATATCTGCTCTGTCGTCGGGGTGAAGCGCCTCCACAAATGACTGCGGATTGTCGTAGAGACTCTGGCAGCTTCGCCCCCACACGCGTTCATAGGCAGGGGTGACGTACAGGATGTGGTTATTGGCGGCGTTGCTTAGCCAGAAAACCTCCTCGACGTGTTCGGCGATCTGGCGGAAGCGTTCGTCGCTTTCGCGACGCTCCATTTCCGCCAGTTTTTGTGCGTGGATGTCCTGAAATGTGCCGTAGAGCCGCACCCAGCGCCCGTTGCGAAACTCTGCTTTGCCCAGCGCCCGCACCCAGCGCTCATTGCCTTTCGCTGTGATGATTTGTAGTTCTTCGTCGAAGGGTTCGCCGGTGGCAATGGCGCGCTCGACCACCGCAGCGATGCGACGGCGGTTTTCGCCTTCTTTGTAGAAGTTGATGCCGTCTGCCAGGATCGGCTTGAAGTCCGGCGGAGTCTCGTGAATCTCGTATGTGACGCGCGACCAACGTATTGCCCCATCCAATACGTCCAGTTCCCACGCACCGACGCGGGCAATTTGACCGGCTTGCTCCAGCAGCTCCTGCGCCGTTAGCAGTTCTTGCTCGGTTTGCTTTTGTGCCGTGATGTCAAGGATCAGACCATCGACGACCACGCGATTATCCCTGGTGTTGCGCATGGCGCGACCGCGTTCGGAGACCCACCGTGTGCTGCCATCGCTATGCAGGACGCGGTATTCGACATACCAGGGAGCGTTGGCATCGATAGCAGTTTGGATGCGGCGCAATGTCTCGTCGCGATCGTCGGGATGGACGATGCTCGCCAGTGAACGCACTCTGTTGGCGATGAAGTCGGCAGCCGGGTAGCCGGTCAACGCGACAACGTCCCCGTCGATCGACAAAACTGTCCGATTGCTGTCAAATTCGCCGTGGTAGACGATTCCGGGGATGATGGAGACTATCGCCTGAAACTGCGTCCGGTCATCTGCTGAATTGCCTGTCGTCATCGCGCCATCGCGGTTTGCGTCCATGCTGCCCCGCTCTTCTCGTGGATTACGCAAATGCCAGGCGAATTGCGATTTATCTGCTGTGACGACTGTGATTACCTGGGTTTTTGCGTGGTCATCAATTTACTGTTCTGCAATCAAATGTAGAGCTAGATGATCCTGATTATACCGCCGATCGAAGGGTTTTGGCAATAGTCACGCATGAAGGGGTGCATACCAAAGTACTGAGCTCTAGGTTAGCATTTCACATCTGAAGCGTGCTGCGTGATGCGTGTTTCGTCATGAATCCAGTCACGCAACACTCAATACGCTACACGTTCGACATGAATCATTTCGCTAGAGAT
>FWWL01010583.1_pt1 | contig 10564 bp, 3 predicted proteins | sample 2228331 | NCBI WGS metagenome assembly FWWL01 (sample SAMEA103939775, study PRJEB20133) | metagenome
CCCGACATTCCCGATCCCCGCCAGTTCCCGGCGTGGGAAGAGGCCCTCAATCGCCCGGAGGAGAGCATACCCCTGCTGGTGACGGCGCAGAACGTCGTCGCCGCCTACGCGCCAGTGGACCGCCTGGTCCTTCCCGCGCGAACGATGGCAGCGCTGGTCGGCCTGATCCTGGCCGCCGTCGTGTATCGCTGGGCAAAGGACCTGGGCGGGGAAAGGGCCGGCCTGCTGGCCCTTGTCCTGCTGGTGCTGGACCCGAACATCCTGGCCCATTCCGCGGTCGTCGGCACCGATCTTGGCGCTGCCGCCATGGTCACGACCACCCTCTTTGTCTACGCCCGCTGGCTTCACCGCCCCCTACCCCATCGCCTGCTGGCCGCCGGCATCGCGCTGGGGCTGGCTCAGGGGACGAAAACTTCGGCCGTTATGCTCCTGCCCATCGTCGTTTTGCTGGAAGTCCTGATCCACGGGCGGCGCTCGCTGAAAACACTCCCCTTTCTTCTGGGAACCGCCGCGTTGATCCTGTGGGCGCTCTACGGCTTTGAGGTCGGCCGTATCCCGGGAACCGGAATCCCCCTTCCGGCTGCCAGTCACCTCATCCCCTGGCAGCGGCTTCGCCAGCATATGGGCTATGGTCACCCTGCTTTTCTGCTGGGGGAAAACCGGATGCACGGATGGTGGTACTACTTCCCGGTCGCCTTCGCGCTGAAGACCCCGCTCCCGACTCTGCTGCTGGCGGGGTTTGCCATCGTGATGGCAACCCTCGCCGCCGCGAAATCGCCCCTCCGGACACCGTGGATGCCCCGCCTTCGGCGCTGGGGGCCGCTCACGCTGTTCCCGCTTCTCTACGGCCTCGGTTCTCTCTTCAGTTCCCTGAATATCGGCTACCGCCACCTTCTGCCTGCCCTGCCCTTCCTGAGCATACTGATCGGCCGCTTCGCCTCCCGCCTTCCCAACGCAACACGTTTTACGCATTACGTTTTACTTTTTACGCATTACGTTTTACTTTTTACGCTTCTCCTCTGGCTCGCCCTGGGGACTCTCCGCGTCGCCCCCCATTATCTGGCCTACTTCAACGAACTGGCCGGAGGGCCCGACGGGGGATGGCGGTACCTGGCGGACTCCAACACCGACTGGGGACAGGGATACAGGGACCTGGCGCGGTTTCAGCGACTGCATGGGATAGAAAAAATCCGCCTTTCCGCTTTTATTCCTTCTTATGACCCGGCAATTTATGGCGTGGTCTACGAACCCCTGACACCTATGCTCGGAACCACCCCGCCTATCTTCCCCTCCCGGTTCAACCCGCCGCCCGGGGATTACGTCATCAGCGCCACGACCCTGGACGGCATCCCCCTGGTGGACCCGGAGATGTACGACTGGTTCCGCAAACGGGAGCCGGATGCGTACATTGCCCATGTCCTGCTGTACTACCGCGTGCTGCCCCAGGACCCGCCGCCCCGATGGGTGGCCCAGTGCTCCGTGCCGGTGGCCCCCCTCTCCCCGGAAGCCATCGCGGAGGGCTTCGGGCGAAACGACCTTCGGCTAACCGAATGGGACTGCACTCAGGCCTGGCTCTACCCGGAGGGTGCAGGCTGGTACGTTTTTTATCGGGACCCGGCCACCGAAACCCCTTTCACCCGTTCCCATCTGGCCCTGGCTCGTCTTTCCTACGAACAAAAGCGGCGTAGCGGCACCCCACCGTTTCGGGTGTACGAATGGTCGGCCAACACAACCTTACCCATTCCCACAGCCTGGCTGGAAATCCCTAAGGGGCAGAATCCCCCCATACCTCTGGATGGTCCGCTGACGTTCCTGGGCGCAGCAGCAACTCCGGAGAAGGACAGCCTGAATGTAGAGACCTGGTGGCAGGTCACTGAAGGACCAATCACCCGGCCCCTCTCCATTATGGGACATCTGCTGAACAGCGAAGGGGAACTTCTGGGTCAAAACGATGGACTGGGTGTCCCCCCTGTAGTCTGGCAACCGGGGGATATCATTGTCCAGCGCCACCGCTTCCCCCGGCCTCCGGACGGCACAGAACTCTGGCTCCGCACCGGAGTCTACTGGCTGGATACGATGGAGCGGTGGCGCTTGACGGATTGTCCCGAGACGGATATACTGCTGGTGAAATTAGACCAGGATCGGAAATGAGGGAAGGGGTAGCACACAACAGATGGGGCCTTGCCCTGCTGCTTCTCCTCTGTCTCTTCGCCCAGGCACTGGGGCATGCCCGTCGGTCTTCTCTGACCTTTGATGAAGGCCCCCATCTGGCAGCGGGCTACGCTTATCTGCGCACCGGCGACCTCCGGCTGCAACCGGTGCACATCCACCCCCCGCTGGCGAATATCCTGGCCGCCGCACCGCTACTGCTCCAGCCGGACCTTCCCGACCCTCGCACCGTGGATGGCTGGGGAATCGCCAGCCTCTCCGCCATCACCGATACGGTGATCTGGCAGTACCCCCATCCGGCCCGCCTGGCGATGGCCGGACGTCTCCCCATCATTCTGATGACCCTCCTGCTGGGCGCGGTGGTCTTCCGCTGGGCCAGGGATTTATCCGGAGCATGGGGCGGGATCATCGCCCTGACCCTCTACGCCTTTGACCCCAACATCATCGCCCATGGCTCGCTGGTCACCACCGATATGGCCGTCACCTGGTGGGGGACCCTGGCTCTCTTCCTCACCTGGCGTTTCCTGCGGGCTTCGCAATGGAGGCGATCAAAGCGGTATTTCGCCAGCGCCGGAGTAGCGCTCGGGCTGGCGCTGGCGTCCAAGGTCTCGGCCCTGGCCCTGATCCCTGTGCTGGTGTTGCTCTGGCTCATGCGTCCGGGCACCCCCCCTGGGCAACGCCTCCTTGCCGCTGCGGGGAACCTGCTGCTGAGTGCACTGGTCCTGTGGGCGGTCTACGGCTTTGAGGTCCGTCCCGCAGCAGGCATTCCCTGCCCCCTGCCCGCAGCGACGCACCTGGATATCTACCGTTCCCTTCAGGAACACTACCGTCTGGGGCATCCGGCCTTCCTGCTGGGACGCAACTCCACCCGGGGCTGGTGGTTCTATTTCCCGGTGGCCTTTCTCCTCAAAACCCCCTTGCCGACCCTGTTGCTCTTCAGCGGGGCGTTGGTGAAGGGCATCCGGACCGTTCGCCGCAAATCGCCCGCTCACCGACCCCTCACCCCCTGGATTGCCCGCTGGGGGCCGATCCTCCTGTTCCCCCTCTGGTATCTGGCCCTCACCCCGATGAGCAGCGTCAACATCGGCTACCGCCACCTGCTGCCTTTGCTGCCCTTTATCTTTCTGTATACCGGATGCTTCTCACGTTTTACGCTTTACGCTTCACGTTTTACGTTTTACGCTTTACGCTTTACGCTTTACATGCTCCTCCTCTGGCTACTCATCGGTACCCTCCGCATCGCTCCCCACTACCTGGCTTTCTTCAACGAAATTATCAGAGGGCCCGATAACGGGTACCGGTATCTGGTGGATTCCAACCTGGACTGGGGTCAGAACCTGTGGGAACTGCGGGACTGGATGCGGGCAAACCGGGTGGAACGGGTTTTCTACGCCCACTTCAGCCCGGCCCGGCCTCAGGTCTACGGGATTCAGGCCGACTTTCTGCCCCCCGACCCCCGGGCGGTGCCCTTTGCGCCGCTGGCTCCCGCCCCCGGCATCTACGCCATCGGTGCCACTGTGCTCCAGGGCGTCTATACACCCGACGTCAACACCTACGCCTGGTTTCGTACCCACGAACCGGTTGCCCGGCTGGGGCATGCGCTTTTCATCTATCGGGTTGATCCTCGCCCCGCGCCGACGTGGGCCGCAGTCTGCGCCGACCCGATACCGGTTCTGGATGCGGCAGTGATACGCGCCAACCTCGGCCAACCCCAACTGCGGGTACTATCGGTGGACTGCTGGCGGGGATGGGTATGGCCCACCGGAGATACCGGCCTGTTCGTCCTGCCAGCAGATGCGGCTTCCCCGCCAGGGACCACGCTGGAACTGAGTGCCCGCCACCCCGATGGCCGGCCGGCTTACCAGGCTTTCCGGGCCGATACCCGGCCATCCCCGGAACACCCCGCGGAGATCGCCCTGGAGGGCCCGCTGACATTTCTGGGGGTCACCACGGAGCAGCGTCCATCCGCACTGGAGGTATACACCTGGTGGCAGGTGACCGAAGGCCCCATCCCTCGCCCCTTCTCCATTATGGGCCATCTGCTGAATGCGGCCGGAGAAATGATCGGGCAAGCAGACGGATTGGCGGTTTCCCCGACAGAACTGCTCCCGGGAGACATCCTGATCCAGTGCCACCGCTTTGAGGGCGCGCCGGGCATGCCGTTGTCCCTGCGCACCGGCGTCTACTGGCTGGATACGATGGAGCGATGGCCGGTAATTGGCACTACCCAATTGGACACCGTGGTGGTAAAATTGAGCCCCGAACCCTAACCGAGATGGGGGTAGAAAATTGAGGCAAATTGCTACGCGGCTTGATTTCTGGATAATGGTCCTGATCCTGCTACTGGGTGCGGTGCTACGCATTCCGGCGCTGGAGCAATCCCCTCCCGGCCTGGCGCCCGATGAGGCCTCTAACGGCTATGACGCTTACTCCCTCTGGCACACCGGACGGGATCAGCACGGCTACTTTCTCCCCCCGGTGATGCGAGCGATGAACGACTACCGGATGCCGTTATTTGAGTACTCCGCGGCTCCGATCGTTGGACTCGGGGGGCTCTCGGTAATGACCGCCCGCCTGACCGCGGCATACTGGGGAATCCTTACCGTTGCAGCGATATACTGGTTAGGCAGGGAAATGTTCGGGCGCGTCCCCGCTGCCGGAGCGGCCTTTTTCCTGGCGATCTCCCCCTGGCATGTCCCGTTCAGCCGGCTGGCACTTGAGGCCATCACTACTCCCCTGGCGTCTATTCTGGTAATCGCAATGGTGCTCCGCTGGACGCGCTTGCCCAGAGACCGATTCCTTTTGGGGAGCGCAGCAGCCATAGGGCTGAGCATATATACCTATTCGGTAATGCCGCTATTTTTGATAGTGATGTTGCCCATCTTCGCCCTGCTCTTCCGCCGTGTCTGGATTTCCCGATGGCCCAAGGTGACCATCGCGATCGTTATAGCAATTCTCATCGCTTCTCCGTGGCTCTACTACCTCTTTCGCTATACCGACGCAATGCTGGCCCGTCACCGGCAGATCGCCGTATTCCGACCTGAGCGCCCCCTACCCGAAGCCGCTCAGGAAGCGATATACAACCTGTGGCTCAACCTCTCTCCGGATTTCCTTTTCGGAAAAGGAGATCACGACGAACTTCAACATCCCAGAGGTTTAGGACAACTCTATCCGGTCCAGGCGCTTTTCATTCCCCTGGGAATCTGGTATGGGATCCGACAGAAACACCACCGCCGCAACCTGCTGATCACGGGCGCATGGATTCTGGCGGGGACACTCCCCGCCGCGCTAACTCAACCGAACCTGCCCGGATCGGGCCACTCTTTACGGGCTTTGCCGGCCGTTATCCCCTGGCAACTGCTCACCGGGTTGGGGATAGAGGTCGTTCAACGCCTGGCAATTCGGCCCGCCCTTCGCTCTGCCATCCTGGTTTCATGCGCTATCTGGATCGCCCTGAATGCGGGTGTATATTATGACTACTACTTCACCCGATATCCCTCGGATTTGTCGCCTCGTTTTGAATCATGGATGCGCGAGACAGTAGAGACAATGCATCGCCTGGACAACGGCTACAATACCGTCTATTTCACCTGCCACTCCCGCTGGGCATACCTGTATATCCTGTTTTTCACCCGCTACCCTCCCCGCCTGCTCCAAGCAGACCTTCCTGTGCGAGGCGAGGAGTTGTTCGCCCACGTTTCACGGATAGGGCGGTATCACTTTGTCTGTGATATGGAACCGCTATGGGCGACCGGGGAAAAAGGGCTATTCGTTGTCACTGGCAACGAACTTCCTGATGTTCTACCCCTCGCTTCCATCACCGGACCGGAGGGGCAAACGCTGTTCAAAATCATCGCGCGGGATAAGTGAATATGAAAAGAAACAAATGGAATGTTATCGCCTTATTCCTTATCGCGATTCTCTTTGCCCTCCTTGCCCTGGGATCGCGGGAGATTTCTCTTACTTCCGATGAACCTGCCCATATTGCAGCAGGATATGCCTTATTAGCCAGGGGGAAAGACGCTTTTTGGACCCTTCCCCAACATGGACATCCCCCTCTTCTCAACGTTCTGGAAGCTTTACTTCTCTATATAGAAAAGCCGGACACTCCTTTAGAACAACTGGACGGATGGCCGTTGTGGCTCAGCAATTACATCCGAGCATTCGCCCCATACCTCTCGCCCCCGGAGCGAACAGAGGTGATCGCCCGAATGCCTATCATTTTCCTTACCGTTCTGCTGGGGGCCCTGATTTTTCGGTGGGGAAAGGAATGGTGGACACCTCGTACAGGTCTGATAGCATTGCTGATAGTAATCGGAGATCCCCTTCTCCTTGCCCATGGCCGGTTGGCCACCACTGACGTAGGGACGGTAACGCTGGGTACAGCAGCTCTATTCCTGACATGGCGGTGGATTGAACACCCATCATGGAGAATGGTATGGCCCGCAGGAGTACTGCTGGGTCTCACAATGCTGGCGAAAGGTTCGGGTATATTATGGGTAATCGCTGTAGGGCTGATCGTGCTTGGGGCCATTTTGCAACTCCGAAGAGGCTCTCTATGGCTTCCTTTAACCCAAGGGATATGCATACCCCTGATCAGCTTTTTTGTCCTCTGGGCCGGCTATGCATTCACATGGGGACCCGTTCGGCAGGAGTTCCCTTTCTCGCTTCCTGCGCCAGATCACTGGAATGGCATCATCTCTCAGGCGTTAAGCGTTGAAAAGCGTTGGGTATACGCCCTGGAAATGCGCCGTCATGGGGGATGGTGGTGGTACTTTCCAATGGCTTTTATCATCAAAAATCCCCTACCCTTGCTGATTGCCCTGGGTATTGGTTTAGTCATCCTGGGACGCAGACCCGTTTCCTGGAAACGACTGCTTATCCTTGGGCTGTTCCCTGTGATTTATACTGCGGCAGCAATTCAGGGAAAAATGAACATTGGTTACCGGCATATGCTACCGATCCACCCTGCAATTTACCTGGTCGCGGCTGCAGGTATAGACGCTATAATTTCTCGTACCTCGCGACATTTCTGGAAAACCGCTCTGCTATCTGTGATAGGTATATGGTACTTCGCAGGTACTCTCCGAATGTTTGGTTATGAAATCGCTTTTTTCAACGAGCTCATTGGCGGCCCTCAAAACGGACATCGTTACCTGATTGACTCTAACATTGACTGGGGACAGGGATACAAAGCGCTCCGCGAATACCTTGAAGAGCATCCGGGACCAGTCCCTAAAATAGCATACTCCTTCGCAAACTATGACCCGGGGCTGTACGGGATTCCCTTTGAAGCGCTACCACCAGAGATTACAGCCAATCCCCTTCCGGCGCCCTTCCACCCCCTTCCCGGCCGATACATCATCAGTATCACATCTCTAAAGCGGGGATGGCCTGAAGACCCGGATATGTACGCCTGGTTCCGAGAGATAGAACCAACGGCCCGGATAGGCTATTCTTTCTTTGTGTACGATATCAATCCACCCCCTCTGGGCTGGATCGGTCAATGCACAACCCCAACCGTCCCCCTTTCCGATGCTGTTATCGCCTGGGGGTTCGGAACGAATACCTTGCGTCGGATAGAATTTGACTGCACAAATGCCTGGATTTATCCAAACGGTAGGGAGGTCCCCGGAGTATACGGATTTCACCACTCACTGGTACCCGAGGGACCGCGCTCTTTTCTTTCTCTTCTACCTCCCCCACCCCAGCCTCGGGATCCCTTCCTGGCCCGGCGATTGAACGGAGCACGCCTCTCTCTGAACATGCAGAGATACACCGAGCAGTTTAACCCTTTCGTGCTCTACGAGCAGGAAAGGGCCATTCCGTACCCTCCCAATATCACTGCTGTTGTGCCCGCTCAGGCAACCTCCTTACCCGATACTATGACGGATACCATAGAGGCGCCTGTTGCCTTGAACGGGCCATTGACGTTCCTGGGTGTGGGAATGTATCCCAGCAAGGGGGAGATAGAAGTAGAATCCTGGTGGCAAATAACAGAAGGGCCAATCACCCGGCCCCTCTCTATTATGGGACATCTGCTGAACGGCAAAGGAGAACTTCTGGGCCAGAACGACGGATTGGGCATACCCCCCGTGGTCTGGCAACCCGGGGATATCATCGTTCAGCGCCATCGCTTCCCCCGGCCTCCGGATGGCACAGAACTCTGGCTCCGCACCGGGGCCTACTGGCTGGACACGATGGAAAGATGGTCAGTTGCAGGAATGACGGCGACAGATACCCTCTGGGTGGACCTTGGACAGATGCCATGAGCGCCCGGCACGTCTCTCGCCTGGCATGCTTGCTCCTCATAGTACTCTGGGGCCTGCTCGTAGGGGGAGGACGGTGGCTTTCTTTCTCTATGGATGAACCCTATCATATCGCCGCCGGCTACATCTTTCTGGCCCGCGGCCTGGAGGGACTCTGGTATCTCCCTCACCACATGCATCCTCCGGTCCTCAACGTTCTTCAGGCAATTCTGATCTATACCGCCAATCCGTACATCCCGCTGGAGACCCTTAACGGGTGGGATGATAACTTCGTTGCCTTCACCGCCTCCTTTTTACCATACCTGATCCCCCTGGAACGGGCGGAGATTCTCTCCCGGACGCCCATTATGCTGTTAACGCTCCTGCTGGGCGCGTTGATCTTTCGCTGGGGAAAGGAACTGGGTCATCCCAGGATCGGGCTGCTGGCACTATGCATTCTTACCTTTGATCCGCTAATCCTTGCTCATGGGAGATTCGCTACCACCGATCTTGGAGTAACTTTGTGGGGCACTGCTTCCCTCTACGTAACGTGGCGCTGGATCCGACAACCGTCATGGAAATGGATACCAGCGATAACCGGATTATTATGGCTGAGTGTACTCTCCAAATACTCCGGCTGGATATGGGTAGCCGTATTCGGATTGATCGCGGTATGGACATCGGTTATGCGCTGGCGCTCTCAGGGATGGAAACTCCTTTTGCAAGCCAGCGTCGTCGCCGTTACCCTTTTCCTGCCGTTTTGGGCATTCTGGGGCTTCCGTTTCGGACATTCTCCCATTTCTTCGGTTGCCGTCCCTGCGCCGGAATACTGGACCGCTTTTTACAACCAGACCATCTCCACAGGGCGACGGCACTTCTTCGCCCTGGGCCGGATATGGGTCGGACCACACTGGTGGTATTTCCCCCTGAATTTCGGGATTCGCAATCCTCTCCCCCTGTTACTGGGGCTCTTTTGCGGGCTACTTCGCGCGCGAAAACGACCGGATTTCCCCCTCCTGATACTCTTCCCCCTCGTCTACACAGGGCTCTCCATCTGGAAGGGGATGAATGTCAGTTACCGGCATATGATGCCGATCCACCCATTCATCCACCTGCTCATCGCCTGGGGCATCGCCGATTGGCTTTTATCCTCTGCTCGCTGGCAACGAATTGTCTGGGGCCTGATGCTTCTATGGTACATTGGGGGCACTCTGCGTGTGTTTCCGGACGAACTCACATATTTCAACGAACTGGTAGGGGGTCCCGAAAGAGGCCACCGCTACCTGGTGGATTACACCCAGGATTGGGGGCAATCCCTCAAAGAATTGCGCACTTATTTGCAGACCCACCCTGGGCCGGAGCCGCGAGTGGTATATTACACCCACCTCTATCCTGCCCTTTATGGCATTGAGTGCCGTACCCTCTCCCCATCACCAGTTTCTCAGGAAGTGGCCACTCCTTTGCGCCCCCAACCGGGGCGATACGTGATAGGCACAACCCCCCTCTATGGTCTGGTGGGGCGCGACCCGATGGAACTGGAATGGTTCCGCCGCGCGCCTCCGACCGCTATCGTTGGCCACGCCCTGTTCGTGTATGATGTCATGGAAAAACCGACCTGGCTTGCCCAATGCACCGTTCCCATTGCCCCCCTTTCTACAGAAGCGATAAAATGGGGATTCGGCACTCCGATAGACCGGCAGGCCGAATTTGACTGCACCCAGGCGTGGTTATACCCCGCTGGGGGGGGACTGGGAGTGTATGCATTTCACCATGACCTGCTACCATCGCGGGAACGATGCCTTTTTCCCGACCTCCTCCAATGCCAGCCTCTGGCCCGCGACCCGTTTATCCGTCGCCACCTATCGCCTGCCCGCCTTTCATATGAGCAAGCCTATCCCGGAGCACTGCCTGCTTTCGCCCTCTACGAATGGCCGTCCGCCATTTCTCCAGTCCCTGCTAATTTAACGTTACCATCAGATGGAAGTGGGCCAATACCTCTGGAAGGTCCGCTTACCTTTTTGGGCGCCGCAGCGTTTACTGTAGAAGACGGCATAGACGTAGAAACCTGGTGGCAGGTCACTGAAGGGCCAATCACCCGCCCCCTCTCCATTATGGGACATCTGCTGAACAGCGAAGGGGAACTTCTG
>FWWL01010586.1_pt1 | contig 10563 bp, 13 predicted proteins | sample 2228331 | NCBI WGS metagenome assembly FWWL01 (sample SAMEA103939775, study PRJEB20133) | metagenome
GATATATATTGCAGGAGATACAGACAGGATTCCTGAGATGAAGAATTTCAGGGATATAGATATTGCGCTTCTTCCTGTTTCAGGCACATATGTGATGACAGCAGATGAGGCAGCAGAGGCTGCACTCGATATAAAGCCCAAGATAGCCATTCCTATGCACTATAATTCAATTGTGGGTTCCATAAAAGATGCAAAGAGATTTGCAGAGCTCCTGAAAGGCAAGATAGAGGTTATCATAAAAGAAGAGGAATAATCTGGATTTGAGGACTCTTTTTATGTCTTCAGGTATGAAAGGGGTGAGGTTTTAGTGTTGCTTTCTCGAGTGATATGTGGAATCGGCTGGGGAATTGTATTTACATGGATATTCACATTCCGAGTGAGTGTTCTTCTTTCAAGGGTAATATGTAGGATCGCAATGTATCTCTTGTCTTTCTATGCCTGATGAAATACTCATAGTGGATGACGAACCTGATCTTGTAGAACTCGTATCCTATAATCTCAGAAAGGAACACTTTTCTGTTGATAGTGCTCGTGATGGTGATGAGGCACTAAAGAAGATATTTTCGAAAAGATACTCTCTCATAATACTCGATATAATGCTTCCAGGTCTTGGTGGACTTGAATTGTGCAAGGTCTTGAGGAATAATCCATCCACCCATGATATTCCTGTAATCATGCTTACAGCAAAGAGCCTTGAAGAGGACAGGATAAAAGGGCTCGAGACAGGGGCTGATGATTATATTACAAAGCCTTTCAGTCCCCGTGAACTCATAGCAAGGGTAAAGGCACTTTTAAGAAGAACCTGACAGGTCTCAAGGACCGATTTTGTGGAAAAAGGTATCTTAAAGATAAGGGACCTTGTGATCGACAAGGAGCGATATACAGTTTATGTCTCTGGCAAAGAGGTTCGTTTGAGTGCCATTGAATTCAAGATACTCCTTTTTCTTGCAGAGAACGCAGGAAGGATAATACCGAGGGAGAGAATACTTGAGAAGGTTTGGGGCGAAAATGTATTTGTCGAGCCGAGGACTGTAGATGTCCATATAAGGAGGATAAGGTCAAGGATAGAGAATGATCCTGAAAAACCTGAATACATAAAGACCATGAGGGGCGTGGGTTATTTTATAGAGAAAGGGAAATGAAAAAGAATGTGCAATACAGTAATCATCATCTCTCTTATCCTCATTATTCTTTATCTCGTCATTAAGATCAGGATAACCAGAAAACGCATTAGTGAGATGGGATCAATCCTTGAGGGACTATTAAGGGGGGAAAGTGGTGTGAGTTCACTCTCCGAGGTGGAGGGGGAGTTGAGGGGAATAGGTTCAGGCATCATGATTCTTGTTGAGTCAATGGAGAGAAGGATGAATTCGATGTCGGACGAGATAAGATTCATGAAAGCAGTGATTGAAGGAATGGATGACGGGATCATGGTTATTGATAAAAATGGAAAGATAGTTTTTATAAACGATCGTTTTTATGAGATAATGGCAATACCAAAAGAGTCTATTGGGGGTAAATACTTTATAGATCTCATAAGGGAACCGAAGATAATAGAACTCGTAAAGAATGTGATGAATACCTGTGAGGTATTAAGGGATAATACAGTCTTAAACAGAGGTACAGAAAATATCTATCTTGACCTCATGGTGATCCCCATTATGGTTGATGGTAGCCTAAGATGGATCGCCATTTCAGTATCTGAAACCACAAGACTCATAAAACTCGAGAAGATGAGAAGGGACTTTGTTGCCAATGTCTCGCATGAGATAAAGACCCCTGTAACAATGATAAAGGGTTTTGCAGAGACCCTTCTTGATGGTGCCCTCGATAAAAGGGAGGATGCCATAAGGTTTCTCAGTCTCATTAAGAGCCACAGTGAGAGACTTAATAACCTCGTTGATGACCTCCTTACCCTATCATCCATTGAACTTGAAGATGTAAAAATCGAAAAAAGGGAAGTAAAACTTGATGAGGTTGTTGATGTGGTGTATGCAACGCTTGATGAAAAGGCAAGGGCAAAAGGACTTTATATGAAAAAGGATATCTCTCCTCAATATACAGTCTATGCTGACAGGGATAGATTGATACAGATACTTTTGAATCTCGTTGATAATGCAATAAAGTTTACAGAGAACGGTGGTGTTACAGTAGGGATTGAGGATGGAAATATACTTTATGTATCTGACACTGGTATCGGCATTCCCAGGGAACATATCCCGAGGCTCGGAGAGAGATTCTACAGGGTGGATAAGGCAAGGTCAAGAAGTCTTGGTGGCACAGGCCTTGGTCTTGCAATCGTAAAGCACCTTGTGAGGGCTCATGGATGGAGGATGGAGATAGAGAGTGCACAGGGTAAGGGAACAAAGGTGAAGATATTTATTTCTGAAAACCCCGCGTTTCATCAAAAATAATCTCTTCGAAAAGTTATTGTTTCCTCACAATTGAGAGAAAAGGGAACCATCTTTTAACTCCTGTTAAATTAACCTTTAATTTTATTCAGAGAAGGTTAGAAAGATGGTTATCATTATACCCGGAGGAGTGTACACCATGAAAGAAAGGCACGCCATTATTAAAGAGAATGCAAAGATTTATGAGAAGGCAAAAAGATTAAGACCAGATTATTTAATGAGTAAAGTCACTTATTAGATAAAAGGTATATGAGATGGATATACCATTAAACAGTATATTGAGAGTAACTGAGGACAAAAAGAAAAAGGATCACCTTAAAAGATTGAGGTATGGTAATAGATATTGTAAACCTTTCAAGAGGAGATTGAATAGATAAGTAAAGAATTATCCCTTGCATATGAAAATAAACTAAGAGGATTAATCATGAATAACCTGATTTCAAAGAGATTTTATTTTGAGGAAAGGCGGACGTTAAACATCTTTTTTCGTAATGGAGTTCAGGCTGCATATTTATACCAAAATTATTTTTAATCAGAAATTAACCTTCCCTTCATAATCCTGTAACCCCAAACCATTATAATGTTTTAGTGACAGATGAAAATATTAAAAGCACAGAAAAGGAGGTGAGATTGATATGTAAAAACTTGCAGGAAATTAATGTTACAGAAATTTAATATTACTGTAACATGATTTTAACAATTAATTAGTATTCTAATTGCCAAATAGGAGGTTAAAAATGAAAAACATTTCAGGATTAAGTGTGTTATTGACAATGTTTATATTGCTGTCTTCTGGCTTTTTATATGCACAGGAGACATTGAATGGTGCTGGTGCAACATTTCCATATCCCCTCTATTCTGCATGGGCATATGATTACCATAAAGCCACAGGCACAAGACTTAACTATCAATCTATCGGTTCAGGGGGAGGTATAAGACAGATAATTAACAGAACGGTGGATTTTGGTGCAACCGATAGTGTTATGACCCCCGATGAGATTAATAAAAACAATCTCCTTCAATTTCCTGCGGTGGTGGGTGGTGTGGTCCTTGTAGTCAATATTCCAGAAATCAAGGAGGGTGAACTGAGGCTTGATTCTAAGACTGTATGCGGAATATTCCTTGGTGAGATCAAAAAATGGAATGACAGGAGAATAAAGGACTTGAATCCAAATCTGAATCTTCCTGATAAAGAGATTACCGTTGTGCACAGGTCAGATGGTTCTGGAACGACTGCTATATTTACACATTATCTTAGCGGAGCATGTTCTCAATGGAAGGAAAAGGTTGGTTATGGAACATCTGTTGACTGGCCTTCTGGTATTGGTGGCAAAGGGAATGAGGGTGTTGCCAACTATGTGAAAAGGACAAATTATTCTATCGGATATGTTGAATTTGCCTATGCAAAACAGAATAAACTTATATACACCCTTCTCAAAAATCCTGCAGGCAACTTTGTTGCACCTTCATTCGATACTTTCAAGGATGCAGCAGAAACAGCAGATTTTGATGCCAGAAACCATTTTGCTACATGGATAACCAACGCACCAGGCAGAAATTCATGGCCAATAACAGGAGCGACATTCATACTCCTTGCACGGGAGAAAAAAGACTCAAATATAAAGACCGTAAAATTCTTTGACTGGGTATTCAGGAATGGAGATACAAGGGCAAAGGAACTGATTTATGTCCCGCTGCCAGAATCATTGAAGGAAAAAATAAGGGCATACTGGAAGGCTAACGGAATATATTAAGATAATAATGTGGAGCGAGAGTGTTACACGGGGCAAAAACTGTGTAATACTTTCGCTCATTGTTCTATAATATAAAGGAAGATTTCATAAAGGAAAATTCTGTTTCTCCTTATACCTGAAGGATTAAAGAGTGTGATGACCTTATTTAAGAAAAAGGATCCATTTGATATTGCCTTCTCATTCATTACAGGCATTGCATCTATTTCTGTTATTTTAATCATCGCTGGTATCCTGTATGTGCTTTTATCTGAGTCATCTATTGCAATAGAAAGATTCGGTTTTTTTAGATTCATTACATCTATTAACTGGGATCCTGTCAGAGAATCCTTTGGAGGGGGAGCTGCCCTTTATGGAACCCTTTTAACCACTCTTCTTGCCATTATATTTGCCATGCCGGTTGCTATTGGAATCGCCATATTCGTAACAGAGGTTGCACCTGATTTTCTTAAGGGTCCTGTTGGAATTGCTATAGAACTCCTTGCAGCTATTCCAAGTATAATCTATGGCATGTGGGGACTCTTTACACTCGCACCGATTATGGCAAACCATATCGAACCTTTTCTTCAAAGGACTATTGGAAGATTACCAGTGGTGGGCATACTCTTTGAGGGCACTCCCCTTGGTATAGACCTTTTTACAGCAAGTACTATACTCGGTATCATGATAATTCCTTTTACTGCAAGTATCTCAAGGGATGCATTTAATCTCACCCCGTCTGTGGTGAAGGAATCTGCCTATGCACTTGGAGCGACTAAGTGGGAAGTGGTGAAAGATGTGGTGTTTCCATACTCAAAACTCGGTGTATTTGGAGGTATTGCCATATCCCTTGGAAGGGCACTTGGTGAAACGATGGCAGTAGCCTTTGTTCTCGGAAATAAGAACCAGATAACCATATCTCTTCTCGATGCAGCAGCAACTGTTACTGTAAAACTCGCAAATGAGTTTACAGAGGCTGACAGTGACATCTATCTATCCTCTTTATACTATCTGGCTCTTCTGCTATTTATTATGAGTTTTATCTTCCTCGCCATTGCCAAGTTCTTTATTCTCAGGGCAGAGAGGAGGTACCACAGTTGAGGCATAAGAGATTAAGGGTTATCAAAAGCCATATCGCATTTATTATAAGTACGCTCACTGCAATGTTCGGCATCTTCTGGCTTGTATTCATTATCGGTGATGTGCTTATTCATGGCATGGGTGGTTTGAATATAAACCTTTTCATAAAAGATCCTGCTCCTCCTGGAGTGGAGGGTGGAGGGCTCAGGAACGCATTCACAGGACATCTGATGATAACATTCTTTGCTACATTGATAGGTGTGCCACTTGGCGTACTTGGAGGAACATTTCTTGCAGAGTATGCAAAGGGAAGGAAGATCTCACGCTTTATAAGCATCCTTTCTGATATAATGGTCAGCGTTCCAGCGATTGTTGTGGGCACATTTGTGTATGCCATAATAGTGAAGCCACTTGGCCATTTCAGTGGTTGGGCAGGTGCAATAGCACTTGCAATTATAATGATTCCGGTTGTACTCAGGACAACAGAGAATATGCTTTCACTTATTCCATGGACGATTCGTGAGGCAGCATTTGCCCTTGGTGCTCCCTATTATAAGGTCATAATACAGGTTGTTTATAGAGGAGCAGCCACTGGCATTTTCACAGGAATACTTCTATCCATTGCGAGGGTAACAGGTGAGGCAGCACCACTACTGTTTACTGCGTTTAATAATTCTTTTTTTACCACAAATATGAACGAACCCATTGCTTCTCTTACGGTAACTATATTCCAGTATGCGATGGGTCCTTATGAGTACTGGCATGCGCAGGCATGGGCTGCATCGCTTATGATTACAGTATTCATTCTTATAATCACGATACTTGGAAGACTGATCATAAAATGGAGGTACAACAAGTGACAGGAGAGGTGGAACTCGAGGTCAGAAATTTAAACTTTTATTATTCAGGTAATATCCATGCCCTTAAGAAGATAAGTTTTCCTGTTTATAAGAATAAGATTACCGCACTGATAGGTCCATCTGGTTGTGGCAAAACCACACTTCTCAGGTGTTTCAACAGGATGCATGATCTTTATCCAGGCAACAGATACGAAGGAGAGATCAGGATGAATAATAAGAATATCCTTGCAGATGATATAGATCTTATTGAACTTCGAAGCAGGATAGGCATGGTTTTTCAGAAACCGACTCCATTTCCCATGACTATATTCGATAATATATCATATGGACTGAAACTTAAGGGTATAAAGAAGAGAGCAGAACTCTATGAGAGGGTTGAGAGGGCACTCAAGGATTCTGCTCTATGGGATGAGGTGAAGGATAAATTGAATGTCAGTGCATATGAACTTTCAGGAGGACAGCAGCAGAGATTATGCATTGCAAGGGCACTCGCAACAGAGCCAGATGTTCTTCTCTTCGATGAACCCACATCTGCCCTTGATCCAATATCGACTGCCAAGATAGAGGAATTGATTCTTCAGTTAAAGAACAGGATTACAGTCATAATAGTTACCCACAATATGCAGCAGGCTGCAAGGATATCCGACTATACAGGATTTATGATGCTCGGAGAATTGATAGAGTTTGATAAAACTGATAAGATATTTACAGCTCCCTCAAGTAAACTTACAGAAGATTATATTACAGGGAGGTTTGGATGAATATATTTGAAGAGGAATTAAAGAATCTCAAGGAAAAGATTCTGAAAATGGGTTCACTTGTTGAAGAGGCAATAGATAAATCCATACGCTCACTTGTTGAAAGGAATGATGAACTTGCAAAGGAGGTTATTAGGAATGACCACCTCATAAATGCCTTTGATGTCGAGATAGATGAGGAATGCATAAGGCTGATTGCCCTGAGACAACCGAAGGCAGGAGATCTGAGATTCATTACAACAGCAATGAAGATAACGACTGACCTTGAGAGAATCGGAGACCTTGCTGAGGATATAGCAGAAAGGGCACTGGAACTCAATCAGGAACCTCCTCTGAAACCATATATAGATATACCGAGAATGGCTGAGATTGCAAGGGGCATGTTGATTGATGTTCTTGATGCATTGATGAGAAAGGAGACCACCATTGCATACAATGTTATTAAAAGGGACGATGAGGTGGATAATCTTACAGTTCAGATATTCAATGAACTTTTGTTTTTTATGATTCAGGATCCAAAGACAGTTACGAGAGCCGTAAAGATAACATATGTCTCAAAGTATCTCGAGAGGATTGCAGACCATGCCACGAATATTGCTGAGATGGTAGTTTATATGGTTGAAGGAAAGATGATAAGGCATACAAAGATATGAGATTCAGATACTCAATCTTATATCGAATGTCCCTATATTGACCTTACCCATAAGTCCTGCCTGCCAGAGGAGTTCAGTCGCCCTCACCTTTTCATTTTCAGGCACAAGGAGCGTGAATCTTATACCTTTATCTATCATCTCCTTCCAGATATCGATCTTTTCCTTCTTCAGGGTTGTATCAATCTCCACCTCTATTACACCAACAACCATTCCGTGGCTGATTAATATGATGTCAGGATAATGGCCATGGAATTCGTTCTTTCTTTCATCCATAAAATTGACCCTTATCTCGGAGTATTCCCTTGAGAGTTTTTTCCTTACTGTGCTTACTATAAGGTCGTGTAACAGTCTTTCCTCCATGGAAATATTATAACACCTCAGGGTGAAATGTGGTTTAATTGCGATTTTATGTTATAATTTTTTATGGAAAAAGAGAAGTTTGATGCTACTGAATTCTTAAGAAAGGTACTCCTTAAATTTGACATATTCTTTCATGTTATTGCTGCTATACTTTTACTTACAGCATGCGGTTTGACTATATACTTTGGTATCCTTAATATATTAAATCCAGCAAGGGATTCTGTAATCCATCTTGTGAATGATGTCTTACTTGCACTGATAATCCTCGAACTTCTGTGGACAGTGATCAGATTCCTCAAGAAACAGAAATTTGCTCTTGCCCCATTCCTTGCAATAGGGATAATCGCTGCTGTAAGAAGGATTTTACTTATTGAGGCACAGACATCCTATCTCGAGCATACACCAGTGGAAAAACTTTATGAGCTGGGTCTTATAACACTCATTGTGATACTCCTTGTTGTGGCATATTACATAACCATTAAGGCGCAGAGTATTGAGCAGTAGTGGCAGTGGATAATTTCAATGGTCTGGATATAAATGATGCCTTCAGGAGAGCGATTCATGTACTCGAAAATACAACGGGATCGGTCTTCATAACAGGAAGGGCAGGAACGGGCAAGTCCACACTTCTTAATTACTTCAGGAGCATAACGAAAAAAGATACAGTGGTTTTAGCCCCTACAGGTGTGGCAGCGTTGAATGTAAGGGGTCAGACCATCCATTCATTCTTTAATTTTGGTCCTGATATAACACCTGAATCTGTGAAAGAGATAAAACCATTCAAAAGAGATATCTATAAAAAAGTTGATATCATTATAATCGATGAAGTCTCGATGGTGAGGGCTGATCTCTTGGACTGTATCGATATATTTCTCAGGAGATTCGGTAAAGAACCTGAAAGACCGTTCGGTGGCATCCAGATGGTATTTATAGGAGACCTTTATCAGTTACCACCTGTGGTCAAATCTTCTGAGAGGTTGTTTTTCAGTCAATACTATGAGAGTCCTTATTTTTTCAGTTCCCATGCATTTCATAATATTGAACTTGAATTCATAGAACTCGAGAAGATATACAGACAGTCGGATAGAGAATTCATAGATCTCCTTAACAGGATAAGAAATAATACAGTGACCGAGGAAGACCTCGAAATACTCAATAAGAGAGTAATTCCTGATTATGAACCACAGGAAGACGATTTTTCAGTCTATCTTACAACAACGAATGAAATAGCAGGAAAAATAAATATGGAAAGGCTGAAAAGATTGAAGGGAAGGGAGCGCATATATACGGGTTATATAGAGGGTGAATTTTCAGTAAAGGATCTCCCGACTGAGTATATCCTTAGATTGAAGAAGGGCGCGCAGGTTATGCTTCTCAATAATGACCCTTATGGGAGATGGGTGAACGGGAGCATCGGCAGGATAATCGATTTTGAGAAGATAGATGATTCTGAGATTATATTGATTAAACTCGAAGATGGAAGTATCGTGGATGTGGGTCCACACAGGTGGGATATGTTCGAGTTTTATTATGATAAAGAATCAGGAAGGGTAGATTCAAGGAGTATCGGATACTTTGAACAATACCCTCTCAGACTTTCATGGGCAATAACTATACATAAGAGTCAGGGGCTTACATTTGATAGAATAATACTCGATATTGGAAGGGGTGCATTTTCACATGGTCAGGTGTATGTTGCACTTTCAAGATGCAGGAGTCTCAACGGGGTGATTCTCAAAAAGCCTATCTCAAAAAAACATATCCTTATGGACAGAATAGTTGTTAAATTCCTCACAGATTACCAGTATATGATTTCTGAAAGGGAGATACCCTGTGAGAGAAAGATTAATATCCTTGAGAATGCAGTGAAGGGAAAGAAGCCTCTCGAGATAACATACCTTAAAAGGAGTGATGAGAAATCAAAAAGATTAATACTTCCCCTTGAGGTTGGAAGGATGGATTATAATGGACGGGAGTTTCTGGGAGTCAGGGCATACTGTTATGAGAGGAGATCTGAAAGGATATTCAGGGTTGACAGGATCCTTTCGATTGAATGTCCTGATGTCAGTAATTCTTAATCAGGTGTCCATGTCTTTCCTTTATCTATAATATGGACCACCCTGAAACCTCTTCTCTTTAATTCCCTTGATATATATCTTCTGTGGCATTTCCATGGAAATCTTTCAGCACATATTATCACAGAGAAGAGTCCATTTTTCAGAGTATCATGGATTATCTCTGTAAGTCTATCCACGCCCTTCAGGAAATCCTCTGTCTCTGTATATCTTTCGTAACCACCCTTTCTCATGCCTCCGAGTTCATTGCCAAGGAAGTGGTATGCCATGCCATTTTCTGTAATGATGCGTTCGAGATTTTCCTTCGAGAATATCTCTATCTTGCTTCTGGGAAATCTTCTCACATCAACAACACTGCCAATACCGTAAAAGTTGAGTATCTCGATGAAATCCTCTTCTGTCCTTCTGTCAGTTCCAAGGGTATATACAGTAAGCATAATCTCTGGTGCGCCTGAGAGGATTCGAACCTCCGACCTGAGGTTCCGGAGACCTCCGCTCTGATCCACTGAGCTACAGGCGCTAAGGATATTTTACCAGATAGAACTCGATTTAAATTATACCTCGGACCTCCTGCAGTGATCGGGTGGGTGTAACCTGAATTATAATTTTTTTAAAAGAATTATCTATATATAGAAT
>FWWL01004908.1_pt1 | contig 10561 bp, 9 predicted proteins | sample 2228331 | NCBI WGS metagenome assembly FWWL01 (sample SAMEA103939775, study PRJEB20133) | metagenome
CAATATAACAAAGAGTTTCCTTAAATTCCTTTTCTTCTTCTGTTGGAAATCCAACTATTAAATCTGTTCCTATGCTAAATTTTCTATTTATTTTTAAAATTTTGTTTAAAGTATCATCAAAGAATTTTAAGGTATAGGGTCTTTTCATATTTTTTAAGACCTTTTCAGAGGCGCTCTGAATGGGAATATGAAGATGAGGGGCAATTCTTTTTTCTGTTAATAAATCAAAAATCTTATAAAAATGTGAGGGATGAAGAGAAGAAAGCCTTATTCTGAAATTTGAATTTATATCAAGCAATTTTTCAATTAAAACTTTAAGGTTTAAATTTTTATCAATATCCTTTCCATAATCTCCTATCTGTGTTCCTGTTAAAACTATTTCCTTATAACCCTTTGAAAGGGCTATTTCTGTTTCATATACCAAACTTTCAAGTGGAATTGACCTTGATTTTCCTCTTTTAAATGGAACAATACAGAAGGAGCACCTATAATCGCATCCTTCCTGAATTTTTAAAAAGTATCTTGCGTGTCCTGATTCTTTTGGTGATAAAACGCTTATTTTTATTTCCTCCTTATTTATTTCTTTTAAAAGATTTTCGTAGGTAAGCACCCTGGTTCTTTCATCTTCTTTAAAAAGATAAAAGGCGCATCCAAATATATATATTTTAGCCTTTTTGTTTAATTTTTTAATTCTATTTATAATTTTTCTTGAGTCTTTATCAGCCTTATGGGTAACAGTGCAGGTATTTACGAATATATAATCTGCTTCTTCTATTTTTTCTGTGTACTTAATATTTTTTTCAGAGAGGATTGCTCTTAATTTTTCACTTTCTGCGATATTTGTTCTGCAGCCGAGTGTAAATATTGAGAATTTTTTCACCTCTTTAATAATAAAGCCTTTATTTTTAGTTTTCAAACGGAGGGGGCGGGATTTGAACCCGCGCATCCCTTTTTTGAGGGATTATGCGATTTCGAGTCGCACCCCTTAAACCAAACTCGGGCACCCCTCCCAAATTTATAAATTATAAGAAATAAATTTGAATTTCTCCCTATTTTTTCTCAAAATAAAAATATGAAAGAAATTCTTCTTTCTTTTTTAACAGGATATCTGATGGGCTCTTTTCCTTCAGCTTATTTAATATCAAAGAAACTTAAAAATATAGATATAAGAGAAGTCGGAGACAGAAACCCAGGGGCAAGAAATGTTTATATAAATGTCGGAAAGTTTGAAGGTGTGCTTACCTTTATAATTGATTTTTTAAAAGGGTTTATTCCGGTATTTGTATTCTTAAAAATTTTTAATAAGGAAAATTTATCTTTAATTTCAGGTTTTGGCGCAGTTATAGGACATGATTTTTCAATTTTTCTCAAGTTTTATGGTGGTAAGGCAATAAGCACAATTTATGGCATATTTTTTTCTATATTCCCCATCCAGACTTTTTTAGCACTTATTACTTTTTTAATATTATTTACTTTTAAAAAACATTTTGACCATTCAATTGCTTTTAGTTTTATTGTATTTTTGTTCCTTCTTTTTTTAAAAAGAGAAAAACCTGCTTTAATTTTTTATTGTATAATACTTTTATTAACAATTGGAATTAAAAAATTAATTGATTATCCAAGAGAAAAATTGTCCTATAAATGAGATTACTTATTATTTCCCTTATATTTCCCCTGCCCTGGATTATTATCTTTTTCTTTAAAATACATCTTTCACCCTTTTTGCTTTCTTTTTTTTCTGGTCTTTCTATATTTGGGGGAGCCTATGTCCTTGCAACAGCTGCTGAAATAGCAGAACAGGAAATTCCCAAATCCTTTGCCCTTGCTATCTTAGCCCTCATTGCTGTTTTACCTGAATATATAGTTGATTTTTATTTTGCCTATATGGCTCCAAAAAAAATAGGTTATGCCTCATATGCCCTTGCAAATATGACAGGCGCAAATAGGCTCTTAATAGGAGTTGGATGGCCCCTTATATTTCTTCTCTTTTTCTTAAAAAATAAAAAAGGAACTCTCTTTTTACATAAGATTCTTTATCTTGAAATAGGTATACTTTATATTGCAACAATTATAAGTTTTTTTATAATCCCCTTTAGGTATTTAACTCTTTTACATTCAATGCCCCTTTTATTTTTGTTTTTCTTTTACCTTTATAAATCCACTAAAAGCGGAAAAGAGGAAAAAGAGCCCCTTGGTTATATAAAAAATTTTTTCAAAATAGAAAAGAAAAAAAGATGGGCTATTGTCCTCTTTTTCTTTTTGTATTCTGCTTTTACAATTATCCTTGCAGGTCCTTCCTTTGGAGATAATTTAGTTGAATCTGGCAAGCTTCTTAAAATTTCGGAATTTTTGCTTGTTCAGTGGGTTGCTCCTCTTGCCTCAGAGGCACCGGAAGTTATAATACTTTCTATATACACTTTAAAAAATAAAGAAGGAAGCGCCTTTCATGCGATTCTCTCCTCAAAGGTAAACCAGTGGTCGCTCCTTGTTGCTTCCCTGCCTATTATTTTTTCTTTATCTTCTCTTTCCTTTAACGGATTGCCCATTGACATGAGGCAAAGGGAAGAAATCCTTTTAACTGCTGCACAATCTTTTTTTGCTGCTATTCTTCTTTCGGACCTTAAACTTGATTATAAGGATGCTATATTTCTTTTTACTCTTTTTTTTGCCCAGTTTATATTCCCATCAATGCATATAAGACTTATTCTTTCTATAATTTATCTTCTTCTTTCTTTTTTCTTTCTTATATTTAATAAAAGAAAAAGAAAGAATATAAAAGAGCTTTTAACTTCGCCTTTTAAGTGAATCCCTTTTACCTTTTAATAAAGTTTAGAAATTATATTTTAAATAGGAGTAAAAAAAAGTTTCCTTATAAATCAATTGGAATTGGTGGAATATCAATGGGTGGAAGTGGAAAAACACCCCTTGCAATTGAAGTTATAAAATTTTTAAGGGGAAAAAATTTAAGTTGTGCCCTTTTAACAAGAGGATATAAAAGAAAGGATAAGAAATTAAAAATAGTTCTTGAAAATCAAAGGGTTACCCCCTATGAAATCGGGGACGAACCCTTTCTTATTTATAAAAAATTTAATATACCTATTGGTCTTTATAAAGATAGATTAAAGTCTGCGAAAGAGATTTTAAAAAAAAGAAAAGTTTCAATTTTTGTTCTTGATGATTCAATGCAGATAAAAAAATATTATTTTGATTTGAATATTTTTGTTTTAAGTGAAAGAGAAATTTTTGAAAGAGAAAAATTTTTTCCTGAAGGTATATCAAGGGATTTAAAAAAAGAGATTTTTTCAGGTGATGTTATTATTATAAATACAAAAATGGAAAAAAAGAAGAAATATAAAATTAAATTTCTTGAAAGAAGAAAAATTCCTTACTTTTTTGCAAATTATAAATTTATGGGATTTAAAAATATAAAAGGAGAGAAAATTTTACCTGATAAAAGGGATTATGTTTTACTTGTTACAGGAATTGCAGATCCACTTTCCCTTAAAAGGTTTATAGAAAAAAGATTTATGCTAAAAGAACATTTAAAATTTTTTGACCACCATTTTTATAAGGAAAAGGATATTAAAAGGCTTCTTCTTCTTAAGGAAAAGTTAAAATGTGATTACATTATTACAACGGAAAAGGATATTGTAAGAATGGAAACTTTTTATGATTTTTTCCTTTATCCTGAAGTTGAAATGGAAATTGAGGAGGGTTTTTATAAGATGTTATCTTATTTTATAGAGCAAATAGATTCCCGTTAAAAAAGTCAAAATATCTCCTGTCCACATAGCAATAAAGCTTGATATTATTCCTCTATCAGCAAGTTCTTCACCTCCTACAAGAAGAATGTAGTGGATTGTAAAGACAAGGATTGAAAGTCCAAAAGCAGAACCCCATCCTGCCTTTCCAAATATCCTTGCAAGAGGAACACCTATTATTACAAAGGCAATTGCTGCAAAGGGAATTGCAAATTTCTTGTGAACCTCAACCCAGAACCTCTGAATTTGAAGAAATATAAATTTATTTTTGCTTTCAATATACTTCTTTTTATTAATATTTATCTCCTTTAAAAGTTCTTTTAAGGTGAGTTCTCTATCACTTTTGCTTATTTCATCTATTTTCTCCTCTTTTTCTTTTGGAATATAAATTCTGTGTTCCTTAAATTCAATTTTTCTTACACTTATTTCTCCTTTTTTCTTTTCCTGAATTACTCCCTTTTTTAAAATAAGCAAATATCCTCCTTCTTTTCCTCCCTTTATATAACCCTCTTCAGCATTCATTATCTGGGTGTAATCCTTTTCCTCCTGGAATATTTTTAAATTCTTTAAAATATTTCTTTTTTCATCTTTTTTATCTACATAAATACTTATATTTCCAATTTTATTAAAGGTTTTTTCCTTTATTGCAAGTGATGGTTTATATCTATACATATAAAATATTTTTTTCTTTAAAATATGATTTGCTTTAGGTACAAAAAAGCCATTGAAATAAATTAAGAAGAAAAAAACAAGAATTGAAAACAAAAGGGGTGCTCTTATTATTCTTATTAAAGAAATTCCACTTGTAGATAGAGCTATAAGCTCTTTTTCCTGATTCATGTTTCCAAAAACATAAAGGGTTGCAACAAGTATACTCATTGGTATGGTGAGTGCAAGCATATAGGGGAAGGATAAAAATAAGATGTTTAAAACAAGTTGAGCAGGCACCTTCTTTTTGAAAATTAAATCAGAAAGGTCAAAAATCTTATCAAGAAGCATTATCATTAAGAGAAGACATATTGAATAAATGAAAGGATTTATCATTGATAAGATAAGATAAACATCAATTTTTGAAAAAACTTTACTTTTCATTTGAATTTAAATTATAAAAATAATAAAATCAATAATTAAAATGACTCTTCTTTATATTTTTACAGCCACTTTTTTTGTAAGTTTTTCTTCCTTAGCAGGCATTTTTCTTCTTTTTTTAAATAGAAAAATTCTTGATAAACTTCTTTTTATTCTTGTTTCTCTTGCAACAGGTGCCCTTATTGGGGGTGCCTTTTTGCATCTTATACCCCATTCTCTTGAACATCTTTCTCCTATGACAGCTTCATGGCTCTTTATAATGGGTTTTGTTTCCTTTTTTCTTCTTGAAAGAATTTTAAGATGGAGACACTGTCATGAATGGGAATGCGAAATTCATCCTGTTACCTATTTAAGTTTAATTGGGGATAGTCTTCATAACTTCATAGATGGTGTGGTAATAGCTGCAAGTTTTCTTGTAAATTTCAATTTTGGAGTTATTACTACTTTTGTTGTTATGGCTCATGAATTGCCACAGGAAATAAGTGATTATGCAATACTTGTTTATGGTGGTATGGAAAGACTCAAAGCGCTTTTATTAAATTTTGTATCTTGTGGTACAGCTATTTTGGGTGGTATTCTTGGATATTTATTTTTCAAGGGAACAGATTATATCAATTATATAATGCCCTTTGCAGCAGGAAACTTTTTTTATATTTCTGCCTCTGACCTTATTCCAGAACTTCATAAAGAAGCTGATATAAGAAAATCAACCCATTCCTTCATATTTTTTATAACAGGAATCTTTTTAATGTATGGTTTGAAGATTATATTTAAAAGAGGGTAATTTTATAAAGTTATTCTTTTACAGTAGCAATTGTTATATCAACAGCACTTCCCCTTTTAAGTTTTTCGCCTGGTTTTGGATTCTGGTCTATTATTTTGTTCACAGGATGCTCCGCACTCAGCTCCTTATAAACATTTCCGAGTTTAAGCCCTGCTTTTTCAAGTATTGAGTTTGCCTGGTGGAGATATTTTCCAACCAAAGAGGGAACTAGTACAATTTCTTCTCCTGAGGATATATATATTGTAATTTTTGAACCCTTGGGAAGGGAAATACCTGCCTCAGGATAGGTTTTTACTACATGTCCCTCAGGAATATCAGAACTTGAGATTTTTTCCACCCTTCCTATTAGAAATCCCTTTTCAATCAAAATTCTTTGAGCTGAGGCTAAATCAAGTCCCATAACAGGAGGAAGAGTAAGAGTTTCTTCTTCTTTTTTACCTTTTACAATTTTTACATAAATTGAACTTCCGGAAGGGACAAGAGAACCCCCAAAAGGTCTTTGTTCAGCAATTGTTCCTTCGGGGTAATCTTTTGATTCTATTTCACCTTCAAGGACAAGAGAAAGCCCAAGCTGGCTTAAAACAAGCTTTGCCTGCGAGGGCAAAGAGCCCCTTAAATCAGGAACCTCAACATCCCTTTTACTTTCTGCTTCTCTTTGGTAAACTTTTTCTCCTTTACTTTCCAGTGCAGGTTCAATCCAGTAATAAAAGGCAAAATTGATAATTATTGCAACAAAAATGGATGTTACAAGGGAAATTAGAAAAGCTGTCCCTCTATCAACCATAAGTTATCCTTGATATTATAATTCCTGTTGTAAATAAAATTCCAAAAAAGAGATGAAGCTGCGCGGTGAATAAATCAAGGAGCCCAAATTGTAGATAGTGGGGTTTAAAAGAAAGTTTTATATTTTTTATTGCCATAGGTAGTGTAAAGAAAACAAGGAGTGTCTGCCAGGGTAAGACTTTTAAAATTACAAATAAAAATACAAGTAGATAGGCAAAAGATAAAAGGAAAAGATAATAGTAAGAAGAACCCTTTACTCCAAGGTACGCGGCAACTGTTTTATATCCCGCCTGAACATCTTCTACAAGGTCCCTGAAATTATTTCCGTGAAGAATTCCTATAACAAGAAGTCCTATCGGTATTGCTGAAATAAAAGGCAAAAGATGAATTTCACCTGTCTGCACATAATAGGAACCAAGGGCAAGTAAAGGACCAAAGGCTAAAAATACGGAAATATCTCCGAGTGCCCTGTATTTAAGACCTATTGGCTTTATCTGATAAAAAACCCCGAGAAAAACACCAATTATACCTATTATAAAAACCCATATCCCCTTTAAAATTGTTAATATTAAACCAATCAGTGAACCTATAGAAAGAAGTATGATAACAAGAGCTTTCTGTTCTTTGAAGGTTAAAAGCTTATCTTGAAGCATTCTTGAAGCACCTAAGACAAGCCAGTCATCAATTCCGTATTTATAGTCCATAAGGTCATTTAAGGCATTTACTCCCGCGTGTATAAAAAGAACACCGAGAAATGTAAGTAAAAGGAGAAAAATATTTATTTGAGGAGCAAGAAAACCGCCAAGAAGGACTGAAACGAGTGTTGCGGTAAAGGCAAAGGGTCTTGTTGCCTTAAAGAATCTTTCCCATTTTGGCATTCCCCTATCAAGTTCAATTGCTTTTTTAAAATCTTCTTCCTTTAATTCAACTTCAATTCTTGGTTTAAAAACTGTTCTGAAGTCCGATAGATATATTCTTGTTGGTTTTATTTTTATAACTACAAGTTCAGGTACTTTTTTAACAAAGGGAATAAGTTCTATATTTTTTTGGAATAAAAGGCTTCTTTCCTCTTCTCTTTCTGCTGGTGTTCCTAAAATTTCTACTTCTCCTTCTCCCTGTATGAATAGGTCAGGAACTCCCCTTTCTATTAAGAAGAAGACTTTTTTGTTTTTCAAAATATTTTTATAATTTTTTGATTTTTCAATAATTGCGTATATATAAAGACCCTTGGTAGCAAAATATACCTTACTTGACCACATATAATCCCCACAAGTGGAAATTGCCATTGTTTTGTTTTTTTGAAAAATAGTAAAAATGTCTTTAAGGATTTTTTCCTCCATTTTTTAATAAAAAAGCTTAAAGGGATTTGAACCCTTTCAATAATAGGATAATTATAATATAAATTTTTAGAAAAGAAAAATATAGGCAATTGAAAGGTATATAAAAAGCCCTCCGATATCAACAACTGTGGTTATAAGTGGAGAAGAGGAAACAGCCGGGTCAATTTTTATCAATTTAAAAATAACAGGAAGGGTTAAACCCAAAAGGTTTGAAAATTCAATTACACAAAATAAGGCTAAAAATATTACCTTTGACACATTTAGGTCTTTTAAAATAAAAAAGGCTACACTGCTTCCTACTATTCCCAAAATTAGTCCCAATCCTATTCCAGTTAAAATTTCCCTAAAAAAAAGTTTAAAAAATTTCTTTACCTCAATTTCTCCAAGTGCTAAGGACCTTACCGAAAGGGTTACAGATTGAGTGCCTGTGTTTCCTCCTGTTCCTACGAGCATGGGGATAAAGTAAGAAAGAAAAACAGCATTTGATAAGAGTTTTTCAAAGCCTTTTAAGACATTTGCGGTAAAGATTTCAAGAATTAAAAGGGAAATAAGCCAGGGCACCCTTTTTTTTATTCTTTCTAAAAGACTTAACTTAAAATATTCCTCTTGTGGTGAAGGAGCTTTTAATCCTCCAAGCTTATGAATATCTTCTGTTGCCTCTTCTTCTGCAATATCCATTATATCATCCACAGAGAGCACACCTATTAGTCTTCCTTCAGAGTCTACAACAGGTAATGTTATAAGGTCGTGTTCCATTAATATTCTCATTGCTTCTTCCTGGTCCTTACCTGCAAAAACTGCGATAGGATTTTTATCCATAACTTCCTCAACTTTTTTGTCAGGTTCTGAGAGAATAAGTCTTGCCAGTGGGACCCTACCAACAAGTTTTCTTTCCTTATCAGTTACAAAAATTGTTCTTAAAAGCTCTTCATCATAATTTTTTTTCCTCAATCTTTCAATTGCTTCTTTAACTTTATCTTCTGCCTTTATATGGGCAAATTCTGGTCTCATTCTATGTCCTGCTGAATCAAGGGGATATCCCATAAGAACCATTATCTCATCTCTTGCTGATTTATCCATAAGTTTTAGAATCTTTGAGGCGAGGCTGGCTGGCAATTCATCAAGGATTCTTACCCTGTCATCAGGGTCCATTTCGTTTAAAATTTCTCTTACCTCCTCGCTTTTAAGAATTTCTATCAATTCCTCCACCTGATGTTTAGACATTTCAGATAAAACATCCGCGGCTTTATCCTTTGGAAGTAATCTAAAAATTAAAGCTCTTTCTCTTGGTTTTAAATCTTCAAGAATTTCTTCTATTTCTGAGGGATGAAGGTTTTCAAGGAATTTTTTAAGTTCCTCCCATTTTCTGTCCCTTATAAATTCTTCTATATCAGGGATTAAAACCCTGAACCAGTGGAGAGAGATTTTTCCCATATTTAATTTTAAGAGATTTTTAGTTTAAAAAAAAGATGTGGTTATAAGTTTATGGATTAAAATAGAGGGTTTTCCAATTTCAGTTTCCGCAAGAATCTTTCCGCCACCTTGCACTATTAATGAGCCTCCAAAACTTCCATCTTCTCCTTGCTCAAAAGCATTCACTATAAAGGCTGTAACACCAATCTTTGCTACCTGCTGTGTATAAATCCATTTTTCACTTTTTTCCCAGTCTTCTTTATTATGACAATTTCCACCAAAGGACCTGGACATAGGAACTATAAGGTAAGAAGGATTGATTTTCTTTACTTTTTTAAAAACTCTTTCATCAAACATATCCCCGCAAATTAAAAAGGCAATTTTGCCAAAGGGGGTTAGGCACCAATTTAAATTGTCCCCTTCAACATATAGGTGAGGAGAAACTTTTTTACTGTGCCAGTTTGGATTTATTCTCCGATACTTAAGTATAATTTCCCCTTTATTATCAAATAACAAAGCAGTATCATAGAGTTTTATGTTTTCTTTTTCTAAAAGCCCTATTGCAATATAGATATTATATTTTTTAGCAAGGTATCCTATTTTTTCAGTTATCTTCCCTCCTACTTCAGTTGCTAATTTAATGTCAATTTCATAGTCTTCAGATGGCATTCCTGTAAGTGCACATTCTGGGAAACAGATAATTTTACACCTTTCTTTGTGAGCAATTTTTATAGCATCTTTTACTCTTTTAAGATTTTTATTTATATCCGTTTCAACTAATAATGATATAAGTGCTACTTTAAATAAATAATTCCTTTTTTCTCCTCCTTCTATCTTCCCTTTTGTATCCTTTCCTCTCCTTTCCCAGCCCTTATTAATAGGTAATTCCCATTTTTCTTGCCAAATTAATAAGTCTTTCTATTCTTTTTTCAACAGGAGGATGGGTTGATAAAAGTTCTAATAAACCTTCTCCTTTTAAGGGGTTTTCAATGAATAAATGGATTGTTCCTTCATTTACTTCTGCGGGTATTTTTCTAACTGCATTAGAAATTTTTTCAAGAGCCTTTGCAAGGTATAAGGGGTTTCCTGATAATTTTCCTCCGAGTTCATCTGCCATATATTCCCTTGACCTTGAAATTGCAAGTTGTATGATTAAGGCAAGTATTGGTGTTATAATTATTAAAAGGAAACTTCCTATGAAGGATAAGGGGTTTTCTTCTTCATCCCTTTTAAAACCAAAGAATAAAGCCCATTGTATCCAGTGAATGAGTGTTGAGATAGCACCTGCGATTGTTGCTGCTATTGAGGCAATTAGAACATCTCTATTTTTTATATGAGCTATTTCATGAGCAAGAACACCTTTTAATTCTTCCTTTTTTAAGATATTTAAT
>FWWL01010588.1_pt1 | contig 10559 bp, 7 predicted proteins | sample 2228331 | NCBI WGS metagenome assembly FWWL01 (sample SAMEA103939775, study PRJEB20133) | metagenome
CAGTGCTACCTCAATTAATTTTTTCTTATACTCCATCTAAAACCACCTCCTTAATCTCGACTTCAGTACTTACAGCCATTAGTTCTTCAATCTTATTGAGAGCCCATCATCACTGCTTTCATTGCAGCTTTTTCAACCTCTTGGGTGTTCTGACCAAATAAGCCTGGAGAGTAAGTATCTTCCATAGAGTTTAACATTGAAACAGGTATGACTAAAGCCCCGCCTATAATCACCGGTGGCAGAGGTGAAAGCTGTTTTTCCTGTTCCAGTTCTTCCATGCGTTTTTGAAGTCTCCCAGCCAATTCTTCCGCACGTTTTGCAGCCTGCTCGGAGTTAAGCCTTGCATTCGGCTTGCCGGCAGCCCCAGGTAGAGGGCGTGGGCCATGCTACAGTGCCACTCAGCAGACGGTATGGGAAGGTTAAGGTATTTCTCGAGGCATGTCCTTTCAAAGTTGGCATTGAAGACTGTTTTTATTACTCTTGGGTCAGATAAGGCTGATAAGACTTCCCCTGGAAGTTTTGCACCGCTTGCTAAATCGATAACCTGAGCTGGTTCGTCGTCGAAGGCATAGCCAAAGAGGAGAATTTCAAAATCTCCGGCTTCGGCGTAGCGGTAGACCCCGCTTTTGGCGAGGGCTACGCTGCCGTATGTTTCTATGTCAATTGCCAATACTGCAGATGTTCGGCTAATTTATGTGTAATCGCCCATTCACTAACATCGTTTTCCAATAAATATCGATCTTTTATACGCAACAATTCTAATGCACATTCCAGGTTTTCCATTATTTGTTCTATCCCAATACTACTCTCCTCCTCTATCTACTATAAAGTAATATTTATCCTCTTCCCCATAATTACTCCCATCCCGCCATCAGATGTTTCCGCTTTTCTCTGTTGTTCAGCACCTTAGCACAGCCTTCCCAGTCAACATTAGCCACATTGACATGGTATCTTAATTCAAAGGGGTGCTGTTTGGGGATAGCATCGATCTTCCGTTTAGCTTCTTCAATTTCATTTAAAGCTACGTGAATCCAGACATCTTCCAAAACGTCAGGAATTTGCCCGAACATGTCGTAAATATTGGCAAGCCGTTCGGAAAGGAGGGAGTGTACCCTGTCCTCCACCGATCCTTTATATCTCATATTGTAAATATAAACCTTGTCATAAACCTGCCCGATACGCTGAATCCTGCCTTTGCGCTGTTCAAGTCTTGTAGGGTTCCAGGGCAGGTCAAGGTTTACCAGAGTGCCCAAGGTCTGCAAATTTAACCCTTCATTGGCGGCATCTGTACCTATCAAAACCCGCAGTTCCCGTCTTCTTACCATTTGTTTGATTTCTTCCTTGCTCCGTTTTTCATAAATGCCACCGATAAATATGCCTGACTTGTCTCCGCCTGCATAGAGACCGATTTTTTCATTAGGCAGGTCGTTGGATAAATTCTCGGCCACCCAGTAGGCGGAATCATAATATTGGGAGAAGATAATACAACCCCGTTCGATCCAGTTGTCGTCAAGGAGAAGTTTTAAAAGCAGCTTGTATTTGGGATCTTTTTCCTTGTTGGCATTAAGGGTTTCAATAAATTTCACCAGGCAGGCTCTTTCTTCGTCCGTCATGTTTTTGATTTCGCTCTGCAGGGCTTTTTCTTCTGCCATTTCCTCTTCCTCATAGTCTTCCTCATCGATAACTTGGCCCCAGTTAGTAAGCATTTTTTCTGCCGTGTTTTTCCCTGCAATGATGGTGCTGCCAACTCTCTTCAAGAGCAAAGTCTTTAAAAACCCGCCGTTCTTTACCCTTTTCTGTAAAAGCTTGCAAAATTCTTCCGCATATCCGTAGGCTTCTTTTAAGTACGGCGGCAAGACAATGGCTTCCTCATCGCTCTCCCCCAGCAATTCTACCTCGATTTTTTTTAAATAAGGCTCACCAGTTTTGGGATTGATAGCGTTTTCCAGGAAATCCCGCGTCCTGCGCACAATATGCCTGATAAAAGGGTTGTGTTTAGCAATAAAATTATCGTCAATTATCCTATCTATCCGTCTCCTGTCAGGGCCGCTTAACTGCTCAATCGCCTCCGGTTTGATCACGAATGCATCATCAGGCATGCCGAGCTGCCGCCTGATGCGCCCGAAGGTCATCTCATCCTCGTCAGCAGGAGGAAAAGGATTCCTGATCCATTCCCAGTTTTCCTTGTCAAAACGATCGAGGGTTTCTTTTTCCGTAATCAGGTTAATGGCTCTGGCAGGATATCTTCTCCACATGCTGAAAGGACTGCCAAGCACACTGTCGCTGCCCTGGGCAAGGATGTTTAAGAGATCCCAGGCTTCGATGGGATACAGCTGGACAGGCGTGGCTGTAGCCAACAACATGCTTTTGGTGCGTTTGGATATTTCAATGAGGAATTTCAGCAAATTATTAGGGTTCGGTTTTTCATCCTCTTTACCGGGGCCTAAATTTTTTCTTCTGGCCCTGTGAGCTTCATCGACGATGACGCATTCGTATTCCATATTCAAAAGGTGCTGGACCTGTTCCGAATTGGCGGTAATCAGCCCTTGGGAAATAATGCCCACCCGCCTGGGGCATCTTTTGATGGCTCCGTCACCGCTGGCAGGGTACTTTACGCCGTTCTCATCCACCCATTCCCTGCCGTTCCAGACAGCCGAGGGCATATCCAGGAGGTTGTTGATCTCATCCTGCCACTGCCATAAAAGGGTCTTGGGGACGATAACCAGGATGGGTTTGTCGCCGTAAAGGGCGATGAGCTGGGCTGATAAGGCAAGCTGCACCGTCTTGCCCAGCCCTACCATATCAGCCAGCACATACCTGGCGCCATATTTTTTGTGGTGGTTAAAGGCCAGGTTTACGAAATATTTTTGGTGTTCCCACAGTCCCAACTCCTGTCGGTAGACGGGAGCCTCAACAACAATAGAAGCAGGCTCTGGGTCTTCCTTCCACTCATCTACTGAATAGATGACTTTCCGTTCAGAGATCCTTTTGATATCTTCAACGATAAAGTCCGCCAGTGGGACTGCATAGGGGCTGTTCCAGAAATAATCGAATTCCTCCTGGATCCATTTTACCCCCTCCTCGGAATCGTCTTCCCAGAGGATTTCGTAGTTCAAGTTCCAGCCCGTATAGGTTTCGTTCACGCTGCCGATAAAAGATGTTTTTCTCCCGTCTTTTAAAGTGATCACGCCAGCTTTCCCGTGGATAAGACCGAAGACATTGTTGGGGACTACCTTTATCTGAAGTTTTCCGCTTTTAATCAGGTTATACAGCTTTTTCAGCCGTGCAGGGGCGCTGCTGTAGATCTCTTCGGGTTTTTTGCTGCACCACTCCCGTCGCATGGCATTGACCGCAGCGCTGGCCGTAACGGCATCTTCCTTTTGCATTTCCGCGTTGCAGACGACCCTGACACACCCCTGCATTTCTTCAATGGCTTCTCCTGCAACCTCAAGAATGGAAGAACTGAAATACCCCGCAATCCTGTCGTAGCTCAGCGCTCCTTTTAACTTTTCATTCAAAAAAGCTGCATCCAGCTTTTTTCGCCTGGAAGAATACCGATAAATCATTTTCCCTTCACCTGCTTATACACCGTCATTCTTTACAAGTTCAGCCAGGAGCCTTGCATACCTTGCCTCTTCCTTCCAGTGCGGCATGGTTTCAATGTGCTCAAGAGCGGAAATAAATTCAAGGATTTCCACAATTGTATTCCGCTGGTTCCAGTAATTTGGCAGCTCATTTTTGAGCCAGTTTCTGCCCTGCATGGTGTCTTCGGCTTTGATCGCCTGGTGAAGAGCCGCCAGCACGTTACGGAGCAGGGAGTTGCTGAAGTTGCCGTCACTGCTCAAGCCGCGCATGCCTAATTCCATGGCGTTCTTCAATCTTGCCTGATTGGCACGGGTAGAAGCAAGCAAGTCTTTGTATTCTTTTACGCCAAACCCCCTGGCCAGCTCCTGGTAGGCTCCGATCTGATATACGCCGTCTTTTTCCAGGTCAAGGCCTTTGATGTAGAACCTTTCTTCAGGTGTCAGCATCTTCCACAGATAAGAGTCAAAACCGCTGGGCGTCAGATAATCGTAAGCTATTTTTACCGCCTCGTTGATGATTTTCTCTACAGGGGACTCCTCTCCAGAAACTCTGGTCTTGGAAAGCTCGTAGTCAACATCAATGTCTTCGATCTGCTTATACGAAGTTAGTACCTTCAGGGAAGCCGCATAGGCCGCCAGCAGGTAATCCGTATCGCTGAAGTTGGGGTCTTCCCTGTCATCCAGCTCCCGCATGCTGTCAATCTGCCTTTTCACTTCCCACTCAATCTCTGGATAAAGTTCGTCAAGATAAGCGGTTTCTTCGGAAGTCTGCTTGCGAAGGACCAAAAGCACAGTACCTTTCACATAGTTGCCCCGCTTCAGGCCGCCGGCATCGGTTTCCGTGGCAATGCTCCAAGCTGCTGTAACCCTTAATCCCGCTGCCCAGAGAATCAGAGTCAAATCTGCCCATACACCCACATTCTGGTGGGTAAACATGACAATCTGCATGCCGCCCTCTGGCATATGTTCCGCTAGATTCCGATAGATCTCCACCATGCTTTGGTTAAAGTTTTCCCCCGTCCCTTTTACCGCCAGAGCCCTCTTGCTGTCAGCATACCAGTCGGGAAAGACATCAAGCAAAATCTTTTTGTCCCAGGCCAGGAAGAACTCGGAGAGTTCGTGATAATTGACCGCATCGGCATAAGGAGGGTCAGTTATCCATATATCAGATATATTAGAGATATTCCTTGCGTCGCAAATATTAATGTTTTTCAGGCTGTTAACTTGGTAAACATTAATATTAAAAAACCAACAATTACCAAGCGCCTTTAAGGCTCTACTTCCATAAGCATATAATGAATTTAATGACTGGTTATAAAATGTATTTTGGACTTTTTCGTTGACTCCACTTGAGTCCCAAGGACTTAACTTAGAATTATAGTCACATATCTTATTTATACCAAGCAAACCAATTACTAGCTCATCGTCTTTATTTGCATGCTGATCAATCAGCTCCATCAGCAGCCCGTTCACCAAGAGCTGCCTAGGGTTGAACAACTGGTGCCAGTATGTCCAGCCTCTTTCCCTGATTAACTGGCTGGTATTGTACCCTTCTTCAATCATGCTGCTGGGAATATACCCTTTCTCCTGCCAATGGGCAAACCTCTCCTTAAGGAGCCGTACTACCTTCTCCTCCCTGGTCAGATCCTCTTTGGTGGGGGCGGTGTAGTACCTTTCAGTCTCTACATTCCCCTTTTCATCCACATACTCCCTTTCATACCTGATGCAGTACAGCCGCTCCTGGAAGACATCATCGGTTCGGGGAAGGAATTCATGGGCTTCCCAGCGGCGCAGGCCGTATTCCACCGTCCCGTCATCGTGCCTTCTGTCCCTGCGTATAGCAGTTATAGGAGTGGTATTTTTGCAGTGAGGACAGTACAAACTGCTGTCTTTAATCGTCGCCATTTTTTCCGCCTGTTCCATCTCTGCTTTGGTAGCATTGGATTTTATTTCGATATCAAATCCTTTATTTGCGTTTTCTTTTAAGATAGCCACCGTCTTTGTTCCTTTACCGATTACCCAGGAAGGGGCCAGGGGCACACTCCAGCCGCATTCGGGGCAAACCGTTTCATTGCAGTATAGATAGTAAATTGCCCTGTGTCCCTTTTCGTTGTGCTCTATCCCCCACTCGGTAATCTGCTTGTCGGCAAGTGCAAATATCTTCTCTTGAAATTCCCGCAGGCTTGCAACTTCTTCATCGGAGCTGCCGTTGATATTGAGGGCTGCCCAGGTTAAAAGCATGGCAATGGGGTTTAAATCGGAAGCATAAACATCACAGCCCATCCTGGCTGCCTCAAAGGGGACACTCCCCCCGCCGCTAAAGCAGTCGCCCACCACCGGGATTTTGCCAAACCTTCTCCTGCCAAGTTCCTGCACCAGTTCCTGAAGGTTTGATGCGTTTGTACCAAGATATTCGTTGATTTTTTCCCACTCGGATTCGGGGAGGTTGTCCACTTCTTCAGGCCTTATGCAGTAAGTAAGCTTTTCATCATAAGAAAGCCTGTTGAAAACCAGTTTCTGCAGGTTTTCCTTTTCTTCCCGGGTTATATCTTTGCGGTAAGATATCTTACCGTTACCTTCTTCTTCAAAGTACCTTTTCCTCTCTCCGGGGGTGAGGTTGTCATAAATCTCCTGCATGGGAATGGGTTTATTTTTCCTCAGCCACAGTCCCTCTTCATCCATGGTCAGGATTTTCAGGAAAATCTCCCGATCCCGTCTTGGATTATCGCTGGCAGGCATTAAAATCCCAAGCAGTGCCGCCCTGACAAGGATGAGGGGCTTCCTGCCCCACCATTTGCCGAGCCCCGTCAATGTCTGCCCTAAGTTTGCCTTTCTTTCCTTATAGCTTTCTTTGGATACCTTTGATACTGGAAATTGCGCCTCTATAAATGATTGATCATAATAAGTCATTTTCACACCGCCTCTTTTAGTCATCAATTTTCCTGCCGATTAAAAGGTCAAAAAGCTCCATTTGCCGATTGGACTCTTCCACGGGATTTTCGGTCAGGGCATATCTTACTGCCTTGCGCCAACCCCGCTTGTCTTTCAGGCCCCCCGTGGCAGCATTGGTCATGGTGAAAAGCCACCAGCGCTCCTCGGGGCTTAAACCCAGCCAGTTTTTGATCGCCGTCGGGATAACCGACGGGTCGCAGTCCTCGATAGCCCAGGCCAAAAGCACCATTTCTTTTCCGAAAAGCCGCTGGACGGGTACCTGCCCGATATGCCACTTCCCAACAGGCAGTTTTTCTTTTTTCAGCCTGCTGTTGAATTCGTCTTTCAAAGCATCTTCGATTAGCTTCCATTTGTATTTGCCCAGTTCTACTTTCGGCCTGTCTATGGTATAATCTATAGCCTGTACCTCAGCATAATCTTGCCACTTGAAGCGCTCGTAGATAACCACCTTCCCGTCATCACTGCGGGGAATAACCACTAAAAAATGGTGTTGGGACTCGGCAGGATCAAAACCAAAGCCGATTATCCGTCTTCTTTCCGCCATTATTGCACAATCTCCTGTTCCTTAAAATCTTGCAGTGATTTTTTCTTTGCGGCTACCCAGTCCAGAAAGTTCTGTCCTGTGGCAAACCGCGCAATGCCGTATTCCAGGCTGATATTCACTTTACCCCCAGCCATAAAATTATTTCTTACGGCATCCATGCTGTTTTCCAGGCGTTCTATCTCCACTTTCAGGGAAGAATCAACGGTCAGCTCAATCCAGCCCTTTTCTCCGCCGCCGTCATCCACCCTGTAAAAGGTCACAATCACATCGGAGAGCTCTGCGCCATGTTTTTTTAAGAGACCAAGCTCCTGGTATGTTTCTGCCGTGTCATTGGTTTTGTACCGTTTGCAGAGTTTCAAAGGTTTGTTTTTATCGATGGCAATACTCGTTCCTTTTGCTCTGTCAATCTTTACCTGAATAGTGTCGGAATAAATCCCCTGGGCTTCCGCCACCGCCAATACAAAAGTGCAGTTTTTCGGAACGATGATTTCTCCGTCAAAGGTACCGCCGTACTCTTTGGGATCTAAACCGTCCGTTGTATATTTGATGGTAGCAGGGGGGGCTGACAGAAGTTCTACGACCTTGTCTTCACCCCTATCAAAAACCCTGTATTTTAGCGTGATTTTATTCTGCCACTCCACAGGGTCCCCCGTCTCGTGCTCTCCTGTACTGTCTACGCACAAAAATGACAGTTTCATCTCCCTTGTTTTAAATTCGTTAAGATTTTCTACCAGGTTCGAAGCTGCTGTAGCAGGCGCACCTATTTCGTAATGTACTCTGTCCCCGTATTGGGGGATAAGCTTTAAGGTTACCTCTCCCGTTGTGTCGTCTCTGCGTAATTCTTGAACTAAAACCTTCGTTTTTTCTTTTGGAAAGGGAGGCTTTTCAATATAACCGCCGTGTTCCCGCCAGATGCCTTTTTTCAGCATGTCATCTTTTAAATCATCCAGGGCCCGCGGCAGGTGCCACTGCCAGGCAGGATTTGTAGCTGCCCGATCTTTTACATCGCTCCAGCGCATTTCCTTCTGGGTAAACAGGCGGTCTTCGCATTTTTTCCTGAAGGTTTCGTCAGCCACATCAGTGGTAAATTTCTGCATCCGCAAAAGGACATCCCTGATTTGTTTTTCACCGTTATAATCATTGCCTGTAAACTCCATGAAGAAGTCGGCCTTTAAAAGCCCAGTTTTGGCAGGGTAGTAGAGCTGGACAAAGGTTTCCCTGGCCGCCTGCAAAAGCTCAAGCTTGATCCTGTCCCGTTTCTCCAAAGCCTTTTGGTACTGAGGACTATTGGCAGGGGTTTTTTCTTCTTCCATCCTGGCAATGATCTGGTTAATCGCTTTGTGCTCTTTGGCAGCGTGATAGAGTTTATCCATGGTGCTTCTTGTGCCAGATAGAAACATCACCCTGTTTTTGTAGCGTTCATTTTCGTAGAATTTCTGCAGGTCTGGATGCAGGCCCGAGCCTCCCGTATAGGGCTCGAAAAGGACAAGGAGCACCTTGTCTTCGGAAAGGCTGATTTCATCAACGGCTGGGAAGACCTGCACTTTTTGATAACAATCTCCTACTGTCGGCTTAAATTTTTCCTCCAGAAAAGTCCTTAATTCTTTTTTGGCGCTTTCGTTATCATAGGAATCCACAAGGGAATTCAATTCGGCAATGAGGTTTTTGGTGTTTTTAAAAAAGAGCCTACCGTCCCTGTCGGTAAAGAGGTACCACGCCCGCATGACAAATTCGTCCAGAGCCCTTTTGACCCTTGTTATGTCCTTACCTGGTTCGCACAGGTACCCTATTGTTTCCTGTAAGGAAAGCCCCAGAAGAGCATTGGGAATATCAGCAAGGGACGCCACAAGAATAAGTTTGGCCAGTTCCTGCATGCAGGTTTCGTTCATGGTCGCATCAACGATTTCGGCAACAGCTTTACCATTGGCAGCGATATCATGGGCAATGGCGTTGGCAAGGGAAGGCTTGATCTGGGTCACAGCTGTAAGCATTTCGTGGTCGTTTAGGTCAAAATCATACGCATTAACCAGATACTTCTCCTGTGCCTTCGGCTTGTCTCCCCTGTATAACTGAGAAATGATAATCCGCATGAGGCGAATCAGGCCCCGCGTTTGCTGAAAGCCTGGATTTTCTTTAAAGCGGGCGTACAAGTCCCTGATCGAAGGATGGAAGGGGTAAGAATCCTTGATCCCTACAAAAACCTGCTCTGGGGATAGATTGGTATATCCCATCTGTTTTGCTTCCAAAACAGCCTGTTTGTAAGCATTGGCAATTTCGTTTATTTCACTTTCCGCAGGCAGCTCCTTAAAAAGCCTTTTTCTTAAGATGTGGTAGATTTCATCCGAAGTGCTGCTAACTGGCTCAATATTCAGGGCAGAACGATTGACCTCGTTTTCCAGTTCCTTAAAAGAAGACTGCAAAAGTTCGCTTCCGCTCTCATATGTAGCTTTTAAGTCGGAAATAACCAGGCAGACATTGGAAAGCTCTTCTTTGCCCAGGGCATTGAACAGGTTGGCCAAGGCTGTCGTTGTCACTGTGGCCAGATTTGAGTCGCCGATCATTTTTGCTTTTGCATTTTCCAGGTAAGGAGGCAGCTCATCCAGCAAAATCAGGAGCGGTTCACCTTTTAAAAGATTGATCCAAGCTGTCTGTCCAGGTGCCTGCAGAGGGGTATAATAATCCTTAAAAACTTCTTTCTTACCCAACTGCTCAGCAATCGCTCCCCAAATGCCGTATGGTGCATCGCTTTCTCTGCCAGTAAAAGCTACTACTTTGATTTTTCCTAAGTGACTGTCTTTGAAACGATCCCCCATTACTTTTTGTCTGAATTCAGGATACATTGCTAAAAGCCCCAAAGCGATCATGTTATGGGTTTTACCACCACCCATGGATTGGGTCAGTTTGATTAAGCCCGTCGCTCCCTGCCTGTGGAAACGCTTGAAAGCTGTCTCTAATAAAACTTTCATTCCCTGGGTCAGGAAGTTCTCCTCAAAAAAACGACTTGGGTCAATACGGTTTTCAATTAAATCAGTTAAATCTAAAACATCATCCCTTTGTGTTTCATCAAATACACTTTCCCTTGGCTTACAGAGTTCAAACAGGGTTTTCACTTTTTCCACCCCTCTCTCATACACTTTATAATCTTACCGGCAATATTTATATTTTTATGCATTTTAATCCATTGTTTTCTATATTACTTGCCCACTTTATTTTATTGGCTTTTTCATATGTCTTTATCATTAAGTTAACTGTCATTAGTCATTCTTCAACCTGGCATCATTAGGTTTCTTTGCATACTTGGGAATTGCCCAAACATTTCCAAGCCGTGTTGCCCCTTGGATCCTCCCCTGTGAACATAGAACCTGTACACTGCGGACAGTGATATTCCATTTTTGGGTAGCTTCTCTTGCAGTAATATATTCCATGCTCTCATACCTCAATAGTGTAGAATTTCCTAAAAAATATATTCGTAAATACAA
>FWWL01005607.1_pt1 | contig 10558 bp, 9 predicted proteins | sample 2228331 | NCBI WGS metagenome assembly FWWL01 (sample SAMEA103939775, study PRJEB20133) | metagenome
CAGGGTAGACACTACGCATCGCCGAACGCTCCATCGTCGTTTTCTGCACTGCCACGATAGCACAAGAGCCCGTCGGGATGCAAGAGGGCGGGGTTCGTTTCTTGCAAGAAGCAGTATGAAGAATCTCAAGCGTGTAAAGACGAGATGCTTCGCGTTCGCTCAGCATGACATGAAGTAGGTGCATTCTGTCATCTAATTCTGTCATTCTGAGCGAAGCGAAGAATCTCCGAGATGCTTCGGCTGGCGCCTCAGCATGACACGATGAGGCACGCTCTTGGAGGGCGAGGTTCCTGCCGAGCCGTTGATGTGACCTAACCCCCAGCCCCTTCCCTGCGAGGGAAGGGGAGCAGATGCCTCTCCCCGCGTCGGGGAGAGGTCGGGAGAGGGGTCGGCTCACCAGGAGGTTCGCCCTCCAGCGCTACTTCGACCAGTCCACCACCAGCTTCTTGCGTCCGCGCAGGTGTTTTTCCACTGCCATCGCGGCGACCGCGCCTTCCGCAGCGGCGACCACTGCCTGCTTGACATGGTTGCACAGCACGTCACCCACCGCGTACACGCCGGGGATAGCCGTTTGATACTCCGAATTCACCATAATGCACCCGCCTTCGCTCAACGGCAGCTGACCAGCCAGAAAATCGGTAATCGGGTGACCACCCTGCAGGTAGATGAAAACGCCCGCCACCGACAGGGTCTCCTCCGTGCCTGTGGGAGTGCGGTAGCGGATGCCCTCTACTTTTTCATCGCCCAGCACCTCGCGCAGGGTCACTCCCCAGTACATGACCACCTTCGGATGACCGGTCAGCTCCTGCACCAGCTCCGGGTCGGCGTGAAGCTCCTTTTTGGGCGAAAGGAAGTGCACCTTGCTGGCGAACTGCGTCAGAAACAGCGCTTCTTCCACCGCCTCCTCGCTGTGACCGGCTACCGCCACCTCCTGACCGCGGAAGAACGCAGCGTCACAGGTAGCGCAGTAAGAGACACCCCTTCCGAGCAAGCGGTCCTCGCCGGGCACGCGATTGCCGCGCCCCATCGAGCCGGTCGCGATGATCACTGCCTTTGCCGTGTATGTTCCCGCGTTGCCGAAAAGCACCTTCGGGTCGCTGGTGAGATCGGTCGCCTGTATCCGGTCCTGCACAAAAACCGCCCCGAACGACTCCGCTTGCTGACGCATTCGCCTCACCAGCTCCTCGCCGCTGATTTCGCCCGGGATGCCGGGATAGTTGGCGATCTTGCTGGTGATGCCCAGCGCACCGTTGGCGATACCCTTGTCGATCACCAGCGTCTTCAAATTGGCGCGGGCAGTGTAGATGGCGGCGGTGGTGCCTGCCGGACCACCGCCGATAATCGCCACATCCCAGACCTCTTCCTGCTCGCCGACCGGTGGAGCAATCTGGAAGCTCAGCTCCATAGCACCACCTCCTTTACGCTTCGGTAAGCTTCGCCAGGATGTCGTTCGCTTCCATGATCAGGTACTCGGTGCCGTTGTAACGGAACTCGGTGCCGGTGTACTTCGGGAAGATCACCCGGTCTCCCGCTTTGACCTTGATCTCCTCATCGTCACCGACGGCGACGACCAGCCCCAGCTGTGGCTTCTCCTTCGCAGTGTCGGGCAGGAAGATGCCCCCCGCCGTGCGCGACTCTTCCTCTATCGGCTGAACCAGTACCCGCGAACCCAGCGGTTGAATGGGTGGTGTGTTGTTGCTCATGATTGTCCTCCTCCTATCTCAGTCCCAGCAGTTGATTGATTTTCGCCTTATCGAAGCCGATAACGATCTTGCCGTTAATGTCGATGACCGGCACGCCCTGTTGACCCGACCGACGCACCATATCGCGCGCCGCAGCCGGGTCCCTGCTCACGTCCACATCGCGAAAGCGGATGCCCCGCTCGCGCAGATAACGCTTTGCCATGTTACAGTAGGGGCAGTTCGGTGTTGAGAAGACAATGACTCGCGCCTGACCGTTCATAGACCTCACATCCTCTGTGCGTTTTTCCACAGAGTTAGATACCGCTTCGATATGCAGGGATTCGCGCCGGCTTCACAGGACACTTCCCTCGCGCCTGCGAAAGAGAGAATAATACACCTCTCACGCAAACCGGAAGGAGGTACCGATGCGCATCATCTTGCAGAACGCGTTGTGGCTGTCTTTGCTTTTCATCACGCTGAACGCAGGAGCGAAACCGATGAACTTTTACGTCTCTCCACAGGGCAACGATTCGTGGTCTGGCACACTGGCATCACCCAATCGTCAACGAACCGACGGTCCCTTCGCTACGCTGGAGCGTGCCCGCGACGCCATCCGCACCCTGAAGGCGCAGAACAGGCTCCCCGCGGGTGGGGTAACCGTCTGGATACGCAAAGGCATCTACCCGCTAAAAGGCACCTTCACACTCGATACGGGCGATAGCGGAACCGCCACCTCACCCATCGTGTACAGCGCATACCGCAACGAGACCGTACGCATCATAGGCGGCAGTATCATCACCGGAGGCAAGCGCGTAACCGACCCGAAGGTGCTGGCGAAACTGCCACCGGAGGCGCGTGAGCACGTGCTGGCATACGACCTGAAGGCGATGGGCATCACCGACTTCGGGCAGATGCGACGGCGCGGATTCGGCTTGCCCGCCACCATACCTGCCGGTCTCGAACTGTTTGCCGACGGCAAGCCCATGCCCCTGGCAGGCTATCCGAACGAAGGCTGGCTGAAGATTAACACTGCCCCCGCCGGTCAACAGGGCGGACGGTTCACCTGCGATGACTCGCGCCTGAAGCGATGGACAGAAGCAAAGGATGTCTGGGTACACGGCTACTGGACGTGGGACTGGGCGGATTCCTACGAGAAGGTGGTATCCATCAACCCTGACACAGGCGAGATCGCAACGGCAGAACCGCACGGCGTCTACGGCTACACGCCGGGCAAACGCTTCCGCGTGCTGAACCTGCTGGAGGAGCTGGACGCGCCCGGCGAATGGTATCTGGACAGGGAAGCGGGAATCCTGTACTTCTACCCGCCCACGCCCGGCGACAAAGAGCTGATGGTCTCCCTGCTGGAGGCGCCGCTGGTCAGGATGGACGGCGTGTCGCACGTGAAGTTCCAGAACATCACCTTCGAGGTGTGTCGCGGCACGGGCGTCGAAGTACGGGACGGCAACAACGTGGTGATTGCCGGATGCACCTTCCGCAACATCGGCACGGTGGGGGTCATCATTCAGGGTGGAACCGAGCATAAAGTGGTCTCCTGCGACTTCATGGACCTCGGCGACGGTGGGGCGCAGGTCTCTGGTGGCGATCGCAAGAGCCTTACCCCCTGCAGGCATGAGGTACTCAACTGCCTGTTCACGCGATACAACCGATGGTGCCGTACCTACCGCCCGGCGGTGCTGGTGGACGGTGTGGGGGTGCGCGTCGCCCACTGCCTGATGTACGACGCTCCTCATAACGCCATTCTGTGGGGAGGTAACGACCACCTGTACGAGTTCAACGAGATACACCACGTCTGCACCGAGACAGGCGACGCCGGCGCCTTCTACTGCGGGCGCGACTTCACCATCCGTGGCACGGTCATCCGCCACAACTACTTCCACGACATTGGGCGCAAACTGGAAGGCTCCGGCTTTCTGGACGTGATGTCGGTGTATCTGGACGACTGCGCCAGCGGTATCACCGTCTTCGGCAATATCTTCTATCGAGGCGGACGCGCGGCGATGATCGGCGGCGGGCGCGATAACACTGTCGAGAACAACATCTTTGTGGAATGCGAGCCGTCGGTGCATGTGGACGCGCGTGGACTGGGCTGGGCGAGCTTCTGGTTCGATGGGCGCGACAGTACATTGATGGATCGCCTGAAAGCCGTGCCCTACCAGCAACCGCCCTGGAGCGAGCGTTACCCCGAACTGGTGAACATCCTGAACGACGACCCCGCCGTGCCCAAAGGCAACAAGATCGTGCGCAACGTCAGCGTCGGTGGGCGGTGGATCGACCTGTACGACAACCTGAACGACCAGATTGTGACCATCAAAGACAACATCACCGAAGGCAACGCAGGGGTGGAGGTCACGCCGAAGGGCATCCGCCTGCGACCGGACTCGCCCGCCTTCAAACTGGGCTTCCAGCCGATACCGGTGGACAAAATCGGGCTTTACCGCGACGCCTACCGCAAGCGGCTGCCGCAGGACAGGGGAAGCAAAGAGACGAAATGACCCCATGACTACAGCAGGAGGTTATATGTATGGCGCTGTGTACGGTGCGTTTCTTCAGTCAGTCCCTCTGGAAGGCGTCGGAGATGGTGGTCGTCCTGCCCGACGCAGGCGAGGGACCGTTTCCTGTGCTGTATCTCTTGCATGGACTGTCCGATGATGCCTCTATCTGGCTGAGGCGTAGTCGCATCGAGTGGTACGTGCGCGACCTGCCTCTCATCGTGGTGATGCCCGACGGCGGAAGAGGCTGGTACACGAACGGACTGAACGGCGACGCTTATGAGGACCACATCATGAAGGACGTCATCGGGCAGACGGAGCGACTGTTCCCCGCCAGCCGGGAACGCCAGCACCGCGCCGTCGCCGGGCTGTCGATGGGTGGATACGGGGCGATGAGCCTCGCTCTGCATCATCCCGACCAGTTCGTGGCGGCGGCAAGCCTGTCGGGAGCGGTGGGCGTTGGGCATAAACCGCTGAGCGACGAAGTACCCCCCGATTTCAAGCGCATCTTCGGCGAGAACCCGCAGGGATCCGATAAAGACCTGTTCGCGGTGGTGCAGAAGCTCGACAGGGCGAACCTGCCCGCCCTGTGGCTGGACTGCGGCGTGGAGGACTTCCTGATTGAAGACAATCGCGCCTTCCACGCGCATCTGGAGTCGCTGGGCATCCCCCACATCTACAAGGAGTTCCCCGGCGCCCACACGTGGGACTACTGGGACGAGCATATTCAGGAAGTCCTGCAGTTCGTGATGGAGCACGTGAAGGGATGATGAAGGCTTGAGGAGCGCCATCCCCGAGCAGGTGGTTGCGCTGGCAGAGGCGGTGGAGGGCTGGCTGACCCGCGAGGAAGGGGAACTGCTCTATCGCCTCGCCAGCCAGTGCACCGGGCGCGGGGTGATTGTGGAGATCGGCTCCTACAAGGGCAAGAGTACCATCTGGCTGGCGAAAGGTTCGCAGGCGGGCGCGGGCGTGCCGGTTATTGCCATCGACCCCCATCTCGGTTCCGAAGAGCACCGTCCATCTCCCGGCGAGCCGGTGTGGACGTACGATGAGTTCATGGCGAATCTGCGTCGCGCGGGCGTGGAGTCGCTGGTACAGCCTGTGGTTGCCACCTCGCAGGAGACCGCACAGCACTTTGACCAGTCGGTGGAACTGCTGTTCATCGACGGCGACCACCGCTACGAGGCAGTCCGCGCCGATTTTGACCTCTGGTTCCCCAAACTGCTGGAGGGCGGCTACCTGCTGATGCACGACACCATCCGCTGGCACGGTCCGCGCCGGGTGGCACGCGAGTCGATGTATCGCTCCGCCTGCTTCCAGCATCTGGGGTTCGTGCACTCTATCACCTTTGGGCAGAAGGTGGCGCAGAACCGCTATGCCGACCGCCTGCGCGCCCGCTACCTGCTCGCTTTACACACCGTGTACGACCTGCTGACGCGCGTTCATGTCCCGCCTGCTCTCAAGCGGGTGGCGAAGGTTCTATTTGCGAGGATGCAAGTCTGGTAGCCCGGGCATCTTGCCCAATGCGTTGTACTCTGTCACATGCGCAAGATGCGCGTGCCACTGTGGCCCGGGCATCCTGCCCATGAACGGCACATGCGATAGCGGTATAATCAACAGCGGAGTTATTCCGTGAATGACCTTTTGTGGCTCATGGGCGAGACGCCCGGGCTACGGGTGTGGAGGACGAACTTCTGGATTGGAGGTCTCTTATGCCTTTTGATGTGTTCGGCATGTGCAATGCGCTGGTGGATATTCAGGCAAAGGTGCACGATGCGGTGCTGGAGGGTCTTAGCCTGCAGAAGGGCGGGATGTTCCTGATCGATGACCGTCAGCGCGGTCGGCTTATGGATACTCTCGCCTCGCAGGTGGTGCATTCGGAGGCGGGCGGAAGCGGCGCCAACACGATGATTGGCATCTCTCTGCTTGGAGGCACGGCGTGCTACACCAGCAAAATCGCCGACGACCCGCAGGGCGCCATCTATCGCGAAAGCCTTCGGGAGAAGGGCGTCAAGCCCAATCTGGCGGTTGGCGAGGGAAGCACCGGCGTCTCCTTCATCCTGCTGACGCCAGACGCCCAGCGCACCATGTGCACCTACCTCGGCGCGAGCCAGCAACTCCGCCCCGATGAGGTGAACATCGACGACCTGCGCCAGAGCCGATACCTGTATATCACCGGCTACCTGTGGGACACCGAGTCGCAGAAGCAGGCGGTGCTCCACGCCATGCACGAGGCGAACCGCGCGGGCGTGCGGGTTGCCTTCAGTCTGTCGGACATCTTCTGCGTGCAACGGCATCGCGACGACTTCCAGCGACTGCTGGAACGGCATGTGGACGTGCTGATCGGCAACGCCGCCGAAGCGCAGGAGCTCAGCCAGACCGATAACCCGTTGGACGCGGTGCGGGTGCTGTCGCAATACTGCGACGTGGCAGTGGTGACGATGGATAGCCGCGGCGCGCTCATCCGGCAGAAGGATGTCCAGTGTCACGTGCCCGCCTTCCCCGTGAAGGCGGTAGATGCCACCGGCGCAGGCGATATGTACGCCGCGGGGTTGCTGTATGGTCTCTGCACCAACAGGACGCTGGAGGAGGCGGGGCGTATCGCCGCATACTGCGCGGCGCAGGTGGTGGCGAAGATGGGCGCACGCCTGGACAGCATCCACCTGCCGGAGCGGTTACTGTCTCGCAACGCCTGATGTGCTATAATGCAGGTAGAGGTGATAGCCATGTCCGTTCACGCACCGCCGCAAAAGATGACCTTTGAACAGTTCCTGCAGTGGCTGGATGAAGACACCCACGCCGAGTGGGTCAACGGCGAGGTTGTGATGATGAGTCCTGTTTCGTTCGAGCATCAACGAGTTGCTTCATTCCTTTTGCGACTGATTGCCGAATTTGCGGAACAGAAGTCGGCTGGTAGTGTCCTTTACGAACCCTTCCAGATGCGTCTTCCTAGTTCCAGCCGTGCGCCGGACATCCTGTTTGTTTCCAACGCCAACATGCACCGACTCCAATCAACTTATCTAGACGGTCCAGCCGACCTGGTGGTGGAAATCATCAGCCCAGAAAGCCGAACGCGCGACCGCGGCGAGAAGTTCTATGAGTACGAGTCGGCAGGCGTGCGCGAGTACTGGCTGATTGACCCCGACCGCAAGCAGGCGGAGTTCTATCAGCTGGGCGAGGACGGCATCTATCACCCGGTGCTCATCGGCTCGGAGGGGGTCTACCACAGCAAGGTGCTGGAAGGGCTCTGGCTGATGGTGGAGTGGTTGTGGCAAGAGCCAAAGCCCTTTATTGCCGATATCCTGAAGCAGTGGGGTGCGGTGTAGCGTATTACTCCACCTTCACGCCCAGCTCCTCCGCAATCAGTCGGCGTACCTCGTTGGGGTTGGCGCGTCCCCGACTGAGCTTCATCACCTGCCCTACCAGAAACTGCAGGGTCTGCATCTTGCCGTCGCGCACCTTCTGCGCGGCATCGGGGTTCTCTTCGATCGCCTGCTTGACCCACGATAGTAACTGGTCGGCGTCGCTCACCTGCGTCAGCCCCTTCGCCTGCACCACCTGCGCCGGCTCTGCACCGGTAGCGAATACCTCTTCCAGCACCTGCTTCGCCACGCTTCCGGTAATCGTGCCTTTCTGCACCAATCCAATCAGGTCGCGCAGGTGTCTGGGCGTGACTCGACACTGGCGGATGTCCTCGATGCCTTCGGCGTTCATCAGGCGGGCGAGGTCGCCGTTCATCCAGTTCGCCACCGCTTTCGGCTCCGCGCCCAGCGCCACCACCTCTTCGAAGTAATCCGCGGTGCGGCGGTCTTCTACCAGCAGGGTGGCGTCGTATTCGGGCAGGGCGTACTGCTCCATGAACCGCTGGCGCTTCGCCAGAGGCAGTTCCGGCAGGGAGGCGCGCACCTGTTCGATCCATTCCTCCGTAAACTGCACCGGCACGAGATCAGGCTCCGGGAAGTAACGATAGTCCTGCTCGTACTCCTTGGTACGCATGGGGAAGCTCTCGCCGCGATCGTCGTTCCAGCCGCGCGTCTCCTGCACCACCCGACCGCCCGACTCCAGCACGGCGATGTGCCGCTGAATCTCGTATTCGATGCCCCTCTGCACCGCGCGGAACGAGTTGAGGTTCTTCAGCTCGGTCTTCACGCCGAAGGTGTCGCTTCCTCTGGGGCGCACCGACAGGTTGGGCTCACAGCGCAGGCTCCCCTGCTCCATGCGCCCGTCGCATACGCCCAGATACACCAGCACATTGCGCAGGGTCTCCAGATAGGCTCGCGCCTCCTCGGCGGAGTGCATGTCTGGTGGGAACTCGGTCACAATCTCCATCAGCGGCACGCCGCTGCGGTTGTAGTCCACCGCGCTTTCACCGGTGGGCAGGTGGAACAGCTTGCCGGTGTCTTCCTCCAGATGCACGCGCCGGATACGCACCCGCACGATGCGCCCGTTCACCGGCACGTCCAGCCATCCTCGCTTGCCGATAGGCGTGTCGCCGTACTGCGAGATCTGGTAGTTCTTGGGCAGGTCGGGATAAAAGTAGTTCTTGCGATGGAAGATGGAGGTCATCGAGATTTCGCAGTTGAGCGCGAGGGCGGTTTTCAGCACCATCTCCACCGCCTTCTTGTTCATCACCGGCAGGGAGCCGGGCATCCCGGTGCAGACTGGACAACAGCGCGTGTTTGGCTCGCCACCAAAGGCGTTCACGCAGGAACAGAACATCTTGCTCTCGGTCAACAGCTCGGCATGAACCTCCATGCCGATACAGGCTTCCCACTCCGCCATGAACAGACCTCCGTGCCTTCGTCTCGCTCATATTGTATCAGAAAAGGCGAGCGCGGGGTAGGGCTGAGCAGATGGTCGCAGGGAATCCGCCCTGCGCTCGCGAATCGGGTGGCAACGACGCTCGACTGCCGGAACAGGTATGGACATGAGTATTTCGCGCTCGCATCCGATGGTGGCGGTGATTCTGGCGGCAGGGCGCGGCACACGCATGGGCGCCACCCACCTGCCGAAGGTCTGCTTCCCGATTGCCGGCGCGCCCGCCATCGCCCGCGCGGTGCAGTCGTACGTGCAGTGTGGCATCGAGACCCACTGCGTGGTGGTAGGAGCCGGCGCAGAGGCGATTATGCAGGTTCTCAAAGACCTGCCCGGCACCCGCCTCTACGCGCACCAGCCCGAGCCGCGCGGAACGGGACATGCTACACGTGTGGCGGTAGACCTGCTGAAGTCGCTGGGCTACGAGGGCAACGTGCTGGTGGTGGCAGGCGATAAACTGATAGAAGAATCCTTCCTCGCCCGGCTCATCGACACCTTTACCACCACGCGCAGTGACCTCGCCTTTGCTGTGGGCAGAGTGGACGATTTTCCCTCATCCGGCAGGGTGGTTCGCGATCCAGAGGGCAGGATTTGCGCCATCGTGGAGGTGTTTGATCTCGCCCGAGCGCAGGCGCTGGACGCGCTTCGTCAGGAGGCGCAAGGTGCGCCCATATCCGCCCGGCGAGCGAAACAGGCGATCGACCGCTTCTTCCCACAGGAGAAAAAAGCGGAGCGCGCGCTGGGTGAGCTCTGGCACGCGGTCGTGCGAGGCGAGCCGATCACTGTGGAGCAACTCCCGCCGTCAGAGGGCGTCCTGCCGGTGCCGCGTGAGTGGGTGGAGTCCGCGCAGGAAGCGAACCTGTCCGTGTATCTGTTCCGCGCACCTGTGCTGTACGAGGCGCTGGCAGAGCTGAGCACCGCCAACGCACAGGGCGAAGAGTATCTCACCGACCTGGTGGCGATTCTGGCAAATCGGCAGGCGGTCATCCACACCGTGCCCGTCGCCTATCCGCAGGAGGCAATGGCGTTCAACACTCTGCAGGAACTGCAGGAGATCGAACGCTACCTGCTCTCCCGTCAGCCCGCTCTGGTTGCAGAACCGGCACGCGCCACGCGAACGGTCAGCGAGTGGCTCCGCGCCGTGGAGTGTCGCGATTCCGCCGTGATGTCTGCTCTTCGCGAGACGTACGGAAGCGACGAGACGCTGATAGAGCGCAAGCGTCAGCGCATCCTGTCGGCTCTCATCAAGCACCTCCAGCGCTTCGGCGATCAGCCCGTGACCATTGCCCGTGCGCCCGGCAGGGTGAATATCATGGGCAGGCACATCGACCATCAGGGCGGGCACGTGAACATGATCGCCATCGCCCACGACCTGCATGTGGTGGTAGGTCTGCGCTCTGACCGGCAGGCGTATCTCCAGAACCTGGAATCCTCCAGCTTCGTGCCGCGCGAGTTCGGTCTGGACGACCTGCTGACCGGCTACCAGCCGGGCGCGTGGCTGGAGTTTGTGAACAGCGCGTGGGTGCTGGAATCCGCAGTCTTGGCTCGCGG